>Ga0187877_1001047_pt1 | contig 30874 bp, 28 predicted proteins | sample June2016WEW_17_1_3_FD_132430 | JGI IMG/M metagenome (GOLD analysis project Ga0187877, IMG submission 132430) | Peatland microbial communities from SPRUCE experiment site at the Marcell Experimental Forest, Minnesota, USA - June2016WEW_17_100 | ecosystem: Environmental > Terrestrial > Soil >...
CATCGCGGCCAAGCGCTTCATCGTGTCGGAAAAAATTGCCGAAGAGTTCGAGCGCAAGTTTGTCAAACGCATGCAGGACTTGCGCGTGGGTGATCCGTTCGATGAAAGCACGCAGCTCGGTCCGCTGGCCAACGCCGACGCTGTTACTTCTCTTGATTCCGATGTGAAAAAAACTGTGGCCGCGGGAGCGCGGGTGCTCACCGGTGGCCATCCCCTGGACCGTCCCGGCAACTTCTACGCGCCGACGGTGCTGACCGATATTCCGAAAGATTCGCCGGCTTACAAGGAAGAATTGTTTGGTCCCGTGGCGTCAATTTTTCGCGTGAAGGATGTGGATCAAGCCATCCAGATTGCCAACGACAGCCGCTTCGGGTTGGGCGCCAGCGCATGGACCAACGATCCGGCGGAAACGGAAAGGTTCATCAACGAACTCGCGGCCGGCATGGTCTTCCTGAACAAGATGGTGGTTTCTGATCCGCGCCTGCCTTTCGGTGGCGTGAAGCATTCAGGCCACGGGCGCGAACTTTCCGAGCATGGGATCCGCGAGTTTGTGAACATCAAGACGGTTTGGGTCCAGTAGCTTTTAAGCAGGTGCCTGCGGATTCGTCTTCGTCGGTGAAGAAGTAGTTCGCACTTCAACTTGCACGTCAAGCCGAATTCATTCGCGAAAGGGAATTGTATGGCCAAACTTGGATTCATCGGTCTCGGTGTGATGGGCGGCAACATGGTAGCCCGCCTGCTCGAAAAAGGGCACACGGTGACCGGCTACAACCGGACGCGCTCCAAGGCGCAGTGGTTGATCGACAAGGGGATGAAGTTTGCGGAGTCTCCGAAGGCCGTGGCGGCTGCGTCGGATGTGACGTTTACCATGGTGACGAACGCCGCCGCGCTCGCGGCAGTGACGGAAGGCCCGGACGGATTGCTCGCTGGCATTGGCCCTGGCAAGTTCCACATTGACATGAGCACCGTAAGCCCCGAAGTGAGCCGCGCGCTGGCTGCGAAAGTTCGCGAGAAGGGTGCCGACATGGTGGACGCGCCGGTTTCGGGCAGCGTCATCACGCTGCGGCAGGGCAAGCTCTCCGTGATGGTCGGTGGCCGCAAAGAAACTTTCGAGTGCCTGAAGCCGTTGCTACTTGATATTGGGCCAAAGGTGACGTATGTCGGCGACAACGGCTTGCGCTGGCCATGAAGATTGCCGTGAACCTGAGCCTGGCCGTGCAAATGCTGGCTTTTTCCGAAGGCGTGCTGCTGGCGGAGAAGAGCGGGATTCCGCGCGTAGTCGCGGTCGATGTTCTGATTCACAGCGCGATCGCGTCGCCCATGATTCAGTACCGCGGCCCTTTCGTCCTGCAGCAACCGGAAGAAGCGTGGTTCGACGTCAACATGATGCAGAAAGATATGCTTCTTGCGATGGAGTTGGGCCGCAAGCTGAATGTTCCGGTTCCCACCACCGCCATCAGCAACGAATTCCTCACGGCCGCGCGCGGAATGGGCTGGGAGAAACTGGACTTTGCCGTCATGTTCCAAGTTTTGGCGCGCATGTCGGGCGTTCAAGAATGACGACTGCCGCACGGTCGAGAGAAGCTTCAGGAAAACTCGATTTGCGGCTCCGCCTTAGAATCTCAGTCCGCATATTCGCAGCCCCGCTGTTGCTCGCGATGCTGGCCACGCTCTCGCAGCCGGCCGCGGCGCAGGGAGGGCCGCCCTTTATCACCGACGACCCCGGCACTCCCGGCGACGGCAACTGGGAGATCAACGCCGCGCTCTACACCGAGCGCCATCCTACCGAGCGCATTTACAACGCTCCCATCCTTGACATCAACTACGGCCTTGGTTCCCGCATCCAGCTCAAGTACCAGGTGCCGTACCTCGTGGTTGGGGACAACGGCGACCCAACTCGCATCGGCTTGGGCAAGTCGCTGGCGGGCGTGAAGTGGCGCTTCTATGAGAATAATGAGAAGGGGCTCGAGGTCTCGACCTATCCCCAGCTCGAGTTCAACAATCCCACATCCTCGCTGCAGCGCGGACTCGTCGACTACGGCACCCGGTTCTTTCTTCCCATCGAGGTAACCAAGAAGGTTGGGCCGTTCGAGATCAATCCTGAAGCCGGCTATTGGTTCGCCAGCAACAAGGGCGCAGCCTGGGCCACTGGCGTGGTGGTAGCTGGGGAGGTCAGCAAGCGGCTGGAGCTGGATGGCGAGTTGTATGCCACTGCCAACACCAATGGTTCCAACCACTGGGACAGCTTTGATGGCGGAGGCCGCTACAAGCTGGGAAAGCACTTCGTGCTGCTGTTCATGGCTGGCCGCAGCTTCCGCGGCCCGGCGAGCGGCCAGCCGCAATTTTTCGGCTATTTGGGAATGCAGTTCCTGTTTTCCACGAAGCACAAGAAGGAAAGCCCGGCCGAGACCAGCCCGTAACCGAGCCGCAATCAGCGCAGGTACGCTTGACGTTCACAAGAAGACTCCAATACATTCAAGAGCCGGGATCGATCCGATCCGCAAGCTATTTTCCGAATCCAAACTGATTTTGACGAGGCTCTCGTGGCATGACCATTAAAAAGAACGCGGTCAACAAAACGACTCTAAGGCAAAAAGCACAGTTAATGTCGGGTTCAGAAATTGAACGCACGCTGGTGCGACTCGCTCATGAAATTCTGGAAAAAAACGGCGGCGTCGATGGCTTGGGACTGGTCGGAATCCGCCGTCGCGGAGTTCCCATCGCCGAGCGGTTGGGCAAAATGATTCAGCAGGTCGAAAAAAAGAAAGTTCCCGTGGGCACGCTCGATATCACGTTCTATCGGGATGACCTTTCGACACTGGGGCCCAAGCCCGTGGTGCAGGAAAAGGAAATCGGTTTTTCGATCGAGGGTAGGAAGATCGTACTGGTCGACGACGTGCTTTATACCGGCCGCACCACGCGCGCTGCCCTCGACGCCCTTTTTTCGCATGGCCGCCCGAGCCTGGTGCAGTTGCTGGTGCTGATTGATCGCGGCCATCGCGAATTGCCAGTCGAGGCCACGTTCATAGGTCGAACCGTGCAGACGACCGACAGTGAAGTAATCGAGGTCAAGTTGACCGAGATCGATGATGCGGACAAAGTTCTTCTGATGGAGCGGTGAGATCCCTGTCCGTGTGGGGACGGGCGCCCTCGCCCGTCCAAGCCGAGCGCAAGCTCGGCAGTTGCCTGTAGTCACAGCAACTCCGGCTTCGCTCTACCCCTTGCCTCTTTCACTCCACTCCGTGTCAAACCGCGCCCGGTCATAGAAAGATTTCTGCGTTCCCACTCCAGTCGTCGAAAGGCCAGCATAAAGGTTGGCGCGCTTGACGGCTTCCCGCTCCGGCAAACCCTCGCCAAGGAAGGTAGCGAAGCTGCCAATAAAAGCGTCACCGGCTCCGGTGCTATCCACGCTCTTCACGTTAAACGCAGGCACGTGCTCCGTGCCTTCACTTCCGGCAAGCAGCGAACCATTCGCACCCAGAGTGATAATGACTCGCCGAATGCCGCTGGCAAGAAGCTTGCCCGCACACCGCTTGGCATCGTCGAGATTGCGCACCGGCATGCCGGAAATCGCCTCTGCCTCACTTTCATTGGGAACAAAGTAATCGAGATCCGCAACCAAGTTGATGTCGATAGGCTGCGCCGGCGCCGGGTTCAAGATGCAGCGGATACCGTTTCGTCGCGCAAACTTGATGGTGTAGTACACGGTCTCCAGCGGAATCTCGAACTGAAGAACGATACAGTCGGCGCTCTTCAGCGTATCCGCCGCGGCATCCACGTCGGCAGGTCTCAATTCGTCATTTGCGCCTTTGACGACGATGATCCGATTCTGCCCGGAAGGATCGACAAAGATAGGCGCCACTCCGCTGGAAATGCCCGTTACCTGGCGCACATGCGTGGCATCGATACCCAGTTTTTCAAAGTTCCTGATGGTTGACGGACCGAACAGATCGTCCCCGACTCGCGCCACCATGAACACGTCGGCTCCGCAGAGCCGGGCGGCGACCGCCTGATTCGCGCCTTTTCCTCCAAAGCCTAGATCAAACTTCTGGCCAAAAATGGTTTCCCCCGGCTTCGGAAACTGGTCTGAGAACGTGGTCAAATCAACATTGGCACTGCCCACAACCGCGATGCGAGGACGCTTGACCATAATTTTCTCGTTGCAGCCGGCGCGTTCAAATAGCGGCGCGGCTTTGAAGTGAGGAAGGCAGAGTTTAGTCAGTCGATCGTTGCGCGTCAACCGGCGCAGGGCCGACGTGTCATACCACCAGAGAAATGTCTCCTGGTTACAACTTGAGTGACGGCGCCCTCATTCATCTGGCGTCCGCCCACGCTCTTGGGTATTCTCTTGGAGATGGCCACCGTTTCGTTGAGCGAACTGTTGGGCTCGACCGTGTATGACGCCTCCGGCGCGGCCAGCGGCCGTGTGCGGGAGGTGGCGCTTGCCCCGCAGGAGGACCGCATGCGCGTTGCCCTGCTGATCGTCAAAACGCCCGCAGGAAACCGCATGTTGCCTTTGACTTCCGTTTCCAGAATTAATGGCGGCGTTCGGGCCTCCACCGCTGCCGCGGAATGGACCCCGGCCGATGGCTCCGAAGGATTGTTGTTGCTCAGCCGCGACCTGCTGGATCAGCAGGTGATTGACGTGCACGGCCGCAAAGTGGTGCGCGTGAACGACGTGGATTTCTATCACGACGTCGCGCACGATCATGCCGTTTTAAAAGTTGGCGGTGTGGACGTTGGCGCGCGGGGCGCCATTCGCCGCCTCCTCAAAGGGATGGTCCCGGCGGTTGCCCTTCGCGCCTTGCTGCTGCGGATTCCTCCCCGCGACATTCCCTGGGACTTCGTGGATCTCATCGAGACTGACCCCGCGCGGCGCGTCAGGCTGAAGATTTCGCATGAACGGCTGGGCAAACTCCATCCGGCGGACATTGCCGACATTGTGGAAGAGTTGGCTCCCGATGAGCGTGAAGCAGTGTTCGAAACGCTGGACGAGGACGTCGCCGCCGGCGCCTTGGAAGAGCTCGAACCCAAGGTGCAGAAATCGGTCTTGGAATCGCTCGATTCCGACCGGGCCGCCGACATCGTCGAGGAGATGGAACCCGACGCGGCTGCCGACCTTTTGGGTGACCTCTCCGATGAGCGGACGGAAGAAATCCTGGTGCAGATGCAGCCCGAAGAGCGCCAGGAAGTCAGTGAGCTGCTCGAGTTCAAAGAGAACTCTGCTGCCGGCCGCATGACCACCGAGTTCATTGCACTGCCGGTGACGGCCACCGCTAACGACGCGATCGAGGCCATGCGTACTTTCGAAGGCCGCATGGAAAACATGAGCACCATTTATCTCACGGATTCTCACGGAACCCTGGCCGGCGCGGTGCCGCTGGTGAAGATCGTTCTGGCACCCCCCTCGACTCCCCTCCTGGCTTTGAGCCAAGAACCTCTCATTTCCTGCCACGAAGACGCGAAAGAGAAGGAATTCGTTGAACTCTTTGACAAGTACAACCTGCTGACCTTGCCGGTGATCGACGAACACAATTACCTGGCGGGCGTGATCACGCCAGACGACGTGATCGCGATGCTGCGCGCAAAACTGTAGCCCCGCTCGTGTGGGGACAGGCGTCCTCGCGAGCCTGCCCTGAGCGAAGTCGAAGGGTCCAAGCCGAGCGAAAGCTCGGCAGCTGCCCGTGGCCCCAGCAATCTCGATTCGCTTTAGCCGCCGAGAGCGGCTCCGGCCGCGAGTTTTTCCGCAGTCCCTCCAGCCGCGTTGGCAACTTCGCACAAAAAAGTTTCTCACTTTTGCAGATTCACCTATCCAGACAGCGCTTTCAGCATTTATTCTGATCGTTCTGTTTTGCCAATTTGATCCTTGCGGCGTGTGCGCATGAGATTCCTCAGAAGGTGGAAATTCCGGATCCTGCTGTTTTTTGCCGTCGTAGGGCCGGGCTTCATCACCGCGAATGTCGACAACGATTCCGGCGGCATCTTCACCTATTCCGCCGCCGGCGCGCAGTTCGGCTACACGCTGCTGTGGACGATGATCCCGATTACGATTGCCCTGATCGTGGTGCAGGAGATGTCCGCCCGCATGGGCGCGGTGACGGGCAAGGGCCTGAGCGATCTGATCCGGGAAGAATTCGGCCTGCGGATTACTTTCCTCATGATGCTCGGCATTCTGATTACAAATTTCGGCAACGTCATCGCTGAGTTTGCCGGTATTGCGGGAAGCATGGAGCTGTTCGGGGTTTCAAAGTACATCTCGGTGCCGATCTGCGCCGTGATCGTCTGGCTGATCGTAGTCAAAGGGCAGTACAAGGGCGTGGAGAAGGTGTTCCTGGCGGCGTCGTTCTTCTACATCACTTACATACTTGCCGGAGTGCTCGCCAAGCCCGCGTGGATGGAGGCCATTAGGGCCACGGTGAAGCCTCCGCAGTTGGCGGCCTTCAAGGAGGACTCCTATCTGTACATGGTGATCGGCGTGGTCGGAACCACGATCGCGCCCTGGATGCAGTTCTATCTGCAGTCGTCGGTCGTGGAAAAAGGAATCACGCGGCGCCAATACAACGCTTCACGGCTCGACGTGATTGTGGGCTGCATCTTCACCGACGTGGTTGCCTGGTTCATCATTGTGGCCTGCGCCGCCACGCTCTACCTGCATGGTCATCGGGACATTCGCGATGCTGCCGACGCCGCCCAGTCGCTCCGTCCCCTGGCGGGCGACTACGCCTACATATTGTTTTCGCTGGGGCTTTTCAACGCGTCACTCTTTGCCGCTTCGATTCTGCCGCTTTCGACGGCCTACACGGTTTGTGAAGGATTAGGTTTCGAGTCAGGCGTGGGCCGCAAATTTTCCGAAGCCCCCGCCTTCTACTGGCTTTATACGGCGCTCATTGCTGCCGGGGGAGCCGTAATCCTGATACCACGGATTCCGCTGGTAAAGATCATCGTGTTTTCGCAAGTGGTCAATGGCGCAGTGTTGCCCTTCGTGCTGATTTTCATGTTGTTTCTGATCAACAAGAAGGAACTGATGGGCGAATACATGAATAAGCCCACCTTCAACATCATCGCCTGGGCGACCACCGTGATTATGATCGCATTGACCGTGCTGCTGGTCTACGGAACCGTGCGCGGCGGGACGGGATAGGGAGGCCATCGTCATCAATTTAAATTGTCATCCTGAGCGAAGCGAAGGACCTGTGCATCTGCCTGCGCGATGCCGCACGTCTTGACAAGGAACTGGCGATGGCGAAGTCTTAAAGTACTTTTCCCGCCGCCAGATCGTTCACCAATCCCAAGTCGGCCTCGAGAAAGTCCAGTTCCAGCAGTTCCTTCCGCGTCGCCCAGCGGATTTCGCGAAAAATTCGGTTCTCAACTTCACCCTGGTAACTGCGCACTTCGAAGAATCGGAGTTCCACCGACCCGCCGCCCGGGTATTCATGGACGATGCGCGCGACCTCCACGCCGACCTCGGCCACAATTCCCAGTTCTTCCTCCAGTTCCCGGCGCATGGCATCGCGAGGCTGTTCGCCTTCTTCGATCTTGCCTCCGGGAAATTCCCATTTGAGCGGCATAGGCTGGTGCCGCGTCCTCTGGCAGGCGAGGATCAGGTCGTCTTTCAGGATCAGCGCGGCTACAACTCGTTTCATGTTGTCCAAGTAATGACGTTCAGAAATGTGGGACTACGGGATGATGGCTTACTTGCTCTCCAGTCGCTTGCCCACGAGCCGAGCGCAATATTCAACCAGTTCACAGTCTTCGACGGCAAATGCCGCCAGGAAGTGACTGTCAACATCGAGTTCTCCAACCACCTTGTGGCGCACAAAGACGGGAACTACGATCTCCGACTTGGTTTCGAGCGAGCAGGCAAGATAGCGCCGGTCTTTCTTTACGTCATCCACAACCACCGTCTTCCCCGAAGATGCAGCCGCCCCGCAGATCCCCTGGTTCAGAGGAATGCGGGTGTGCGGAGTCATCGCTCCCTGGTAACATCCCAGCACCAGCATGGGCGGATTGGCTCCAGGTTCAAGCATGTAAAAGCCCACCCAGTTGTACTTCAGCATGTGTTTGTTCAGGAGAACCGTGATGCCTTTCATCAGTTGGTCCGCCGAGCGCGCTTCGGAATTCAAGCGGTCCACTTCCTTGCGCACTTCCTCGATGTTTAATGGATTCGATGTGGTCATGATGCTAATCCTAAACTAAGCCGCCGCGTTTCATCTTCTCCCCGGGACTTCCGTAAGAGAATGCGGCTGGCGCATTACAATCGCTCTGTGTATTCTGCCGAACTTCTCGACCATTTTCAGAACCCGCGAAACGCAGGCGCGGTTGAAGTTCCCGACTCCGTCGCGCGATTGGAAAACCCCGCTTGCGGAGACGTCTTGGAGCTAACGCTCAAATTGGAAGGAAAACGCATCGCCGACATTCGTTTTCGCGCCAAGGGCTGCGTCCCGGCGATGGCCTGCGGGTCGGCCATCACCGAGTTGGTCAAAGGCAAAAATGTAGACGAAGCCCGGCGCCTGAGCCGCGAAGAGTTGGTCCGCAAAGTCGGGGGCCTGCCGCCAGCCTCCGCCCACGCCAGCCACCTGGCCATGGACACGCTCGCCGCGCTCTTGCGAAACCTCTGAGCAAGCTTCCAGTTAGCGTGAAGTCTTAACTTGAAATCTTAATGCCAACCCTGATTCTGAGTTTCGGCTTGGAACCCTACGTTGAACTCCCAGCCTGCGATTGTTGCGCCTCAGCTTCCATGCGCCTTTGTTTCTCAACCCTGATTTGCCTGCGTTCCTCAGATTCGCCCGGCAACAAGCGCTCATTTTCAGGTACGGGCGTGTTGGGCCAGCAGCAGTAGTCTCCCTCTTCGAACCGGACCATGACCTTTTCGTTCGAACCATTCCCAGTTCGGCCGTCTTCGTTCACCTCGTCGTACTCGCACCCCGCGACCGCCGACCAAGCCGTAGCCCCAAGCGGACGCCGCTCGACGCACTCGCGATCAATCACCACCCGAGTCGGTTCGGGCTGCAACGAGGTATATCTCAGATTGACCGAAGCCGTCTGCAGCGTGTACACCAACAGCGCGGCCGTGGAATGATTAATCCGGTTGGTCAGGACCAGGCGCATCACCTCACCCAGCCCCATCTGTATGGAATCCGCATCCTCCGGCAGCGACAGCGTCACGTTCCACCGCTCCCGCTGCCGATTTTCGTCAATCTCCATGCTCTTCAAAGCCCATCGCATGTGAAAGTAACAATACTTCTCATTACGCAGTGCCGGCGATCCGCACTGCGTCCCGTTGACTTTAATATGCTGACATCGAGCAACACTCTCCGGATATAAAGACATTGGTAAGCTCCTGTTTCCCGCATGAAGTATGAAATATAAAGATGAGCATAAGATAAGACCTTCCATAGAAACGCCGCTCACCGCGTCTAACCGCGGCGACCAAGGACAAGGCCGCTGTCAAAGCGGCAATATCCCGATTGCCATGATTCCCCGTAAAAGCGCTATTTGTAAGTGAACCCCATCACACCAAGTTTGTGATGAATTGGAAGGGGGTGGCCCACTCCTTGCGGCTTTATCGCAAGGGGTGGGTGCCGATAGCGCCTAAGCCGCTGCCAGCGCCTAAGCCGCAGGCGGTCGAACCCGCATCGTCATAATGCCAGTGTCGTTAACGCGAACGATCCCAGTCTGCCCAAGAAGGTAATCTCGAAAGCTGCTCCAAGCCCACTGCTCAGGCTCGCTAACCAGCCCGCGTTTCACCGGATTGCGATGCATGTAGCGCAACTTCTCCACCCGCTTATGCTCGGTCCAAACATTGAAATCGTAGAAGCGAGCCTCCCAAACGTGCCCCGCCTCGGATTCCGGTGGCGGGTCCTGCACTCGAACTTCGCTCCGCTTCCGGCGCGTCCGCGGCACAACCCGCTGCGCATAGAGCTGCTTGACCAGTTGCATCACTTTCGACGGATCTCCGACCTGCGGCTCGCTGATCAGGAGATGAAAGTGATCGGGCATAACGACATAGCCGAGCACAACGAAGCGACAGCGCTGCCGTACCTCTTCCAGGATCGATAAGAACAGATCGCGACGCTCCGCCGTATTCAGCCACGGTACGCGGTGGTAACAACTGCAAGTTATAAAGTGCGCGTGATCAGCGCCGTAATACCGCTTGAGGCCGGTCGGCATCGGGAGAGTGTATTCGCGGATGAACCGCGAAAGCTGTGATGGCGCTCACACCCACCCCTTGCGATAAACCCGCAAGGAGTGGGCCACCCCAAGTCAGCTTGCCGAGTGAAAAGTAGGGTGAAGTAAAGAGTAGGGTGGCCCGCTCCTTGCGCACGTTGCAAGGGGTGGGTGCGGACCCCAACTCAGCTTGCCGAGTGAAAAGTAGGGTGGAGTAAAGAGCAGGGTGGCCCACTCCTTGCGCAAGTTGCAAGGGGTGGGTGCGGACCCCAACTCAGCTTGCCGAGTGAAAAGTAGGGTGAAGTAAAGAGCAGGGTGGCCCACTCCTTGCGCAAGTTGCAAGGGGTGGGTGCGGACACCGCCTAAGCCGATGGCCCGGGCCACCCGCCCGGCGCCATCCCATCTTCGTCTATTGTTCGCTCGGCCATAGCTCCAAAAATGCCCGTAAGTATAAGAAACAAAGGCGAAAACAAAGGCACTAATTTACTTAGCTAACCAAATCATGCTAACCTATCGAAATGGTTAGCGGTCTCGAATCTGCCAAACTAAAACTCATCCGGGCAGCGGTACATATCGACGCTGCACGTAACGCCATCTGGGAATACTTGGCCGACGAGCCTAGTGGAATCGCCGCAGATGCGAACGGCAAATACACACTGAATTTCGCTGTTCCCCCGCCTCCAGAAATTGCTCTCTACGCAGGGGAAGCTCTTTATCAGATCAGGTCCGCCATTGATCACTTGGCGTTCGATCTCGTCAAGTCGAACACCATGCAAATTCAACTCCCCACCGGATGGAAAAAACGCTGTGAGTTTCCCTTGCTCACTGAGATACCCACAAAAGGGAACCCGCCTGTGCCTTGCGATCTTCCCTTGCCGTATAACTTCTTTAACAGGTCTCTCCCTGGAATCAGCAGAGGAGCATTCGCATTCATTGAGAGTTTGCAACCGTATTACCGAAGGGATGGGTCTAGCGCCCTCTGGTACTTGGCAAAACTCTCTAACATCGACAAGCACAGATACTTGAATTTGATCAAAGGCCACGCCCAAGTGAGGCTGTGGAGCACTACGCATGATTCCAGCGCTATCCACGCAGAGGACGGCGCAGAAATTGAAATCCCTTATCCCAAAGGTGTGAAGGTGGCAGGTGGCTTCACACCGTTTGTAGCGTTCGACGAAGAGTCGCTCGGCTTGGATAAAGCGGAACTCACGGTCGATCACACTCTTCAGTTTTGTTTGGAGGATGTCGAACGACTTGTCATCCCTGTATTCGAGAAGTTCTTGGAGAACGCATAGATATTCGGCGCTTGGCTGAGCCGGGTGCCCCACTCATCGCGCACTTGCGATGAGTGGGATTCCGCCGCGCGCGGATAGGCAAGCCTCCAATCCTTTTTCATCACAAACGTCCAGTGTGCCCCATCACAGACATCCAACCGGAACCTGCGCGACAATGTCCGCTGATGTGTCGCAGCCGAGGTGCGCCAACCCCAACCAAGGCCACCCCGGCCGCACCAGGAAAATCGCCAGTAACTTTGTGATAAACATGAGTTGAGCTGACGAGCAGGAGCCAAACGCCGCCAAATCTATGAATTTCGAGAGAATCAGGCAAGAAATCAAGCTAAGTCCTTATTCCGCAAGATTTTGAAAATAAGTCCTTGGCGCTCTAGATTTTGGCGTCGCGATCCCCCGTAACCCCTTGATTCCAGCAGATCGGGGGGAGGGGGGTGGTGGTAAACACGCATTAATACCTTCTGAGTAACCAATCCAAAAAAAATGGAATCGGATCGTGCTAACGGCCCGAGCGATTCGTGTCCGGCTGATATATTTTCCAGCCGTTGGCGAGCGCGATCTCTTTCAGATCCGGATTTGGATTGATGGCGAATGGATGCTTGGACATGGCGAGCATCTCGCGGTCCCAGATCGCGTTGCCAAAGGCGCAATCGGGCACATGATCGGGAGACGATTTGAGCATGAGCGCGGATCGAATCGCCTCCGACTTGCCGGGACCGCTGGGAACTCGAATGAGCTGATCGGTGATGATGCCGTTCTCTACTGCCACTTCCGCAGCCAGAATGCGATTTCGCGGGATGCCGAAGAACTTCATAGCCGAGCGAATGATCCACTGGTTCGAGGAGGAAACGGCCCAGACGTCGCATCCGGATTGGCGCAGGCGCTCGACCAGTTCGCGCATCTCCGGGAAAATGTTGGGGGCGATGGCCTGGGCAAAATATGTGTCGCACGCCTGCTGCACGATTTCTTCGCGCAGTCCGCGATGCATGGTGACCATTTCTCCGCACATGACCTCTTCGGGGACCACGCCTGCTTTGTAGTCGGCGTAGCGGGAACGTGCCCAACGGGCGATCTCGTCCGGCAGCAGCGCCTGATCAAGTTCCCAGGAGAAAAAGCCTTCGCCGGCGTCTCCAGACCAGAGCGTGCCATCGCAGTCGAATGCGGCTACGCGCGGTTTGAGGCTGAGTACACTTTCGATGAATTCAGTTTGAGGAGGTGCGAGACTTGTCATCATTCGATCAATATAAATATAGGGCCTTGGCGGGAATTAACTCGACGGCAGATGCTGTGGGGGCAAATTCAAGGAAGCATACTGTTCCGGCGTATCCACGTTGACCGCGACCAGCGGGTCGTCCACTGGAACGTACTCGATCTCAGTCTGGTGCGCGTGCTCGACGTCGCGCGCGCTCGCTGTTTCCGGAGCCCTCAGAAACGCTTCCAGCATCTCGCGGCCCAGCAGAATTGGATGCCCATGTTCTCCCTGGTATTCCGGGATCACAGCCCATTTCCTTTGTGCCGTGGCGTGTGCGAACGCGGCTTCGAGCGTTTCAATGGTTGCCATTTTGACTGGAGGCCGATCGACGAGCGTGACCATCGCAGCATCGCTGCCCCGGTTGAGAACTTCGTGCAGGCCGGCCCGCAAGGAGCTGAACTGCCCGCGCGCCGGATCAGGATTAACTACCAGCGACGCTCCGTTGGCATAAACGATGGGAGCCAACGCGGCTTCATTCTTGCCGACTACGACCAGCACGACGTCAACGTGGGAAAGGAAAAGCCGTATGGTGGCGGATAGGAACGTGTCACTGATTGAGGATGGAGGCCAGGGCAGCAGCGCCTTGTCCCGCCCCATGCGTGAAGACTCGCCCGCCGCAAGAATTACTCCGCAAAGGCTCTGCGTCCGCCCCATAAGGGCACGATAACAAACTGCTGCGACTCTGCCAAGGACGCGGGTCACGGAGATGCGCCAAGGATGTGTTTTATCGATTTGCGTTAATTGAACATCGGCAGCTTGACCACGTCGTCGTGGGGAACTCGTTCCACCGGGTGCCCAGCCTTGCGCCAGGCACGCAGGCCACCGGCGATGACGAACACCTTGAATCCGAGCTGCTGTAATTGGCGCGCCACCCGGGCGCTGGTGGCTTCGCGTTGTCAAGTACAGTAGAGATAAATTTCTTGATCCTTGGGCAGATTTTTGATTTCTTCGACGAGGTTGTTGGGCTCGATGCGGATTGATCCGGCAATGCGTTCGGAGTCGGCATCGTAGTAGCCGTGGCTGCGGACATCGGCGATGAGCATGTTCTGAGCCGCGTCGGATGCCAGTTTTTTTGCGAGCTCCTCCGCCTGTATGCGAGGAATCACATCGAGCAGACGGTACTTGCGGTAAACCCAGATGCGATAGACGACATAGGCGGCGAGTCCGATGCCGAAGATGACCTCGGCGGCGAAGCCAACGGAGCGCAGTCCGCGCGTCATGGCGCGCAGCGCGTCGCTGAAGAGATATCCCGCGACGGCATACGCACCCACATACAAAGTTGCTCCGAGGGCATCGAATTGCAAAAAATCTCCCAGCCGCATTTTCATGCTTCCGGCGAGCGGCGGAGACATGATGTTGATGCCGGGGATGAACTTGGCGAAAAGCAGCGTTTGCTTGCCGCGCCGGTAAAAATATTCTGCCGATCGCAGAATGCAAGTTTCCGGATTTGCCGAAAGCCGGCACAGAAAGCCCAACAATGCCCATCCGCTGACCCTGCCCATGAAATAGAGAATGACATCGCCGCTGATCATCGACAGCAGGGCGATGCCGAAGACGAGATAGAAGTGCAGACCTCCATAAGCAGCGACCGCGCCGGCGGTCAGGATGGCGAGTGCGGCGGGCAGTGGAAGACCGACGGCCTCCGCAAAGCACACTAGCGCCAAGAACAGGTAGCCATGATGCGAAATCAGTGAGAGCAAGCCGGTCATTGTGAAAAAAGGTTTTTCTAGTATAACAATCCCGCCACGGCGCTACTCCGTTTCTGGGATCGAGCAAGCCGTTGCTTAAAGGGCGTTTTGAGATGGTGGGGATTGCGGTGAAGGGCTAAGAGCGAATCCCAAAGTTGCCGCGCTCACTGGCAACTGCCGAGCTGCGCTCGTTTTGGACCCTTCGACTTCGCTCAGGGCAGGCTCGCGGGAGCGGCCGTCCCTACACGAGCGCTAAATGCCGACCGCTATTTCTCTCTCGCCACCACGAACTCCGGCGCCCAGAGCAGCGCCCGTTTGATCTCCGAGTCCGGAAATATGCAGATGGCGTTGCGCGCCGATTCGGCATACCGGGCGGCCTCTTTGGAGGCGTATTCGAGAGAACCATAACGATGCAGGATGGTCAGGATCTCGGCGTGAGTGACGCCATTGAACGCGCGATCGCGCAGGATGGTTTCGATCTGGTGACGCTCGGCGGCGGTGCAGCGCTCCAGCGCGTGAATGACGGCCATGGTGGCTTTGCCTTCACGCAAGTCGCTGGCAACGGGCTTGCCGAGCACGCTCTCTGACGCCGTGAGGTCGAGCACATCGTCCACGATTTGGAAGGCTAAACCAAGCTCGCGGCCGTACTGGCCAAGGCGTTCCTCCTGGGGCGCGGTGGCGCCGCCCAGGATGCCGCCGACTCGCATGCACACCGAGAACAGGCACGCCGTCTTGCGATAGATCAGATCAAGATGCTCTTGCAGCGAGATCAGCTTGCCGAGCTTCTCCATCTGGAGCAGTTCGCCTTCGACCATCTGCTGCGTCAGTTCGATCAGCATGTCCACGATGCGGAAATTGCGCTCCTGCACCGCGATCTTGAATGCCTGCATGTAGAGCCAATCGCCGACCAGCACGCACATCGAGTTGCCCCACTGCGTGTTGGCGGCGGGACGGCCGCGGCGGATTTGGGCCTCGTCAATAATGTCGTCGTGGACGAGCGTCGCGGTGTGGATGATCTCGACCACCGAAGCGAGCTTTACCGCGCTATCGCCTTTGTAGCCGAGCAGTTTGGCGGAGAGCAGCAACAGCGCCGGACGGATTCGCTTTCCGCCGCCGGCGCGCAGGTATTCGCCGATCTCCGTAATCGCTGCAACATCCGAGACCGTGTCGCGTCCGAACTGTTCTTCGATTGCGGCAATATCGTCACGCAGAAGATCGAAGAGTTCTTTCCCGTTGATGGACGTCGTGGTAGCCAATTTGCTCAGTTGCTCCGGTAATTCGTGAACTGCAAATCAATGCCAAAGTCCTGCTGCTTGACCATCGCGATTATTTCCTGCAGTGTATCGCGATCCTTGCTGCTGATTCGCACTACGTCGCCCTGGATTGAGGCTTGCGCTTTTTTCTTTGAATTCTTGACCAGCTTCACAATCTCCCGCGCTTTTTCGATCGGGATTCCTTGCTGAATGGAGATCTTCTGTTTCACCGTGCTTCCGGCGGCTGGCTCCAGCGCCCCGTAGGTCAAGCCTTTCAGCGGGACACCGCGTTTGACCAGTTTCTGCTGGAAGACGTCGTTTACCGCCTTCATTTTGAATTCATCGGCGGAGTGAAGCAGGATCGCGTCCGTGCCCTCCATCGCGATCTGGGACTTCGAGTCCTTCAGATCGAAGCGAGTGCTGACCTCCTTCATCGCCTGCTGGATGGCGTTGGAAACTTCCGCGAGATCGATTTTGCTGACGATATCGAAACTGTTATCGGGCATGGGATGTCACCGTCAAAATCGCTGTCAAGAAATATGACGGCCTTCTTAACTCTCCAGATTGTCATGTTGAGGGATGCCCCCGCTCGAAAGCGCAGAGCCCCGCGGATCGTTCGCCCCAAACATGTACTCCAGAGGGTAACAGAAGAGGCATCGTCTGCGCAGGCCTGTTATGCGCGTGCTTCGGGGTTTGCAGGTTGCGGCGCGAGTCTGAAGAACTTGTAGAAATTCTGCGTGGTTCGTGAGCCGATCTCCTCCGCGGACAAGTTGCGCAGTTCGCCGATCTGGCGGGCTACGTCCCTCACAAACGCTGGTTCGTTGCGCTGGCCGCGATGCGGAATCGGCGCCAGGTATGGCGAGTCGGTTTCGATCAGCATGCGGTCGAGCGGAACCATTTGAGCCGCGTCGCGGATCGACTGCGCCTTGGGAAAGGTGACATTGCCGGCAAAAGAAATCATGAAACCCATATCGAGTGCGCGTCGCGCATGCTTGACGCTTCCGGTGAAACAGTGCAGAATGCCGCCCAAGCCGCTGGAAGTCCAATGTTCGATGATCATGGATAGGCAGTCGTCCCAGGCGTTCTCGCTGTTGTCGGATGGACGGCAATGGATGACGATGGGTAACTCTGCCGTGCGCGCCAGTTCCATCTGCTGGCGGAAGACTGCTTTCTGTACTTCTCGGGGTGAGTGGTCGTAAAAATAGTCGAGGCCGATTTCTCCCCACGCAATCACTTTGGGATGCCGCGCCCATTGCAGCATTTGGGAATCAGCAGCCTCGTTCGCAAGGCTTGCTTCGTGAGGATGAATTCCGACGCTCGCCCAGATTCGCGGATATTCCGGTTTCCCGTCGTATTTTTCCGCCAACCGAATCCCGCAGTCGGCTGTGTCTGGCCCATCGCCATTTCCGATCGCGAGAAAGGCTTCGATCCCGTTCTGTTTCGCACGCGCCAGCACTTCGTTACGATCGATATCGTAGCGCTTGCCTTCGAGATGTGCGTGAGAGTCGATGAACACGGTCGTTGGTCGTTAGTCGCCGGTCGTTCGCGAGATTGTGTGGGGGCGGGCGTCCTCGCCCCTCCAGGCCGAGCGAAGCTCGGCAGCGCTACTTCAGGCGCGTGCCGACGGGTACATCTTCCAGAAAGCTTGCCAGTACCGGCTTGCCGCCTTCGGGCGCGGCGGCAACGATCATGCCGTTTGATTCGAGTCCGCGCAGTTTGCGGGGCGCTAGATTGGCCACGATCACGACCTTGCGTCCGATCAGTGTTTCCGGCTCATAAGCCTCGGCAATGCCGGCCACCAGTTGGCGCACTTCGGTTCCGAGATCGACTTCCAAACGCAGCAATTTGTCGGCTCCCTTTACGCGCTCCGCGGTCTTCACCTGGGCCACGCGCAATTCTACTTTCGCGAAGTCGTCGATGCTGATCTTGCCATCGGGAATGGCGGCCGGTGCTTTGGGTGCGGCCGGGGGCCGAGCTTCGCTCGGCTGGACGGGCGAGACGCCCGTCGCTCCACTTGCACTCTGTTCTTCCATTTTCTGCATCCTCTCTACTGCCGATTTGTCTGCCCTTGGAAACACGGCCTGGACGGCGCCCAACTTTGTGCCGAGATGCAACTGTCCCCACTGCAATTCGGTCAGGTCGAATTTCTTGATGTCTCCTAGGCCCAACTGGGACCAGATCTTCGCGGTGGCGTCTGGTATCACCGGATGCGCGAGAGCGGTGACAATTCGCAAAGCTTCGGCGCTGGTGTAGAGCACGGTTGCCAAGCGCGAGCGGCTCTCTTCGTCCTGTTTATCGCCCAGAGACCAGGGCTCGTTTTCAACGATGTACTTGTCTACCGCGCTGACTAGTCCCCAGGCGGTTTCGAGCGCCCGCGAGAACTGGTATTGGTCAAATAGTGTGCCGTAGTCGGCGATAACTTTTCTTGCCGCATCGGCAATTGCGGCATCCGCCGGAGTCTGCGCGTGCGCAGGGTACGGTACTTCTCCTTTGAAATAGCGGTTGATCATGGTCAGGGTGCGGCTGGCGAGGTTGCCGAGCCCATTCGCGAGATCGGAGTTATAGCGCTGCACCAGCGCATCGAAACTAAACGATCCATCCTGTCCGAAGACGACTTCCCGCAGCAGGAAGTAGCGCAGGGCGTCGGTGCCGAGCACATCCACGATGGTTTCGGCGCGCACGATATTTCCGCGCGACTTCGACATTTTGCTTTCTTCAAACAGCAGCCAGCCGTGCGCCGTGATGCACTTGGGCAACGGCAATCCGGCGGCGAGCAGGAACGCCGGCCAGTAGACGCAATGGAAGCGCACAATCTCTTTGCCGATCATGTGCAGGTCCGCGGGCCAGTACTTGTCGAACTTGCTGCTGTCCCTCGAACCATAGCCGAGCGCGGTAATGTAGTTCGCCAGCGCATCCATCCAGACGTAGACCACATGCTTAGGATCGTCTGGCACAGGGATACCCCAGGAGAACGTCGAGCGGCTGATGGAAAGATCGCGCAGGCCGCCGCGCACGAACGAGAGCACTTCATTGCGCCGCGTCTCGGGGCGGATGAAATCCGGTTGCTCGGTGTAAAGGCGGATCAACTCGTCCTGGAATGCCGAGAGCTTGAAGTAGTAGTTTTCTTCGTGGACGGTTTCCGTCGGGCGTTCGCAAATCGGACAGGGGGCGCCCGGCCCGACCGCGTCCACGTAAAGCTCATCGGAAACGCAGTATTGACCGGAGTAGGTTCCTTTGTAGATGTATCCGTTGCCGTTATCCCTGATCTTGCGCCACAGCGCCTGCACGCCCTGTTTGTGCCGCTCCGATGTGGTGCGGATGAAATCGTCGTAGGTCAAGCCCATACGATCCCAGAGGGCACGGAATTCCGCCGAAATTTCATCGGTGAACTGCTGTGGCGTCTTGCCCGCAGCCTGGGCTGCGCGCTCGATCTTTTGACCGTGCTCATCGGTGCCGGTCAGGAACCAGGTGTCATCCCCCAGCATGCGGTGCCGCCGCGCGATCGTGTCGCAGGCGATGGTGGTGTAGGCGTGCCCAATGTGCGGATGCGCGTTGACGTAGTAGATCGGGGTCGTGATGTAGAACTTTTTGCTCATGATTTTGGTTTCGGTCTAAGTTTCCTGTAGAGACGCGGCTTGCCGCGTCTCCGGCAGTGTCGCGCTGCTTGAGACGGGGCAAGCCCCGTCTCTACACGAGGCGCAGGTTCATGCTTTTCGCTCGGCTCGAAGATACTGCTTGATCGCTTCTTGCATGACAGTCCGAAGCGGTACATGCTGCGCCTCCGCCAAGGCTCGACAGTCCTCATATTCGGGCGCATAGTTCGAGACCGTGCCATTCATATTGGCGATCTTGATCCGCACCGGACCCCACGTTGTGTCCACGGTTTGCCATCGTCGTGAGAGCGTTTGGCGTTGTTCCTCGCGGCGGCGCACGCCCAGAGTTGTGGTCTCGGCGAAGATCAGGTTGGTCAGGCGATTCGCGTCTTCCATTTTCGCCAGCACGGTGAGCAACGCGCCGGGGCGGCTCTTCTTCATTTGCACCGGGACGCTGAACACATCCAGCGCTCCTTCCGCAAGCAACCGTTCCATCGCGTAGCCAAGCACCTGCGGGCTCAGGTCATCGAGATTCGCTTCGAGGACTGTGATCCTGTCATTCGATTCATTTGGCGATGTACTCGGCGATGGACTCGCGACGTCCGCCGGCCTAGCTTCTCCAATCGTTAGCCGCAGCAAATTCGGGTGCTCGGGAAAATCCCGAGTTCCCGCGCCGTATCCCGCCTTCTCGATCTTCATCGCCGGAAACGGCGCGAACCGGCCGCTCAGCGTCTTCACGATTGCCGCGCCGGTCGGCGTCACCAATTCGACCTGTGGTCCCGATGAATACACCGGCGCATCGCGAAGCAACTTCAGCGTCGCCGGCGCCGGTACGGGAAGGGTTCCGTGCGCGCACTTGACGGTTCCACCTCCCACATTCAGCGGCGAGCATACCCATTCTTCGACCGCAAGAGATTCCGCCCCCACTGCGGCGCAGACGATATCAACCATGGCATCGACGGCGCCAACTTCGTGAAAGTGGACTTGCTCGACGGACGTATTGTGAATCTCGGCTTCGGCCTCGCCCAGCGTCTCGAAGATTTTGATCGCGGTTCTTTTCGCATCGCTGCTGATGGGTGCTTTTTCAATAATCCGGCGAATCTCGTTCAGCCCTCGGCCGCGTGAGTGTTTATGAGCATGATCGTGCCCCTGCTGCTGCCAGAAAGCTTCCCGCGGCAGGTCTTTTTCGCCGTTCGCGTACACATCCACTTTGGTCGCCGAAATTCCGCCTCGCACCACCCGCGAAATCTCCAGCCGCGCACCGATATCGAGCGCCGCGACCGTCTCTGCCAGAAGCTCTGGAGACACGCCGGCATCCACCAGCGCGCCTAGAAACATGTCGCCGCTGACGCCGGAAAAACAGTCGAGGTAGGCTATGCGCATGATGAAAATCGCTCTTGGCTGTTAGCTCTTGGCTTTTAGCTAAAGGCTAAGAGCCAACGGCTAATAGCGGTTTTCCGCCGAGTTTTCATCATAGGTGCCACTCGCATTGTCGTCAAACCCGCCGCGCGCCGCAGGTTTGTTAGAATCACTGTTCCTTCAATAAGTTAGAGGGCATCCTTGTATCGATATCTGGAACGCCGACTGGTCGAACATCTGCGCGAGTTTCTGCGTCGTACTTACGACTTGGAAATCACGAACATTGTCGTCGAGCAGCCGCCGAAAATCGAATTCGGCGAGTACGCGCTGCCGATCGCTTTCGAACTCGCCCGGAAACTTCGCAAGGCGCCGCGCAAGATCGCGGAAGAGATCGTCGCCGGGATCGGTGCGATTCCCGGCTTTGAGAAATTCGAGGTGGCCGGCGCCGGTTACATCAACGTTCGCGTAAACCGCGCGGAGCTGGCCACGGAACTTGCCGCTGATCGGTCTCCGTCCGCGGATGTTCCCACCGGCAAGGTGCTGGTCGAGCATTCGAGCATCAATCCCAACAAGGCGGCGCATATCGGGCACCTGCGCAACGCCATTCTTGGAGATACGTTCGTCCGGTTGCTGCGCTTTGCGGGCAGGGAAGTGGACGTCCAGAATTACATCGACAACACCGGAGTGCAGGTCGCCGACGTGGTGGTGGGATTCCTCCATATCGAGCAGAAGTCGCGTGCTCAGATCGAGGCGCTCGCCGCCGCGCCCCGGTTCGATTATGTATGTTGGGATCTCTATGCCCGGGTTTCGCATTGGTATGAAGAGGACAAGTCGAACTTGCAGGCGCGCGCTGCGACGCTGCACGCGATTGAGGAAGGAAACAATGAGACGGCGGCGATTGCGGACTTGATTTCGATTGCTGTCCTTAAACGCCATCTCGAAACCATGGATCGGCTCGATATTGAGTACGACTTCCTGCCGCGCGAGAGCGAGATCCTGCACCTGCACTTCTGGGATGCTGCGTTTACCAAGCTGCAGGAAGCCGGTGTGCTTACTTACGAGACTGAGGGCAAGAACAGCGGCTGCTGGGTGATGCGGCGCGCCGGAACTTCCGCGGCAAAAACCTTAACCACAGAGGACACGGAGGACACAGAGGAAGGCCAGATCGCCGAGGACAAGATCACGGAGGAAGACCAGAAAGTCATTGTCCGCTCGAACGGCACGGTCGGTTACGTTGGCAAAGACATCGCCTATCACATGTGGAAGTTCGGCCTGCTCGGGCGCGATTTCGGCTATCGGAAATTCTTTCGTTATCCCAATGCCCACGAGTGCTGGATCTCAACCACCGACGGCGAGCGAGAGCATCCCCACTTTGGCGATGTGGCCGAGATTTACAACGTCATCGATGCGCGCCAGTCCGAGGCGCAGAACACGGTGATCGAAGCTTTGCGCGGGCTCGGCCACGACGAAGCCGCCGATCGCTACACGCACTTCTCCTACGAGATGGTCGCACTCACGCCGCGCTGCGCTGCCGAACTCGGCTACCAACTCAGCGAAGAAGATCAGGCGAGGTCGTGGATTGAGGTCTCCGGGCGCAAGGGCTTCGGCGTGAAGGCGGATGATTTGCTGGATGCTCTCATCACCTCGGCTGGCAAAGAAGTTGATGGTCGTCATCCCGAGTTGAGCGAAGCAGAGCGCGCCAGCATTGCTTCGCAGATTGCGATCGGGGCACTGCGCTATTTCATGCTGAAGTTCACGAAACCCTCGGTGATCGCCTTCGATTTCAAGGACGCGTTGAGTTTCGAGGGTGACACGGGCCCCTACGCGCAGTATGCGGTTGTCCGCGCTTCCAACATTTTCCGCAAAGGTGGATTCGATCCGGATGCGTTTTGCCTGGACGCGGGAAGCCGCGTCTCGACGGAAGATTTCGCCAAGTACCTTACTGGCGAATCCGGCAACGACATCTGGGAGCTCTGGCTGGCGTCCGCGAAAACGTCTTACATCGTGAGCCAGTGCATCGCGACTACCGAACCTGCTTATCTTGCCAAGCACGCCTTTCAACTGGCGCAGCTTTTCAATACTTTCTATCACCGCTATCCAATCCTGATCGAAGCGAATGAGGGCCGGAGAAAGTTCCTGCTGGCAACCGTGGCTGTGGTTCGCCGCGAGCTGATTCGCGTTCTCGCGGCCATGGGGATCAGTGCCCCGCCGGTAATGTGAGGCAGCCGTAAAGAGTCCTGACAATGACAATGAGGAAGAATCCGCAGCCAGAAAACAAACAGTATAAAATTTCTACGGTTTGTAACGGGATTGCTAGGTCTGCGGTTCATGCATTTCCCACAGCCACTTCCAAGATATTGATATAGAATGGTTTAGTAGTTTCTTTTGCGAACGCGAAATGGCATCCCCCGTGCTTTAACAGGGAGTGGGTCCAGTTCGCAGACTTTTACCAGGATCTTGAATAGGTCTAAGTACCGAGCAATACTTGGGCAAGGAGCCCTCCAACTTATGAATCGCACCTCATTGACATTGACCCTAATGCTGGCGGCGGTGATGGCCGCGTCTCTCGGATGTTCAACCAAGAATTACGTGCGTGAACAGACCACGCCGCTCATCAACAAAACTAACGAACTCGACGACCTGACGGCGAAGAATTCAAGAGACATTAAGGACGTCGATCAGCGCGCCCAAGCCGGAATCCAGGCCGTGCAGGCGCAGGCCGCAGCGGTGGACCAGAAGGCTTTGGCTGCGGGAAGCGAGGCCGATAAGGCGCAACTGTCGGCGAACAGCGCGTCCCAGCGTGTGGATATTCTGACCAACACGGTCATCAACCTCGATAACTATCGCCCAGTGGTGGAGACGGCGGTGCATTTCGGATTCGACCGGGACAATCTGACGAAGGAAGCCAAGGAAGCCATCGACCAGCTTGCCGCCAGCGTTGCCACTACCAAGGGATACATCATCACGGTAGAGGGCGCGACCGACTCGGTGGGCAGCTCGGAGTACAACTACGATCTGAGCCAACGCCGTGCCAATGCTGTGATTCAGTACCTGGCTGCGGAGAAGAACGTTCCGGGCTACAAGATTTATCTGATCGGGCTGGGCAAGGATAAGCCGGTCGAGTCGAATAAAACTCGCGACGGCCGCGCCAAGAACCGCCGCGTGGATATCCGGCTGATGACCAATACTGGGGCCTCGACGACCCCAGCGCAGGCGCCCAGCAACCAGACTCCGACGGCGAGCGCGAATCCGCCGTCGATGTAAGTACAAGTTTTGCCCTCCTCCCCGGAGGACTTTGCCAAACCAGGCCGTCCCATCAGTGGGCGGCCTGGTTTTTTTTCGGGCTCTTGTCTTCGGTTTAGCTCATCGGCGTTTCGCCCACGACCGGCTCTATGAGTAAGGTTCTCAATTGACAGATTTCAGTTCACCTGCGCTGATCCGTCTCGACTTTCGCCTCCACTGCATGATCCACGCCGCCATTCCTAATCCCACCGCAACCGCCGCGCCCGAAATCATCCAGCCAATCCGGACACTGTCTGGCGCATATCGGAATACTACCCTGTGTTGCCCTGGCGGTACGACGACGCCACGTATAGCGTGATTCACTATAAGGATTGGCGTGACCTGGCCATCGACCTGCGCTTGCCATCCTTTGTCCCACAAATCCGCCAGGACAACCATGCCCGCGGTGTCCATGGACGCATTGAGCACCACGCGTCCGGGGAATTCCTCTAGTATCTTCGTGGTGCCGCGGGACACCGCGGGCAAGTCCAGATGCTCAGTTACATAGGACACCCGCGCAGGGTCGAAGGTCACCGCTCGCAATTGGTCCATCAACTGCTGCCCTTCGTCCACTACTTGGACTGTCTGAGGCACGAACGTTCGCGCCATTGCGAGTTCATTTTCCACTACCGTATAACCATCACCCCGGATGATTGCCTTGATTTGGCTCGACAAATCCTGGCAAAAAATCAGGTACCGCACGTTCAGCATGCTCAGCACTGGCGAAACGCGCAGCGCCCCGTCACTCGTCCAAGTGCCCCATGGGATGAACGCTTGCGTCCGCGCGTACGGATGAGGCGGTACTGACGTCCCCTGCTGTTGCGCGAACTCCAGCACGTCCAGCAATCGCTTGGGATCGACGGCGTCATAGCCACGAATATCCGGCAATCCGATCATCAAGTTTAGTGCCGGCGGCAAACACGACACGCCCAAAATCCGCCCGGAGGGTCTCTGCTTCAACTCTTCCAACGCTGAGACCTGCGGGTAGTACAGCGCCGGATCGCACTGCGGGTTCACGTTGTAGGCGTATATCAGCAACTCCGCCATCATTAGGCTGCCCGCGATTGCCACCATCCAGCCTCGACTTCGCGCGCCCGAGTACAGCAAGGCCCACCCCCCCACGGTCAGCGCCCCCAGCCCTGTTCCGATCGCATAGTAGAACGTAAAGTATTCTCCCGCCATGGCGAGGGCCCGACGGGCGGGAATTCCCATGTACATTGCGTTCGCAGGCGCGTCAAGAATGTTCAATTTCGCCGGCAAGTGGCCCATTCGATAGAGGCACCACACGCACAGTCCCGCCGCCAGCAGCGCAGGGACTGCGAACCAGTGCCGCGACTTCACCATTCCTTTCATAACTGCGTCGATCCCGGTGACGGCGAGCGCTGTTAGCGCGAACCCCGTTAGCATCATCCAGCGGTTGTAGGAGAGGAAGTTGACGCCTGGCAGCTGCATGAGGTGTACCACCCCGGGAATGTCCAGCACCCACCCCAACGACAACACCATCAATCCCAACCACAAGAAGCTCCTGCCCTTCAGATTACGATGGCAGAACGCTAGAGGGGCCAGAAGCAACGTCGCCAACAGCCCCGCATATCCCGCAGCGGAACTCTCCAGTTGGTTCCCGTCAACAATCCGCATTGATCCCGTCCGGGTCGAACCATATAGGTTGGGCAGCACTATTTGGGGCAATGCCGCAAGTCCAACCGGCGGCCGCTCCTCCTCCCCCGCGGCGCGTCTGCTAAAACGCTCGCCTGTGCGCGAATACTCAAGAAGTGGCACTATGTACGGCGCGGCGATGCAAAGCCCCAACCCCCAGCCCAAGATCAGGGCTGCGATCGCTGGAATGGCGCCTCGTCTCCAGTTCGTCCATCCGTAGACTTCGACCAGGCGACCGATCGCATACAGGCCCGAGCTCAGCAGTACCAGTGCCGCCACGTCAAGTTGCCCGCTCAGCGCCGCTGCTGCCGTAAAGATCCCTAACAGGATGAAACCAAACCCTTTTGCCTCTCGGATCGTGTAATCCACCGCCAACAGGATCCACGGCAGCCATGCGACTACCGACGTGAGGGCGTATCCTTGCCACAGCACGAAAAAGCCCGTGAGGGGGTAGCACCAAGCCCCAATAGTCGCCGCCCAGAACCCCGCACCTAGTGCCCGCCTGAAAAACAGGTACGCCCCAACCCCTGCCAGAACCGACTTAAGTAACTGAATGTACGCCAGTGTCGTCGGCGAGGGCCAACAACAGAAGATCAGGAAAAACGGAGAGTACTTCGGGAAGCTGGCGAATGGAACTCCTGCGAAGCTCAGCGGATTCCACAGCGGAATCCGCCCTGCACGCATCTCCTTCGCCGCATACTCCATGGCCGGTGCTCCTATCAGCACCTGGTCTTGCAACACAAAGTTGTAAGGAGTTGGCCTTACGCCATTCGCGGGGGCGGGCAGGTACACCCCCTTCGCAGCAAGGATATCTAACGGCAATAAAACCTTGCTTCCGGTCAACGAGGGACCATAAAGCAGGATCTGCGGCAACACCAACCCCAACAGCAACAGCGCGATGCGCCGCCATCGCGCACTGAGAGCCTCTATTGCCACCTCACTCCCAACTAGCCGTTGAATCTGCATCATGACTCGATTTAAGCATAGGCGAGCAGGGCTGGTAAAAGGCGGTTACTCTTTATTTGCTCACCGAAGTAATCAGGGAGCAGTGGTTGTCCACTGACTCTTCCAGCACACTGACAGGGGCTTCTCGAAGGCCCAAAAGCCACCCTCGGAAAGATAGATTTAGTTTCGAGTTAAGGTCGCATTTGAGGGACTCTTATCTCTGTCCTAGGGCTACCAGTCCATAACTGTTGCAATCTGGCGTAGCATGTTCGGCTCCTTTCTCCCGAGCCTTGGTTGGTTCGCACCACCAAAGTTTACTCGGGCGTGGGAGCCGACATTGTCATGGAATCAATTACGCCAACTGAGAAATTGCTGATATGCGCTTCCTCTGACGTTTCCGCTCATCGGCCCTGCTTCGACCTTCCTCTGAAGCGATACAATGGAGGCGTGCGTATTCGATTCCTGATTGTTTTCCTGGCGCTGCTGTCGGCTCTTTCGCAGGCACAGGATTCGTCGGACAAGATGGCCTCGGACAAGACTGCCGACCGCAATCGCGAGGCCCAGGAAAGTTCCAGCCACGATACGAGGATCGACATCAGCCCGCCCAAGGACGATGCCAAGAACCATCCCGGCAGCAGAGATGCCATCGCGGGCCTCGACATCCCCGAGGCCTCGAGCGCCCCGGACAACTCCGGCGTGCAGGAGTTCCATCCCTGGAACCCGCTGAAGGCGCTGAAAGACATTGAGGTCGGCGACTACTATTTCAAGCGCAAGAACTATCGCGCCGCGCTCGATCGCTACAAGGAAGCTCTTTACTACAAAGACAACGACGCCATTGCCAGCTTCCGTCTCGCCGTGTGCCAGGAAAAACTGGGAGATAAAACCGAAGCCAGAAAATACTACGAACAGTATCTGAAGATTCTGCCGGAAGGCCCGCTTGCCAAGGATGCGCGCGCCTCACTGGGCCGGCTCCCGAAAGCGCAATGAGTCCTTCCGATTCCGGCCTGCTCTCCTACTTCTCCACCCGCGAAAAATCCCCGGTGGATGCGTTCACGACCACCCGCAGCTTGGCGGTATCGCGGTCCGTTCCATAGATTACGTGCCACAGGAGTTCGTTCGTCTGCCGGTTCCAGTCCAGCACATAAAGAACAGGCGTGTCGGGCTCCTTCTCCAGCAGCTTGTCTCCGCCGTGCTGCTGGGCGACGGCAAAGGCCTTATCCGTATCCACTTTGAGAAACTGCACGTTGAAAATCTGAGTGCTGGAATTGGTCGGACTGTAGGTGTCGTCGACGCTGTGAGAAATATCGCCGTTTGCCCAGATATAGAATCTGGTCGAGTGCAGCGACGGGGAGGCGAATCCGGCGCGCCACTCGCCGGCCTTGCCGTCCCGGCCCTTGGAGTCCGTGGCAGGTTGTGACTCCACCCGATACGGTTGAACATCCGGCGCCCAGCCGCGGGCGGAGATGTAGCACTTGTAGAACGCACTGCTTCCGGTAATAGCCTCCGGAGCCTTCGGTTGGGGCGTCTCCGCCGTTGTCGGCTTGTTTGGTTCCGAAGAGCACCCGGCCATCAATCCGGCTGCTAGAATTGCAACTGCAACGACTAGTTTTTTCATCGACGATTTTCCTGATCCGGCTTTCTGGAGTAGTTTGGCCGGCGATCCGCGATCCGTCTTTTCGCGATCCGTTGCTTCACGATCGGTGTTCGGCGAATCGTCGTTTCGCGAATCATTGTACTGAACCGGCGCCATGAATTCCTATCTCGAACGTTTGCGGCAGGAACTCGAAGATGCAATAGCGGGCGCCAGCCTGAGCACCTTGGTGCAGGCTCCTGCCGGAAAGTGGACTGCGGCCCAGATCCTGGAGCACCTTTTCCTTACCTACAAGAACACCAACCGCGGAATGGCAAAATGCCTGGAACAGGGTGCTCCGTTGGCGACGCGCGCTACGCTGAAGCAGCGCGTGGCCACGCTGCTCGTCGTGAATTTCGGATATATGCCAGCCGGCCGCAAGGCGCCGGAGCGGGCGACCCCGCGCGGAATGTCGCCGGAGGAGGTTCAGCAAGGCGTCGCGCCGGAGCTTCAGAGGATGGCCTCGGGCCTGGAGGACTGCGAGCGCAGGTTCGGCGCCCGGATGAAAATCTTGGACCACCCGTTTCTCGGGCCTTTGACGGCCGACGAGTGGCGTAAGTTCCACTGGGTCCACGGGCGGCATCACGCGCGGCAGATACGGGAGCGGATCGGGGAATCCTGATGCCCGGGGCGGTGAAGAAGACCTATCGGTGATCTTTACCCTTTGTCCTTGTCTTTGTCGTTGTCCTTGTCCTTGTTTTCGCTGCCCTTGCCGGTGTCTTTGTCGTTGTCCTTTTCCTTCTCTACAATCCCCTTGCGCGCCTGCTCCTGCATCTCGTCGAGGTCCTGCCGGGCGGCATCAAGCGCTTTCTGCTTGCTGTCGATGTCGCTTTTGTACTGCGCGTCTTCCTTATCCCACGCTGCTTCATTGCGCAGACGGTTGCCGGCATCGCCATACATGGCGGCCGCGCGCAGACGATATTCACGCTGCTCGAGGTCGAGCTCGTGGTTCAGGGAATCGATTTTCTCTTTCTGCTGGTCGAGCTTTTTCTTCCACTCGTCCGCTGTCTTCTGACGTTCGGCGGCGGCCGCAGCGGGATCCGCTTTTGTGGCTGGCGTGCAACTCGCATTCCCAGCATCATCGGCGGGCGGCGGCTGCCCGACCACGCTCAGAGTTTCGTTGGTAGGCAGATTGTCGTTATCGTAGTGGCGGCTGGTCGAATTCGTCGCGGCTTTGCTCTTGCGAGTTTCCCGCGCGTAATCCCCGAGTGACTGAGCGGCTGCGCCGCTGACCCCCAACAGGAGCAGTGTACCGATTGCCATCCATTTCATGTGCTTCATGTGATCATCCTTTCGCAAGCCCGCGATTCTGATCGCGGCCTGCAATCGCTAATATCAAGAACTTGTGGTCGCAGCCCGTGCGCCTCCGAGGAAACTGCCAATGGTCCGGTCCAACTGCGCTGCTTCGTGGGCGATGCCGTCGGCCAACTGATGCGCCAGTTCCGGGTCCCGGCTGCACGCCAGTTGCTGCGCATATCCCGCGATCGTAGTCAGGGAATTGCGCAGTCCGAGCGCGAGGTCCGAAGAAATTTCCTGGTGCATCTTTTGATCGTGCCGGATGCGCTCAATGTCGGTCCTGTCGGTTAGCACAAGAGTCGTGCCCATGAGACTCGCGTCTTCAGACAGAACTGGAGAGGCCATCACTTCGAGTACATGGCTTTCTCCATCCCGTGTGAAGTAATTCACCACCAGCCCTCGAACCGTTGCCTTCCCCGCCAGAGCGGGAGCAAGAGCTTGCTCGACACTCGATTCCGAACCCGAACCTGAATTCGAACCTGAACTCGAACTATGGTTTTCCGGGCGGAGCGTCGCCGTACGGAAAAGATCGGCGACATGCAGTCCCACCGGCGAGGCAAATCCCAACAGCTTGCGCGCAGCCGAGTTCGCTTGCCGCACCAGGCCGCTGGTATTGAAAAATAGAACGCCGCAGGAAAGGTTCGAGAGTATGGTCGAGCTCAGCGTGTCGGAGGCCTTAGCTTTTCTGCGCTCCGAGAGTTGCTGGGCGGCGAGCTCATGTTTTTGCTGCTTCAGTTGCTGAATGACGGCGTGATAGGCGTGCACCGGCAATCCCTCCGCCGCCAAGGGAGAGTGATTCAGCGATTCGGGTTCCGGTACGAGATTCTCCCGCAGGCGCCGAATCAGGAATAAGCCCAACCCGAAAGCTGCGATGGCAGCGACGAGAAGCAGGCCCATGCGCAGTATCATCGGATTCGCCAGCGGATTCATCAGCAGCCTCACAGCGCCCTCCAATACCAGTGCAGGAGGCGGTTGCCAAACAGGAACGACAAAATCGCCATGCTGCCGAGAAACACGCCAAACGGCATCTCGTAATAGCGGAGTGCCGTGCGTGCCGAGCGCCAAGCGCGCCGCCGGGCCTCATATGAAGAAATGCGCGAAGAAACGCCCGAAGAAATGTCCGAGGAAACGCGCGAAGAATTGCCGCGCGCCTCAATCCGGCGAAGGCGCTTTACCCAGACCGCGAGAACCGTACTCAGCCCAAACAGCGAACCCGCGAGCGACGCGGCAAAAATGGTTAAGACCGTGAGCTTGGTTCCGAGGAACGCGCCGATCATCGCCATCAGCTTGACGTCGCCGAATCCCATCCCTTCGACCCCACGGGCTCGCAGGTAAATGGCTGCTGCGCCATATAGAAACGAGGCGCCGACGGCCGCTCCCAGCAGCGAGTCTGACAGAGACCAGATGCGCCATGAAATTTCGCTTCGCATGGCGGGCGATACCAGGCCGGGCATGATTCGCGAA
>Ga0187877_1001049_pt1 | contig 30777 bp, 19 predicted proteins | sample June2016WEW_17_1_3_FD_132430 | JGI IMG/M metagenome (GOLD analysis project Ga0187877, IMG submission 132430) | Peatland microbial communities from SPRUCE experiment site at the Marcell Experimental Forest, Minnesota, USA - June2016WEW_17_100 | ecosystem: Environmental > Terrestrial > Soil >...
GGCGTACTTCCAGAAAACTCTTCAATTCGCAAAACGCTTCCTCCACGTCCAGCAACCCTTTGTAATGGGCCAAGACCTGTTCTTTGGAGCACGATTGGGCCGGGCAATTGGTGTGGAGCAGATGCCATCCATCCCGGTGCGTTTCCCGTGCAAACACCTCCGCTTTCTCCTCCCATTGGAGATGGCCCTTTCTATCCACTCGGCAGGTGAAATACTTGTGGGCTTTCAACCGTTCCAGCAGCCGTCCGGCTTGGCGGGGTAATCGAAGTTCAGCGGGATGACATTGCCGATGCCTTGATGCGGCCGCTGGGCGTTGTGATGCTCCTGAATCGCTCCCAGGGCCCGGCGCAGGTGGGACTCGCCCAACAAAATCAGGTTGTCGAGCGTCTCGCGGATTTCCCGGACGTGCCGCTCGGCGTAGGCATTGCAGAGCGGCGCGTGCGGCGGCGTCTTGAGGACTTGCAGCTCGTCGATTTTCAATCGCCCGGTGACACCTCCGACAATATTTCTCAAATATCCAGCGGCAAAAGCTCATGGACTGGTGTTCGAAAGTCCCGAGAATGGGCGTGCGGAGACTAGCTTGATGTGTTGCGAGATTCGGCAGGAAGAACGACAAAGACCAACAAAAACTAATTCGATTTCACTTTCAGTGATGAGGACGGCTTTGGGCGGATGGGGCGCTTTGGCCGCTGTTGGGCTCCGAGTTTGTGCCGCCTGAAGGTCTGCAATGGTTACGAACGTGAAGTTACTTACGTGTAGGGGACGGTCAGTCCGCTGGACGGGCGATTGGACTGGTGCCTCAACTCGAAAATGAATACCACGCAGATGAAGGGGTTTCCGAACCAAGTCAGTGTCGCCCCGATGGGGAGGAATTCATCCTCATGATTGTGGACCGACTCACTGCCACTTATAGAAAGATAAGCATATGAAACGTCTCAGAGTAAAGGAATCGGACGGCCCGATGCCGGGAATTGAGTGTATGAGCCGCGCCAGGCCCGGTTTCACTCTGATTGAACTGCTGGTCGTGATCGCCATCATCGCAATTCTTGCGTCGATGCTGTTGCCCGCCTTGAGCAAGTCCAGAACCAAGGCCCAGGGCATCATGTGCATGGGCAACTGCAGGCAACTGACCATCGCTTGGTTTATGTATGCAGACGACAACAACGGCACCCTGTGCCGGAATGTCGAGGGCGATGACATCACCGCCGGAGATAATTGGGTCTTGGGATGGGAGAATTTCATACCCAATAACCCCGTGAATACCAATCTGTTGATGATCAGCGGCGGGTTGCTGGGGCCTTACACGAGAAACACTCCGGGGATATACAAATGCCCGGCGGACAGATACCTGGCGATGGAAGGCAGCGTGATGCTGCCGCGGTTGCGCAGCATTTCGATGAATGCGTATATCGAAGGCGGCGCCTACGGTAATTCTGCCGCGCAGACCTGGTATCCGCAGTTCTGCGCCTACAACAAGAGCTCGGACATAGTCCGGCCGTCGCCCGCGGGCCTCTTCGTGTTCGTGGACGAACACCCGGACAGTATAAACGACGGCTGGATGATTATCGATCCGGAAACGCCGACGGAGTGGGGGAACGACCTGCCCGCGAGCTATCACAACCGCGCGTGCGGCTTCAGCTTCGCGGACGGCCACTCTGAGATCCACAAATGGGTGCAGAGCACGACGTGCGCCCCGGTCCTCCAGGATGAGCACGGCACGTATCCTGGAACTTCGCCGGTGGACCGCGACATCCAATGGGCGACGAACCATGCCACCGCGCCCTTCCAACTCCCTCATCTAGGCCGTTGAGGCACAGGGGGCGACATCCATTGGGCGACGAACCATTGCACCGCGCCTGTGCTCTGATGCAAGGACTACTCAAGCGAAGCGGTTCCGAAACGCCTGCGCACCGAGGGCGCGAGCGGCCGCAACCAGACCATGGTGCGTGCCAGGGGGTGCTCCGTGGCGGCCGGTCGCGAGCCATGTCCCTGGCGCGGAGGCATGCCGGTCTTGTTTCACTCGGGAGTGCCGAATGAAGGCGACGGCGCAAATTGCGTTTCGAGCAATCGAGAAACGCTTCCCCGGCGTCGTCGCGCTGGATGGCGTGAGCTTCGAGGTCAGCGGCGGTTCGTGCCACGCCTTGATGGGCGAAAACGGCGCGGGCAAGAGCACGCTCGGCAAAATCCTCGCCGGTATCCATTGCCCGGACGGCGGCCACATCGAACTCGAGGGCGTGTTGCGGCGTCTCCGCTCGCCGCTCGAAGCCAGACAGGCGGGCGTGGGCATCGTCCACCAGGAGTTGTCGCTCTGTCCGAACTTGAGCGTGGCCGAAAACCTCTGTCTGTTCGCGTTGCCCCGCCGCGGGCTGGCGGTCGATCGCGAGGAATTGCTCGCGCAGGCAAGGAGATTCCTGCGCGAGGTGGGCGCGGATTGCGACCCGCAGGAGGAACTCGGAATTCTCTCTACGGGACAAACCCAACTGGTCCAAATTGCCGCCGCCCTGGCCACGGGCGCCCGTATCCTGGTGATGGACGAGCCGACCAGTTCATTGTCGCTGGCCGAGGCGCGGCGACTCGAGAAGGTCATCGCGCAACTCCGTCGGTTCGGCACCACAATCCTTTATGTGTCGCATCGCATGGATGAGATCTTCCGTTTGTGCGACACGGTGACCGTGCTCCGCGACGGCAGGCACATTGCCACCATGCCGCTCTCGCAAACGAACCCCGACGACCTGGTGCGCAGGATGATTGGCCGTCCGCTGGCGAAGTATTTTCCGGTCCACGCGACTCACAACGTCGGGCCGGAGCGTCTGCGAGTGGAAGGGTTCTCGTCTCCCGGCAAGTTTCGTGACGTGAGTTTTCGAATTCGCGCGGGCGAAGTGCTGGGCCTGGCCGGGTTGGTTGGCTCAGGCCGCAGCGAAGTGGCGCTGGGCATTTTCGGACTCGATCGATCGGCCACGGGCCGAGTGTTCGTCGAGGATCAACCCGTTCGCATCCGCAACCCGCGCGAAGCCATGTCGCTGGGCATCGGCCTCGTGGGCGAGGACCGGAAGCGCCAGGGCGTGGTGCCGGAAATGAGTTGCGGCGAGAATGTCACGCTCGCCTCGCTCCATTGTCCGGGCGGGCGGGGCGTTTGGGGACGCTTGGTTCATTGCCCGTTCTGCCCGCGCAAGACCGAGTGTCTCCGTCTTTGGGGTTTCATCCGGCTCGGCTGCGAGCGGCAATGGGTGGCGAAGTTCTTCCACCGGCTGGCCGTTCGCGCGGCTTCGCCGGAAGCGCCGGCCGTTACGCTGTCCGGCGGCAACCAGCAGAAGCTCATCCTCGCCCGGTGCCTGGCGCGCAAATGCCGCATCTTGATGCTCGACGAGCCGACGCGTGGCGTGGACGTCGGCGCGAAAACGGAAATCCACCGGCTGATTGACGAACTGGCCTCAGCGGGCCACGCTATTTTGATGATCTCCTCCGAACTGCCGGAAGTCTTGAACCTGAGCACTCGTGTGCTGGTCATGCGCAACGGCTGCCTGGCCGGCGCTCTGCCCCGGGCCGAGGCGACGCAGGAGAAGGTGATGCAGCTCATGGGCGGCCGGGACGGCCGCCCCTCGGCGCAACCGGCACAGTCGGCCGCTACCTGATGAACTGCATGGAACCTGATTCCCAAACCCTGCCTGCCGAAGCTCTGGCCGAATCGCCTGTGTCGAGGCCAACGCGCCGCCGCCTGCGGTTCAAGGAGGCCGGGCTCCTGGGAGTGCTGCTCGGTTTAGGATTGATGCTCTCCATCTTCGGCGGCTCGCTGGAAGTGCGGGACCGGGGCACGGGTGAAACGCGCGTGGTGAACAAATTCCTGCGCGCCGAGAATCTCGACAAGCTTGCCAAGAACACGTCGTTCTTCGCGATCATGGCGGTCGGCGCCACGTTCGTCATCATTACCGGCGGAATTGATCTTTCGGTCGGTTCGATCTATTGCCTGGCGGCGGTCTGTGGCGCGATGTTCCTGGACCATTTTGGCCCGCGTGGGGCGCGGGCGGGCGCCTCGCCAGGTTGGGTCGTGCCGATGGCGATTCTCCTTTGCCTCGGAGTGGGGACGCTCTGCGGGTTGCTGAACGGCGCAGGCGTTGTCTGGCTGCGCGTGCATCCCTTTGTCATCACGCTTGGCACGATGGCGATTTACCGCGGCTTGGCCTTCGTGATGACCAAGGCACAGGCTTTCACGCATTTCCCCGCTGAGTTTACCGACGGTTTGATCCGCCGCAAAGTCACTTGGGGCAGCGCCGATCTTTATCCCGTGCCGCTCGCCATCATGATCGGCGTGGTGTTGGCGGCGGCGTGGTTTCTCCGGCGCGCCGTGACCGGCCGGCATGTCTTCGCGGTCGGGGGCAACGAACAAGCGTCGCGGTTCAGCGGCCTGCCTGTGAGTGGCGTGAAACTCAAGGTTTACGCGTTCAGCGGGCTGACGGCGGGCATCGCGGCGATGATTATGCTCGGTTACTACGGCTCGGCGTCCTCGGATGCGGGCAAGGGTTACGAGCTCGACGTCATCGCGGCGGCAGTCGTGGGCGGCGCCAGCCTGGCCGGCGGACGCGGCACTGCCCTCGGGGCGTTGCTCGGCGCGCTCATCATCCAGACCATCAACAATGGGATCGTGATCCTGAACATCGATCAGAACTACAGCCAGATCATCATTGGCGCGGTGATCGTGCTGGCGGTGCTGGTGGATCGGGTCAACAGCGCGCTCTACGAAAGACGCCTCGCCCGCGCCGCGCGACTCCCGGCCCCCAAAGAGAACCCATCCGACCCAGACCTTTTGTGAAAGCTCAGCATCTACTACGAAATCTTGCCTTGGTCTGCCTGGCCGCCGTGTTCTCCGCGGGTTGCGGAAAGCGCGCGTCGCAATCCGGCTCGCCGGCGCCGGCAACGAAATCACCGAAATCCGCCTACGTTTTTGCGCTCGTCGCCAAGAGCCAATCCAACCCGGTGTTTCAAGCCGCCCGGGTGGGCGCGGAGGACGCCGCGGTGGAGCTCGGCAAGAAGCTCGGCGTGAAGCTCACCGTTCTCTGGCGCACACCCAACGAGGACGATGCCCAGAAACAGGTCGAGTATATCGAACAGTTGGTCCTGCAAGGCGTGGATGGCATCAGCGTGAGTTGTTCCGAGGCCGAGACGCTTACGCCCGCGATCGACCGCGCGGTGGAGCAAGGCGTGGCCGTGATGTGCTTCGACAGCGACGCCCCCGCCAGCAAACGCTTCTGCTATCACGGCACGGACGACATCGAGAGCGGCCGCACGATCATGCGCGAACTGGCCGCCGTGCTCGGCCCCGGCAAACACGTCGTTGCCATCCCCGGCGGCAACCAGAATGCCCGCAACATTCAAAACCGCATCAGGGGCGCGCTCGAGGAAGCCAGGAAGTATCCCGACATCACGATCCGCGGCGTGTATTACAGCAAGGAAGTCCCGCAGGACGCCGCCGCGAAGATTGAAGAAGTTCAGACCGCCAATCCGGACATCGACGGCTGGGCGATGATCGGTTCGTGGAGTTTGTTCACCGACGCGTTGCTTAAGTGGGAGCCGGGCAAAGTCAAGATCGTGGCCATGGATGCGTTGCCGGCGCAGCTTCCGTACGTTCGCAAAGGTGTCGCGCAGAAACTCTTTGCGCAACAAACCTACAAGTGGGGCTGGCGCTCGATTGAATTGCTCGCCGACAAGGTCGTGTTGCGCAAAAACCCGGATCAAGTCCTCGACTACTCGCCCCTGCCTCCGGTGGCGAAGGAGAACGTGGACGAATTCGAGCGCAACTGGAAAAAGTGGCTCCGCCAGTAGGCGGCAACCCGCTCTCACTCATGCTCACAGGTGTCGTATTCGACATTAAGGAATTCGCCGTGCATGACGGGCCCGGCGTGCGGGTGACCGTCTTCCTGAAGGGCTGTCCCTTGCGCTGTTCCTGGTGCCACAATCCCGAGGGCCTGTCGCCGCGGCCGCAAGTGATGCGCGGGGCGGCGGGCGAACGCGTAGCCGGCCAGGTCTTCACTTCGACGGAACTGGCCGCGCGGCTCAACAACCAGGCCGGCTTGCTGCGCGCGGGCGAAGGCGGTGTGACATTCTCCGGGGGCGAACCGCTGGCCCAGGCAGAATTCGTCGCGGAAGTGATGGACCAGTTGGACAACATCCATGTCGTGCTCGACACTTCGGGCCACGCGGAGGGAGCGGCCTTTCGCCTGGTGGCCAGCAAGGCCAGCGTGGTCTTCCTGGACTTGAAGCTGGCTGATCCGGACCAGCACCGGTATCACACGGGTGCGAACAATGCGCGCATCCTGCAGAACCTCCGGCTGTTGGGCGGCCTGGGCGTGCCTTTCGTGATTCGGGTGCCGCTGATTCCCGGCGTGACGGATACGGAGGCGAACCTTTCCGGTATCGCTCATTTGATCGCCGGAGTGCCCGGCTTGCAACGCGTTGATCTGCTGCCCTATAACCGCGCGGCGGGCGCGAAATACGCCGCCTGCGGGCAGGTCTTCCAACCCAGCTTTGACCAATCGCGGCCCTCGAATCCGAATGCTGCGTGCCTTGAACCGGCAGGCGTAGAGGTCCGAGTCCTATGAGTGCGCCGCCATCACCCAGGAGTTCCCAGATGAATGCAACCGCCAACAACCTTACGGCAGCCGATCCCAGATGCGACACGACTGCTCCGGCGATTACGTCCTCGACACGTTTCTGTGTCCCTGCGCCCGGCCGCCATTTCGAGCTTGAGCCGCGCCTGGCGCAGATGAAGCAATCGCTCCGTGATGGTTATTATAAACGCTTCCGCACATCTCCGGCGGTGGATGTACTGGCCGAATGCGAGGCGGAGCGGCTTTCGTGGGCACAGCGGGTTGCCCGGCTGACGCACCGCATGTGTGAGGCACAGCAGGCCGTCATCCGCCCCGAGGAGCAGATTGTCTTTACCCAAACGACGACGGGGCTTCCGCGGATTTATGACGATGCCCAAACCCGAGCGCTTACGTCTGGCAGTCGCTTGCACGAGCTGGGCCCGATCAGCAACATCTGCGCCGATTGGGGTATGGTGCTGGAGCAGGGGTTGGCCCGACGGCGTGAAGTTGCCCTTGCCACGCGCGCGCGGATGAAAGACGACCCCGACGCGGTCGAGTTCCTGGACTGCGCGGTGGAGACCATTGACGCCGTGCTCGACCTGGCGAGCCGTTATGCTGCGGAGGCCCGCCGCTTGGGGCGACTGGACCTCGCGCAAATCCTGCACGAGGTCCCAGCGTATCGGCCACGCACCTTTCACGAGGCGCTTCAAGCGTTGCGGTTCTGCCATGCAGCGCTGTGGATCAGCGGCCATTACCACTGCGGACTCGGCCGTTTCGATCAATACATGTGGCCGTACCTGGAAGCCGATGTGGCGTCAGGCCGTCTGGACGTGCCTGGCGCCGAGCACCTGCTGGCCGAGTTCTTCCTTTCGCTGAACAAAGATAGCGATCTCTATCCCGGCATCCAGCAAGGCGATAATGGCCAGTCGCTCATGCTCGGCGGCGTGACCCGGGACAACCGTCCGGCGGTGAATCCGTTGACCCGCAGCGTGCTCAGGGTGGCGCGTGGCGTGGCGATGATCGATCCCAAAATCAACCTGCGTATGACGAAAGATACCGGCCTGGATTTGCTCGAACTGGCGGCGCAGCTGACCGAAATCGGCCTCGGTTTCCCGCAGTACTCGAACGATGACGTGGTGATTCCCGGATTGATCGCCCACGGCTACGAACCCGAAGATGCGCGGGACTACACGGTGGCAGCTTGCTGGGAATTCTGCATCCCAGGACGCGGTATGGAGGTGGTGAACATCGGCGCGGTTTCGATGCCCGCGGCAGTGGACACCGCTTTGCGGGAAGGGTTGGCTGCGGGCGATTCCTTCGCCGGGATCCTCGGACGCGTCGATGCCAACATGCGCCTGCAGGTGGCCCGGCTGGTTGGCAGCTATGCCCGCCTGTTCCTGCCACCTGCACCTTACTACAGCGTGCTGATGGACGGCTGCCTGGAACGAGGCCGCGACCTTTCCCACGGCCTGCGCTATAACAACTACGGCATTCACGGCGCATGCTCCTCCAATGCCGCCGATGCGTTGGCAGCCGTCAAGAAGTTCGTATTTGACGAAAAAGGCGTCCCGGCGCAGCGGTTGCTGGACGCGCTGGCCACGAACTACGAACCGGATGAACCCCTGCGCCGGAAACTTGCCGAGGATGCCCCCAAGGTGGGTAACAACGACGATGCCGCCGATGCGATGCTGGTAAAGCTGTTCGACCTTTTCGCTGACGCTTGCGAGGCCATCCCGAACAATGGACGCAGCGGCATCATCCGGCCGGGCAGCGGATCGGCGATGTATTACGTGTGGCTGGCACGCGGACACTGCGGCATGATCGAGCCTGCGGTAGGCGCGATGGCGGATGGCCGCAAGGCGGGTGGGCTGTTTAGTTCCAGCCTCGCGCCGTCCCACGGCGTGAGAGTGCGCGGCCCGCTTAGCGTGTTGCAAAGTTACGCCAAGCTCGATTACCGTCGCATCTGCAACGGCGGCCCGCTGACGATAGAACTCTCGGACACGGTCTTCCGAAACCCGGAGGCGGTGCATCAAGTCGCGCTGTTAATCCGGTTGTTCGCATACGTCGGCTGCCAACAGCTTCAGATCAACACATTGAACGTGGAAACACTCAAGGATGCGAAACGGCATCCGGAGCGGCACCGGAATCTTGTGGTGCGGGTCTGGGGCTGGAGCGGTTATTTTTGCGAACTGGACGAGGTTTATCAGGACCAGATCATTGGCCGGCACACTTATGGAGAGTAAATCTATGAAAACACTGTTGGGCACCGCCGCCTTCCTGGTTCTGCTTGCCTGCCCCGCCTCGGCTCAGAACCCCATGCCTCATCGATTGACCCCAGTTCCCATACGACAGGTGATCATTCAAGACGACTTCTGGTCGCCCAAGCTGAAAGTGTGGCGCGAGGTCACTATTCCCGATTGCCTTGCGAAGTTCGAGAAAGACGGCGCGCTGACCAACTTCGACAAGATTCGCGATGGCGCCGGCGGGGAACATGCCGGCCCGCCGTGGTATGACGGCCTGATCTACGAAATGATTCGGGGCTGTGCTGATTTTCTGGCGTCGGAGCGCGACCCGGCGTTGGAGGCCCGCCTGGATGGTTACGTCGAGCGGATAGCGGCCGCGTCGGCCAAGGATCCGGACGGCTATCTGAACACCTACACCCAGTTGAAAGAGCCGACGCACCGCTGGGGCCTGAACGGCGGCGACGACCGGTGGCAGCATGATGTTTACAACGCCAGCGCTATGGTTGACGCCGCAGTCCATTATTACCGCGCCACTGAGAAGACGCGGCTGCTCCAAGTGGCTGCCAGAATAGCCAACCACATGGCCGATGTGATGGGACCGCCGCCCAGAAAGAATGTCGTGCCGGGCCACTCCCTGGGCGAAGAGGCGCTGGTGAAGTTGTATCTGCTGTTCCGGGAAAAGCCGCAGCTCAGGTCCCAGATGCCGGTGCCGGTGGAAGAACAGCGCTACCTCAAGCTGGCCGAGTTCTGGATCGAGAACCGAGGCCGCCACGAAGGCCGCAAGAGCTACGATTCCTACGGCCAGGACGACCGACCGGTGTTGCAACAGCAAACCATCGAGGGCCACGCGGTCCGCGCCACACTGCTCTGCGCCGGCCTGGTGGCTGCCGCCAATGTCAACGGTCGTGAAGATTACCTCACTGCCGCGCGGCGCCTCTGGGACAACATGGTTCGGCGCCGCATGTATGTCACCGGCGGGCTGGGCGCCGTGGCCGGCCACGAAGGGTTCGGCCCCGATTACCTGCTGCCCAACAATGGCTACCTTGAAACCTGCGCCGCCGTCGGCGCGGGCTTCTTTCACCAAAACATGAACCTGACTTTCGCCGACGCGCGCTACGCCGACGAACTCGAGCGTGTCCTCTTTAACAGCGTCCTGAGCGGCGTTTCGCTGAAAGGAGACACCTACTTCTACGAGAATCCGCTCGAAGCCGGCAAGAAGCGAACGCGTTGGGCCTGGCACGGATGCCCGTGCTGTCCGCCGATGTTTCTCAAAATCATGGGCGCCCTGCCGGGCTACATCAACGCGCAGGAACCGGGGGCCGTCTTCGTGAATCAGTTTATCGGCTCCCGTGCGACTTTGACCGTGAATGGGGCACCGGTCAGCCTTCGACAAACGACCCGTTATCCGTGGGACGGTGAAGTCAGGCTCGCCGTCGAGCCGGGGCAGGAAACCGAGTTTGCCATCAACGTGCGCCTGCCAGCCTGGTGTCGTGAACCACGATTGCGGGTGAATGGCAACCTCCTGGCGACCTTCGAGAAAGCACGCGGCTACGCCTGCCTCCGGCGAAAGTGGCAGCGTGGCGATGTCATCGAGCTGTCGCTGCCCATGCCCGTGCAGCGCATCAAGGCCCATCCCAAGATCGAAGCGAACATTGGCCGCGTGGCCCTCCAGCGTGGCCCCATGGTTTACTGCCTCGAAGCGTTGGACAACGGCGGGCACGTGCCAAACCTGGTGATTCCACCCGAAGCGCAGCTGAGTGAGGAACACCGCCCGGACTTGCTCGGCGGCGTTACGGTCATCAAGGGGCCCGCGCTCGCGCTGAATCCAGTGGAATGGCCGGATGCGCTATACCAACCGTCCGCCTGTATGCCAGGCGTGACCAAAGTCGAGTTCACCGCCGTCCCCTACTTTGCAAACGCCAACCGGCAGCCGGGCCAAATGATGGTGTGGATGGCAGAGGCCGCGAGCAAGGCCGAACTCTCGCCGGGGAACGACTGACAGACCATTAAAAATGAAACGACAACTCATCATTCAGTGGGTAACGCTCCTCGGCCTCTTGCCGGCAATTGGCCAGGTGCAGGAAGCCGCGATCGCAGTCCACGCAAACCAAACGCTCCACCGTGTTTCGCGCTATTTGACGGGCGCGTGCATCGAAGATGTCAACCATGAGATCTACGGCGGCATCTACAGCCAGATGATTTTCGGCGAGAGCTTCCAGGAGCCGTCCGAAGCCCTGGTCATTGAAGGCTTCAAGACCTACGGCGGTGATTGGAGGATCAGCGGTGACGAACTCTCGGGTAGTGGCGGCGATGGGCCGAAGCTAGTGAGCGACTATCCGCCATTCGCTCGCGGCGAGACCGGCGTGGAGGTCTTTCTTTCCGACCGTAGCGGCGGCAATGCCGGGCTGATCGTGGAAACCAGCCGGCCCGGCAGGGGCGCAGACAATTTCGATGGTTACGAGGTCGCCTTGGATGCCCAGGCAAGCATTCTGCGGCTTGGCCGGCATCGTCACAACTTCGAGTTGATCCGGGACATTCCCTGCGAGGTGCCGGTGGGCCAGTGGATACCCCTGGTGGTCAAAATGACAGAAAGAACGCTCGAGGTCCTGGTCAACGGGACAAGCATCATGCAATACGAGGACCCGGAGCATCCGCTCAACTCCGGCGCGGTAGGTTTGCGGCCCTGGGCGCGCGAGGTGCGTTACCGTAATCTGTGGGTCCGGCCGGTGACGGGAACAAGGACATCGCTCCCCTTCAAATTGAAAGGCGATCAGAGCGTGGCCATTAGCCGCATGTGGCACGCCGTGCAACGCGGCCCAGCCGTCGGCCAATGGCACATGGAAGCCGGCCACCCTTTTGTCGGCGACCGCAGCCAGCGAATCACCTTTGCCGGTGGGGCAGGGGAAATCGGCATCGAAAACCAGGGGCTTAACCGCTGGGGCATGTGTTTCGTTGCCGGCAAACCGTACGAGGGCTGTCTCTGGGTGCGCGCCGGGCAACCGGCGGAATTATTCGTCGCGCTGGAAAGCCGCGACGGCACGAAGGCCTATGCCGAGTCGCGTCTGGCCGCGAGGAGCAACGATTGGCAACGATTGGACTTCACTTTGACACCAACCCAAACCGACAAGTCCGGGCGCTTCGCTGTGACACTCAAGCAGCCCGGTTCCGTCGCGCTGGGTTATGCTTTTCTCCAGCCAGGCGATTGGGGACGGTTCAAGGGGTTGCCGGTGCGCAAGGATGTAGCCGAGGCGCTGATCGACGAGGGGATCACAGTCCTGCGCTACGGCGGCTCGATGGTCAATCACCCGCAATATCGTTGGAAGAAGATGATCGGCCCGCGTGACCAACGGCCGCCTTGCCAGGGAACGTGGTATCCCTATTCTTCAAACGGCTGGGGCATCCTCGACTTCATCGACTTCTGCCGCGCCGCAGGTTTTCTCTCTATCCCGGCGTTTAACCTGGACGAAAGCCCGCGGGACATGGCCGATTTCATTCAATACGTCAACGGCCCTGCTGACAGCAACTGCGGTCGGTGGCGCGTCGCGGCCGGGCGCCCGGAACCGTATCGCCTGAAGTATCTTGAGCTTGGCAACGAAGAACAGGTGGACGAGAACTATTGGCGAAAGTTCAAGCCAATGGCCGAAGCGATCTGGGCCCAAGACCCCGGAGTCACCCCTGTCGTTGGCGATTTGTTCTACAGCCAGGTCATCAGGGACCCGTTTGGCTTTGACGGCGGCGCGGTCAAAACGCTGGCAGCTCACAAGAAAATCCTCGACCTGGCCCGGGAGCATGACTGCGAAGTCTGGTTCGATGTCCACATCGGGACGGAGCAACCGCCGCAACCGGGCACGCTGGCAGGCGAGCGGAGTTTCATCGAGCAACTGGCCAAACTCAGCCCGGGTGCAAAATACAAGGTCGTCATTTTCGAGTTCAACGCCGGCAACCATGCGCTAAAGCGAGCGCTGGCCAACGCGTGCGCCATCAACCAGGTCGAGCGTATCGGCGACAAACTGCCGGTCGCCTGCTCGGCCAACTGCCTGCAACCCGACGGACAAAACGATAACGATTGGAACCAGGGCCTGCTCTTCCTCAACCCGTCGCGAGTCTGGCTGCAGCCACCCGGCTACGTCACGCGGATGGTCTCGCAGAACTACCAGCCGTGGCTCGTGCCCAGCGAGGTCCAGGGTGCCGGCGACCGGCTCAGCGTGAACGCCAAGCGCAGCGAAGACGGCAAGGTGCTCGTGCTGCAGGCAGTGAACATCAGCGGCGAACCCGTGTCCACTGACATCCGTCTCGAGGGCTTCATCCCTTCAAAAGCCACGGCGGCGGTTCAGCAACTGGCCGGGCTCTTGGACGAGGTGAACACCGCACAGGACCCGGAGCATATCCAGCCAACTTTCGGGGAGTGGCGCCACCAGCGTGGCGATGGCCGCGCGCGCTACACTTTCCCGCCGCATTCGTTCACGATGATTCGCTTCGAGTGACCACTGCGAAAACAACCGTTGGCGTCAAGCCAGGGCCACCGTCGTTCCCTCGAGTAAGCGCAGCTAAGGTTCAACGCTGGCCATCGGACCCCTGCGGAGTTGCCGGCGACTAACGGTCCGATGCCCGCTCGCGAAGGCCGGCCTCCACCAAAACGACGGATCCGGTTGGCAAAGCGAGCCTCAGAGGGTGGCTGCCGGGAGCGGTCATTTCCTCGCAGCGATCCTCAAATAGCGACGCCTCCAATCCCGCCGGCACAAGGTAACGGGTCCGGACCTCCCCGACCGTATCGGCCCCCTGCAGCAGCAATTCCGCCGTTTCCGTTTTCCCGGCGCTGGCATTAACCAGGGTCGCGTAAAGGCGTTTGCCATCCGGGCTGAGGGAAGCGCAGACGTCCACTCCCCCGACAGGGCTGGTTTTGATCAAGCGGTTGCCTCGATGGCCCCGGAACAGCGAGAATACCTGGCCAACCCCGGTCAGTTTGGCCGAGAAGGGCTCCACGGCAATCGCCCCTTCGTTGATCGGTTGAAAGTAGGCTGCGGTCACGACCCCCAGGGACTCCGCTTCCCGGCACAGCATATTCAGCGCGCTCGCAGCATAGGCCCCGTCGATAGCATTGACAGACCACTCGTGAGTGAAAGGCTGAACAAACCATGTGTGCCAAACGTTCCACTCGTCAAACGCGATACCGATCCGCTTGCCATCCGGGCTGGCGCTCAAAATGGCGCGCCGGGCGTCATCCAGTGACTGCCGCAGGCCGGAACCAGGGAACCTGGCCAGGCGCCCATACTCCCGCCAGCGCGGCAAGGCTACATGGGCCTCCCCTTCCGGGGCATAATTATGCTCGGACACAAGATCGAACCATTCCCCAGCCTGGGCTACCACTGTCTTGTCCCACTCCGCGCCGCCGCCACACGCAATCAAGAGGATCGAAGGATCGGCCTGCTTCATCGCCTTGGCGTATTCCGAGAGCCTCTTGGCGTAGCCCGCTGCGTCACCCGATGCCGGCCCCATCCATCCCCCCCAGATCTCATTGCCCAGCGACCAATACTTGACTCGGTAAGGCTGCACATGGCCGCGCCCGGCCCGCACCTTGCCCCAACGGGTCTCCACCGACCCATTGCAGTATTCCACCCACGCCGCCGCGTCCGCCGGGGGCGCCACCGCCGGATTCAGGTTGATTGTGATGCTCGGCTCGGCCCCGATCTCCCGGCACAGCTTCATATACTCGTCGATTCCCAGGTCGTGGAAATCGTAATTGTCCGTAAACGGGAGAGTCTCGGTGTTGATGACGTTGATGGGTGGCCGCTTGTCCACTGGCAACAAGCCGTCCTGCCAGCGGTAATCCGCCGTGAAATTCCCCCCCGGCCAGCGCAGCACCGGAACCGATATCTGCTTGAGTTGCTCGATCACATCCCGTCTGATTCCATAAAAGTGATCCGCCGGCAGCATCGATGCCGCTCCCAACCAGGACCTTCCCGGACCCTCGAACGTAATCTCCAGCCTCGCCTCCAGGTCCGTCCCCGACGCCCTCAACTTCCCGCGCCACTCCTGCCAACCTTCCCCAGACAGCTTAATTGATTCCGCCGCATAAACCTGGCCCCCGGCGTCGCTGCACAACCGAACCTCCACACTCCGCTGCCGGTCTGTCCTCAAGCACAACCGCAACTCATATTCCCGGCCCGCCTGCACCGGAATTCTTCGCTGGCCAATTCCACCGCGTATCCCCGCCTCACCAATCTCGACCCCTTGAGATTGACTGCCAGTAAAAGGCTGCTTCGTCTCCGCAAAGAACGCCGCCTGCGGCTTGCCAATCCCATGCCAGCGTGCTGCCACACCGTCCGCGCCCGGTCGGCCGCGGGTTACCGGCGCGCCGCCGCCCGTAGTTGCGGTCGATTCCCCGGCGAACTTGCGATTGGCCAACAGTTCGGCGCTCAGCCCCTGCCAGAGCGCGTGTCGGGTATGCTCCAGGTTATGGCCGAAAAGCAACGGTGATATGGTCCCTCCCACATGCCGCACATCCAACACCACTTGCCGGACGCCGACCACCGGGTTGGTCGTGCCGCGCGGAACGGGCCGTGGGAAATAGCGATCCTCCTTGATCCGCTCAATTTCCTCCGCGCTCAGCACACCTTGAAACAGATACACCTCGTCAATCCGCCCCTCGAGAAAATCTACCGGCTGACCCCCAAATTGCCCCCGTCCGATAATGGTATGGCCCCGGGAAGCCCACTCGTAAGCCCCGCCGGCCGGGTCGTAGGCCTGTTCATCGACCAGCTTGCCGTCCAGGTAAAAGCGCAGCTTTTTTTGCTCCATATCCTGCACCCCGGCGACATGCACCCAGTGGCTGGCCTGCGGCCCACCAACCGAATGAACCGCGAAATCCGTCTTGGGCTCCCCACTGGGGCTGCTCCACTTGGTCAACGCTAATGTGCCCGGCGCCAGCGGCGATTTGGCGCTGCGGTAAAGCAAATAGAAATTGCTCACCTTCTCGTCGTCCTGGCTCAGAATCGTCATGTAGTTGTCCTCAAAGCCCGGCTCCACAGCCACCCAAGCCGCCAACGAATAGCTGCGCGAGGTGTCGATGATTCTCTGCCCGGTGTCCACGACGCTTCCCACGCCGTTTAACTCGACGCAAAGCCCGTACTTGCCTTCCGCGCAAAAGGCGGCGTCACCCAGCAGTGCCGCAGGGCCATTGCTGCCCGCGCAGTCGGCGGTTGCCACGCCGGTGCCCTCCTCAAACGGATAGTACGCCAGCAAAGTGGCCGCTACGCCAGGGTTGGCAGCCCCCAAGCCGAGAACAAGGCCGCAAGTCAGCGCTTCCAATCGTATTCGAATGCTCATTTAGTGTCGTGGTTTTGGAATGGATCATTCTTGTTTGTTGTCTCAACTCATCCCGCTTTTCGCCCTGCGGTTGCGCATCCAGTGCACAGCCTGGTCGAGAATTACCGCGCTAAGAATCACCACGCCAACGATGATGTATTGCCAGTTCGTATCCAGGCGCCATTCCTTGCCTCCCGGCAGAGTGAGCTTGAAGAGATTGATCCCATTCTCGATCACTTTCATCACCGCACAGCCTATGACAACGCCCGGGATTGTGCCCTCGCCTCCGCGCAACGAGCAGCCGCCGAGCACGACCGCGGCGATAGCGATCAGTTCGTAGGAAGTCCCAACGACGTGTGACATCTGGCCGATGTACGCCGCGTAAACCACTCCCGCCAAGCCCGCCAGACCGGACGAGATGACGTAAGTAAGGACTTCGATCCGCCGGACGTCAATTCCCGAATAAGCCGAGGCCTCTCGGTTGCCTCCGATGGCATAGACTTGGCGTCCAAACACGGAGAGGTGGAGGGCATAGACTGCCGAACCGGCAACCAGCAGAAATATCAGGATGGGATAGGGCAGGAGACATGAATTTCCGATCCGAAAGAGGCCGTGGTCGATGAGGTCGCGGAAGGAGGAGGCGCCGAAGCTGATAGTTCCTCCCCGGCAAATCGTTTGCGAAATCCCGCGTAAGACCAGCATGCCCCCGAGAGTGGCGATGAACGGCTGAATTCCCAATCCGGCGATGAGGATGCCTTGCATCAACCCCGCCAGTACTGCGACCCCAAGAGCAATCGGGATTGACACCCACAACGGCTGCCCCAGACCGCCCCCGACGGGCGCGGAGATCGCAGCCACAATGACGCCGGTTATGCCAATGACGGACCCGACGGAAAGATCGATGCCTCCTCCGACGATCACAAAACTGGCACCGATGGCAAAGATCCCCAACATAGCAATTTGGCGGGTAAGGTTCAGCAAGTTGGCCGCGCTGTAAAAGTCGGGATTCACGGCGGCAAGCATGCCGGCCAGGAGCGCCAGTGCGATGGATATGCCGAATTCTCTTCTCATGTCGTGCAAGTATCTCCGGTCATAAGGCGCGCAATCTGAGATTCGCTCATCTCTTTGCGGGAGAGGATGCCAGCGACATGTCTTTCGTGCATCACGACCACCCGGTCGCACAGGCCGAGGATTTCCTCCATGTCCGAGCTTACTACGATGAGGCTCAGTCCGGAGTCGGCCAAGGCCGTGATTTGACGATAAAGATCAGACTTGGCATTCACATCGATGCCACGGGTGGGTTCATCCAAAATCAGAACCTTGAGCTGCATGCTAAGCCATTTGCCCAGTACCACCTTCTGTTGGTTTCCGCCCGAGAGGTGAAGCACCGTCTTACGCTCGCTGGATGTGCGAATTCCCAAGTGTTCCACCTGTTGGCGGGCGATGTCGCGTTCCCTGGCGCGATGCAACCAACCGCACAGCCCGCGTCTGGCGATGGTGGGCAGTGATATGTTGTCCGCCACAGACATGTTCAGGACTAAACCTTGGAGCTTTCGGTCCTCAGGCACCAGGCCAATCCCGTGCTCGATGGCGTCACTCGACGACCGTGCCGCCCAGGAGGCGCCGCCGAGGCGAACGTCACCCCCGAGGGACGGCGCAAGGCCAAAGAGCGTTCGCATCAGTTCAGTCCGGCCAGAACCGACTAAACCAGCAAAGCCGAGTATTTCTCCACGGTGGAGTACAAAGGAGGCCCCTTCCGGTGCGCCGGCCACGCGCAATGCCCGCGCTTCCAGGATGGCTTCGCCGGGCCGGCGGCTCCTTGGAGGGAACCAAGTGCTGAATTTCCGCCCGATCATCGCGGAGACGATCTGGTCGCGCGTGCTCGTTTTGGCATCGAAGTCCCCGACCCATCGGCCGTCGCGCAAGACAGTGATCCGAGTAGCCAGCAGCAGAATCTCTTCCATCCGGTGGGATACATAGATGACCGCCACTCCCGAGCCGCGCACCTCGGAAATGATTTCAAAGAGCCGCGCTGCTTCCCTGGGAGTCATTGAAGCCGTCGGTTCGTCCATGATCAGGATTCGGGCCTTGAGCGCCAACGCCTTGGCGATCTCGACGAAGTGCATTTCGGCTGAACTGAGGCGCTGCAAAGGAGTGGACGCAGGGAAATTCAGGCCGACTCGTCTCAGAAGTTGCTCGGCGGCAGCATTCATCGGCTTGCGGTTGAGCGCGCCCCAGCGGGTGAATCGGCGCTCCTCGCCCAGAAACACATTGGCCGCAAGGTCCAGGTTCGCCGCCAGCATCCGTTCCTGATGGATGAGGGCGATCCCGAACGCTTTGGCCGCCTGCGCACCGGGAATGGACACCGGCCGCCCTTCCAGAAGAATATCGCCTCCGTCCGGGGTGAGAATTCCGCCAAGAATCTTGATGAGGGTTGATTTGCCAGCGCCGTTTTCACCCACCAACCCCAGGACCTCACCTGGCGAGAGTTCCAGTGACACGCCATCCAATGCGAGCACGCCCGGGAAGCGTTTGGAGATGGCGCGGGCGGAAAGGAGCGTCGAGGGGATTGATGAGGGCAAGGGAGCCATAAGAACTACCACGCGGCTTGCTCGCGTAGCTGTTGCCTGAAGGCGGCGATGTTGGTTCGATTGATCACTTTGAAACCGGTGTCAATGGCTCCGCCAGAGGGCCTGGCGGCCCGACCCTTGAAGGCAAGATCCCGCAACAGTCGGGCAGAAAGGTAACCGTAATCGAACGGGGACAGCACCACCGAAGCCTCGATCACGCCCTGCTCGATACCTTGCAGCGTGCCGTCTTCCTCGTCGAACGCCACCACCTTGATTTGCCCCGCTTTGCCGCTGGCCACCAAGGTGTCACGAATGGCCGGGCCGTTGTACGACCAGAGGCCGGCCAGCAGGGTGATCTTGGGAAACGCCGTCACCACGTCCTCCACTTGCTGGCGGGCCTTGGCGCGGTCTTTGCCGTCCTCCTTCATCGCCACGATATCGATGTTGTGACCTGCGATAACCTCCTTGATTCCCCGGATGCGTTGCACCGCGTTTTCGGCCGTCAGATCCCCCGAAAAACAGGCTATGGTGCCGCCTTGGGGCAAGAGGTTGACAATCTCTTTTCCGGCAGCCTTTCCGGCATCGTACTGCCTGGGGCCAACAAAGGCGATGCGCCTGGAGCGGGGCGCATCGGAGTCAACGGTGGTGACATTGAGGTGCTCAAGCGCCCGGTCGATCTCGCGCACCTGATCCTCGGGCGCGATGACGCTCATCGCCACTCCATGATAGCCTTGGCTGACCAGGTCCTCCAAGATTTGGTTTTGCTCCTCGACCTTGCCGCTGGGTGGATTTTTAAGTTCGACATGAATTCCTGTCTCCTTCTCGAATCTTTTAAGCCCCTGCACCGCCATGTTCCAGAACGGCCCCGGGTTATTAGGCACGAAGGCCAGTTTCAACCGTGTTCCTTGGGGCACGGTGTGGACAGCATTGCGGCTTTTGTCGTTGGCCTCTTCTTGTTTCCAGTTGCAGCCGACGCCGATGGCCAGCAGGGCGAAGCCGCTGGTGATGAGCGGCCAAGCTCGCGAGATTTTGGCAAGACCAGTTCCGATGACGCGCGAAGGGTTTGTCATAATAATTGGGTCAATCAACGGTGTCGGACATCCGCCAGGGTCATCCAGTGATGTTTGGGCAGTTTCGGGCCAGAAAATCCTCAACCTCAGCCGCGCTGGGCAACGAGGGCTGAGCTCCGATCGTCATTGCCGACAGGGCCCCGGCCGCGTTCCCATACCTGACCGCTCTGCGGAGGTCTCCGGTTCGCAGCCATTCCAGCGCCAGGCCCGCAGTAAAGGAGTCGCCGGCCGCAGTGGGATCAACGGCCTGGACCTGGAATGCGGGAACCAATTCACTGGCACCATCGGTGAGGAGGAAGGCGCCGGCTGCGCCCATTTTGATGACGATATGGCGCGCTGCCGAAAGCGTCCGGAGACGCCGGGCCGCTTTCTCGGCCTCGGCCGCGTTCTCACAAGGCAAGCCGGTCAAGGCCTCCGCCTCGCTCTGGTTCGGGCTCAGGATATCAATGCCGTCGAGCAGCTTCAGATCAAAGGGCCTTGCCGGACCCGCATCAAGTATGACCGGCACCCGCTTTTGCCGAGCCGTCCTCACGCTTGCTGCGACCACCGCGTCCGGCACCTCAAGCTGCAGCAGCACCGCCTCATATTCATCCCGGAGGGCGGTCCCGACCTCATCAACCGTTAGTTTCATGTTTGCCCCCGGGTAAACGAGAATGCGATTCTGGCCGGAGTCCTCGACGAGAACGACCGCCAGACCACTCGGTGAAGCGGGATCCACGCTTACGAACTTCGTGGTAATGCCCTCCGCCTTGAGGCCCCGGCACAACTTCCGGCCATTGGCGTCACGCCCAACGCGAGCGACAAGAAAAACCTCCGCGCCGAGTCTGGCGGCGGCGACGGCCTGATTAGCACCCTTGCCACCGGGCAGGTACGAATAAGCCTCGCCCATCCGATTCTCGCCCGGAGCCGGTATCCGGTCCGTCTGGAGGACCAAGTCCATATTCATGCTGCCCACGACCAAAAGGCGTAACATTCTGCTCATTGCATCTCTGCCCCGTGCTCAATCAGCCTGAGCAACTTAGCGTGGCGATCCGCCAGCGACTGTCCTTGACGATACAAACTCGAAGTCCCGACCACCAGCACATTCGCACCCGCGCGGATCATTTGCGGGATGTGCTCAAAACTCACATTCCCATCCGCTTCGATGTCAATCCTCAGTCCGCGAGCAGTGATCATCGCCCGAAGTTTTTCGATTTTTCCCAGGGTATAGGGCACGAGTTCCTGGCCGGCAAACCCTGGATTGACCGTCATCACCAACACCAGTCCAACGATTTCCAACACATGCTCGATATTGGCCAACGGAGTTGCAGGATTGATCGCGACCGCTGGAATGGCCCCGGAGGACGCAATCAGTCGGAGAGTGCGGTCGAGGTGCTTCTGACCCTCCGCATGCACCGAGATGAGTCGGCTGCCGGCTTTGATGAAGGCCTCGATGTGGCGGTCAGGCTCTTCGATCATCAGGTGCGTTTCCAGAGGAATGTTCGTCATCGAGTGTAACTGACCCTGGATTTCCGGTCCGAAGGTGATGTTCGGCACAAAACGGCCGTCCATCACGTCGCAGTGGACTCGGTCGACGCCGAGTTCTTCAAGCAACCTCAAGTGTTCCTCCAACCTCCCCCAGTCGGCGCAGATGATGCTTGGGGCGATTTGGATCTTACGGTTGTCCATGACCGCTTGAGTGCACGCCGCCGCACAAGTGTGCTTCCAGTCCAAGCTCAGCGAGCATGGCAGCCTTAATGCGGCAGGCACGTTGGGCCTGTCTGGCATTCGGAGCATAGACCACTTGGATGTGATTGGATTTGTGCCGCGCCATCATCTGGTCGCGCGTGACGGTTGCAACAAACAGAATTACTTCTTCCCGCCGGCATGGCTGGGCGCCGAACGCTCCGCAAAGGATGGCAGCGTGAAGGCTTGATGAGGCTCTTCCTGATACCAGAAGGCCACGGTCGTGTAGTCGTCGGCATCGCTGGTCGTCGGCGTGCCGTTTTCATGCTGGTTCTGAATCTGGACTTTCAATGAGTGCCGGAAGCGCATCGGATTGGCCAAATACCACCGGTACATCCGGTTGTCGCCCTTCTCCATCTGCAGGTAACCGCTTTCAAGATACGAGTACGTGTGGCCGAAACACCAGCAGGCGCCGTATTCGTCTTCCGTCCCCGGCGTGTGGGTCTGCGTCTTGCCGTCCAATTCAAAGATCGTGTCGCCTTCGCCCCACCACCCGTCGAACTCAGTGTGGACTTGCAGGAGGTCCCCCACGTACTGGCCGCGTCCTCGCACCTCCAGAAGAGTGTGCAGGCCGTTCTTGACCGGATTGCCCCTGTTCCACGCGCAGTGAAAACGGCTCTGCTCCTTTGCGAACGCGGCGTCTTCCTCGTAATCGATCCCGTAGGCCACGCTCTGCGAGTAGTCCCTGTTCCCGTCGTTGGCCAGGACGAACCGTGCTCGCCGCGAGAAAGGCATGGGAAGATAACACATGTAGCAGCCGTGGTTGATCTTCATGGGCGCGGATTGATAATCGATGGTTTCCCCGCCCATGGCACCGAAGAAGTCAGACAATGGCGCCTGCACACTGGGTTCGGTTTCGTCGTCCCAAAACATCCTCAACACCAGGCCCGGATACCAGTGGACCTGGGTGTCGTCCGTGATATAAAAGTAGGTCACCTTGCCAGGGCCTTTCAGGTCGGCTAACACCGCCTCTTTGCCTTTTGGCACGCTCAATAGATGATACTCCATATGGGTGCGGGAGACAGCATCAGTTATCCGGAACAGGTCTTGCACCGGTTGTGCGGTTGCCTTTCCCGGCAAGAGGGGGGCCAGGCCTCCAATCGCCAATGAAATAACGATTTTGAGTTTTATCGAATTCATAACAGTGTTGCTGGGCGGGCTTCGTTCATCCGAATCTTCATCTGACGCAGGCAATGGAACTCGCAAGTCATTCAAGACGAAACTCGAACTCGCCGCATCGCCTGCGTAGAGTATTAACGGGCAGGTCAGCGGCGGCAAGACTCGACTTTACGTGTCCGCGACAAACCTGGATTACCAGGTTAACGACTTGGCAATTACAAGTTCGCAGATGCCTGAGAAATCCAAAACTTCGCCTATTTCACTCTCTCCCTCCTAGCCTGCCCCGGATTGGAGAGATAAGCACCGCACGACTCGCGCACGACCAGATGGGGAGTGAGCAGGAGGGTGCGCAAGGGTTTGTCCGGATCGGAGATTCGCGTCAGCCTGGCATCAAAGGCGATGGCGGCGATGTCACGGCACGGCTGATGAATCGTCGTCAATGGCGGTGAGATAATCGTCGCGCAAGCGACAAAACCGATGTGTTGGCTGCCCAGGTTGATAAGATGTTCGGCGAGAGTGTAACCAGCAAGGAAGTTGTCGATACCGGCTAGATCAAGGTCACTGCGCGTCGGAAAGGGTCCGATATCCCGGCCCCAGCCCGACGCGTCACGAGGCCTTCGGCCTGGAGGTCACGCAAAGCGCGGACTACAGTCGGTCGCGACGCCCTAAATCGAATGACCCATTGGGACTGGCTCGGGAGCCGGCCCATGTCGCGATACTTGCCGGCGCCGGTTTCGGCAGCGAGCGCACAGAAGATCTGGCGATGTTTGGTTTCCTGAGGCATACGCCAACGCGTTATTGCCAAGTTGTTAACCTGATAATCCAGGTTTCTGGAGCACATGTCAAATCGAATCTTGCCACCGCTGACCTGCGGGCTTATTGTCCGAATGGTGCCGCGAGTTCGATCTTCATCTTGGGCTGGTGAGTCCTGTCGCTGTATGCTGGATGGACAAAGCCCGTTCTTTCGGCAAAGATGTGACGAAATCGAGAAAACTCAAGACTGTTATGAGCAAAAGATCCCTAACCGCCCGAATCGGGCGCGCAGGCGCCTTCACTCTCATTGAACTGCTGGTGGTCATTGCCATCATCGCCATCCTGGCGGCCATGCTCCTGCCCGCGCTCAGCAAGGCCAAGGCCAAGGCTCAGGGCATTCGCTGCGTGGCGAACAACAAACAATTCGTCTTGGCTTGGACCATGTATGCCTTCGACAATCAGGACGTGCTGGTCATGAATATCCCTGGCAACCCGGATCCGCTCGGCCCAGGCGGGAGTTGGTGTGATGGTTGGGAAAATTGGACCCCGGCCAACACGGACAACACCAACACGCTGCTCATCACCAAGGCCAAGCTGGGCCAGTGGGTCAGCCGCTCGATCGGCATCTACAAATGCCCGGCCGACCACTACCTCTGCGTTGAGAACGGCCAGCAAATGCCCCGGGTGCGCAGCTTTTCCATGAATGGCTTCCTCGAAGGCTACGGCTTCTCCACATCAAGAACAGGCGCCTCCAATTGGTATCCCTTATATCGCTGCTACAACAGGATGAGCGACATCACCGGTTCGCTGCCAGGTGGAGTCAACCTGTTCGTAACCGGGGAAGAGCATCCCGACTGCATCGATGACGCCTGGTTGATTACCGACCCGGGTAATCCGAACACGTGGTTCAACCTTCCCGCCAGCTATCACAACCGAGCGGGCGGCTTCAGCTTCGCCGATGGCCATGCGGAAATTCACAAATGGCGTGACCCCAGGACCGTCAAGCCCGTGACTCAAGATTGGGAGAGCGGCGAGTGGGACCCCGCGCCCGGCAGCGTGGACATCAAATGGATGCAGGCCCACTCCACCACGCCCTTGGGTGTGGCAGCGAGATGAATTCCAGTGCGCTGCCAGGGATCGCTGAACCTGAAAAATGCGCCGGCGGCGCCGAAATTGTGTCGAATCTTGCCGCCTCTGACCTGCCTGTCTATTCTTCGGGTGATGCCGCGAGTTCGATCTTCATCTGGAATGGCTTGTGAGTTCTACCGCTTATGTGGGATAAACAAAACCCGTTCATTCGGCAAAAATGCGACGAGATCGAGACACCTCACGACCGTTATGAGCAACAAATCCCTAACCAACCGAATCGGGCGTGCGGGCGCCTTCACTCTCATCGAACTGCTGGTGGTCATTGCCATCATTGCCATCCTGGCGGCCATGCTGCTGCCCGCGCTCAGCAAGGCCAAGACCAAGGCTCAGGGCATTCAATGCCTGGGGAACAACAAACAATTCGTCCTGGCTTGGACCATGTATGCCGGCGACAATCAGGACGCGCTGGTCATGAATGTCCCTCTCAACCCGGATCCGCTCGGCCCAAAGGGAAGTTGGTGTGATGGGTGGGAAGATTGGACCGCGGGCAACACGGACAACACCAACACGCTGCTCATCACCAAGGCCAAGCTGGGCCTGTGGGTCAGCCGCTCGACCGGCATCTACAAATGCCCGGCCGACAGATACCTCTGTGTTGAGAACGGCCAGCAAATGCCCCGGGTGCGCAGCTTTTCCATGAATGGCTTCCTCGAAGGCTACGGCTTCTCCAGAACACGCTCGTCCAATTGGTATCCCAAGTATCTCTGCTACAACACGATGGCCGACATCGCCGGTTCGCTGCCAGGTGCAGTCAACCTATTCGTAACCGCGGATGAGCATCCCGACGGAATCGATGACGCCTGGTTGATTACCGACCCAACCACTCCGAACGAGTGGTTCAACCTTCCCGCCAGCTATCACAACGGAGCGGCCGGCTTCAGCTTCGCCGATGGCCATGCTGAAATTCGCAAATGGCGTGACCGCAGGACCGTCCAGCCGGTGACTCAAGTTTGGCATAGCGGCGAGTGGGACCAGGCGCCCGGCAGCGTGGACATTAAATGGATGCAGGCCCACTGCACCGCGGCCACGGGTGTGGCAGCGAGATGAATTCCAGCGCGCTGCCGGCGATCGCCGGTCTGGGAATTCCGGCTGATCAGGGTGCGTCGATTGCCCACGCAGACATCGACGAGGCCATCCTTCACGATCAGGTCAACGGTGACCTGCTTGTCCAGGTCCGGAACGTGGTCCAGGGCCGCTCCCCGCCCCGGCACGACGGCTGATTCGCCATCGAGCGGTTGGCCATATTCCAGGCGTTGTCGGGCGGGATCGAAGCGCAGTTCGCAGCCTTGGGCATACGCTCCCGATCCACGACAGCAGAGGCCGAAGCTCCCAACGCCCGGCTCGGGTTTGGCACGGAGTTTGATACGCACGTTCTGCGGCAGGCGGGTCAGCGTGCCACAGGCGAAACCGTCCTTTCCATCAACGCGCACGCCGTGGGCTGCCATCGCCACCCGGCCTTTTACAGGTTCGCACGGGAGAGCGAGCTTGTTCCCGGTCGGCGGGATCATCTCTGCCGGCCATTTCATGCTCAAACTGCCGTCCGGTTCCTGGACCAGTTCACGAAAAACGAGTTCCTGGGCATAGCTCGCACCACCGGGGAAACCGGCGTAGAGGTAACGGCCACCCTTGAATTCGCATACGACCGGAGCGCCGAGGGCATCACGCAGCGCCTGGCTGGCGGGTCGAATCCAATCCCGGGTGTCCTCGATCGGCTGCTTCGACAGGACGTATCCGCCACAGCCCGTCCCCAAAGAACACTCGGTCGGGTCGGTAATGGGCAAGGCCAGGGGATGTTGTTGCCAGTGCATGAGATCGGTGGTGCTCAGGTGCGCGAACTGTCCCCGAGTCAAGGCCATTTTCCTCGTGGCCCGCAGCCTTCTGCCGCCACGACTCTCGGCCGGCTATACCGGGTCGGCTTGGCCCTCTTCCTCCAATGGCGCCCAGCGCCGGGCCGCCGCCAACGCGATAAAACCTGCCCCCTGTGAAGGGGCCGCCAAATCCACCGCCCCAGCTCGCCACCGAACTCAAACCAGGTACGCCGGCAAACAACTCCAGCCCGTGCGCGGGTGAATCTTGAATCAACCGCCGGTTCGGATTCCTGAGCCCTTTACAAAGCTGGCATTGTCAAGTTCTTGACCTGATAAGGTAGGTTTCTGCGGAAATTGTCAAGTCAACTCTTGCCGCCGTTCAGGCCGATGGCCAGAATGGGCTCGAGTGAAAACAGATCTCAAAACCTCAGCGGCAAAAACTCATGGACCGCTGGCCAAAAGCTCCCAAAATCAACCCGGTCCAACTGATCGAAAAAACAATAGCCGAATTGGACTGGGGCCCTTCGCTCAAGACGGACACAACGAAAAAAGAACCGAGGCAGACAACTATGAAACGATACCAGATCAGCAGTCGTCCCATTGACTCACTCTTCATCGGACTCTTGTTGCTGGGCGGCTTGGCAAGCCCAGCCTTCGCACAGGTCCTCACCCACCGATACACCTTCAACGAAACGGCGGGAGCGACGAACGTCCGTGATTCGGTCGGTACGGCGAACGGCACCTTGATTGGGACCGGCACCTTTGACGGCAGCGGCAATCTGAATCTGCCCGGGGTGGATGGGTATGTGGACCTGGGCCCGAACTTGATAACCGGTTACACGAACCTCACGATCGAAGCGTGGGGCACCTTTGGCACCAACGCGGCCTGGGCCACTTTGTTCGGCTTTGGCGATACTGATCCGGCCACGGGAACCGGGGCCTACGGCATCGATTTCTCCCCGCACAGCGGCCCCGGGGCGTGTCTGTTCGAGGTGTATAATACCGATCCGGGCACCGCCGGCGCGCAGGGGGTTTCCTTTGCACCGCCCCTGGACGGCCAAGGCAAAATGCAGGTGGCAGCCGTTTATGACCCGCAGGTGCCAATCATGGCCATTTACGTGAACGGATCTCTGCAAGCATCCTCCACCGCCATCGCCATCCCCTTCGCCGACATCACCAACGCGTACAGCTACATCGGCCAGTCGCTCTACGTGGGCGATCCGTTTCTCAACGCCACGCTTAACGAGTTCCGCATCTATGCCGGTGTGCTCTCCCCCTTCCAGATTGCGCTCGATGCTGCGGCGGGACCGTCCAGCATCATTACAAATGCCGTTTCGCTCACGAACATCAATCTGACCGTGCCGTCGCCGGTCATTGCCGGCCAGACCGTGCGTGCGGTGGTCGCGGGGGATTACCAAAACATCAAGGGCGTCAGCTTGCAATCCCTTAATCCGACTTTGCAATCGGGTGACACCAGCATCCTGGCGGTCGGCAGCAACCTGCAATTAAATGCCATAATGCCAGGCACCACCACGCTGATTGCCTCTTACGGCGGCCTTTCCGCCACGCAAAGCGTGACCGTAATTCCGTTGGCTCCAGCCCATCGCTACAGCTTCAATGACCCGGCCGGCTCGACGACCTTCGCCGACTCAGTCGGCACCGCCGACGGCACCGTGTTCGGCGCCGCGAGCCTGGACGGCAACGGGCATCTCGTATTGCCCGGCGGGGGCGGGGGGAATAGTACTGCTGATGACAACTATGCGGCATTGCCGCCCCACCTGATCGACAGTTTCAACGCGGTGACCCTCGAATTCTGGGTCGCCATGGGCGCAATTCCAACCTGGGGCCGGTTGTTCGACTTCGGCGACACCGACGCATCCGGTAACGGGCTAACCGTCCTTGACTGCGCGCCGAACAGCGGTTTCTCACCCGCCGGCGTCAACTTCGAAGTCGGCCCCAATTTCTATTGTGATGCCACGCCCCCCCTGGTCAATTGGACCGGGCACGCGGTGTTTATTTTCAATCCCGGTCAGTATCTGGCCGTTTACACCAACGGTATCTTGATGCACATGACCACCGGCGTGACCGATGGGATGTCGGCAATCAACACGACCCACAGTTACCTGGGCAGGTCCTCCTGGAATGGCGATCCGAACGGCGTGCAGACGATCGACGAGCTGCGCATCTACAACGGCGTTCTGCCCCTCTACCAGATTGCGATCGATGCTGTGTCCGGACCCACCAGCGTCATTACCAGCCTGGGCGCCATCACGAATCTTCACTTCGCCGTCCCTTCGCCGGTTTATGCTTTTCAACAGTCCATCCAGGCGACGGTCACGGGGGATTTCCAAAACGCCCAAGGCGTCAACTTGGCATTCGCCAACCCCCGGCTGCAACCGGCCAACACTAACGTTCTCCAATTTGCCGGCAACCTGACGCTCGACATCGTTGGCGCAGGCACGACAGAAGTCATCGCCACGTACGGCGGGCTTTCGGCCACACAGACCGTGACCGTAGTCCAAAGTTCTCTCGTGCTCACACATCGCTACAGCTTCAACGACTCGGCCAGCTCGACGAACTTCGTGGACTCAGTCGGCAACGCCGACGGCACCCTGTTCGGCACCGCGAGTCTGGACGGCATGGGCCATCTCGTGTTGACCGGGGGGGCCGGAGGCAATAGTCCTTCTGATGACAACTATGCGGCAGTGCCGCCTCACCTGATTGACAATTACAGCGCCGTGACCTTCGAGTTCTGGATCGCCCTTGGCGCGATGCCAACCTGGTCCCGGGTGTTCGACTTCGGCGACACCGAAGGCGGTAATGGGCAAAACCAGATTGACTGCGCGCCAAACGACGGTTTATCACCCGTCGGCGTCAACTTCGAAGTCCCCGGCGCCAATGTGAACCTCCCGCCCCCGCTCGTCAATTGGACCGGGCACCTGGTCTGTGTGTTCGACCCCGGTCAGTATCTGGCCATCTACACCAACGGTGTCTTGATGGGCATAAACAACGGTGTGGGAGTGCAGATGTCGGCGCTCAACACTACCCACAGTTACTTGGGCAGGTCGTCCTGGGGCGATCCCAACGGCGTGGAGACCTACGACGAGTTCCGCATCTACGAAGGAGCCATGGCGCCCAACCAAGTTGCGGCCGATTATCTCGCTGGACCGTCCAACAACATTGCCGTTTTTGGCGCCCTCACGAACCTTCACCTTGGCATCCCTTCGCCCGTTTCTACTGACCAAGCGCTGCCCTTGCAGGCGGCGGTCACGGGGGATTTCCAAAAGGCCAAGGGCGTCAACTTGACAGTCGCTAACCCTGCACTGACATCGGCCAACACAAACATTCTCAAGCACGTCGGGAACCTGACCCTCCAGATCGTTGGCGCAGGCACGACGGAAGTCGTCGCAACCTACGGCGGGCTTTCGGCCACACAAACCGTGACCGTACTCCAAAGTCCTCTCGCGCTTACACACCGCTACAGCTTCACTGAATTGGCCGGCTCGACGAACTTCAACGACTCAGTCGGCACCGCCGAGGGCACACTCTTCGGCACCGCGAGTCTGGACGGCATGGGACATCTCGTATTGCCCGGGGGGGATGGGGGAAATAGCACTAATGACAACTATGCGGCACTCCCGCCCCACCTGATTGACGATTACAGCGCGGTGACCTTCGAGTTCTGGGTGGACATTGCCACCAACTGTCCAACCTGGGGCCGGTTGGTCGATTTCGGCGACACCTCGGCCGGCGGTAGTGGGCAAAACGACATTGACTGCGCGCCGAACGACGGTTTCACACCCGTTGGCGTCAACTTCGAAGTCGATGGCGCCTACAATACCCACCCCGCGCCCTCCCTCGTCGGTTTTAACGGGCACTTGGTGCTGGTTTTCGATCCCGCGGCTCAGTATCTGGCCATTTACACTAACGCTGTCCTGTTTGGCCTGAACAGCGCCGTCATTTGGCCTATGTCCAACCTCAACACTACCCACAGTTACCTGGGCAGGTCGTCCTTCTTGGTCGATCCGAACGGCGCGGCCACGATCGACGAGTTCCGCCTCTACAACGGAGCCATGGGGCCCAACCAGATTGCCGCGGATTATGCCGCTGGACCGTCCAACAACATTACCGTTTTTGGTGCCCTCACGAATCTTCACCTCACCGTCCCTTCGCCCGTTTTTACCGGCCAAGCGCCCTTGCAGGCGGTGGTCGTGGGGGATTTCAAGACCATCCAAGGCGTCAACTTGACAACCGCTAACCCTCCACTGACATCGGCCAACACGAACGTTCTCCAGTACGTCGGGAACCTGACGCTGCAGGTCGTTGGCGCAGGCACAACGGAAGTCATCGCCACCTACGGCGGGCTTTCGGCCACACAGACCGTGACCGTAGTCCAAAGGCCTCTCCTGGTCACACATCGCTACAGCTTCAATGAATCGGCCGGCTCGACGACC
>Ga0187877_1001052_pt1 | contig 30714 bp, 16 predicted proteins | sample June2016WEW_17_1_3_FD_132430 | JGI IMG/M metagenome (GOLD analysis project Ga0187877, IMG submission 132430) | Peatland microbial communities from SPRUCE experiment site at the Marcell Experimental Forest, Minnesota, USA - June2016WEW_17_100 | ecosystem: Environmental > Terrestrial > Soil >...
AAGGCGAGCGAGAAGTCCGCTGGCAGAGCGCAACGGCTACATGGTTTGCGGTTCATGCGCCTCCTTGTCCCAGCGGTCTAGGGTCGAGAAAAAATGAATCAGCGCCGCGATATGGGCATCGTCAAGGGCGTAGAGAAGGGCCGAGCCAAATTCAGAGGACCCAGCACCCCGGCCAGTTTTGGGCTGAGTGCTCCACGATTTGCAGGCCGTGGGAATAACTCTGGAGTCTGTTGCAGGAAGGAAGTGAATTAGAGGGCGAGCCACTGACTTTCGGCCAGTCGTCGAAGGAGTTGTAGGCCGTCTCAGCCCCGGATCGGACTGGCGAACCGATTTCCCGGATTTTGGTCGGGCCGCGCTCCGCTTGCCCATTTCTGCGTCTTCCTCATCGGCGCAATCGCAGAGTAAACCCACTTTTCATAAATCGACGGATGGCGCTAACGCCCAACTTTTGAAATACCTGGCGGTGGGCCGGTGTATTGTTTCAATTACCTGGCGGTGAATCGTGGAAAACTCCGAATTAGATGGATGCGATTCTTCTGAAAGCCTCTTGACAACGTATTCGGAGCCCACGCGAAAACCAGGGCGTCCCCCAAGAATCTCCGATGAAATGTTGCAGCGAAACAGAAACGAACTGTTATTCGCTTTGGAAGAAAACTGGGCTCTGGTCGGGTGGGAGTTGCAGCAGGCAGAGACCACGTCTGACCTTCGGACAACGTTACGGCGCATCCAAGGGATCAGCTGCCGCGGTCTCGAGGTTTTCTGTCTGGAATCCCGGCGAAAGACAAAGTTCCCGCAGCTTCAAGCAGCGCGAAGATGGCTCCAGAAAGTATTCGGCAAGCTCAGGGAAGCACAGCGCGATTGGGAGAAGCTAAAGGAGTCCACCGAACTCGCTCACTCAGCACTCATCATGGCCTGCGACGCGCTGGAACGCGAACCACTGCGCAACATCCGTGAGGAAACGAAGATCGCACTTTCACACGCCTACAGGAAGTTCAGTCAGCTTCAAAACCGCTTGATGCGACTGCAAAAGGCACTTCGGCAGCGGGAAGCTTCGGTCGCGCAATCCCAACTCCTCGATTTCATCCGGAGCGACCGATATGCCTCGACTCCTCAGAACTTCGCTAACGCAATGGCCGGGTTGCCCGCCAATCACTGGCGTCAATCGATGGCGCGCTGTGGCCGCTTTAAGGGCGGCGCTTCGCAAGGACTGACTTACACTCAGTTTTTACTCGTTGCCAAGGCCTTAAAACATCCTTTGACTAACGTTGAAGAAGCTGTTGAAGCGATGAAGGCGCGTCTGCTCAAGGCGAAGAGTCAGGACGTGAAAACGCTAAACACGCTCGCTGAGAACTGGTATTTTCTTCGGCGTGCAATTGAGACAGCTTTCCAGGGCAAACATCCGTCGAAAGAAGAACTCCCTTACCGCATTTTTGCCGAGTACCAAAGGCGCATTGCGAGCCGAGCCCCAATGGACCGTTTGCTGGCTGAGAAAGCGATTATTACGACACCCGTATACGTCAAGGAGCGCGCAGAGCAGGATAGGCGGATTGATGGACCCTTTCCGGACTCTTGAGGACCGATCCCGGCATATTGACCCTCACTAATTTTTGACAAAGGGGTTGTCTCGCTTTTTGAGCGGCTATGGGTGTACTTTGACGTCCACAGTTTACGATTCGAGTGAAACGGGGCAGGTGGTATTGGCATCCATCCAGGGATTTGGAGAGCATTAAATGACGTTTCCAATCCAGCTGACAGGAGTGGAATTGAACCCACGAGGTTAACCCTATCTGGCCAGTGGAATTGAACCGACACGGTCAACTGAAGCTACCATTGGTATGAATTCTGTTTGATTGATTCATAGTTTGCGTCAAGCTGAGGTTGCATGAGCAGAATAGCTGCGATGCGGCGCGCCATGTTCATGACTTCGCTCACTTCTTCCTGCTTAAGGGGTCGGCCGAGAAGGGCGAACTCGCGGTAGCTTAACCACTTCTTGATCACTTGGTAGCCGCCAATTGTGTAGTCCCATACGTTGGCGGGTATATTCGACCACCATGCGCCGTCGTTTAGTGCGACATCGCAGGTGCGTTCGCCGAGCTGTGTCAGCACCTGCACCAGCGGCAGCCCGAGAGCCTCAGCGCCAGCAATGATCAACTCGCGCTCTTGGGCGGTGTAGTCCCGGAGTCGGACGCGCCCCTTCCCAGGCATGGTTATACCTTCTTTTCCAGCGTGGCCCCAGCCAACCGTTAATTTGAAATCCTCGCGAAACATACAGGATGCCTAATAGATCGTTTTGGAGTTCAGTCTGAGACGGGCTTTCAAGAGTATATTTTTGAAACCGGACCTCAATACCTCCACGACAATCACGATTGCCTAAAAGAGTTTTTGTCGCACGTTCAGGACGCCAAACTGATCAACGCGATTTTCGGGCGAATGAAACGTGCCATTGGAAAAATGGAGATTTCCCAACTGCCTCCGACTCAACAGGCGTGGTCCGTGATCGACTGGGTCGGCTTGCATCTTTCCATCCTTGCCAAACGCGCATTGAAACCACCGAGCAAAGCGCCGATACTAATTCACCCAGGAATGACAACAACACAGGCGAATGACGGCACCCCCTTGGATATGGATGCCGTACTCGGGGGAACTGAACAATACTTGCGAATGGCCGTCTCAATGCTCGCATATGAGAACGGATGGTGGGATGATCAAGGGAAGCTCTGTTTGCCGTCTCGCAACGCGACGAAAACACAGAAAATTAAGGCAGCTGGTGGTCATCTATACCTAGCCAGTATCTGGGATGCCTTGGTAGATGCTAGCGAGACATTAAGGTATTGGGGAGAAAACATAAATATTGGCAGAATTCAAGTCAACGAAGGATCATCGGATACTGTTCCAGCGCTTTTGTTTGATCTCAACCTGAAGGAAAGACTCTACTTCCTGATCGCTCGAATGAGAACCATCCAATTGGAGATTTCCGCCCATATGTCGGGATTGGGATTTTCCCTACCTGAGTTTAAGAACCCCGATGATTCGATAATTCCGTTGCCGCCAAAAGGATTCGTTTCGTTTGCAGAAATTGAAACCGCTGTTCTGTTGGATCTCGTCTATCACTATGAGATCGATTCCTCCGGTTATTCTGGTGATCTTAGCCCAGCGAAACTGATTCGCGGATATGCAGTCCTTAAACACTATTATGAAGCGCCCATTGAAGACGCGCAAATCGAGCTGGCGAGTTTTGATCGAAATAGGATCGTAAAGGCTCTTCAAAATTGCTCTCTTTCAACTGACGAGGCCCAGGCATTCCTGAACTCTGTTTCATTCGGACGCGACAGCAGAGACTTCTTTGATTGCCCAGTGATTCGAACCAAATCAGGCGATGAGTTCATTTTGCAAGCATTCGTACAGTTTTCAAGCATGCCGAAGGTTGTGGTATCTCGCCTAAACTCACTTCAAGTGAAATTCGAAAGTAAGGGAAGTGCCTTTGAACAGCAGGTTTTGGAATTGTTCGCAGAGCATGAAATACCTGCAAGAGGTTTCGAGTTTGTGGCCGACTCCGAGATTTACCAATTTGACGTGGTTGTAGTGTGGGGAGAGTGCGTATTTATTCTTGAATGCAAAAACTATCTACTACCATCTTCAAGCCCAGCACAAGAATTCCATTTCATGGAAAGCATGGACGAGGCGATCGAGCAGGTCCTTCGACTCAAGTCTGCCTTAGAGAAATATCCATCGCAACTTGAGAACAGCTTTCCCAATCTACGAATACCGAAAAAGATCATTCCTGTAGTCCTTAATGCAATGCCATTCTCGATGGATTCGCAGCGCAGAGGCGTATTCTTATATGACTATTCAGCGCTGAGCAGATTCTTCGGAGGTAGTGTTTCAGTCACCCAGCCCATAACGGTTCGTAATAGATTAATTCAAATAGAGCACGAGGTTAAACGATTGTGGGCGGGAACCTCACCTGAACCAAGCGATCTGATTGCGCAATTGACCAATCCGATCCAGCTCGACGCAGAACTGCCGAGATGGTACACCGAATCCACGGTTATAGGCATCAATGATCGTGTCGTGATGCAGATTCCGACCCTGAGGCAAAGGGACACTTCGCACGAGGACATGCTAAAGGCGCTTAAAGTGGATGAGGGGGTCACTCATAGATTTGAAAGGATCAGTGATGAGCTCCATAAGCGGCTTACAAAGAGACGAAAGCAGGGGTCGCGAAAGAAACGCAACCGCAAGACGTAGTGCAGTGTATTCATTCAGGATGGTAAAACCAAGAGTACGGTTGTCAAACGCTCATCTGGAGAGGATGCTTACCCGCTGATGCACCGCATGGAGAACCTTGCGCTCTCAGGCTCGGCACGCCTGGATGACGGATAAACCGGACATTAGGGCGGTCAACAGTTGGTAAATCCCCTGACCATGAATCGTGCCAGCGCCATGTGGCCGCCGCATCGAAGCAACGAGCCGTATGCTTCCCGATCCATTCCTCCTGTATCACCGTCAAACCGGAGATTAGCTCTCCACGGCCAGATTCAGGCTTGAGCCTGCTCTCGGGTCTCATAAGTTTCGGGGCGGAGCAGAAAAGTTCTAAAATCGTCCTCTAGCGCCGACCAGCTTGTTAAGAGCATTTGTTTCAATCACCTACAATCAAACCCATCGGGAGCTTTTGAACTTTCCGCAGTTTGGCTACTCGGTCAACTTCCGAGTTGTAGACACAGACCCTCTCTGGCGCTAATATGCGCGTAGAGATTCCGTCTTTAAAGGTGTGGGTCGTCTCGGCAGACGAACCGCGCATTTAAGATGTATAGCGTCCTGCAATGCTTTCCGATAGCGTGTCGCAGGAGTTTGCCAAATGGCAAACGGACTTCTCCGCTTCTTCTCAGCGAACTGGAAAACCTTCCGGCAGGAGCACCGGAAACCCAGAAATGACAGTTTAAGTTCAAGGCGATCAAATGCTTATTGTCACCTACAATCTCAAAGGGGCAGCTACAGCGTACACCTCGTTCTATGAGGCACTGAAGGCTCAGGGTGTTTGGTGGCCCTGCTTGCCTTCTACTTGGCTTTTGGTAACGTCCAAAACGCCAAAGCAGGTTTTGGATGATTTGAGGACACATCTCCGGTGGGGGGATCATTTGTTCGTTGGTACACTCCAGCATGGTTATAACGGATGGCTGCCGAAAGATACTTGGGAATGGATTAGAACGCACGGACTGAACTCCCGATAGAGGCGACCCGCTAGAAAGCGTACTCTGGGGCCTCGAAAGCTCTGGGCTGGAGCAGAAAAGTTCTAAAATCGTCCTCTAGCGCCGACCATTATGTTCAATAATCTACAGTCCTCCTGAGAACGCCAGAAATCCCGGCTGCAGACGAATTGTAGCGGGCAAAGCCTCCGAGTTTTCAATCGTAAATCTCCATCACGATCTTCAGTGCGGACCAGGCCATGATCAAATGGCCCGGCCTTTGCACACTACGAAACCGGGCCAATGGTCATTACCGGGCCAATAGTCATAGTCCGTCTTGTCGTTACCGGCCCGCTTCCGGCGCCGGCTACGGCGGATGATCGAGCATTCGCCGTAGCAGAACTTCCGGTCCGAGCCTGCAAATGTCCTTGGTGGCACGAACCGCGGCCGCCCTGTGCGGTATCTTTCTGTTATGCGTTCAATTCAGGCATTTATCCTTCTCGTTTGCTGCGTTCTTCCAGCATCGGCAAGCGCCGCGCCGCGGGTCACCATGGAACGGCAATCCGATGGCATGACTTTGCACCTTGCTTCAGGCGAGCTTCGCATTCAGGTGATCTCCGGCACGGTGGTGCGCGTCGCATTCTCCGGCTCACCGCGGTTCTTCAGCCGGACAACAATCGATACAGTTCCTCTCGCCCCAAACACCGCGCGTTTTACGGTCGGCGAAACGCGAACCGCATTCACGCTGGCGACGCAAAATCTGAGCGTGGCCGTCGACCGTGAAACAGGCGCCGTATCGTTTGCCGACAGCTCGGGGCATCCTCTGGTCGCCGAGAGGCCTGGAAGCAGGACGCTCGAACCCGCTCAGGTGCAGGGAGAGAACACCTTCCACATTCAGCAGAAGTGGCAGGCGCAGGAAGGCGAATCTCTTTATGGACTTGGCCAAATGCAATTGGGCGCCGTCGATATCAAGGGCTACGACCTGGACCTGTGGCAGCACAACACCAACGTCGTGGTTCCCTTTCTCGTGTCATCGAAGGGCTACGGCATTTTCTGGGACAACACTTCGTTTACCCGGTTTGGCGACCTCCGCCCCTTCACTGCAATTCCGGCAACCGACCTTTACGATGCGGACGGCAAGCCAGGCGGGCTGACGGTCGCGCCAGCGGACGGTTCGGAGCCGCCCCGGCAAACCTCGGATCTCTCGATTCATCAGCACTTGAGCCAGGCTGAGCTGGCGAACCCTGAAACCATAGCCGGACGCTGGTCAGGGGTAAAGAGATCCTGGACCGGTTCGATTCTTGCGCCGGCGACGGGCGACTACCAGTTTCGAGCCTACTCGAATGGCGGAATCCGCGTGTGGCTCGACGGGAAGCTGGTGATGGACCATTGGAGACAGCGGTGGCTCACTGCCAACGATCAGATTCACGTCCATCTTGAAGCGGGCCATAAGTATTCGCTCCGGATCGAAAACGATCCCGAGCAACAGGACACTCTCGAATTCCTTTGGAAGACGCCCGCTGCGGACGACGACACATCGTTGTGGTCCGAAGTGGGCGACGGCATCGATTACTGCTTCGTCTATGGTCCGTCGATTGATCGAGTGATTGCCGGTTACCGGTTACTCACGGGAAAAGCGACGATGCTGCCGAATTGGGCCTTTGGCCTTTGGCAATCGCGCCAGCGGTACGAGACCGCGCAGCAGTCGCTTGATGTGGTGAAGCAGTTCCGGGAGCGAAAGATTCCCTTCGACAACATCGTGCAGGACTGGCAATACTGGCATGTCGATGCGTGGGGTTCGCACGTGTTCGATCCCGCGCGCTTTCCCGATCCCGAAGGCTGGATCAAGGCGCTTCACGGCGAGCACGCGCACATGATGATTTCCGTTTGGGGCAAGTTCAGTCCCAATACACAAAACGCAAAAGAGATGGCTGCAAAAGGCTATCTGTATTTGCCCAACCTCGAAGAGCATGTGAGCGACTGGCTCGACCAGCCCTACACCTTTTACGACGCCTTCAATCCAGGCGCGCGCAAACTGTTCTGGTCGCAGATCGACACGGCCCTGTTCTCGAAGGGGATCGATGCCTGGTGGATGGATGCCACCGAACCCGACCTGCTGCCATCGCCACCATCGCTCGATGGGCAGCGGACACACATGAACCCCACTTACCTGGGAACGGGATCGCGCATGTTGAATGGCTACGCGCTCGAGAACAGTCTGGGCGTTTATACCGGGCAGCGGGAGGCGGCTCCGAACCAGCGTGTCTTTATTCTCACGCGCTCTGGTTTTGCCGGCATCCAGCGTTTTTCCACGGCCATCTGGTCGGGAGATACGACATCCACATGGACCGCGCTGGCAAAGCAGATTCCCGCGGGGTTGGGAGCCAGCATTTCCGGCCTGCCTTATTGGATGATGGATACCGGCGGCTACACCATGCAAAACAGGTTCTCCCATGAGCCGATGACGGCGGCCGATGAGGAAGAATGGCGCGAGCTGAACGCGCGCTGGTTCGAGCTCTCCACGTTCACGCCCATCCTTCGCGTGCATGGTGAGCTGCGGCCGCGCGAAATGTGGACGCTCGGCGATGGCTCACCTGCCTACAACGCCGAACTGAAATTCGACCGCCTCCGCTATGCCCTGTTCCCGTACATTTACTCGATGGCCGGCTGGACTACGCAGCGCGATTACACGATGATGCGGCCGCTGGTCATGGATTTTCCCCAGGACCGCGCCGCCCGTGAATCGAACGATGAGTTTATGTTTGGGCCGGCTCTGCTGGTTGCTCCCGTGACCAAATACCGGCAGCGGGAACGCACGGTTTATCTGCCGCCCGCCGCCGCCTGGTACGACTACTGGACCGGCCGGCCGGCCGCTCCGGGCTCATTCTCAGCCGCCGCGCCCTATGACCAGGTTCCCATCTTCGTGCGGGCCGGTTCGATCATTCCTTACGGTCCTGAGATGCAGTATGTCGGGGAGAAGTCTTGCGACCCCATCACGCTCTACATCTATAAGGGCGCCGATGGCGAGTTTACGCTCTATGAAGATCAGGGCATCACGTTCGACTACGAGAAGGGAGCCTTTTCGCAGATTCCCATTCGCTGGGATGACAAGACGAGCACGCTGACCATCGGTGAACGAACCGGTTCGTTTGACGCCATGTTGCGCAAGCGCACGTTCCAGGTGTTGGTGGTGAGCAAGAGCCATTCCGCCGGGTATCCTTTTACGCCTGCTCAGTTCAAGAGCGTGGAATATGCAGGTGCGGCCATTCGGATCAAGCTTCCCTAGCGGAGCGGCTGCGCTGTTCTGCCGTTTGTGTTTGAAGCGAGAAAGAGAGATTTGTGATTGATCGACTAAGAACGCCAGCCCTGCTGATACTGCTGTCGACAACCGCAGCTCTTGCGCAGACGATTCCCCAGGAGGCTTATTCCTGGAAGAGCGTGCAGATTGTTGGAGCTGGCTTTGTCGACGGAGTCATCTTTCATCCCACGGCACGCAATGTTCGCTATGCCCGTACCGATATAGGTGGCGCCTACCGCTGGGATACCGCAGGCGATCGCTGGCAGCCGATTCTTGATTGGGTTTCGCTCAAGGACCTCAACCTGATGGGGGTTGAGTCCATCGCTCTGGATCCTGCTGACCCCAATCGCGTGTATCTGGCGTGCGGCACCTACACGCGGCAGGATGCGCCCAATGGCGCCATTCTCCGCTCCGGCGATCGCGGACGGAGCTTCGAACAAAGCGACCTGCCCTTCAAACTGGGGGCCAATGAAGATGGCCGCGGCAACGGTGAGCGCCTGGCCGTCGATCCCGGAGACGGGCGGATTCTTTACATGGGAACGCGCCACGACGGACTTTGGCGCTCACAGGACCGCGGCGCGACCTGGGTGCGCGTTGCCAGCTTTCCCGATATCACCGAAGCCGTTCCGCCGACTCCGCGCCCCGTCCCCGGCGAGACCCCCGAGCAGCGCTGGGCGCGCATGCCCGTGCGCAGCGATGGCATTGTCTTCGTCAAATTCGCGCCATCGTCAAAACGACAATCCGGCCCCTCTTCCACGCAGACTATCTACGCCGGCGTTTCTCTCATGAACCGGCCGAATCTCTTCGTGACAAACGACGGCGGAGCAACATGGCGCCCCATTCCCGGTGAACCCACGCAATATCGGCCAACCCGCGCGGCGATCTCGAGCGACGGATTCCTCTATGTCGCTTACGGAACGGCGCCGGGCCCTTCGCATATGACCGATGGGGCTCTATGGAAACTCAACATGGGCACCGGTGCATGGACCGACATTACTCCCGACCGCCCCACAGCCGGCAGCCGGGGATTCGGCTACGCCGCTGTTTCAATCGATGCCCAACATCCGCGCACGTTGATCGTGAGCACTTTCGGCCGTCCAGGCTCAGCCGGCGGCGATGACATTTTCCGCTCTACAGACGGAGGCACGACCTGGAGGCCAATCTTTGACGCCGGGAGGGCGAGCGGCGGCGTGTTCGATTACCGCATCGCACCCTATGTCAAGCCCACGCCGATCCATTGGCTTTTCGATATCGAGATCGATCCCGCCAATCCCAATCACGCCGTCTTCACCACCGGCTACGGCGGATGGGAGACATTTGACCTGACCGCGGCTGATCGCGGCAAGCCCACACACTGGAAGATTCTGGTGCGAGGCATCGAGGAGAGCGTCGCGCTGGCACTCGACAGTCCCGCCGGCGGTGCTCATCTCATCACAGCCATCGGCGACTACGGCGGCTTTGTCCACTGGGACCTCGACAAGGCGGCACTCGCCGGATCCTCCGCACCCCCGCGGATGTCCAATACCACGGGAGTTGCTTCCGCTGCGCTCCAACCCCTCGTCCTCGTCCGTGTGGGGATCAGTGTGCAGCACAGGCCCGGCGAAAGCATCTCCTATTCGCTTGATGGCGGACGCATCTGGAAGCCGACCGCTGCCGCTCCCACACCCGAAAGCCGCGCCGGCTCGATTGCCGTCTCCGCCGATGGCACCACCTGGATCTGGACCCCGGAGCGCGAGCCGGCCTACGTGACCCACGACCGCGGCGCCACCTGGAGTGCAGCGCAGGGACTTCCCCCGGGCCTTCGAGTCATCGCCGACCCAATCGACTCGCAAACGTTTTACGCCGTCTCACTCAGCGCAGGCCTGCTTTACCGCAGCCACGATGGAGGCTCGACCTTCGCGTCTGAGCCTCTCACGCTTCCCGGCGTTCCACCGCCGCCGGCGCGGTCTTTTCGCGGCGACAATCGCGGCGGCCAGGACCAGATCTACGCAGCGCCGGGCCACGCCGGCGATCTGTGGCTGGCTGCCTTCGATGGTCTTTACCACGCAGCATCGCCGGGAGCTGCGGGCGATGCCTCCTTCGTTCGTCTCCGTGGCGTCGAGGAGATCGAGGCCTTTGGCTTCGGCAAAGCGGCCCCTCAGCACATCTATCCCGCCCTCTACCTTGCCGGAACCGTAGATGGCCAGCCGGGCGTCTTTCGCTCAATTGACGAGGCGCGCACTTGGACGCGAATCAACGACAACCGGCACCAGTGGGGACTCATCCTGCAGATCACGGGCGATCCTCGTGTTTACGGACGAGTCTATGTTGGTACTCACGGCCGCGGCGTTCTCTATGGCGACCCAGCCAGCCGCCAAACGCCCAAGCATTGAGAGACTCTTCTCGTCCAAAACCGAAAGCCGAAAGTGTCGAAGGCCGGAAGGCGGCACTCTGAACTGCAGGGCCTGTCTTGCCCAGTGCAAGACAGAAGCGGTCCATGCGTAAAGAGAGGATTGGTGGGGCGGCGACTACCAAATACTCTTTACAACAAATTGATAAGGAATGGTTTTACTATTGCAATCTCTAAAAGTTGCCCCCAAAACTGCCCCGCCGTATTCGTCGTCTTTGGTGGCGTGTTCGAAGACCTGCTCGGCGGCGATGCCCATATTTGCGATTTCGCGCCCATCCTCGTTCAGCGCATAACCGCTCATATAGCTCTGATCCTCGAATGTTCGAGACCGCCCTGGATGCCGACGTGGCCGGCCTGCACATCCTGCAGGTGCTTAATGCGACCTTCAATCCCGATGTCGGTGGCCATGGTATGAATTGCAGGCACGTCAAACGTGGCGGCCAGGCCGATCGGCTCAGGAAATTCCGTGACGCCGGAATCGACCACTCCGTGAAGCGCCTCGCTCCACCAGTTATAGGCTGGAACGCTAAGCCGTGGTATGGCGCGGGCGCCATTCACGAGTTGCGATGCTTTCTCCTCGAGCGTCATGCGGTGCACCAGATCGGCAGCGCGTTGCTCGGGCGACAAGCTCGGATCCTGATACGGCAGATTCCCCATTTGCTGAGCGATGGCAAAGGGCGCAGCCAGTAAGCAGAACAGTATGGTTAGCCACGCGACAATCACACACTCACTTCGCGTTGCGCAATTCTTCACAGTGTTCCTCCTGGCGGATTTGAGACTAACCGGCGATCGCTGGTATTGAAAAACAATTCGATACACCGCAGGATCGAACGGTTCAGATTCTCGTTGACTCACAAACACGGATCGAGCGGGCTGACCCGCGCGTTCGACACCAAGAATTGGCGTCGCGGAAAGCCGATGCTTCCATCGAAGCTTCTCTCAAATCTCTACGGGTAGACGTCCCCGTGCAGCGAGTTTGCAATTTGGAAGAGGTAATTATCAGGGCATCGAGTCAACTCACTTTCCACAATGAGACGTGGGACAAGAAAATGCCCTGGCGGCCGAGGAGGCCCCAACCGCCAGGGAGGAGAAGTGATGAATCGAGTTTTCTTTTAACTTATAACTTAGAAAAAGAGTCTGCCTCCCAACTGGAAGACACGCGGATCGAAAGTGCTGTTGATTTCTCCTGCATTCGAGGTATACGGGTTGGTAGCGTTACCGGTCAGCACGCCCGTGTTGACGCCATTGAACTGCGTGTGGTTGAAGGCGTTGAAGGCGTCTGCCTGGAATCTAAATCCGGCCCTTTCAGTGAACTTGAAGGTCTTGTACAGCGTCAACGCCCACTGATCGCGACCCGGCCCTTTCACCCAGTTTTTGCCCGGGCTCCCGAATTGCAGTGCACCCGGCTCAGAGAACGCCTGGGGGGTGAACCACTGGGTGGCGCTGTGAGGATACGTAACCTTCCCACTCACGACGGGATGGTCGGTGACGGGCAAGCCGGTGGTGTTGGGGGAACCGACATTCAGCGGATTGCCGGTTTCCATGGTCGTGACACCCGAAATCGTCCATCCTCCCAGAATGTTCTTGGCGGCCCCGCCACCGCTCTGGAAGACCGGGATGTCGTAATTGAAGTTGGCGACGGCAATCTGCCGGCGATCGAACCCGGCCGTCCCGTATTGGTAACGCGGGTTGGAGGGCACGTCGAGGTTGTTGAAGAGCTGCCCATCGATCACGTCCCACACATGTGAATAGGTGTACGCAAGATCAACCGAAAGGTTGTGGAATGACGTGGCCCGGATGGTTGCCTGAAACCCCTCGTAGTGGCTGTTTCCTTCGTCTTCCACTAGGTTGACGCCGCTCATGCCTAGGTACGAGCGATGGTAGTTGGTGTTGAACTGCGTTGGATCGGTGCTGGAGGTGCCGCAATTGCCGCCGCACATGTAAATGCGGTCCGGGTCGTTCAAGGGCACGTAGTTGACGTCGGCGGTCTGCGAAAGATGCAACGAGATGTTGCCTACAAAGCCCACCGTCGCCACCATGTTAGTGCGCAACTCACGCTGGATTCCCAGGTTGAACTGGTACACATCGGTGATCGGCAAATCCGCTTGCACGCCCGTCGGGCTTTGCGGAGTGGCAGGCGCCCCCTGGGCGGCCGTCCCGTTGACCCAGGTCGTCGCCGGAGTGTCCATGTAGGGTTGACTCGCGCTCGCGCTGTTGCTGAATGGCACGTTGGCGCCGCCGTTGTACTCTTCGTTGCCGGCGTTCTCCTCAAAGAAGATTCCGCCTCCGCCGCGCAGAATTGTCTTTCCGTCTCCGAAGAGGTTGTACTCAAAGCCCACCCTCGGACCGATATTCATATAGTGGTCGGTCACTAAGCTCTTCGGAATTCCGTTCTTTCCTGCCAGGCCAATCCCATTCATGTAGAACAGGACGGTATTCAGCGTGACGCCGGGAACTGTGGTCCATCCAGGTTCGGGATTGTTCCCCGCCGTGTATTGTTGCAAGTTGCCGTTGGATCCCGGCACGAAAATTGCCGCATTGGCCGGGTTCCAGAGGTTGGGGTAGAAATTCGACATGCGGCCGTTGATGTCGTAGGCATGAGGCAGGGCTTCCCAGCGGACGCCCACGTTGAGAGTCAGCCGCGAGCTCACGCGCCAGTCGTCCATTGCGTAGAGATCGTACCTTTTATTGGCGATGTCGACGAAATCCCGGAGCTGTGCCTGGCCGAAATCGTTGGCAAAGCCCAGCAGGAAGTCCGCAAGCCCGACTCCGTTGCTGGCGACGCCACCGGCCTGCGCGCATGTTTCCCCTGAGGGGATGGGGTAAACGCTGCAACCTTGGGTAGCCCCCCATAGAAGTGATAAGTTCCGGCGGTATCGGTGAAGATCTGCTGTTTCTTGGTTGTGTACATGAACTCGAAACCGAATTTCAGGTTATGGCCTCCTTTGATCAAGGAGAGATCGTCCTTCCACGCGTTGCTGCGCCACCAGTTCTGCCACGGCCAGTTTCCGTTGTCCATGCTGATGCTGAACTGCGGGGTGCTGAAATCAATTCCCGGGACCTTGTTGATGGTATTGGCGTTGGCGAAGAGCGGCGTCGTGGTAAAGCCGGAGGGTGTCTTCCACAGGCCGGTGTTGGCAATGGTGATGTCGTTGCCGTTAAAGTCCCACCCAACTTCGTTCAGCAGGCTGGGGCTGATGCTGTCGGTCCAGCGGACGACACCTTGCCAGGAAGGAACGGTTTCCAGCGATCCGACGGTCGGATAGGTGTTGCCGGTCCAGGAAACGATAGGCGCTTGCTGGGTTGTCGAGTCCCAAATCACGTTACCCATCAGCCGCTGCTTCTGGTTGAACTGTTGGTCAACGCGGGCGATTTCCTCGCGGTAGGGCGTGATAGTGGGTGCCGATGAAAAATAGTGCTTCCCATCGGTCGTATTGGGCGGCAGCATGTACCCGGCCTTAAGGTATGCAGTCGCGGTCGGATCGATTAGGGTCGAGGGGATGGTGTTGTTGGGGAAGGGCTGATTTGGCGCCAGCCCAACCGAGGCGAACTTCGCGATCGCGTGCGGGTCCGTTGTATTGGGCACATAGATTTGCGTGCCGAAGCCGGTCATGTTGCCGCCGAATTCCGCTTGCGTCGGCACCAGGTTGAAAATACTGGCCCCCTCATTGAGCTTTCTCCACTCCATGTTGTAGAAGAAGAAGGTCCTGGGATTGCTGGACTTCCACTCTACCGGCCCGCCCGCGTTGAATCCGTATGCGTTATAGCGAAGTTTCGGCTTCGTCGGATTTGATGCCTGCTTCGAGAAGTAGGAGTAGGCGTCGAAAGCGTCGTTGCGAATATACTCCCAGCCCGCGGCGTGAAACTGCCTGGTTCCGCTCTTGAGCTCCATCGAGGTCATGCCGCCCGACGCATTGCCTTCATCCGCGGCATAATTGCTCGTCTGGATTTTGAATTCCGCGATGGCATCCTGAGACGGTGAAACCAGCAGAATGCCGCCGCCGCCGCGGTCATAGGCCTCGCCGCCGTCGATCTGCCAGTCGTTGGCGTCCTGGCGCATGCCGTTAAACTGGATTGCCCGGTTCTGCCACTGGGCGCCGGGTAAGTCGAAGTCCGGCATGTTGGATGCCGCTCCGGGCGTCAAGGCCGTCAGCTGGAGGATGTTGCGCCCGTTCGTGGAAAGGTTTGAAATCTGGTTGCCGGTGATTGTCTGGCTCACATCGCTCGTATCCGCCTGAACCTGAATCGCGTTGGCTTCAACGGTGACGCTGGTTCCCACCGCGCCAATCTCGAGCTTGGCGTCGATGCGGACGACCGAGTTCACGTTCAGCACGATGTCCTTCTGCGTGTAGGCCTTAAATCCCCCGACTTGCACCTCGACCTGGTAAGTTCCGACCTGAAGGTCGGGGGCGCTGAAATTGCCCGCGCCATTGCTGGTCGTGGTGCGGACAAATCCGTTGCTCTCGTTTGTAAGAGTGATTTTCGCGTTGGGTATTACGGCGCCCGTGGGGTCCGTAACCGTTCCCAGAATGGTTTGACCTTGCTGGCCGTACGCCACAGAACCCAGCAATGCGACGAGCCCGACAACGAGCATCACTGGAATTCGCAGCCACAGATAACAATGCGTCCTACCAGTTCCTGTTCTCAATTTGGTGCCTCCTCAAATGCCGGATTTGCGGCAACCTGAGCGGAAAAGAAGCCGGAACTCGCCCTAAAATCGAAGCCTTGTGAAAGGAAAAATCGATTTACCAATTTGATACGTCGCTAGGGTGCAGCCTGGCCTCCCAGTTTTGTGCCGGGAGAATCTAAACAGGAGGTTGTAGGACTGTGTAGGGGAATTACGGTGGATTCGCTCGGGAATCACGGTGATTCGTGGGGTGATTCACGCGAAGATTTGACCAATATGCCTCGCGCCGGGGCGTCCGTGAACGACAGTTTTCCATATCTGACGGAGACCTGATCATGCCCCTCCGAGTCTGCAGTTCGCCGGCATAGCGGAACTGAGGAGGATCAAACACAAGCTTTCGGGCCTCTTGCCAGAAGGCGTCCGCCGGGGCTGACGTGGCAAGTTCGTGGGCTCGCAGTTCGGATTTTTTCGCAGAAGAAGATGCGAAGTAGCCGATCGCAGTTTTCGATTGGGGCGGAGGCGCGTTCTCTATTTCGCTTCGTCGATGACTTCGATGGCCCTGACCTCCGCGTAATTCACCCTGGGCGAGAAGGTTATCAGGAGTTTTCCCTGGCCGTTGGGATGCAGGCCGTGAAATTCGCGGATCACGGGCCGGAATGGCTCTCCGGCGGCCTTGATGATGTCGAAGTCCTGCAAAAGAGAGACGCCATTGCAGGTCACGTCGAACACCCTGCAGCCTGCGCCATGGCAAAACGCCGCTGGAATCAGCGGGCTGAAGAACGACTCAAGGAAGTGCAGCCTGACCGTGTAGGTTCCGGGCGGAACCGGGATGGCGTAGCTGAAATTGCGGTGCCGCTCGTTGACATAGAGGTCAGCGAGTTTGGGTCCGTTCCCCGGGTTTTGATAACCCCAAGTGCGCCCATCGATCTAGGAATTGTCGGCACTCCAGCGAATGCCATTGGCATCGAGAAGATCGGACCGGCGGCCACTTGCGATCCGGATCGGCTTTAATTTTCCCGGCGTGCCTGGGGTGATCTCGATGGCGCTTACGAACGCACGTCCCCAATTCGTATGAAAGTTGAGGTGGAGCTGGCCATCGTCGTCGGGATGCACATCCTTGAATACGCGGGCATCCACCGCGGCGCCACCCGCGTCAGTGATCGGATCGAATTCATCCAGCACAGGATGCCTGTTGACCTCGACTTGAAAGTGCCGGTGATTTTGTCCGTCCTCCATCTGATCGACGTCCGGCTGCCGGAGTGGGTCGGCGAAGTAAAGCCTCAGCTCATAGACTCCGGGTGACAACGGTATGTAGTATTGAAATCCCCGGTCCGACTGCGGGACCATCGGGTTATCGGACGCAGCCTCGCGGATGACCCTGAATGGCCCTTGGTCGGGCACGGGAGGGAAAAAGTGTTGAGGCCCGGGTTCGACGATGCCGCCCTCATAATACTTGTCGGTATCCCAGCGGTGTCCCGACGCGTCAACATAGGGCGCTCCGGTGTCACCGGCGGCGATGCGAATATCGCCGCCGTCAGCAACCGCCGCAACCGGGTGGCTGCCCGGCGGCGCTATTGCGTAATTCTCGTCGGGCTGGGGAATTGTAGTTCCTGGAGCGGCGAAGGGCGAAGGAGACGAAGCCTTCGAAAGCACGAGACGGTACCCCAACCAAGCGACTGCGAGCCCGAGCAGCACGGCGATTCCGGCCAGAATCCAGCGCGAACGGCGGGGTCCTGGCGCCGGCGCCGCTGGCATCTGGGGCCGTGACGGCTCCATCGGCCGAGGCTCGAAGACCGGAAAGTATCGGCCCTTGGGAATGTTGATGATGACCGGCTCGTCCCTGCCCTCGTTGGCGAAATGATGCTCCAGCTTCATGCGCAGCATGCGCGCCTGCGAACGGACAATATTGTCTTCGTTTGGGTTGTAGCTTGGTGCCCGGTCGTATACCCAGATGCCGATCTGCTGTTCGGTGGCCTCTTCTGGTTTGTCCTCGACGGCGCACCGGCAAACATGAAGGAAGAACGCGCGAAGCCGCGGAGATTTTTCAAACGTCGCGCTCAACGAAACGCGGCGGACCAACTCCTTGTGCTCCCTCTTGAGCTCTGCGGGAGCCTCTGCTTCATCGGTTTTCGGCATGAGTTCCAGACTCACTGCGAAATCAGCACTGGCGCCACGATAGGCTTGCCCGCTACAACCAAACGTCTCCGTGGACGGGGCGATTGGTTTACTGCCAAGGATGTTTGCATCGGGAGACGCTTGTCAAGAGAAAACGTTAACTCGGCCGATTTTCAATAAAATCCGCGGTTCGAAGAAATTGAATTACCTTGGGGCCGGGGCGAACGCGCCGGGGCGCCATGGCCAAACGCGCGGCCGGATTTTCGGGAGATGCCCTGTTCCTGAAGCTATTCTCTCCCTGAGAGATAGGAAGACTTCAAGTGTTGCTCCTTCATCGAGGGCCGGTCCACGGAATCGGTTTCCGATTCTTCGCCTCGATAAGCAACACGCCGCGGCCACGGGAAGCGATGGGGCTGCGAGGCACGAGACGGGTAGTGGGCTGTGTCCGGCCCGTTGGCTTCCGCTAAACGCGATAAGGTCAGTGCGATGGTGCGACGGCGCCGCCGCTGCCCTGCTCGACCCCAGCCCTGGGCTCAACCTGGTTCATTTGCTCCCGAAGCGACTCGGTCTTGGCATTCTGTAGAGTTTGCGTCTTCTTCAGTTCGGCTTTGGCTTCCGCCGTTTGGCCGATCGACTGATATAACCGCCCAAGATGCCAATGCACCGTGGGGTCGTTGGGGCTGAGACTCTCCGCGATCTTTAGTTCGCGCAGGGCGTCATCCTTGCGGCCTTGGCCGTCGTCGATCGTTCCCAGGTCGAGATACGCGATGGGAATCGACGGTCGGATACGAATAGCCTGTTCCAGGTGCGGCAACGCTTCGGCGGGACGATTCTGGCGAATCTCGACGTCGCCAAGGTATGCCAACGCGAGAGGCTGTTGCGCGTCGTTGGCCAGCTCGGCACGGAATTCCTTTTCCGCGTCATCGAATTTCAACGCTTTCCAAAGCAGGTAACCATATCCGAAGTGCACCTCGGGCATTTTCGGATCCGCCTTAACAGCGGCCGCGAACTCTTCCAGCGCGCCGGAGTCATTGTTCAGTTCGTCATACGCTTCGCCCGCAAGCATATCTGCTTCGGCTGAATCGGGATCCAGCGTGAGGATTTCATGGTAAACGTCGAGGACGCACTGGTATTGTTTGGACCAAAGACAACAGTGCGCAAGCATCATCCGGAACGGAAGGTTCTTGGGATCCGCGGCCGTAGCCCGCTTTAAATAGGGAACCGCAGAGGCATAATCACCCGCTGCGTAGTCCGCCAGCCCGATCAGTGTCGTTAACCGCAGTGCTTCCGGCGATCCTTTGGGAGCCGCCCGCAAAAGCGGCTCAAATGTCGAAACTGCCAACCTCAACTCGCCGGATTTGAAATAAGCCAGTCCCAGGTTCAAGCGTAATCCCGGCATTCTTGGATTCAAGGCCAGCGCCTTGCGATAGTTCGGAATGGCGTCATTGTAGTGTTGTTCGCGAGCTTGCAGAAGACCCAGATGCGCGTAGGCTTCGGCATCGCTTGGATTGGCTTTGGCAATGGCTTGCCATACGGTTTCCGCGTCTTCGGTTCGACCCTGTTCCTCCAACGCAAGCGCGGCCAATCGTTGACTGCCATGCATGGAAACAGCCTGCCCCACCGCGGCCGCAGCGCCGACAATCAATACCACGCTGATGGCAACCAGCCACTTCAACCGCCGCCTCCCGTCATTTCTCCTCGCACATTCTACTTCTTGTTCAAGAGGATCCTCCTGCATCTCCCTGGACTTCTCCACGATTGATTCCACATGGGCGCGGAATCTCGGGCCCGTCAGGTGCACGTGGACCGATCCCATCTCCGTTCGTCCGCCTTCGTTGGTTTGGCGAACGGCTGCAACATCGATCAAAGACTGCAACAACGCAAAGGCATCGGAGTGAAAAGCGAGTTCCGCTCTCCTGTCAATCTGTTGCCCTACGTTGTTTGGGAAAGTTCGGTTCGACATCTCGCTGTCCCATCCAGCGACGCTGGATCCGTCAAGGATGTTTTCTGAAATAGCGGTTCTGCGCGCCTGGTGTGGAAACGCTCCCGGTGACCTGCGCCTCGCTCGCATGCTCCCGGCTCAACGGAGCGGCAAGCGTGATGCCAGTACCCGACACCTGTGCACCGGCTGCATGCGCCGCAGTGAGCGGCTTGGCAACCGTGATCGCACTTTCTGGAAACCTCTTCACCGACGCGATCACTGCCGTCTCAGAGTTCGCGCCGCTGTCGATCGTGATCGTCTGGTCGTTGTTGAAGCCGATCGCGCTCGCGACGGGGATGACGGTCGCGCCCGCGGCAGTAGCAGTGCTCGTTTTGGTGGCACCTGCGGTGCCAACCGTCGCGACGTCAGCGGTCTCGAGGTTCGCGCCTGTGTCGATCCGGATCGTCTCCCCCGCTCCAAAGCCTTCCACGCTGGCGACTTTGATATTGGTGGCGCCGATTGCAGACGGCGCCGACAGCGTGGTGGCAGGCGCCGCGACGAAATCGTCGCAGTTGCTGTCTGTATCGCGGCCGTCCGGGAAGCGGCCCGCGCTGGTGTTGAACGCGGAAGCCGAAGCAAACGGGCCAAAGCCGCCTGCTACTCCGGGCGTAGTCACGTAGCAGCCGCTCTTCCCCATTCCGGAGGCTGCCTGGTAACCCTCGGCGGCCCATGGATCGACAAGTCCTCCATAGTTGAGGCTGTCGACCACCAGGCCGGAGGCGTCCCGCAGCACCATGCTTCCTTCTCTGACGGTGATGGTGCGCCCGAACAGCGGAGAGTTGGTGGCGAGCTTCGGGCCCCCGAACCACTGGTTCGGCGCCGGCGCCCCCTGGTAGCCCGCTGTCGTGACCGCCGCATCACGCACAACCGCGTTGATCGCGTGCCCCTTGGCCAGGGGTTTGTCGAGCGTGATGCCTGTGCCCAGGGCCTGGACAGGTTCGTTGCTTATGTGAGCAAAGGCCGTTGCCGGCTCAAAGCTGATTCCCGTTCCCCGGTCGCTGAAGGGAAGATTGGCAGCATGGTTGAACTTGAGCGGAGTGGCCAAATCGAGGCTCGTACCTGGGGCTACCACACTCTCATCATTGATGTGGGCTTGAGTCAGCGCCGGCGTGAAGTCGATTCCAGTGCCGTTGGGACCTAGTGTGTCGACGGCGCTGATGTTCACAACTTCATTGTTCGCGGGCGTGCCAATCGTGACCTTATCACCTACCGCGAAACCATTCACACTACGCACTTTGATGTTGGTCGCTCCGGCGCTTGCATTGGCCGAGAGATTCGTGTGGATGGCCAGCGTGCCGACACTCGTAACCGTGACAGTCTCGATCCCATGGCCCACGCTGTCAATGTCGAGCCGGATCTTGTCGCCGACCGAGATGTCGGCGACGGAGGTCACCTTGATGTTGGTTGCTCCGGCAGGTGCATCCGCTGCAATGTAGGCTTGCGTGCCTGGCTTGCCCACCGCGGTAACCGTGACCACCTCGTACTGCTCCACGCCACCTGGAACCGTGGGATATGTCGCGCCGTAACCGAGAGCCATCTTCTGGCCAACCACGAAGCCGGACGTGCTCATGACGGGCACATTCGTCGCCCCAGCGGGGATGTTGATTACCGGCCCATCGGGGAGCGGCTGCCACAGTGTTGTATGGTTGCTGGCCGCCGTTCCTAGATTCAGAATTGTCCGCGCCTCCGCATTGGCTTCGGTGCCGATGCTGACCGCATCGCCGGCCTTCATCCCCGATGTGCTCCTGACGTAAATGGTGGCATCGCCCGCCCGCGCGGCCGCTGCCAGCCCCGAGTTGGCGAGGCCGAGCAGGTAGAAGCCGTGAGCTTCGAGCTTGGTGCCGGCCGGAATCCTCACCGTCGAGAAGATGGCCTGCTGTGTCGGGTGTTCGGTCAGGCTCCAGTTGGAAATGTCAACCGTGCGGTCGCCGGCGTTGAAGAGCTCAATGAACGAGTCCGTCGCGTTGGTGGGAGGGCCGGAGCTGATGCGAAGCTCGTTAATCTTCACCGGGCTCGCGTTCCGCACCTTCTCGGCAATCGTCTCGGATTGCTTTCTGCCGTTCTTCTCGTTCGTCCACGAGACCTTGCCCACCAGGTCGCCATTGAAATCCGCCTGGCCCGCGGTAACCTTGAACGTTGCGCTCACACTCACGCCCGGCGCCACGGGGCCGGCCAATGTCTTGGCCGCCTCAGAGCTGCCCGCAACCACGGCCGACCATTTCTCCGGCACAGCAAGGCTCAGCTTGATGTCCGTCGCCGGCGCACCTGTCGTATTCGTGAAAGTCACCGTGGTCTCTTGCGAAGACCCCAACGAGAATGTCTGCATTCCTGGCGAACTCGTTGTATCTGAAGCCGGCGCCACGCTCACCGGGATTACGCCATAACCCGCGGCCACGATGTTGGCCTGGACCTGCTGGTCTGTGGCGTCCGTCGGGAACGTTCCCGCGGCCGTCAACGCGCCTTCATAGAACGTCCCCTGCGACCCGTTGCTGTTGTCCCCACCGTTGCCCAGCAGGATCGCCCCCTGCTTGCGCATCGGGTCGTAGGTGCCATTCACGCGCGGCCCAGTGAACATCACCTGCAGCGGCCCCTGCTGCGCATCGCCGCCCATCGACGTCCAATGGTGCGGCTCGCCCTTTGCCATCGCGGTTACGAATCGCCAGTCGATGTTCGGTAGGTTGCATTGCTTCGACCCGTCCGGGTTGGCGCACCCCACCAGGTTATTCTCCTGGTCGGTCATGATCCACGGCCCGGGCAACGTGCCGTGATACCAGTAGGGCGCGTCGCCAAAATAGGCGGTTTCCATGGTCCCGTTGTCGTCATCGCGGCTGTCGATCTCCGCGTTGCCGTAGTCGAAGCAGCAGCCGGAGTTGAAGTGCCGCCCGTTGATGACCCAGTACTGCCCCTCCGCCTGGTCGTCTACCGCGGTGCCTTTCGGATCGTCGTCGCGCAGGCCCATGCCCGGCTCGATGAACACGCCGTAAACCTTGTGGCCCATGATCGTAACCGGCGCCATGTCGGCCACCGGAACATTGTTGAACCCGCCCAACGCCGGCCCGCTGAATCCCCCGCGCGGAGCCTGCGTCAGATCGTTGTGATTGCCCGATTGGTCGTAGATTCTTGTGATCCAGCAGACCGTGTCGGCGCAGAATGCATCCTGCGCGGCCGCATCGGCGTACCCGCCCGCATCCGGGACTTGCGATGCAACAGGCTGCACCACGCCGATGTCCAGACTCTTGCCATCTGACTGGCGCACGGCCTGGTACAGCGGACCGTTGTAGGAGGCGTACAGTGCGCGCGTGGAGCTGTGCGCTGCCACGCACGGGTCGCCGGCCGCGGCGTAGATGTCGCATGGCCCCTTCGGCCTCGCTGGAGCATCACCGGACCCAACCCCTGCAGGTTGAGCCATTATCAGCGTGGCGCCCACCAGCGAAAGCGCCATTGCGAGTACTAATCGAAGATCGATTCTGGTTCTCATGCTTATCCTGCCTGCCTTTCTGAGTTGCTGACGGCATTTGGCCTTCGATGCGAGAGTGCTGGAAACCACGGCCACACCTCGTTCTATCCCGGACAGAAGAGTAAACGGTTTCACGTCGGAATGCTAGTGCGGCTTCGTGAACGACGGCCGCGTACGAGAGGACATGGAAGTGGCCTCGCGACCAATCGCCGCGGAAGTGGATACCGCGGCGAGGTAGCGAAACAACCAAAGAACGAACGAGGACGGAAGATTGCGTTTCTGCCGAAGAAAAGCGAAGGGACGCCAGGAGCAACGCCGTTCCGACCGGAGGCAGACCGTTTGAATTTCATGCCTGTTCCGGCGCGATCCGATCCGTTAGAATTGGGCGCGGATTCAAGCGTGATGTTTGAGAGCCTGGAAGGGCGCTTGGGCGGAAGGCAGTAAGCGTTTACCACTTTCTCCCCTGGTTCCAAGTCCGGGTAGACTCCGGCAATCGGCGAGCCCAACGAAAGAAGGCGAATATGAATAGGTTCCTGCTGGCGATTACGATTCTGGCGCTGCCATGGACGACGGCGGCAAGCACGACCGCGAAGGTGGAACAGGGAGTGTTGAAGGGCACACGCGAGGGGAGTCTTACTGTCTATCGAGGCATCCCGTTTGCAGCTCCACCTGTTGGTGACCTGCGCTGGCGACCGCCGCAAGCTCCGGCCAAATGGCAGGGCGTGCGGCCCGCAGACAATTTCGCCCCAGAATGCATGCAGAGTCTCGGCGGCGGTCCGCAAGACACCAAGCCTCCCGAGATGAGCGAGGACTGCCTCTATCTCAACGTCTGGACGCCGGCGAACTCGGCTCATCAGCGCATTCCTGTGCTGGTGTGGATTTACGGCGGCGGATTCAACGCAGGCGCCACCTCGATCCCGACTTACAGCGGCGAGGTCCTGGCCCGGACAGGCGTTGTGCTGGTCAGTATCGCTTACCGTGTCGGCCCGCTTGGATTTCTGGCGCATCCGGAGCTGAGTGCAGAGTCTCCGCACCATGTCTCCGGCAACTACGGACTGCTCGACATGATCGCGGCCCTCCAGTGGATCAAGACGAACATCGCTGACTTCGGAGGCGACCCCCAAAAAGTCACCATCTTCGGTGAATCCGCGGGTGGAATCGCGGTCAGCCAGCTCTGTGCTTCGCCGCTCGCAAAAGGACTCTTTGAAGGTGCCATCTCTGAAAGCGGCGGCTCCTTCGGGCCTCCGCGCCGCGCGGGGCAGCCGGGCGAGAATATGCGCCTGCTTGCCGATGCGGAGCGCGATGGCGTCTTGCTGGCCAGGGAAGCGGGCGCCTCGTCGATTGGAGAACTGCGCAAGACGCCGGCGGAAAAGATCATGGCCGCCCAGCGCACCCATGGCCTGGCGTGGCCCATCATCGACGGCTGGGTCATTCCCACCGACCAGTACACGATGTACGAAGAAAAGCATTTCAACGACGTCCCGGTTCTGATCGGATACAACTCCGATGAAGGCGCGACGTTCTCTCATGACCGAACCCCGCGTGAGTACATCGACGCCGTGCGTCGGCGTTTCGACAGCTTCGCTGACAGCCTGCTGAAGGCCTACCCGGTGGGCGAGACCAGTGTGCCCAAATCCGCGCGCGATCTCAGCCGGGATGCGGCGTTCGGTTGGCATACGTGGATCTGGGCCCAGCTGCAATCTCAGTTCGACACCGGCAAGGTTTACTACTATTATTTCGATCAGCACCCGCAGGCACCCGCCGATTCTCCCCGGCCCGATCTGGGCGCTCCGCACGGCCGCGAAGTTCCATACGTCTTCGGTCACTTGAACGATCTTCAGCATGAACAACCTACTGCCGCGGACCACGTCATCTCCGACGCGATGGTCACCTACTGGACCAATTTCGCCAAGTACGGCGATCCCAACGGCAACAGTATGCCCCGATGGCCGGCCTTCAGCGACGCGAACCCTGAGCTTATGTACTTTGCCGGTACGCCGCACTCGGGGCCAGTTCCGAACCCAGTTGGCTTGAAGACGCTGGATGCCTACTTCGCATGGCGCCGCTCAGCAGAGGGCGAGCGGGCCTCGGCAGTTGAAGACGCCAAACCCGCTGCGACGAACGTGATGGGCGCTGAATATCCGCGCGTTCTGCCAGACCACAATGTGGCCTTCCAGCTCAAAGCGCCGGAAGCACATTCCGTCGACGTGGACATCACCGGCAGGAAGTTCCCCATGACGAAGGATAGCGATGGCGTTTGGAACGTAACCACGCCTCCGCTGGTCGAGGGCTTCCACTACTACGCGCTCGACGTCGATGGCGTCCGCGTCAACGATCCCGGCAGCCATGCTTTCTTCGGCACGGGCAGGGACGCAAGCGGCATCGAGGTACCCGAGGACGGCGTCGATTATTACTTGCCGCAAGAGGTGCCGCACGGCGACGTCCGCATCCGCATCTATTACTCGAAGATCACGGGCCAGTGGCGCCGCTGCTTTGTCTACACGCCCCCGGCCTATGACGCCAACCCCACTGCGCGTTACCCGGTTCTCTATCTCCAGCACGGCATGGGCGAGGACGAGACCGGATGGATCTTCCAGGGACACGCTAACCTGATCCTCGATAACCTCATTGCGGAGAAGAAGGCCGTGCCCATGATCATCGTCATGGATAACGGTTACGCCTCGCGGCCTGCCGGGCCATTCTCTTCGACCGCAACAGGTCCCGATTTCGCTGCCTTCCAGGACGTGATGCTTAAAGAGATCATCCCTATGATCGACGCGACGTTCCGTACCATTCCGGATCGCGAGCACAGGGCAATCGCCGGCCTCTCCATGGGCGCCAATCAGGCCCTCCAGATCGGAACGCACAACGTGGACACCTTCGCGTACATGGCCGGATTCAGCGGCACCATGAACGGCCTCAGCACCGAGCCTCTTGATCCCGACACGGTATTCGGCGGCGTGTTCAAGGACGGCGCGGCATTCAACGAGAAAGTGAAACTGCTATGGCTCGGCATGGGCACGCAGGAGCCCAATCCGTTCCCGGGATCGATCGGAGCCTTTCGCGCGATGTTGGACAAGGCCGGAGTCAAGTACGTCTATTTCTCCTCGCCCGGCACTTCGCACGAGTGGCTCACATGGCGACGCGATCTGAACGATTTTGCGCCGCGGCTGTTTCGCTAGCCGATGAACGGCCTGACCAGCGACCGGTGAACGACAGTGTAGGAGACCTATGAAGCTTGTCGTACTAATCCGCACACTGGCTCGCACGCTCTGCTGAAGCAATAGCCGAAAGGGGGCCTCATCATCATGATCAAACACCTGGTATTTGGCGCGCTCATCATTCTGTCGATCGGGTCCATTGCGCCCGCGCAGCAGAAGCAGGCGAGCGCAAACGTCACCGACCGCATCGTGCTAGGACATCTGGCCAACGGCGCCACGGTCACGTTTGTCCGCACGGCCTCTGGCGAGTGGGGAATTGACATTTCCGGCAATGCCGTTCCACATCTGACGCAACCGAAGCCCGCGCAAATCGAGGTTTATCGCGGCGAGGGGAATGTGAGAGAGCTTTCCGCAGGCTATCGGTCAGTGCAGAAGGAACCGTTCGAAGTTGTCGCCAAGGCTAGAGTAGGCGGCAGCGGCGCGGCGTCATTTGCCGTCGAGGATCGCTGGAGGATCGCAGGCGATGTCTTGTCGCTGAGTCGAAGCGTCGCGGTGACCGGCGATGACGCGAACGCTGGCTTCTACTCCGCGATTCGGTTCGTAACTGCCACCGAGGTCTCGTGGGCAGATGCGGGTTTTCTCGCTCCTGGACTGCTCTATGGGGAGCCGCACACCCGAGCCACTGCGCCGGGCGGCAGTGCGTTTTACAACGCCAGATGCTTTTCCATCCGCGAGGACTATCTCTCGGCGCCGCTGTTCGGCCTGTCGTTCCGAGATGGGCGCTGGGTAGCCCTCATGGACTTGGCGCCGCACGGCGACACCACCGCGGCCGAGACCACGGCACACGCAGACACGCCGATTATTGACGAGCACCTTCGCTTCGGCGCATTGGGCGCCCGCGAAGACCCCGAGGGCGGAATCGAGTTCGGCTTCTGGCTGCCGGGAACAACCAACGAGTTCTCGGGGGGCTTTGGGTTCGGCTCTCGCCCGGCTACTCCCATCACGGCCCTGGTGCGGCGGCGTTACAACCCCGTAAAGGCTGGGTTCACCCAGAATTATCAGGTAGGGTTCCGCTTCGGTGCGGGCGATTCTCTCCTCGGCGTGGAACGCGATGCATGGCGTTGGGCCTGGCAAACCCTAAATCCGCCAGTTATGCACCTGGACCTGGACGTTGTTCGCCAAACGTTGATCGATCACTTGGCGGACCGCGTCCTTGTCGTGGACGGGCGGGCCGGGATTCCCTTCGTTACCGATTCGGTGTCCGGCAAGCCCGGCTCCTTCCGTCCTGCATTGCTGCTGGCCCAAGATTCCTTCTTCTCCCATGTGCCTCCACCGCCTGACCTCGCTGACATCGTCCGGTTCGCCCATACCCTTGGCATCGAAATCGATCCCAAAGCCGCCGAGCTGGATCTCTGGCCGAAAATTACCATGGGTTTCTGCGGCAAGAACATCGAGGCGGCGGGCCAGTTTCTGAGAGAAGCGGATCGCGATCCCGGCCCCCGCGGTCGGAGGCTGCGCAAGCTCGGGCTCATGATCATCGACAGCTTCCTTCGCTTCGATCCCGCATCTCCCGTTCTGGCCGGCGAGGGCTTCGATCTTCGTACCGGTAAGGCCAGCGCCGTGCGCGGCGAGCCCTCGTTTGCTCTGCGCGCCACCGGTGAAGGCATGCGCGCCATGCTCGATGATTATCGCTACGAGCACGCTCATGGCCGCCAACATCCCGAGTGGTTCGCATGGGTCAAGTCGTACAGCGACTGGCTCCTTACCCAGCAGCGGGAAGACGGGTCTTTTCCCGAGAGTTTCCAGGGAGGAACAGGAAAGGCGATGAATACCTCCGGAGCCACCAGCTATGCACCCGTGCCATTGCTGGCGGAGATGACCAGCGAGACGGGCGACAAGGAGTATCTTGACGCAGCCGTTCGCGCCGCGAACTACATCTGGACCAACTTCGGCAGCCGAGGCGTGTACGTTGGCGCAACCGGCGGCGATGCCGCCGACAAAGAATCCGGAATGCTGTCGATGGATGCGTTCCTTGCACTCTTCGACACCACCAGAGAATCCAAATGGCTGTACCGTGCCAAGATGGCGGGCGATTACGCCGAGACTTACATCTGGCTCTGGAACGTGCCCATGGCCCCGGGCCTTCCCGATACCGAGTTGGGCTGGAAGCACGGTGTCTCCACCGTGGGGGTCACGGGAATCGCTTCGAACGTTCCCGGAGAGGTCGACGAGTATCTGGATTGGGCCGCGCCATCCTATGCCCGTCTCTATGAAGCGAGCCACGACCAGCACTATCTCGATGTGGCGCGCGTCCTCGTTTTCGACACCAAAAGCATGCTCGCGCTGCCAGGCCGCACCTATGACCTGCTCGGTCCCGGATGGCAGCAGGAGCATTGGCGGATGGGACCGGGCGTGAGAGGCATCGGAGCTCACCGTACCTGGCTGCCGTGGATCTCTGTCAACCACCTGCACAGCATCATGGGTCTGGAAGAACTCAATCCCGCGCTATATCAAAGTCTGGCGAAAGGAAACTGAATACTGATCCTGCCAGTTAGTAAAGCTGGCAGTCCTTCTTAAGCTCCTGCCCCAGCTCGTAGGCGAACTTCCTGATCGCCTCCCGGTCGCGCTTCTCCGGTGGCTGCTGCCGCCAATAAAGGATCCGCGCGGAAGGCGGTTCGTCCATTGGAACCATCTCGGCAGCTTCCAGCAGGTTCGCCGCGTATTCCGCTGCATCCAGAATCTTGTCCGTAGCTGCCGCCGACGGAGGCCGGCCGAGTGTGCCTTTGTCCTCGTTCAGAGCATCCTCAATCGCCTTCAACGCTTTCTCGGCCGCGCCCTCCCGGTTCGGCAACGGCTTAACGATCGTGTTCAGGTCGCGATTCCTATAGAAGCCCATAACCGCCGCGATGATGGAAGGGTCGCGCACAGTGCCATCCGGGTAGAAGAGGCCATGAACCTCGCCCCAATACCCCCCGATCATCAGGTTGAACAGATACCAGCCCGTGTGGTGCTCCTGGGAGATCTCGAGAACCTCGTCGTACGGATTGGCGCGGGCAATACACGCCGTTTCCGTATTCAGGATCGGCTTGCCAAACTTCTTCGATACTTCTTCGGCAGTCTCGTAACCGTCTTCAACTGAGGCCCGCGTCGACGTGTAATTGTGAAAACTCAGCACATCGACAAGATCGGCAGAGCCTTCCATCTCATTGGGGAATGCATATCCGACCGTCACTGCATTCACCGGGTCAATCTTCTTCACGTAGGCCAGGTAGTACCGCACGAACGCGGTGATCTCGCCTTCGTGATGCTGCTTCTCCTCGCCGGTGGCGTTGTTGTAGTAGTCGTTCCAGAGGGGCTCATTCATGATGTCCCACATCAGCAGCCCGGGCTCATCCTTTACGGCTTCGACAATCGCCTTCACGTACGCATCCCCTTCTGCGCGAAACGAAGGCTTGAGAGTATCCGGATTCAGGCTGTTCCCGTTCCACAAGATCGGCATCGTTGTAATGCCCATCCGGTTCGCCGTGCGGATGTAATTCCGCATGCGATCGATGAAACCCTGTGGGTCTTTCTCATAGGCTTTGTAGCTCAGCCAAATGCGTGTGCTGTTCAGGTTGATCCGCTTGGCGTAGCCGAGATCCCGTTCCAGCGTGGCCTGGTCGCCGTACATGCCATAATTCACCCCGCGGATGAAGCTGTAGTCTTTCAGGGGCTTCTCCGCGCGAGCAAGGCTGGCGGTCAGAACAAAAGTAATTCCGATCCACAAAGCAGTGCGCGCTCTCATCGTGTTTCTCTCCTCATTCTTCTGTTAGTGCCGGCCCTTGGCAGAAGTGAGCACCACCAGATAGCAGTCGCTGGTCCGCAGCGGCAGTGTCCAGTTGGATTGTCGGCTGGTGATCGACACCTCTTCCTGGCTCACGGGTTCGCCGCCTCTAATCTTATTCAAGTCGGTCACCGGCGCTCGGCCGGCGACTTCATCGACATCTTCGGGCTTCTTGCGGCTAGCCTTTGTGGGTCCTTGATTCTTCCTGTTCTGCCCGTGTATTCAAAGTTGAGTCTCCACGCCCCCTAAAGAACATGCCGGAGATCGAAGCTAGCCGAGTTATCCAAACTACTCGAACCAGCCAGGATCTCCGGCACGGAGGTTTCAAACTTCGACCGAGCAACCGAGAGTTGCTTCTCGGTTGCTCGTCAAATGCTCGTTAGAACTGGTACTTCGCCGCCAGTTGCAACTGGCGCAAGGGGGCCGTACCGGCAATGCGGCCGAAGGTGGAAGAGCTAAGGCTCAAATTCGGATTGTTCCAATTCGGGTGATTGAGTGAGTTGAAGGCCTCGAAGCGGATCGCCAATTGGTGCTTCTCGTTGTACGGCATGTTGAACGCCTTGTGTAACGAAGCGTCAAGATTCGTAAAGCCGGGTCCTGTGAAGCTGCCGCGCTGCATGGAACCGAATGTTCCGGCAGTCGGAGTAGCGTAGGCAAGCTTATTGACCCAGTCGTTC
>Ga0187877_1001056_pt1 | contig 30583 bp, 26 predicted proteins | sample June2016WEW_17_1_3_FD_132430 | JGI IMG/M metagenome (GOLD analysis project Ga0187877, IMG submission 132430) | Peatland microbial communities from SPRUCE experiment site at the Marcell Experimental Forest, Minnesota, USA - June2016WEW_17_100 | ecosystem: Environmental > Terrestrial > Soil >...
CCAAGGACCTTCGGACGTCCAGTGGCGGATTGAGTTCAACCCAGTTTTTTGTCGCGGCATGGACGCTCCGCATGTACTCTGACGTCAGTGGCCGCGACAAAAAACTTAAGTCGTTAATGAGATCTGGGGGGAGGCCGACAACGCTGGGATGCGCCCGGGCCGGCTGCCTTCACAGCTTGGTTGTCGACGCCGTGTCGTCGGTCGGATACATTTGGATGGTATGAAGAATCGCGGTTCGACCTCGCTCCGCGGGTTGGGATTGAACTGGTTATTGACCTTGAGTTTTGTTCTTTCCCTCAGTTCGACCGGCTGTCGCTCGTTGCTGCGCGCTCAGGTGATGAAGGACTACCCCGTGAAAATCAAACCTGTGGACGGCGTCACGGCGCCCAATCGGTATCAGGAGGATTTTCTGCATCTGAAAACCCTGGCCGAGGAAGTCGTTCCGTTGGAAGACCGCTATTTCCCGCCGGACAAACGCGCGGCCATGGAACAGGAAATCCTCCGAAAACTTGGGCAACCCGGCTGCAGCCACGAAACCTGCCTCTTGAGCGTCGAAAGTTATCTGGGGGCCTTCACCTGTCAGCACGCCTGTGTCGTGGAGGATCCCAGACCGATCCGCTTCAGCGGTCTTTACCCGTTCAGAATCCATTACGCGAGCAACGAGGTGTATGTGGCGGACATTGCGCGCGAATCTGATCGCTGCCTCATCGGGCAAAAAATCACGGCGATCAATGACCAGCCGGTTTCGGAGGTGGAACAGAAAATGTTTAACTTTGCGAGCGCGGAAAACCTTTGGACGAAGAGAACCTCCCTGGAGGCGCCATTTCCATGGAGAGAATTAGTAGTGCGGCGGAATTCCTGCACAACTTGAAGGAAAAGGGCCGGCTTCCCGGCTGGTCAAAGAATGATAAGGGAGCGATTGATCTTGAAGCCTATTCCAAATCTGTAACCTTCAATATCCGGAAGCAGGGCATTTCATCGAGCTATCATTATGCAGTTACCCGAGTGTCTAACGAAGGTCCTTGGAAGTTGCAAAAAGCATGGCGGACGGATCGCCAGGGTCGAACGATTGAAGAATATCCGGTCCGTTGAGTTTTGCCGCCATGCTTTCAATCCTCAAAATCGCCACAGGCCTGTGCGGCGGCATTGCAAGGACGGGCGGAATCTGTGGAGCAGTGAGCGGCGGAGACGTCTAGGAATGTCAGGGATGCAACCAGTTACGATCAGAGCCGTGGCCTGCGCCGGTATCGCGCTGGCGGCTGCCTTGGCCGGGTGCGCTCACGACCGCGAGGCGTCGCACGGGCCGCCCGTGCGGGCCAATGCTGTCGGCCGCGTCGCCGCCGGCCGCTATCTTACGCCCACCGGGCAGGTCTTGACCCCCGCCGGGCGGCAGATCGAGCTGCCCGGGATGCGCCCGCAGGCCCTCGCCCTTAGCCCGGATGGCCGGCTCCTGGCGGTGGCCGGCAAGGCCGCCTTGCTGATGCTTCTGGATCCGTCCGACGGTCGGACCCTCCAGACGGTCCCGCTCTCCCTGATCCGGCCCCAGGCGATAACCCCGCCCCAGACCGCGACGCCGTCGGCGGCGGCAACTTCGCCGAAAGCCGGGACCAACGCCCCGCCCGCCGCCACCACCACCGTCACCAACAAAGCCGTGATGAGCCTGACTGGGCTGGCCTTCTCCCCGGACGGCCGCCACATCTACCTCTCGAACGCCGGCGGCAACGTTTGGGCCTTTCCGGTGGACGACTACCACGAGGCTGGCAAGCCGGCGGTACTGTCACTGCCGGCGGCCAAGGGCAGGGATCACGAGCTCCCGGCCGGGTTGGCGGTTTCGCCGGACGGCGGGCGGCTGTATGTCGTCGGCAACCTGGGCAATCGACTTTACGAGTTGGAGGCCGCAACCGGCGAGGTGCTCCGGTCCTGGGACACGGGTGTGGCGCCTTATGACGTCGTGCTGGCCGGGGCGAAGGCCTACGTCAGCAATTTGGGCGGGCGGCGCCCGGCCAAAGGCGATCTGACCGCGCCGGCGGGCAAAGGGACCACCGTGCGGGTGGACCGCGTCCGACACATCCCCGATGAGGGCTCAGTGACCGTCCTCGACCTGGTGGCGGGGCGCGTCAAGTCCGAGATCCTGGTCGGTTTGCACGCCTCGGCCCTGGCCGCGGCGCCGGGCGGCGATTACGTCGTGGTCGCCAACACCGGCAGCGATACGCTCAGCGTTATCGACACCCGCTCGGACCGGGTGGTAGAGAAGGTTTGGACGCGCCAGACGCCGGCCGACCTGTTCGGCGCCCAGCCCAACGCGCTGGCCTTTGACCCAAGCGGGCGGCGGCTTTATGTGTGCAACGGCACCCAAAACGCCGTGGCGGTGATTCGGTTCGACCCGAAGGCCGGGGCCTCGAGCGTCGCGGGCCTGGTCCCGGTCGGTTGGTTTCCGGGCGCGATTGGCTTCGATCCCTGGAGACGGAGGCTCCTGGTGGCGAACCTCAAGGGCATCGGCGCAGCCAAGGTCTTCAAGCCCGCCGACAAAGTCAGACTCAACTCCCACGATTCCTTCGGCACGGTTTCGATAGTGCCCTGGCCTGCGGCCTGGCGGTTGCGCCCTTGGACGGCCATGGCCCTGCGGAACATGCGCTACCCGAGGCTGGCGGCGGCCATGCTCCCGCCGCGCCCCGGCCAACCGGCGCGGCCAGTGCCCGAGCGCGCGGGCGAACCGAGCGTGTTCAAACACGTCATTTATGTCATCAAGGAGAACCGGAGCTACGACCAGGTGCTCGGCGACATGGCCGAGGGCAACGGCGACGCCAGCTTGTGCATCTTCGGCGAAGCCTTCACTCCCAACCAGCACAAACTGGCCCGCGAGTTCGTCCTCATGGACAATGCCTACTGCGCCGGCATGTGCAGCGCCGACGGCCATCAGTGGACGGATAGCGCCCTGGCCAACGAGTACGTCGAGCGCCAGCTTACGTCGGACTCGCCCCGCAGCTACGCCGGCGGCAAAGGCCAGGACGCCGTCGATGCCCTGGCCTGGGCGTCCTCAGGGTTCCTTTGGGACAACGCCCTCGGCCACGGACGCTCCTTCCGCAACTACGGCGAATGGATGATCTCCGAGGCCGGCTGGGAGGACCCCAAGCGCAAGGACAAGATCACTTGGCGCGACTTCTGGCGCGACTTCCAGACCGGCGCCGGCGCCACCCAGCTTCGCAGCCGGGCCGGTCTCGGGGGGTTGCGGCACTGCAGCGACACCAACACGGTCGGCTGGGACCTCAAAGTCCCCGACGTCCGGCGCGCCGCCCAGTTCATCCGTGACCTCCGGCACTTCGAGACCAATGGCGGATTCCCGGATTTGGTCCTGCTCTTCCTGCCTAACGACCATACCGGGGGCACCCGCGGCGATTACCCCACGCCGGGCGTCCAGATCGCCGACAACGACCTCGCCTTGGGCCGGCTGGTCGAGGCCCTGTCCCAGAGCCGGTTTTGGGCGGACACTTGCCTGTTCGCGATCGAGGACGACCCGCAGGCCGGCTGGGACCATGTCAGCGGCTACCGCACGACCTGTTACGTGGCCAGCCCCTACACCAAGCGCCGGCAAACCATCAGCACCCCCTACAACCAGGCTGGCCTGGTGCGCACCATCGAGTTGATCCTCGGCCTGCCGCCCATGAACCAGATGGACGCCGCCGCCGCGCCCCTGGGCGATTGCTTCACCCCAACCCCGGACTTCACCCCTTTCCTGGCGGTCGCCAACCGCGTGCCGCTCGACCGCATCAACCCCGACCCCAAAAAGGTCGCCGACCGCCAACTCCGCCTGGACGCCATCGCCTCCAGCCGCCTGCCGTTGGACGCGCCGGACCGCTGCCCCGAGGATGTCCTCAACCGCATCCTCTGGCGCGCCATGAATGGGCCGCAAACGCCCTATCCCCAGTGGGCGGTCAAGCCCGCGCGCGAAGACGATTGAAGAAGCAGATGAAAACTTAGATCAATGCCTGATCACCGGTTGAACCAGCCGAGGCGGTCCTTGTTGGCCAGGTAGAGCAGACCCAGGATTCGCATCTCGACGGTCAGCAGATACAACCCGGCAAATCCAAAGACAATTCTGACCAGGATGGGGATCGGCAGCAGGTTCTCCAGGAAGGCCTCTCCCGTCCACCTGAGGGCCAGCACGCCGCCCAGCAAAAGGACCGTCAGCAGGTATTGGAGCGGGATGCGGAGGATCGAAGGAATAACCAGCAGCGGGTTGACCGCCGCCACAGAATCAAAGACCGAGACCGCCAGCAAGGCCATCGGGAAACAGACGCATCCGTACAGAATGGCCGCCGCCAGGGCCGGGCCGGCCCACGGGTGGTCGCGGGGGACGAAGAGCGAAACGGCCACGACCGGCAAGAAGCAGGCAGCCACGGTTCCCAGGAACTGGAGAAACGGCGCCAGGAGGTCGTCCATGAACTCGGAGGCATCCGGCCAGTCGGGCATTTCCTCCTTGCCGGTCGCCGAGCTGGTGAGGATGCGCCGCAGATAGCAGATCAGATAGACCGTGCCGGAAGCCGTCATCATCAGAATGACCGCCATGCCGAACAGCCCGGCGAACCGGGCAAAAAAGCTGGCTGCGTTGATGACCGCATAAAAGATCGTGCCGCCCGCCAGGAGGATGACTCCGTCGCCTTTGAACGGATACGAGAAGGCGCCGGCGAGCCGGCCGCCAAAGCTCTGCGGCTGTGGAACGACCCCGGCCGGGCGCGCCCCGAGCGGGGCGCATTCGACACCGCAGGCGCGGCAGAACTTCTGCGCTCTGCCGCCGCTTTGGCGCGTGCTCACGCACAGCTCGCAAAAATGGCAGCCGCACTTAGGGCAGGCGAACCGGGCAATGGACCGCGGGTGCGACTTGCAGGAAGCCGCGGCGGGCAATGCCAGCCGGGGCGGGAGCGGTACCTCGCCCGCGGCGGGCAGAGCCTGGGGTGGTTGGTCCTTCGGCGAGGCCTCGTCCGGCCCCGCCGCCTCGTCCGATTCATAGCGCATTTCCACACTGCCAATCTGGAAGAGTTGACCGGGCCGAAGCTGGGCCTCTTCAACAAGGCGGCCTTCGACAAACGTACCGTTGACGGAACCGACATCACGGAGCAGGGCGTTCCGGCCCATGACGATGATTCGGCAATGGGAGCTGGAGATGCTGGAATGCTCGATTGGAAAATCATTCTCTTTGCCGCGCCCGAGCGAATTGGCCCCAGCTTTGAGCTCGATTTCCCAGGCCTCGGCTGAACCAGGATTGACCAGGAGTCGCGGCATAAGCAATTGGTTTCAGGCCCAGCTTAGGACCATCGCCCAAGCGCGTCCATTACAAATCGCGGCGCTGTTTAGAGCCCAGGGGCCGGAGGCCCGTCATGGGATAGCCCGGGCTGAAGCCGTCCTGGACCTCGAACGTGGAGGCCAGGCCTCGACGTGGCCAGGCAGCCGTGCATGTTATTTACACTCTCAGGCGCTCGGCCACCTGCCTAATGGCAAAGCAGTAAGCCGGCAGTTTTCCGTTTGCGGGGGTTGTCATCGCAGCAATGATGGCGTCGATGTCGGCAGGCGACTCAATCATGCTTGGATCGATGAACGCCTCGATAGCTTCTCTCCGCCAACCTGCTAGCGTCCGGTGGCAGAGCTTAAGTATCTTCACCGTATCTCTGGCACGATCATCCGCCCCGTCGACTGTTCCAATGCCACTGAACCTAAAGCGGGCTTCACAACCGGCATCGGTTGGTCTCACCGGCAGCAGACTGTCTTTTTGCGCAGCCGCTCCGAACATCTCCGCCTCCGCCCCCTCCACCAGCAGCGCCGCGACAATGTTGCGGTGGTCCATATCCTCACCAACAACTCGTCCAGGCTCTTCACCCCGTTCAACCAACTCTCGCACACACTCCGCTTGCGGCTTCAAGTGGGCGTTGTGAACCTTGATCCTCAGTGTGGCCCCCGATGGGGTGGTTAGATTTCCCTCTGATGAGATCGAGCCCAGGCGATCGTCAATTGCTGCGCCCGTCAATGCGCACAAACCCTTTTGATGCACGACCAATTCCTGCCGCAGCTCCCCCTTTCTGGTGAAACTGTCGTAGTCGAGGTTTACGCCGACGGGCCGCTGGTTATTAAGGATACTCATCCAGCGCTCTTGGCGGTGGACCGGATTTGTCGATCCACCTCATCGCGCCAATAATTTGACGCGTTCAATCAGGGATGCAGCCCGCTGAAGGCGGTCCGAGTTGCCCATTTCGCATCGCAGGTTGCGGATTTCCTCTTCGGCCGCCGACAGTTCCTTGCGATCGATCAACCCAAAGATGCGGTCGAGGCGCTTCTTTATCTCTGGATTGCGTTCAGCGCCCCCCATCAAGACCTCAATAATCCAGTTGCAGTCCATCCCAAACGATTGTGCGGGCATCTCCGCCTTGTCGACATCGAGCAAACGGACCTCCTCCGGCAGCACCTCTCCAATCACCAACGGTGAATGCGAGGTGCAAACAAACTGGATAGCTGGAAACGTGGTTTTCAAGTCAGTGGCGACCCGCCGCTGCCAGCGTGGATGCAGATGCACGTCGAGTTCGTCAATCAGCACCACGCCTGGCGTTTCTCGCAGCACTTTAGGCAAGGGCTCATCTTCCGGGCCCAATTCTTCCGGCGGCACCAGGTAGTTGTTCTGTGTCACCGCCTTAATGGCGAGGTCAGCCACAAGGGCGAGCATCATTCGCTAGCCGGCGCTCAAATTGTCGAAGGGCTGCGCGTTTCCAGCGATGGACAGGACGATTTGCTCGCGGTCTGTGTCGAACCAGACATCGTCCGCGTCGGGCACGCAGCGAAGAACCGCTCGCCGCACCACCTCAAAGCCTGGCCGCCAGCGACCGGCCCGGTTCCCGCGCTCAGTTGTTTCCCGGCTGAACCACTTTTGGAGCTCGCCAAAGCGGATGCGCTCGTTGAAACAGTCATAGAACGCGGCCCAGCGTCGTGCGGGACCGTTTGTTCTCGGCTTGGAAACGTGCTCATTCGAAGGCAACCAAGCACGGCCGGCTCCGTAATAGGCCAACAACGGACAGAGCACTTGCTCGCCCGCTTGATCACGCCGGAAAATCTTCCGAATCAGCGCCAGCACCTCTTTGGCGCCTGCATTGCTAGTCTGCAAGCCACGCTCAGGGATTTGACGCTTCCAAGACAGGCCGCCCTATCCGCCAATTTGGCCCGTGGCCTGGACGCTCACCGGTCGGCATTCGCGAAATTGAATCCGGTCCCCCTCGAACGCTGGCTCCAGTCGGATCTCCTTCGGGAGAATCTTCCGCCCACTATTCAGCAACATCGTGTCGGGCTTCTCGACAAGCCAGACGCCGAGACCCACCGCCAAGGCGTCTAGCACCGAAGTTTTCCCGGACCCGTTCTCTCCAGCCAAAAGCGTGAACTGCGGATGCAGATCGAAATTCTGCTTCTTGAACTTCTTGAAGTTCTCAATTTCCAGCCGGTCAATTCTCATATTAGGCCTTTCTCTTACACGACTCAAGAGTGGGCTGCGCGGCCAATCTTCCGGTCACGGTGGCGGCGATGATATGACGAAGCCTCCCGGATTCAATGGAAAACGGTTGCCGGCTCTTCGGGACGGGGGAGCGGCAACGTATTCTGAGCCAAAACGCTTTGACCCTGTTGTTCAGGCCTCGGCCACCCCGCCAATTCGTCCCCACGTGGCCATGGTCTATAGACTGTTGCCTATGGCCGGGTCGGGATCACCACTGGCGCGGGGGGCGGCGCTGCAACCACAGCCACCGGCCGGGGCGCGGCTGCCGGCGGGGCAACGACGGCCGGCGCCGAGGCCGGGGTCGCAACCACCCGTGCTGCGAAGACCTTCCCCGGCGGAGGCGGCAGGCGCACAGTCGCTGCTTGGGGCTTGTCCTTTGTCAGGGCGGCTGCGTTTTCGGCGGCATAGATCATCTCGAGTCCGCCCAGGTGAATCCGATCGCCCTCTCGCAACGCCGCCTCCCGCACCAGAGCGCGGTTGACAAACGTGCCGTTCGTGGAGCCGAGGTCCTTGATGACCACCGATTGCTCGGTCACCACGATTTCGCAGTGAGACCCGGAAACCGTAGGCTCGGCGAGTTTGAAGTCATTGGCGGCGCCGCGCCCGAGGCGATTCACCCCCGCGTTGAGTTGAATTTCCCACACGGCCGGCGCACTGGGATTGACAAGAAGCTTTGGCATAACAAGTTGCGTCTCTCATCGAGGATTGGCATCGGCCTCATGCTATCCGGTTCCCGGGTGGTTGTCGAGAGCAATTTAAAATGCTTGCTTATCCTTCATCCAAACGAGCGAGAAGGGGCCAGTGGAGGCTGCCCGGGCGCTGCGGTTGTTGCGCGCGTAATTCGGGACAGCCAGCAATGGGCTGGCGTCGCGCCATTGGCCTTTGACGGCCAGGACGCCGTCCAGCAAGTCCCCCCGCCACTCGGTGGTGAGCGGCTCGGAACCGAGCGCTAGGTTAAGGTCCGGCTGGTCGGCGCGTTCGACATTATAGATGAGCGGGCCGTAGCGGAGGGCGACGCGGCCGCGATCGGCTGCGACCTCTTCGCCGGCCTTCACGCGCTGGACTGCCATTGGCAGCTCGAGGTCGATCCGGTCGCCCGGCTCCCAGCGCCGGGCGATGACGGCATAGCCGTTTTCGATTTTGGGCGCGAGGGTTTTTCCGTTGACGGCCAGAGATTTCAGGCCGCTGACTTCGGGCGCCGGCGTGTAGAGTTGGCTGGTTCTGCGGTTGGGCACGCGAACGCAGACGGAGAATTCCTTCGCCTGCCTGGGGTTGACGGCAATGGAAACGGTTCCACCCCAGGGGTAATCGGTCTGCTGCACCATCTGGACATCGGTGCCCGCCACGCGTGGGACGTTGATCGTGCTGCCGATGAACAGGTTGACGAGGATGGCGTCCTTGCTTTTCACGTAGGTCCAGGTGGGAATCATGAGCAAGGTGCGGGGGATGTTGCCCACGCAGCAGGGACAGACGTGCCAGGGATAGCGGGGCCGGGAAGAGACCAGCGGGTTGTCGTAATAAAAGTTTTTGCCCTCGAGGTCGAGAGACCCGAGCAGGGCGTTGTAGAGGGTTTCTTCATAAAGATCGGCAAACTTCGCGTCCCGATAGGCCAGGTTGAGCTTGTATTGGAAGAAGACCAGGCCGCAGCTCGAACAGGCCTCGCAGTAGGCATTGTTGGGCAACGAATAATCCGGGCCGAAGCCTTCGGCGGTTTCGCCGCTGCCGATGCCGCCGGTGACATAGTATTTTTTGTTGACCAGGTTGTCCCAGAGCGAGAGCACGGCGCTTTGGTAATCCAAGTCGCGCGTTTCGGCGGCCACGTCGGCCATGGCGGAGTAGCTGTACATGGCGCGAACGGCATGGCCGACGGCTTCGTACTGCTCTTGGACGGGCAGGTGGGTCTGGTCGTATTCGGTGCCGTCGCGGCGGCAATCGAGCAGGAACCTGGCCAGCCGGATGCAGGCGTCGCCGCGGCCCCCGCCTTCCATGTCGTTGAGGAAGCGTCCGAAGCGGAGGAGGGCCTGCTCCATTTCCTGGTGGCCGTCGAACCACTCTTTTATGCCTGGCCCGAGGTTGGCCACCCAGCAGTCGGCCAGTTTTTTGGCCGCGTCATAGAGGCGCTTGTCCTTGCCATCGGTGAGGGTGTAGTGGTTGATGGCCGACTCGAGGAAGTAGCCTGCCACATAGCCTTCGTGGTTGCCGCGCTGGGGCGGGTTCCAACGGGCCGGCCAGTGTTGGCGGTCGGAGAGCGTGTAGGCGGTTTGGAGGTAACCGTCCGGCTCTTGGGCGGCGAGGATCTTGGGAATCCAATCCTCGAGCGTCGCCTTCATCGCTTCCTGGGCCTTGATCATCTCCGCGTCGCCCTGGGGGTCGACCATGAGCGCCAGGCAAATGGACTCGACGGTTTGGTGAACCCAGGCGTTGGCAAAGACGTAACCTTTGTGCCGGCCGTGCGGTTCGCCGCGCAAGGCCTTGGCCGCCTCGATGAAATTGTCAATGCCCCCCTGTCCTTGCGTCAGGTTGGTGCGGTTGATGCAGTCGATGCAATGGGGAATCCAGTTCACGATCAGCGCCCGCGCCCGCTTGCTCCAGAGCGGGCTGTCAATTTTGTATGGCCTGGTATAGACCACGTCGAGCCGCTCGGACGCCGGGGGACGTTCCACCCTCACTTTCAGCGTCGAGGCGCAACTCAACTTGCCCTGGCCGGCCGACAACTTGATGACGTACTGCCCCGGCTGGGTGAACGTCGCGCTGGTTTCGGGGGCGTTGGCGTCTGCAAACTGCACGTCCCCGGGCCCGGACTCCTTGCTCCAGCTCGGCGGTGCGGCCGCGCCGCCGGGCTTGAGCGATTTCACCTGGCCGCGCAGATAGGTTCTCCCGCCCAGCACGACCACGCGGTCAATGCCGGCGGCAACCATCGGCGGAAACTCGGGGGACTTTCCGGAGTCATAAACCCTCCACTCGAGCACGCCCGTCGAGAACGCTCCGTCCGAATCCATCTCCAGCCGCAGTTTCGAGGTGGTGGTTTCATCGAAGGTGGTGGAGTTGAACTTGTCGCCCGCCACGCCGAGCCCGGAGGCGTTTGCCACCGGAACGAAGTCTTTTCCGTCCCAATACTTGAGCCTGCTGGCCTTGGGGAGGCGCACACCCTGGCGGTCGTCCCACCAGTACACGTCGATCTGTTTGGTGCTGATAGGCTGGCTCCAGTCGAACTGGACCCACTGCGTGCCGGTGCGCGGCCAGTTGCCGTAAGCGCCGCGCCGGGCATCGCGGGAGTTGCGCGGCGCGAAGTTATCGTTGAGGGCGCCTACGCTGGTGTCACCGGAGGTGTAGGAACTGGACGGCGTGGCGACAACGGCCAGGTTCGCCCCGGGGGCGGCGGCGGGCGAAGCCGATTCCCGGGCCAATGCTCCGGTCGCGCACAAGGCGATGGCGCAAGCCAGCGGGGCGCAAATCAGGTTCCCAACAGATCTTGCAATCGAACTCCTGTCCCGAAGGGACGGCCGAAGTGGCCCTTGGTTTTCAGCCGTCCCTTCGGGACGAGGTTTCTCTGCGGGCTGATCCCGGCGTTGAAACGCCGGGCTATTCTCAGATGTCCCTCCGGGACAGAATGCAGGGGCGACGGGTGAAGAGAAGCCGATTTGGACGTTCGTGATGGTTGGCATATCAGTTTCCGAAGACTTTCCGCACAAACTCCCTGCTTCGGCGGTGGTTCTCGATGGCTGAGCGGGTGATGCTGGTGCCGGTTTCAAGGGCCAGCTCGACGGTAAAGCGGCGCGGCAGTTCATGGGTTTTGGCGTATTGGGCCACGGCGGCGTAGTCAATGTCGCCCGTGTCGAGGTCTTCCCACCATATACCTTGACGGCTTTGGCGCAGGTGCCAGGTGACAACGCGCCGGCCATATTGCCTGAGGGCGTCCAGCGGTTGCACGCCGCCCTTCCAGACCCAGTGGACGTCGTAGCAGAAGCCGACTGCCTCGGGTTTGGTGTGGTCGAAATTGTAGTGAAACTCGCGGGCCTGGTTGGCCATCTCCGGCGTGTGGTTATGCACGCCCAGCTTCAGTCCAAGGGCCTCGAGGCCCTCGCCCAACTCCTCGAGGGCTGCGGCCTGGGTCTTGAGCTCCTCTTCGGTCTTGTCGCGTCCAATGGGATCGGGGTTGCAACTGATCACGGCGAAGCCCGCCTGGCGGCAGACCTTGGCAGCGGCCAGGAGCCTGGCGACTTCTTGGCCGGTTTGGCCGGCCTGGTGGAGCCGCGCCCCGGTATAGAGGCTGACGGGTTGCAGGCCCTTGGCCCGGAGCTGATCGGCGAACCTGGCGTTTTCTTCCGGGCGGGCCGCGTCCATGAAATTCTCCAGGTAATCGTAGCCGGTGTCCCGGAGAGCGGAGATGACCTCGGCCACGTCCAGCTTTTTGTTGTCGCGCTGGGCATACTGGCCCCAGCCGTAGATATTGGAGCCGACCAGGGTTTTCTGGCCGGCGGCAGGAGAAGGCTCGGCCGCCAAGGCGCCAGGCAGCGCTGCGCTCCCGACGGTCCCAAGGGCCGCCATGGCGCCCAGGCGGCCAAGAAACTTGCGCCGGGATTGGATTCCTTTTGAAGCCGAACGAGCGGCCGTTTCGATTGACATGCGGCTATTTAGGATCGGTAGCCGGGCCCGCGCCAGCAAAAAAAACGCATGATGCTGTCGCCGTGTCTGAGGACCTTTGCCTCGCGCCAATGGTCCGGCAGGCTAAGCGTGTCGCGTTTGGCGTGGCCGAGCACGAGCCATCCCCCGGGGGCGAGCAGGCGCCCCAGGCAGGGGTCGTCCAGGAGGCGTTGGGCCAGCGACTCGGAGCGCCGGCCAAGGTTTTTCTCCCCGTAAGGCGGGTCGGCCATCACCAAGTCGAAGAGCTGGCCGGCGGCGGCCAATTGGGCGAGCGCAGCAAAGACATCCTGCACGCGCACGTGGAGGGCCTCGGGTGAAAAGCCTGCGGCGGCCAGGTTCTGGCGAAGGACCTCGGCGTGGCGTTGGGATTTCTCGACGCACAGGGCTGAGGCAGCGCCGCGGCTCAGGCACTCGAGGCCCAACGCCCCGGTGCCGGCAAACAGCTCGAGCACCCGCGCCCCGGCGACCCGGCTGCCCAGGCTGTTGAACACCGCCTGTTTGACCAGGTCCGCCGTGGGACGCACGGCCAGGCCCTTGGGCACTTTCAAGCGCCGCCTTGCAGCTTTTCCGCCGGTAATACGCATGTTGGCGCCAGAATAGACGGTTGCCGGCACAGGCCAAGCGTGAACGGGCAAACGGCGCAGCCCTGAAATCCGAAATCCGAGGGCCGAAGCCCCGACAGAAATCCGAAATCCGAAGGCTGAGATCGCAGAGCTTTCGCGCATCGGCTGCGCAGTCAATACTGGGGCCACAGACCGTTCCGTGTCGCGCAACGACTCCACTGAACGAGGGACCGGACGCGGACTTCGGATTTCGGATTTCCTTCGGATTTCGGCCTTCGGGTTTCGGATTTCCAATTGTGGATTGAAAAATGGTCATTGGTCATTGAAGAATGCGCCCGGATGACGGCGAACTTTCTTGTCATCGGCTACGGCAACACGCTCCGGCGCGATGATGGTGTCGGCCCGCGCGTAGCCGAGTCCATCGCGGCGCTTGGGCTGCCGGAGGTCCAAGCCCTGGCTTGCGCCGTCTTGACGCCCGAGCTTGCCGAAGCCGTGGCGCGCGCGGGCGTTGTCGTTTTCGTCGATGCCGCGGTGGACGGCCCGCGCCAGGTGCAACTCCGCAGCCTTGGGCCCGCCGAACCTTCCCGCATCCTGGCCCACGCCGCCGATCCGCGCACCCTGCTGGCCCTGGCGCGCGACCTTTTCGGCCACGCGCCGGTGGCCTGGTGGTTGACCATCCCCGCCGAGGACCTGGGCATCGGCGAGGAACTCTCTGCCCTGGCCCGGCGCGGTATCGAAATCGCGGTGCACGAGATTCTGGGACTCGTGCGAGGGTAAGCGTGTCGAGTGTCGAGTGTCGAGTGTCGAGTGTCGAGTGTGGAGAGCCTCCTTTCGCTTTGGGGCATGCATTGGGATCACGAACCTCGGCGTAGCGGCGTCTCGGCAGAGCGCCGCTGGAGATCCGTTCCTGGGAGCGGCGGCGCTCTGCCGAGACGCCGCTACGAGGGCACGGTTAATGTGCATCTTGCGACAAGATGCGCTTGCCGACCGACAAGTCCAGGACGCCTGCAAAGGCGCTCCAATCCTCGGCATAGACCGGCTGGCTCGGCCGCTTGGGCTCGAGGTCTTCCGCCGGGTTGCGGCTCGGTTGATAGTCCAGCACCAGCAGCGAGAAACCAGGATTGGGCCACAGGTCCCAGCGATGCACCACGGTTGGGACCACGACGCGAAACTCGCCCCCTCTTCGATAGGTTTCACGGCCTGCAGCCACCTTGTATTCCAGAGTCTGGCCGTCCCGATAGACCCTGGCCGGCAACAAGGTTCCGGGCCGGCTCTGATCGATGTCCCGGCGAAACTCCTTCAGTTTGACCGCCGGGCGGTGATTGAGCTCGAGGATGAGGTCTCCTTTGCGCAGCCCCGCCGCGTAAGCCGGGGCGTTGGTGCCGAGTTGCTCGATGAGGACCGCTTCTTCGAGGTCCTCATAGTGATCCGCGATCTCCCGGACCTGGCGCAGCAGTTCCCGGGCGGGACAGCCCAGTTCCACCAGCCGCCGCTCGAACTGAGCAATTACCTGCGGCGCCGGGTCACTGTCCCCGGAGGCTTGGTCCGTTCGCGCGAATTCCCTGTGCATGCTCACGACCACCTCAGGCTAATCCCATCACCAGCGATATGCCGGCAGCCACACGGTTCCACTCCGCGGTCAGCGCCTCCAGCCGTCTCCGCCCCCGGGCTGTCAGTTGATAATAATTCCGGCTCCGGCCTTCGACTTCTTTACGGCAACTGCTGAATAGCGGCGGCGGCGCAAGCGTCTCATTAGCGTTGCGTTTCTCGTGGTGTGCTGCGGGAAGGTTGGCAAGAGACCAGACCGCGGCCCAGTGTGGCTGGTTCAAGAGAAGGCGGCCCGGAATGGGACCGGGCCGCCTGTTTTTATTGGCCCAGATAGAATCTGAGGGCATCGGCGACGCCGTTGCCATGGGAGAGCGGGCTGACATAGCCGGACTGCCGGAGCACAGTTTCCTTGACGCGGGGCACGGCGTTTTGCGGAGCGGCCAGGAAACGGGCGTAGCGGCGGTCGAGCATGGGCAAGTCGTTCAACTGATCGCCGGCGGCAAAGACCTGGGCTGCGGTCAAACCGAGCTGGCGGGTCAACTCGGCCAGGGCGGTGCCTTTGCTGTAGGCGGCATGACTGAACCGGGCGTAAACGTCATTGCGCACGACGGTGAGGTCCGGGACGCCGCGGCAAAACTCATCGAGATAATCGTGAATGGCGTCCGCGTTGCCATTGTTGCCTGCAACCAGGCAAAACGGGGAGTAGGCATCCTCGTAAATGCGGGCGTGAAAACGCGCGCTAATCCAGGCCACCAGGCGCGGCAGGTCGGGCCTGAGGCGCGCGAACAGTTCGGCGTGGGTGCGGGCGCAGGCCGCGTTCCATTCCTCCAGCCCGCGATACTGCGAGCCGCAGTGCAGGTAGATCTCCCGTTCCACGAGCACGAGGTAGTCGGGCTCGATTTCGATGCGCGCCCGTCCCAGCGCTTCCATGAGGCTGGCGAGGTGGCGGCCGGTATTGATGACCCACTTGGCCCCGCCCCCCTGCAGGTCCCCGATCAGCTCCTGCAAGCGCGCCGGAATCGGCGGGCTCTCGAACTCCGCGAACAACGTGCCGTCAAAATCCGTTGAGACCAATCTAATCGTCGAATTCATCAACTGTTCCCGGTGGCTTCACTTGCGCTCGGACAGGATCGTGAGTTAGGATAGGATGTCAAATGAAGACCGCATACGAACTGGCGATGGAGCGACTGAGCAAGTCCTCCCCGGCAACGGCGCTGACTGCCGGACAGAAAAAGGAAATAGCCGAGTTGGAATCGAAAACCGCGGCGAAAATCGCCGAGCGCGAGTTGTTCCTCAAGGGCGAAATCACCAAGGCCATCGATCGGGACGACGATGCGGCCGTGGAGCAGTTCGAGAAGCAACTGGTGAGCAACCGCAAATCGCTGCGGGCGGACCTGGAAGAGAAGAAGGAGAAAGTGCGGCGGCGGAGCGTCGGAGCGTAGAGCGTGGAGCGTCGGAGCGTAGAGCGTGGAGCGTGAGGGCGTCGTAGCGCTTGCCACGCTCTACGCTCTCCACGCTCTTCACGCTCCACGCTCTTCACGCTCTACGCTCAGGCGCGGAGCCCGCGCCGGTATAAATCGAAGTGGTAGAGGGCGGCGGCCACCAGGGAGTGGCGAATCTTGCCGGCGGCCATGAGCGCAGGAAGCTCGGCCACCGGCACGAGTTGGGTGAGCAGTTCTTCTGTGCCGTCCCACTGGAGCGGATGGGCGCAGCGGCAGTTCTCGACCAGGACCGTGAAGCAGACGTTGCTCATGATGGCCGGGTTCGGGAAGACCCGGCCGAGCAGCCGCGCGTTTTCCCCGGCGTAGCCCGTTTCCTCCCGCAACTCGCGCTGGCCCGCCGCTTCCGGCGAGGGGTCCTCCGCATCGATCATGCCCCCCGGGATCTCCAACTCGACCGTATCGGAGCCGTGCCGGAATTGCTCCACCATCACCACGTGCTGGTCGGGTGTGAGGGCGATGACGTTCACCCAGTCGACACAGTCGATCACAAAAAAATCGTGCTCTTGCTGCGTGCGCGGCGAAACCCTCCGATCCGAGCGAATCGTGAATATCCGGAAATCGCCCACCGGCGTCGAACCGATCTTTTCCCAAGGTTTAATCGTGCTCACTCAACCGAATGTTCTCGACCGTGATGGGTGTCAGGGGTTTGCTTCGCTCCCCGCCGTTATTCATGGTGACGGGCGTGTCGCCGATCCGGCCCAGCACGTCATCGCCCTGGGTGAGCCGGCCAAAGGCGGTGTATTTGCGGTCGAGGAACGAGGCGTCCCCAAGGCAGATGAAGAACTGGCTGCCGGCCGAGTCCGGATGCTGCGAACGGGCCATCGAAATGACGCCGCGCTGGTGGGAGCGGTCGTTGAACTCGGCCTTGATGGTCCGGCCGGGGCCGCCGGTGCCCCAGTCGGTTTCCCTGGCCGGATCTTTGGTGAGGGGATCGCCCCCCTGGATCATGAAACCCTTGACGATGCGATGGAACACGGTGCCGTCGTAAAAGCCCGCTTGCGCAAGATTCTTGAAGTTCTCGACCGTCTTGGGGGCTACGTCGGGCCAGAGCTCGATCACCATTTCCCCGCTGCTCGTTTTGACCACTGCAACTTCCTTCATGGCTCAGCTTGCGGTTGAACTACTTGACTGAATCGGCGCGCACGAGCTTGATCGTTTGCACCTCGATGCGGGTCGTGGGCTTGCTCCTCTCGCCGCTGCCGCTCGACATGACCGGCGTATTGGCAATCTTCTCGAGCACATCGTCGCCTTTGAGCAATTTCCCAAAGGCCGTGTACTTGTGATCCAGGCCCGAGGCATCGCCGTGGCAGATGAAAAACTGGCTGCCGGCGGAGTCCGGGTCCCGCGAGCGGGCCATCGAGATGACGCCGCGCTGGTGGGAGCGGTCGTTGAACTCGGCTTTGATCTTATAGCCCGGGTCCCCGGTGCCCCACATCTCCTCCTTGGCCGGATCTTTGGTCAGAGGATCGCCGCCCTGGATCATGAAGCCCTTGATAACCCGATGAAAAGCCGTGCCGTCATAGAAGCCCTTCCTGGCCAGGGTCTTGAAATTCTCGACGGTCTTCGGGGCGACGTCCGGCCAGAACTCGATGACCATGTCCCCCGCTGAGGTTTTGATCACGGCCACCTCGTTTGTAAGAGCCGGGGCTGCGTCCTTTTTAGTTTCTTCCTTCTTGGGCTCGCCGGTCTGAGCGAAGGCGAAGCCGAGGGCCAGGTTAAATGCACAAATTGTTGCAAGAATCTTCATAATGTCTGGAGTTTTCCACGGGATGACCCTAAAGTCACGCCCGAATTAGGCGCAAGGTTAGGATTAGGAGCCGGAAACTGCCACCCAAAAAGGTGAAATGCGCCCCACAAACGCTCCGGCAAGCGATACGGATTGACGCCGGCGCGCCCCGGGTCAAAACTGACCCCAAGAATCAAACCATGAAAACCGCCACTGTCGCCTTCGCCTCGCTTTGCGTTGCGGCCCTCCTGCTCACCGCCCAACATTCGGCCGGCCAAGCCGCCGGCGCCACCGCAGACAAGGTCTGCGGGGAACGATCGGCCGCGGCTGCCGGCGCGCGAATTTGGAGCACGCTGCCGGGACGGCCGGTCAAGGTTGCCGCGATTTGCATCGGGTTTGCGGGCGAGCACGACGCGAAACTGAGGCTTGCGCTCGAACACCTGGAGACCGCCGGACGCGAGAGTGTCGACATCGCCTGCCTGCCGGAGGAGTTCGCCGGGACCACCGCCGAGCCGATCTCCGGCCCGACGGTCGAGGCGGTTGCGAAGCTGGCGGCGAAATATAAGATGTACGTCATCTGCCCCATTCGCGAGCAGGCGGGCGCCGAGCAATACAACACGGCCGTCCTGCTGGACCGGAACGGCAAGACCGCCGGCTGCTATCGCAAGGTGTTCGTCTTCTGGGGCGAGGGCCTGCATCTGAGCAAGGAGGGCGTCAAGGTGTTCGACACGGACTTCGGCCGGATAACCATCCTGACTTGTTTTGACGTGAACTTCCCCGAGCTATGGCAGCAGGCGGATGACCTCGGCGCTGAGATCGTGTTTTGGCCCAGCGCCTACGGCGGGGGCGCCCCGCTCAACGGCCACGCCATGGTCCACGCCTATTACATCGTGCCGGTCGGGTGGGGAAACCTCATCGACTGCACCGGTAAGGCGCTCGAGAACACGGCCCAGCCCCGTCCTCATCAATTCATCGCCACCCTGGACCTGGACCGGACCCTGGTGCATAAGGACTTTCACGCCGAGAAAGTGGCCCGGTTGCTCAAAGAGCACGCCGGGGAAGTGGAACTGGAACGCGACTTCGAGATGGAAGGCTGGTACTTGCTGCGCGCCGTCAAGCCCGGCATCCAGGTCCGCGCCCTGTGCCAACAATATCAGATCGAGCCCTTGCGCGATTACCGCCGCCGCAGCCGCGCCCAAATCAACGAAACGCGCAAACAAGGCGGCCGGATCTGAACTGTGGAGCATTGGGAAGATTGGCCTTGCAAAGGCCGAAGCCTCGGGGGCAGATTCCCCGGGTGGTCCGCCGTTTCTCAAATCCGGCGCCGCGTCAAATAGCGATCCTGGCGACTGCCTTGCTGGCCGGCGCGCCGGGCGGCTGCCTTTCTTTCGCCGCGGCGACCGACTACCACGTCCGAGGCTGGAAGATGGAAGACGGGCTGCCGGAGGACACGGTCAGCGCGGCAGTGCAGACGCGGGACGGCTATCTCTGGCTGGGCAGTTACGGGGGACTGGCGCGTTTTGACGGGATAAGATTCACGGTCTTCAACAACGATAATGCGCCCGAGATGCGCGACAACGCGGTGACCAGCCTGTTCGAGGCCCAGGATGGCACGCTCTGGATCGGTCACGAGACCGGCGAGCTGACTCGGTTCAAGGACGGGCAGTTCGAGGCGGTCAGCATCCCCACGACGGCCGAACTGGGCAAGATCCTGGCGATTGCCTCGGACGAAGCGGGCGAGGTCTGGGTCATGAGTTACGACGGCTTGCTGGCGCGGGTGCGGGATGGGTTGGCGCTCAGGCCGCAGGCCGGTCCTGCCAGCGGGCTGGTGGCATTGACCCGCTCGCCCAACGGAACGATGTGGCTGGCCCGAAACGGAGTCATATTCGAACTTTCTCACGGGAAATTGAAAGTCGCCGAGGCGGCCATTGAGCCCACCAACGGGCTGGTGCAAGGCATCTGTGCCAGCCAGGACGGCGGGCTGTGGATAGCCAGCCAGGAGCGGCTTCGGAAATGGAAGGACGGCCATTGGGTCCGGGATCTGGGCGCCACTCCGTGGGGGAGTGCAGCGGTTCTCGAGTTGATTGAAACCAAGGCCGGCTGCTTGGCGGCAGGAACTGCCGAGCTCGGATTCTTCCTGGTCGGGCTGGGCGAAGCCGGCAAGGCCGCCCATTTTTGCCGGACGAACGGCTTTCCCAGCGATTGGGTTCTTTGTCTATGGGAAGACCATGAGGGAGGTTTGTGGGCGGGAACGGGGGGCGCCGGCCTGACGCTCTTGCACCAGAAAAGGGTGGGGACCCTCTGCCCGCCGGACCAATGGCAAGGCCGGACGGTGCTGTCGGTGACCCCGGGCCGGGATGGGTCGCTCTGGATCGGGACCGAAGGAGCGGGCCTTTATCACTACCAGGAGGGAACCTGGGAGAACTTTGGCTTGGCGCAGGGGCTTCACCCTTATGTCTGGTCGGCGGTGGAAGACCCTGAGGGGATCATGTGGATTGGAACCTGGGGCGCGGGATTATACACGCGGCGAAACGGTCGAATCGAGGCGGTGCCGGTGACCGAGGCAATTCAGCCCGGCATGTCAGCGGTCTTGTGCTCCCGGCAGGGCGGGCTATGGGTAGGCACCGAGACGGGACTGCTGCGCTGGAAGGAGGGTCGGGCCACCTGGTACCGCCAATGCGCCGGGCAGCCGTTGCGCCGGATCCGGGCGGTAGTGGAGGACCAGGACGGGGGTGTGTGGTTTGGTTCTTTAGGCAGCGGGTTGGGTTATCTGAAGGACGGCCAAATTCGCCAATTTCGCAAACCGGACGGCTTGGCCAGCGATTTCATCGAATGCCTGTTTCTGGACCGAGAGGCAGTGCTTTGGATGGGCACTCAAGGGGCGGGACTTTGCCGTCTCAAGCAAGGTCATTTTGCGGCCGTGGCCGAGCGGCAAGGCTTGCTCAGCGCGAATGTCTCCGACATCGAGCAGGATGGCGAGGGCTTTTTTTGGATGGGCTCGCGCGATGGGATAATGCGAGCGCGCAAGACCGATTTGGACCGTTGTCTTGACGGCCAAACCAACGAGGTTTCTTGCATGATCTATGGGCCTTGCGATGGCATGCCCACGGCAGCCTGTTCGGGCAGGCTGCAGCCCGCCGGCTGCAAGACCCCCGATGGGCGGTTGTGGTTCCCCACCCCCAAGGGACTGGTCGTGGTCGACCCGCAAGCGGTCAAGGCCCGGCCGTTGGCGCCCCCGGTCGTCATTGAACGATTATCGGTGGACGAGCGCGTGGTTGGGGGAGGGGTTTCGCTGGCCCGGCAGACCAGGATTGCTCCGGGCAGCCATCGGCTTGAGTTTCAATATACGGGGTTGAGCTTTGCGGCGCCGGAGCGCGTGCATTTCAAATATCGTTTGGAGGGGCTGGAGACTGACTGGGTGGATGCCGGCGCTAAGCGAGCCGCCAACTACAGCCATATTCCACCGGGGGCTTATAGCTTTCGGGTCCGGGCCTGCAACAGCGATGGGGTGTGGGATCAAAGCGGGGCGGCGGCGGCCTTCTACGTGGCGCCGTATGTTTGGCAGACGTGGTGGTTTCGAGTCCTGGCTGCCGCCGGGTTGGCGGGGTTGGGCGGGGGCATCGCCTGGTTCGACAGCCGGCGGCGGATGCGCGCCAAGCTCGAGCGAAGCGAGCGGGAGCGGGCCATAGAACAGGAGCGCTCCCGCATCGCGCGGGACATTCACGATGAGGTGGGCGCGCAGTTGACCCGCATCACGATGCTCAGCGAGTCGGCTCGAGGGCAGTTGGATCGACCCGAGCAGGCGAGCGCCGGCCTTTCCCAAATCTATGAGACGGCGGGTGGGTTGACGCGAGCCATGGATGAAATCGTCTGGGCAGTCAATCCCAAGCACGATTCCCTGGAGGGATTAGCCAGCTACCTTGAAAAGTTCGCGGTGGACTTGCTGGGAACCGCCCGCATCGAGTGCCGGTTGGATTTTCCTCTCAAGTTTCCCAAATGGCCGCTGACTTCGGAAATTCGACACAACGTTTTCCTGGCGTTCAAGGAAGCGTTGAACAACGTGGTAAAGCACGCCGCGGCGGCCCAAGCCATCATCGTCTTGCGGGTCCAAGGACCGTTTTTCGAGATCATCGTCGAAGATAACGGCCGAGGCTTTGCACCGGCGGCAGTGGCCCCCCCGGGCGGCCTCGAGCCGGATGGCTTTGCCGGGGGCAACGGGCTGGGGAACCTGCGCGAGCGGCTGGCCAAAGCGGGGGGGACCTGCGAGATCCACAGCGCGCCAGGCCAGGGCACCCGGGTCGTGTTCCGGGTGCAGCCTTCTGTCGGATGAACTCATGACTTCCGCTTGCGGGCGGCGAGTGCTACAAGACACCAGCATGGCCATTGGCGTATCCATCGTTGAAGATGACGGCGTCGTTCGGCAGATTCTGGCGGAATGGGTTTCGCAGGCTGCGGACCTCCACTGCCTGAGCACTTACGGCAACGGCCGGAACGCGGTCGCGGGCCTGCCGCAGGACAAGCCGGACGTCGTATTGATGGACATCAATCTGCCCGACCTCAGCGGCATCCAGTGCGTCAGCCAGCTCAAGGTGCTCCTGCCCAAGACACAATTCCTGATGCTGACGGTCTATGAGGATGCGAACCATATTTTCGATGCGCTGGCGGCGGGGGCAACGGGCTACTTGCTGAAGCGGACCCCGCGCCAGGAGTTGCTGGCATCCATCAGGCAAGTCAACGAAGGCGGCTCGCCCATGACCAGCTACATCGCGCGCAAGGTCGTGCGCGCCTTTCAGACCTCCCAACCCGAGAGGCCTTCCGAGGCCAGCCTCTCGCCGCGCGAATGGGAGGTTTTGAAGCTCCTGGGGCAGGGCCTGGCCTACAAGCAGATTGCCGACTCGCTGGGCATAGCCATTTCCACGGTAAATACTTACATCATGCGCATTTACGAGAAGCTGCACGTGCGCTCGCGCGGGGAAGCCGTCGCCCGCTACGCCGCGTTTCCGCCCGGCCCGCCTCGGCCCGCCGCGCCATAGGAACCGGCTTTGTCAGATATTTCTCGGACATGACACCCGTTCGGGTTCTCCGGTAGTATTGGCGGCAGAACTGCAACGACCTTCAAACCAAAACCAAAGAACCTACATGAAACCAAAAAAACAGATGCAACAGTGGATTCCGCTGGCAGTGCTCAGCCTGGCACTCGCCGGCTCCAGCGGCATGGCGGCCGCGACTCCGGACCTCATCCCAACTCCTGGCGCCATGCAACCCGGCGGCGACCCCACCGATACCACCCTCAACTTCGGGATGTGGTGGGAGAACGCCTCCGGGTCAGTGACCGAGACATTCGACACGACCACGCAATCGAGCAACAACATCGCCGGTTCGATTTATGTCGTGTTCGATTGTTTGGGCGGCACGCTCACCCCGCCGACATCCGCCAATCTAGCCTTCGGCAATTTTCTGCAGGCTACGGGCAACAACGGTTGGCTGGGAGCGGGCAGTGAGTTTGACGCATCCAAATACCAGAGCATGACGTTGGACCTCAAGATCAACACCGCGGTCTCCTCCAATACGCCCATCCCGCTATGTCTCTATGGCTATAATTATGAGAATGTGGCCTTGACTAACTTTCCGATCACGACTCCGGGCTGGCAGCACGTTGTCATTCCTATCCCGTCAGCGGTTAGCCTCTCGGATTGGACGGCTTATGGTGTCTATGATTGGTACAACACGGTGGCCGCCACACCGCCGGCACACGTCGAGTATTGGTTCGACAACGTCCGGTTCGTGGCCAGGCAGGCGCCGCCGCCCCCGCCAACCCTCGCGTTGGCGCCGGTGAAACAGTTCGGGCTGATGTTCGATTCCGGCCCCGGCGAAGGGGGCAACCGGGGCGCCATTGACACGTTGGGGGACGTGCATTGGGCAGGCAACAGTGTCGCGGGCTCTCCTGTCACGTATTCGATGACCATCGGTTGGGTGCCCGATCCGGCCGTTTACTCGAATTATGAGGCGCATATTTTCCTGGCCCCAAACGCCGGGGTGGGCAACCCGGACTGGAACCTGACCGACATGGGCTATCTCCAGATCCTGAATAACAGCGACGGCACGGCCAGCGCGAAAATGATGTGGAAGACCAACGACGCCTTTGATAACGCGATGCTATTCAATACCCAGTTTGGCGGCACTGGCGGCACGAACAACACCTACGCCGCCGGCACGCTTGCAACCCTCAACGCGCCGACGATGCTGGGCGCCTGGAGCGTCGCTTTTACCGGCGACACCAGTTTGACCGTGAGCGGCCCAGGCGGGGTGAGCACGAATCTGAGCCTGCCGGCCGATTGGCTGGCCGGCTTCAACGCGGTCAATGGCGGCTCGGCGTTTGCCTATTTCGGCGGAGGACCAAACGGCAACGCCAACGCGGGGCAACCGATGTTTTTGAGCAAGGTAGCCGTCACCGGCGGGAGCACGGATTATGCCTACACCAACGACTTCTCGACGTTGCCTCTGGATACGACGACCTGGGCGCTGCTGGGCAACGAGTCCATGGTGGTGCTGCCCCCTGGCGGCTGGGGGGTAAACTGGACTCTGCCGGCGGTCGGTTTCGACTTGATGGCCACGGCGGATTTGAGCAATCCCAATGGCTGGGTGCTCCTCAATGGCAACACCAACCTGCCAGCGCTGGTGACCCCCTATACCTGGGGCACCAACATGAAGGCGCTGGTCACCACTGCCGATTTGCCGAGCGCCAACCACACCTTCTTCCGCCTCCGCAAGACGGTCGCCACCCAATTGCAGGTGTTGATGCCGGGCGAAACCAACGCCCCCGGAACGGTTACAGGCAAGATTGGCACGCCGGACTCGCAACCCTCCGGCTCGACCGTCAACGTCACGGTCAACGCCGTGGATGCCAAATGGAATATAGCCGATCACTGCGCCGATACGGTGCAGATCACCAGCAGCGATACCGCCGCCGTCCTGCCCACCAACGCCGCCCTGGCGAACGGCACCGGCACGTTCGTGCTCCTCTTTTATAGCACCGGTCCGCAGACCGTCACCGCCACCGATGTCACCCAGTCCAGCGTGACCGCCAGTACGGGCAGTCCAACCACCATTACTCCTTGACGCGCGACTCATAGCCTGACAAACGGCCGGCAGCCCTTTGGTTGCCGGCCACAAAGCCGCTCACTCCGCGAGCCATGCCTTCGGGCCTGGTCCGGATTTTCCACAGCCCAAGAGCGCTACTGGGCTGCCGAACCTACGCAGCGCAGATTTCCAAACCTGCTGTATCGCCGACTTCCAGTCGGCAGGCTGTACCTGTTTGGGAGCCTCGGCGGATTGGAAATCCGCGATACAGCAGACTGGAAGTCTGCGCTACGCCTTCCAGCGAAGCCCTATGAAACATCCGGGCCGAGGGTTGGCTCGCTGGCAGCCTGTCTTGCCGCCAGCCTTTTGTTCAACGGCGCCGGCGGCGTAAGCGACATAATCCTCCTGAAACTCGACTCGTCGGAATTGCACCGGCTTGAGAGGACTCCGCGGCCCATTGGGTTTGCCATCCGACGCGTCCATGAGCCACAGTGAGCCATCTCTGGAACGGTCTGGCGCGTCACGCTGCCACGCGCCGCTCGAGTAATTGAGCCACAGATTCCACAGATTGCACAGAAAAGAATTCCGATCTGTGCAATCGGTGCAATCTGCGGCTGAAGAAATCAGGGTCGAGGTGGTTGGCTGCGGCTTCGCTGCGCTGCCGCCGCTGGGGATCACCAAAAGGAGGGCAGGAATCGGTTGGACGGGATCAGGGTTTGAGCTCCCGGCCCTTTTCTCCCTTCCGACCGATCCGTTATTTCCCCTGGGCCGGGGACTCTCCGGCTCAATCGTCGGCGTAGCGCGCCTTCAACATTGCGGAGAAACGGGCGGCCTTCTCTTTTCGGCGCTTTCTGGCGCTGGGCTTCTCGAAGCGCCGACGCAGCCGAAACTGTTGCAGCGTTTGCTCGCGGTCCAGTTTTTTCTTGAGCCGGCGGATGGCCCTTTCGACCGGTTCACCCTTTTTCAATTTAACCTCAGACATAATTATAGCGACCGAAGGTAGCCGCCCGGCGGCCAGAGGCAACTAGTAACGCCGGCCGGAGCCTGAGCGCGGGCCGCGATCATGACCGCCACGCGGGCCGCTTTTGGGGCGGTCTGCCTGGGGGCGCGCCTCGTTGACAGTCAGGTTGCGGCCATCGAGCGTGGAGCCGTTGAGCGAGTCGATGGCCTTCTGCGCCTCTTCGGGCGTGCTCATGGTGACGAAGGCGAAGCCGCGCGGGCGGCCGCTGGCGCGGTCCATCATCAGGTTCGCCTCGACCACCGTGCCGTGGGCGGCAAAAGCGTCGTGCAGATCATTTTCCGTCGTGTTGAACGAAAGGTTCCCTACGAATAACTTTGTGTTCACGCAACAATTCGATGTCCCTAGAGTCATCCTGCTTCCTCCAAACTGTTCCCGGCCATCGGGTTTCAAATCATCAATGAACGGAGGTTCACCTGAGGATTCACCATGTACTGGAAGCGACAAACTATCTATTGACCGGCCCAATATGCACTATGGCCCCCCAAGGTCAAGCTCTAATTGGAGATTTATTTGCCTTGGGAAGCTGCGGCTTGGATTCGGTAGAGGCCGGTTTTGGTCCTGAGAAACAAGGAGTTCCGGGCCACGGCAGGTGAGGCCATAAAACCGCCGGCCAGCGTATTGGTCGCCAGGGGCTCGAGGCTCCGGCCGGGTTTGATGACGGTGGTTGTTCCCTGTTGGTTGCAAAAGTAGAGCCGCCCATCGGCGTAAATCGGCGAGGCGGCATAGTGGCCCGGGATGCGGCCTCGCCAGACCTGTTTCCCGGTCGCCGCTTCCAGGCACGTGAGCAATCCCTCGTCGTTGACCATATAGAGCAGGCCCTCGACCAGGATCGGCGAGGCGGTCTTGCTGACCATCGAGTCTGTCCGCCAGGCCACCTGCGTATCGGTAATGTCTCCCTGCCCGTCCGCGCGGACAGCCAGTAGTTCGGTCTTGCCGCCGAAGCCCGAGATGATAAAGGCCAACCCCTGGTCATAAACCGGGACGGGCGCAGCCGACCAGGCATCATAGCGGACTCGCCAGAGCTCGCGTCCGGTCCGCGGATCGTAGGCGTAGGCGGCTTTGGCGCCGACGCTGAGCATTTGGAGCCCGCCCGGGGTCCTGACGATCAGCGGGGTGCTGTGCGCCTTGCGCCGGTCCCCTTCCCTGGCCATCTGCTCGTCAATGTTCTCGTCATTCCAGGCGACCGACCGAGCGGTCTTCCAAACCGTTTCCCCGCTCTTCTTGTCGAGGGCGGCCAGGTACTGAACGTCCACCCCATCCAGCGTGAGGATCAACAGGTTCTCGAAAAGAACCAGGGACGAGGCCGGGCCGCGGTAATGGCGGCACGGCAGGTCCTGGCGCTTCCACAGCACCTTGAAATCGCTCGTGTCCAGGGCGGCCGTCCCGTAGCTGCCGAAATGCACATAGACCCGTCCAGGCTCAATCGCCGGCGAAGGCGTGGCGTATGAGTTCACGCTGTTGCCCAGCGGTTCGGGCTTCTCACTATGAAAGAGTTTCTCGTTGAAACGGACCTCGCCGGTCTCTGAATCCACGCAGATGGCAAAGAAATCGCGGCCCTCGGGCGTGGCTGTCGTCAGCCAGACCTGGCCGCCAAGCACTACGGGTGTGGACCAGCCGCGATAGGGGATTTCGGTCTTCCATTTGACGTTTTCGGTCTCGCTCCAGTTCAGTGGCAGCCCCAGGACTGCCGTGTCGCCCGGACCTGTGGCCTGCCCATCGCCCCAGGGACCGCGAAAAGCCGGCCAGTCGGCTCGCGCCGTTTCCAGGCCGCAGGCCAGCAGGACGGACAGCAGAACCGTGAACCGCCCCAGCTTGACGGACCGGCCCGTCAGACGAGCCAGGAGCGCAACGCAACCTGCGTGGCCGGGGCGGGCTTCGGCAGAGGACGGCAAGCCGGCCCTGCCCGGGACGCGGCAGGGATTCGAGCATTCGGTCTCAAGTCTCATGCCGCCAACATAGCCCCGGGTGCCTAGAAAAGACAAGCTGCCAAAGCATCGTCTTTGTCGCTGCCTTTGTCGGAACCTTTGTCGCGAAAATGCATCGTGTTTTGGCACCCGCCTGCTTCGATTGACGCCCGATGTTGTCGCGAATGTGAGTTCCTGAAACAAACGACAAAGGAACCGACAAAGGTTGCGACAAAGGACGCCCAGCCTTTCGATTTGGGTGCGAATTAAACAGTCGGCCAGCTCACGGCGCCTCTTTGCCCCGGAGGGGCCTCCGGGAACAGCCCGGCGGTTCAACGCCGGGTCAGCGAACCCAAAGAGAGGTCCGTCCCGAAGGGACGGCTGAGGGCAGCGAGCATTCTCAGTCGTCCCTTCGGGACGAAGGCCTCTGTTCTGGCCTCCCCGGCGTTGAAACGCCGGGCTATTGCCAGATGTCCCTCCGGGACAAAACTCCAGCGGCCCATGTCCGACGCTTTTAATCGCACCCTTTCGATTTGGCAAGCTGCCGGGATTTGATTACTTGATCTGTCATGACAACCGCAGCGCAGTTTTGGGCATGGGTCGTCGTCATCGGCATCGGCATTGCCATGAGCGCAGAGTCTTGTGCCGTGGCTGGCGCCCAGGCAGCCCCCGAGCCCACCGGAGCCGCCCGGCAATTGTTGCAGCGCATCCTGCCCGCCCAAGCCGACTCATTCATCCTGCAGACCATTCCTGCCGACCAAGGCCGCGACGTGTTCGAGATTCAAAGCCGGAACGGGAGAATTGTCCTGCGTGGCAACAACGGCATTGCCCTGGCCTCGGCGCTGAATTGGTATTTGAAATACTATTGTCACTGTCATTTCTCGCTCAAAGCCCGGCAGCTCGCCCTGCCGGAGCCGCTTCCGGCCGTCGAGCCGGCCGTCCGGCGTGTCAGCCAGGATCGATGGCGGTATTTCCTCAACTACTGCTGCTTCGGCTACTCGCTCCCCTGGTATGACTGGGGGCAATGGGAAGCGCTCATCGACTGGATGGCGCTCAATGGTGTCAATGCGCCGCTCTCGGTGACCGGCCAGGAGGCGGTATGGCGCGCGGCGGGCAAGCGCCTGGGCTTCACTGAATCGGACCTGCGCGAGTTCCTGCCAGGGCCGCCCTACCTGCCCTTCGGCTGGATGGGCTGCCTGGACGGCTGGGGCGGACCGCTGCCAAAGTCATGGATGGACCGCCACGCCGCCCTCGAAAAAAAGATCCTCGCCCGGGAACGGGCGCTGGGAATGACCCCAGTCCTCCAAGGATTCACCGGCCACGTGCCGCCCGCCGCCCGCAAACGATTCCCCGCAGCGCGCCTGCACACGGTCCACTGGGCCGAATGGGACACCCTGTTGCTCGACCCCCTTGACCCCCTCTTCAGCCGCTTCGCAACGGTCTTCCTCGAGGAGCAGCGGCGCCTCTTTGGCACCGACCACCTTTATGCGGCAGACACGTTCATCGAAATGACCCCGCCCAGCGGTGACACCAATTTCCTGGCCGCCACGGGCCGGGCGATCTACGAGGGCCTGGCCAAAGCGGACCCGCAGGCCGTATGGGTTTTGCAAGGCTGGACCTTCTTCAACCAGGCCCAATTCTGGACCCAGCCACGCATCGCCGCCTTCCTGGATGCGGTGCCCGATGCCCGCCTGCTGGTGCTGGACCTGTTCTGCGACGTCACCCCGGTCTGGAACCGAACCCGCGCCTTCTGCGGCAAACGGTGGCTCTGGTGCGCCTTGCAGAACTTCGGCGACTGTGTCTATCTGGGCGGCGCCCTCAACCGGATGCAGTCCGACCTTCCCGCCGCGCGCCGCGATCCTCTGGGCGCCCGGCTCAGCGGCATCGGCTTTGTCAACGAGGGCCTGGACTATAACCCCGTGGTCTTCGACTTTCTTTTCGAGCAGGCCTGGCGCCCGGAGCCGGCCCAACTCGAACCCTGGCTGCGCGACTACTGCCGCCGGACGCACGGCGTCGACAGCCCCGACTCCCAAGCGGCTTGGGCCATTCTCAAAGACACTGTCTTTACCGGCCAGCACCAGGTCACGCCGGCCTGCATTCTTGCACCCTCGCTCCGAGCCGCCCCCGGCCTGCCCTACAGCAATGAGCGGCTGGCCCGGGCCTGGGGGCATCTGCTCGACGCGGCTCAGGCAGCGGGCCCCTCCGACGCCTACCGCTTCGACCTGGTCAGTGTGACGCGTCAAGTGCTGGGCAATTACTCGGGCGCCTTGCAGCGCAAGGTCGTCGAAGCCTGGCACGCCAAGGACCGCCAGGCCCTCGAGTCGGCCTCGCAACGGTTCCTTGAACTGATCCGCGACCTGGATGAACTGCTGGCCACACGCAGCGAATACCTCCTGGGCCGCTGGCTCGAGGACGCCAAACGCTGGGGGACAAATCCCCAGGAACGGGACCGGCTCGAGTGGAATGCGCGCCGCGTCATCACTATGTGGGGCGGCCAGCCGCTCATCCGCGATTACTCCCGGCGCCAGTGGTCTGGAATGCTGACCGGCTTCTACCTGAAACGCTGGGAACAATTCTTCAACGCCCTGAACTCGGCCCTTGCCGCCGGCGCGGACTTTGACGAACAGGCCTTTGACCAGGCCATGCAGGAGTGGGAGCGCCGTTGGGCCGGGCAACACGACCCCTGCCCTGCCACCCCTCGAGGTGATTCCCTGGCAGTCTCCAGGCGGCTTTGGGAGAAGTATCAGCCCCAACTGGCGCCATGATTCGCGCATACCGGCGCAAATAACATGACTATTCAGGCTGGAATGTGGGGCAGACCTCCGGTCTGCCGGTTAGCCGGGCCTCTGGCCCGGAGTTTCGGCGTTGGAAGTGGCACGGAGCCGGAGGCTCCTTGAACCGGCAGACCCGAGGTCTGCCCCACACCTGAACACTTAGACAATAACTTGATCGAGAACGCCACAGGACTGGTTCTGCGGACGCACCCATTGACCGAGACGAGCCTCATCGTGCGCTGGCTCACACCGACGGTGGGGCGGCTGGCTACGGTGGCCAAAGGCGCGCGCCGGCC
>Ga0187877_1001062_pt1 | contig 30440 bp, 26 predicted proteins | sample June2016WEW_17_1_3_FD_132430 | JGI IMG/M metagenome (GOLD analysis project Ga0187877, IMG submission 132430) | Peatland microbial communities from SPRUCE experiment site at the Marcell Experimental Forest, Minnesota, USA - June2016WEW_17_100 | ecosystem: Environmental > Terrestrial > Soil >...
AGGTTGGTAAAGTGCTCCGTGGCAGTTGAGTTATGTTTGCTAGACATTCCTCAATTTTGCCACTGGGCGGCTTGTGCAAACAGGCCGCCCTCCTGTTATCAAGAAGTAGTCTAAACTCTAATAATTTGGAAATGATTCTTTTAAATTTTGTGGCAGCAACGGTAGAAGATGGGGTGTCTTTAACCAGTTCATCAATGCTATTTTGTAATGTGGTTCGATCTTCTTCGCTAATATTTTCTAGCTCCTTAACGAGTTCATGTGCTGCAATTAGTCTTGATTCAGTCCAAGGAAATGGGTTTCCACAATTTCTACAAAATCCTGGAGCCGAGTAACTAAACATAGAACCAAAATCGTCTAAAGAACCGCCGCGAATTGGGCTTTGACACTTTGGGCATAATGTAATTGTGGGTGCTCCACATTTATCACAGTGCTTTTGATTGCTCTCGGGCTCAGATTGGGAGTATCTATTAATTACATGTCCATTTAGGCAAATTTGTGCAACATCGTAGCTATTCATAATATCCATCCCTTACTTATATCTCAACTCGAAAAATCAATCGCTAAAAGCAATTTGTGCTAAAAGTGGACCTGGCAGGATTCGGAGCTGCAACCAGGCGTATTCAAGCCCAAATCCAATTGAGTCACATATTTATCCCACAGTGGATTGTGGTTGCAAATATAGCGGTTCTGGGTTCAAGTCCTAGTGATTTATATTTTTAACAAATACTTGTCTAAATCTATACGTGAGGCTCCCTTCTTCCGAGATAGGAATAGGCTTTTACCATTCTTTATAATATTGACATGCCAGTAAATTCTACGCTCGTCTTTGGTCGTATTCAACCTATCTGGCCAAGACGAAAAATCTTGAAAAGGAATTAACGGTATGGTTTTTTCTGTACCACATCCAAAACAGACATAACCAATTTTCGCTTCTTCAATAAAAACCTTTTGGTGCAGATGAAATGCAAACCAATACTGTATTTGTCCATTCTTGTTATATTCTTTTGATACTGCGCATGATAATCTTATCGTTTCGTCTGCTGTTGAATAAGTAACTTTTGAACGCCGAATTAATGGATACTGTAGTTTGTTTTCGATTTGTTTTATACAGCCTTCGTAGAATGAAACTGGTTTTATCTTCTCTATATCTTCATCTTCTTCACTAGCTTGTTCAAATTCACTTTCATCTTTGATATCTTCGGTTGTTGAAAATACAAGATTTATGATTCCATCAAGCTTAGCTAGACTTTATCCATTCTTCGTAGTTCAAGGCGTGTAAAAAGCGGTGTTGTTCAGGTAATTCAACAAATCCAGCTGTTGTTTTTGGATATGAGATCGGACTTGCGATAGCTGTAAATAGCGATGTTGCCAAACGGTTTGCCTCACAAGGGCCAGAGCGTCCGAAAAAGTGGACAAGGGCTTGGAATACCAGGCATCCTGGCGGATGGGGATCTTGCCTTTCTGGGCATGGGTATTGGCCAGCAAGGTCACCAGCGAAAACAGGCCGAGCAAAGAAGGTGTTGTGCGGGCGATGGCCCAATCGGACCATTGTCTCTGGGTCTCCACGCCCAGGTGGTCTCTGACTTCATGGAAGGTAACTTCAGTTTGCCAGCGCATGACGAACCACTTTAGGATCTGTTCGGGTTTCTCGTTCAAGTCCGTACACAGCAAAGCCTGGGATTTGAACCTGCCTTTTGGATCTCGGATCAACACCCAGCGAATGGGCAACGGTGGAATCCCTTTGTGATACCAAACCGCCGTTGCAGTGGAAATATCAACCCGGCGTCTCCCTTCGCCGTACCAATTGGGAATGAGCACTCTCTTCCAACAGGTCCGAGGGTCGATCAATCTCTGCTCCAAAGTGGGCAAGCGTTTCCCCACCTTGCGGGGTCGGCCCAGCGAACTTGGTTTCCGTCGGGGAGCCGGGGCGTAGAGGGCCGCATCCATCCGAAAACGGGCAATCAGGGTGATCGGATGGGCGAGCTGGGTCACCCGCCCCAGAAAATCGATCGCCGCAAAGCTGGAATCCATCACCACGACCAGTTTTCGCCCTGGCAACCAGCGCTTTACCTGCAAAAGTACTTGCCGGGCCTAGTCGGTGAGCTTCTTATAGGGCCGTTGGCGCCCCTGATAGTAGCGCTGCGAAGGCGCCAGCACGGTCAGGAAGGGCAGCGCCCATACCCGCCGCGCCCAAGGGATCGGCGCCAGCAGCATCACGCTCAACCATCTCAAGCCACTGGCTTTCACAAAGTGGCTGTGGCTCGAATGCACCGGGTCCCGGTAGATCCCTTTGGCCTTGATCTTCGCTCCCCGGCGGCGCTCGATCGTGTCGTCCATGGCCAGCACCACTGGCCCTCTGGTGGCAAAGACCTCGATCAACAATCCCAACAGCCTGCGGCTAAGCTCCCGGCTCGACCACACCGCTCGGCTGAGCACCCGGTGATAGTTCTCAAAATGCCTCTCCAGACTCAACCCCATCACCCGCAGGACCGCGGTGACTGTCCGTTGACCCGGAGCCAGAATCGCACCCAGAAGCAGAACCTCGACGTGCAGCCAGATCCGTCTGGAGAAAACCGGAGCAAAGCTCGTGAGAATCGTGATATATTCGGCTGGCAGGGTAAGCATAGCCCATCCTCGTTGCGGAGAGATGGCTAAGCTTACTCTGCTTTTTGTTAAGGTGCAAATGGATAAAGTCTAGCTTAGTAAACTCTCGTGGAATAAGAATAGCTGAGATTTGTTGAATAATTTTAGGATCTTCGATCTCTTCCTTTAGGGTGAGCAACCTTACTAAGGCATCAACGCTAATTATCCTAACACTCCACGCGTATTTAGAGCCACGGGTCTCATGATCTTCGAGACCTGCGCGCTGCGGCACGTCGATATCGACCGCCTGGAGCAGAGGGCCTTCGTGGTCGGCAAGGGCCACAAACAGGCCGTCGTACGCTTCTCCAAGAGAGCTCTCGCGGCGATCGACGAGTATTTGCAACAGAGAAAGGACAGCTCCTCCGGAACGCCGCTGGCCTCCCTGCCCCTTTTCACCCGGCACGACAAGGGGGCCGGGAAGAAAATAAAGCCAGTTGAACCGGGCGGGATGTGGAAGGCGGTAAGCGCAGAGCCGAAGAGGCCGGGATCGACCCCACCCGCATCCGGGTCCACGACTTTCGGCATTATTTTGTCACGGTACTGATCCTGGTCAGGGGAAAGACCGAGGCAGTGCGCAAAGCCGCCCGCCATGCCAACAGCGCTACAATCTCACGCTACATCCACTTGCTGGACTCTGAGGTGGATGAGCTGTATGACGAGGCGATCAACCGCGGCTAAATCACCAAGAGGAATAGCTTGACCTCTCTCCCTCTCCGCAACTGAAGTAGGCGTGCGTATACCACAGCTGATCGATACTACAGCCGCGCCATGCTGCTTCTGCGAGGACGGTACCGCCCTCCCAACCCGGGCCAAGCACGAGTGATACGATTTCCAGCATGGTTACTCCAGGGAGCGGACGGTCAGGATCGGTGGGCCGGCGGCAGCCCCCCGGGGGGTAAAGAGCAGGCTGACAAGCAATGCGACCGCTCCGAGCGCCAAGCTGACCGGATAGACTAGTTCTGGTCCGTGGGTATAGACCACCCCTGCTAAGAGCGGAGCCAGGACGGTTGCCAGGGAATTAAAAGCCTCGGTGATTCCATACGCCAGACCCATCTGGGCAGGGGGAATCAAGGCACGGACCTGGGCGTAGATCAAGGGACGCGAGGCGCGGTAGCCGCCGAGCATAAAATACCCCAGCGTATAGGCAGGTATTCCACTACCCTTCCAAATCAGGATGGAGAACATGGCGGCAGAAAGTTGCGCCAGCAGGAAACCCGTACGGGCGACAAACTGGCCTAGGACGATGTTCAATACCGCATTGCCCAGGCTACCAGCGGCACCCAACCAACCAATCATGGCGAGCGACAGGTGACGCTGATCATGCAGGAAATTCGGCGTCAGCGGCTGGGGCACGTACATGACGAACATGACCAGAAAGGCAACGCTGAGGAAGCTGATGAAGTGCACGTCCCGGACCAGCTTCGTGGGACTCTCGCCCGGAACGTGGCCCTCGCGCAGCTGGGAGGCGATCGGCAGCAGGAAAAGTGTGGAGATCAAATACACGCCGGAGGCCAGCAGATACACCTCGCGCAAGCCGAGGCGGGTACCGATCCACCCTCCGACGACGGGGCCGAGCGTGCCGCCTAGGTTAAAAGCGGCCGATGCAAGGGTCATTGCCCGGGCCGGGGTGAGGCGGCCCCGGGCCTCAGTGACGTAACTGTAGAGCGGCGAAACGACGAAGCTCGTGCTGCCATAAAGCAGCATGCCAACTACGAAAAGAGGCAGGGAGCGTGCAAGACCCATCAGCAGAGCTGCCAGCAATCCGGAAACCCAGGAGCTAATTATGAGGGGTTTGCGCCCCAAGCGATCCGCCAGGAATCCGGCGGGGACATGGGCGATCATCATGGTTAAGCCATAGGCGCTGAACACCGAGGCGATCAACAATGTACTGGCGCCTAACTGCTGTAAATAGATCGGCTGAAAATAGATAAACATCCCCTCCCCAAACCCCCAAGTGAGAAGCGAGATGAAGAGGAGGATCAGGCTGGCGCTCATGAACCCTGAGAACCCCGACGGATGAAATTGTCAGGGGCAGCCAAAACCGCCATACGTTGCGGCTCTTCGGCAATGACATGGCCGCTGCCCTCCACCCACATCATCTCTTTCTCCGTACTTCCCAGCCCGGCACGGATCTCCATTTGCATATACAATTACCTCGGTTTGATTAAGCTCAGTGCGCAATGAGGCTTTATTCTTCCAGCATATATGCCAGTACCCACTGGGTCGTAGCAATCAGCGCGTCGGTGTGAGTGCGCTCGTAGCTGTGGGACGCATCCACACCAGGACCGATCAGCGCTGCAGCTATATCTCCTCCTGCTCGTAAAAAGGCCTCGCCGCCTGAGCCATAGTGCGGATAAATGTCAACCTTAAAGAGGATGTAATGCTGCTCAGCCAGACTGCGAAGACGCAGAGAAAGTTTGTGATCATACGTTCCTCCACTATCTTTGACGCAGATTGAAGCGTGGAATTCGTCGGATGTCTGCCCCTCACCCACTGCAGCCATGTCCACTGCTATCAGTTCTTCCACGTCCGCAGGGATACCCCCTGCGGCGCCGTGGCCTACTTCTTCATAATTACTGATCAACAGATTAATGGTATGGACGGGCCTCAGCCTTGCATCGCTCAGGGCTTTGACCGCCGCCACCAAACAGGCGACACCCGCTTTGTCGTCCAAGTGACGAGAACGGACAAAGCCGTTTGTGATCTCAACGCGCGGGTCGAATGCAACATAATCTCCAATCTCGATGCCCAGCTCGCGCGTCTCCCGCTCTGACCGTGTGCGTGCGTCCAAGCGTACTTCCATACTGTCGTCTTCACGTTTGATCTCATTGACCTGTGCTCCATGGATGTGCGCAGATACCTTGACCGGCAGAATGGAACCCCGCACGCGGCTGCCTTTGGATGGGAATACGGTCACACCTTCGCCCTCAACCGTGTTCCAAGCAAAACCACCGATCAGGGCAAGCTTCAAACGACCATTAGGTTTTATTTCCTTCACCACGGCTCCCAGTGTGTCAACATGGACTGTCAAGGCACGTGGAGCTTCCCTGCTTACGCCCTGGCAGGTCGCCAACAATGCACTTTTTCGGGTCCGGTTCAGCCTCCATTCCGTAAAGGTCTGCAAGGCCTCTTCGGTCAATGCCACTGCCGGCTCGGCCAGCCCGGCCGGGCTTGGCGTGTTCAACAGGTGGGTCAGGAAGTCAAACAAAAAGCGGGGATCAATTTCGGGCAAGTCGGTCATGATTTTCTCCTACAGGTGAATGTTTTCCCCTGGTGCATTCCAAAGGGGATTGCTTGAAAATCGGGGTTTGAAACGATCAAATCGATAACTATCCCTTTTTCCGAGGCAATCGCGCCTGCCAATTCTTGACAAACTCTTCCCGGTAGAATCTGGTATTTGAATCGTTCGGGGTGACCTCAGACCCATAGACGATCCTTTTCGGGCATTCATCCAGGCTGCCCAATACACCGGTGCCAAGACCTGCAAGGAATGCTGCTCCCACAAGGGCGTCTTCAAAATTGGTGACTTGCAGCGGTTTCCCGAGGAAATCCGCCGTAATCTGGGCCCAGGCTCTCGATGCCTGCAGCGCTTTGCCTGACCCGATCGCACTTCGTGAGTCCCCTTGTTCCACTGCTGTGTATGTCGGGTACAGATCCATCAATATCCCCTCCATCACGGCCCGGGTTCTGCATCCTGGATTTTCCATATTTTCCGTTTTCCCAAAAAAACCAGCTTGGCGATGGGGGTCTGAACGGGAAGGCCCCGTACAATAGAACAATCCTCCTGCGCCGGGCGGCGCCTCGGCTGAAAGCATGTCTAAAGCAGAGTAAATCATCGGTTTTTGGCCTGCTAAACCGCTCTTCAGTCGTTCATACTGCCCCCCTCCCCCCAGGCTGGCGCCGACCCATGCATACAGGTGTGCAAAATACGGTCTGGTGTCAATGCCAAGCAATTTTTGGTAGAAGCTGCTCACCTTGGAGACCTGGGCTGCGGTCCCGATATTGATCAGGGCCGGCGAACCAGACGCTAGCAGACCACATCCGAGCATGCTGGTTTGGTTATCGCCACCGCCGTAAACGACTGGGACACCGGTTCCAAGATCCAGCGATTTGGACACCCCACCGGAAACCACTCCGGCAATTTCTGACGAGGAATGTATTTCTGGGAAGATGCTCAATGGGAGTCCCAGTTCCTCGATCGCCTCTGTGTGCCACCTATTCAAGCGTGTGTCGAATAGTCCAGTGCCGCCAGCGTTCGTCGGGTCGGTTGAATAATCGCTGCTGCCCAATAATTTTCCGCGCACATAATCAGTGAACAGGACGAAATGGCGTATCTCCCGGAAGAGCCCCGGATCTTTCTCCTTGATCCACAGGAGGATGGTTCCGGTGTACCCGCAGGACAGGAGCGTGCCAATGCTTTCTTCGGCTCGAACTCCAATGATCCGATTCGCTTTATTCACGATTGAGGATTCGCATCGTTTAATATCTCTCCAGTTGATCAGGGGCTCAATAACTTGTCCATCGCGATCCAGAAAGGCCGCTCCGTGCATCTGGCCGGTAATACCGATCGCCAGAATGCTTCTGGAGGCCTTGCTTTTCCTGACCGTTGCTCGAATGACTTTCGCGACTTTATCCCAAAGCGTGTTCGAGTTGTATTCCGAAAAATCGGAATACCGTTCGGCGCTGAAATGCTCGATGCCGCTCGTACGAAGATTCACCAGCCCCGCCTTGACGCTCGATGTACCTACATCGATGCTCAGGACATATGATTCCATACACGCCTCGATTCCAACTACCAATGTGCAGACTTCCTTTACTATGATCGCTCCTGGCGAACAGGCTTATCAATCAAAGGCTGGATATAATAAAAGTCGAGCCAATCTCGCCGACCAAGCTGGTCATCCCATGACTTAACCGGGTGCAGATATGGAACCAACGATTCAAGAAGTCATTCAAAAAATCATCAACGCTATCCCCAGCTCTCCGTTCGAAGATACAGTTGACACTGTCAAGGTCGGCGATCCCTGTCAGAGGGTCACCCGGATCGTGACCACCTTTTTAGCGAGTTACGAGGTGATCCAAAAGGCGGTGGAGCTGGGTGCCAATTTGATCATTACCCACGAGCCGATCTTCTACAACCACCGAGACGAGGTCGGCTGGCTTGCCGAGGACCCCGTTTTTCGTGCCAAATGCCTGTTACTGGAGGAGCATGACATCGTGGTCTGGCGTTTCCACGATTACTGGCATGCCTTCCGGCCCGATGGGATCAACACCGGGGTCGTTTGGGCGCTTGGCTGGGAGGCTTATCAGGACCCGGTAAAATCAAACCTGTTTAATCTGCCTGCAACTCCCTTATTGGACCTGGCTCTTCGCTTGAAGGATAGATTGGGGGTCAAGACTCTGCGCATGATCGGTGATCCTGCCATGGTGTGCCAGAAAGTTGGATTTCTTCCCGGCGCATGGGGCGGTCAGCAACACATCCTCACCCTCAGCCAGGAACCAATCGATACCTTGATCGTCGGGGAAATCGCCGAATGGGAGACCAGCGAATACGTCCGCGATGCACAGGCTCTCGGGATGAAAAAGGCCCTCATCGTTACCGGCCACCAGCCCAGCGAAGAACCCGGCATGGAGTATCTGGTGCGATGGCTGAAAACTCTTTTTCCCGAACTGAGCATCACCCATATCCCCACCGGCAGCCTTTTTCTCTGGGTGTAAAAATAATCGGGGGGGAAGCCAATCCATTGGCGCCATAGTCCAGGAAATCTTATCCTGCAATTCAAAGTCATGGCAAAACGGCGTTCAACGCCATGGGGCTTCCCTATTCTTCCAAAAGGTTGTAATTCGTCGCGACGGAAGCACTCAACCTGTCAAGATACGAGTTCTGGGGTTTCCTGCTCCGGCCTCAGGGAACGGGTGATCGCCAGGAGGTTTTCTAGCGGTGTCTGCAACGGGATGGCACACTCCGGCCCAATAATATTCACGCCCATTTCCCGGGCATACCGCGCCCGGTCCGCGACCTGTGCCGGGGTCCCGTTCAGCAACACCTCGGGGTTGTTGATATTGCCAACCAGGGAGATCCTTCCGGAGACTCGTTCCACCGCTTTCCGGGCGTCCACTTTGGAATCGAAGTGGAACGCGTCGAATCCGGATCGGCAGATATCGTCGAGGCGGTCGTAGGTATTTCCGCAGATGTGTAAAACCGTTGGGCAGCCAATCCGCCGGGTCAGCTCCTGGTGGTACGGCAGGAGAAAATCCCGATACGTGGCCGGGCTGACCAAATCCCCGGTGGCATGGTCGGCAATGCAGAGGACGTCTGCACCGGCCCGAATCTGGGCGGTGGCGAATAGGACCGTGATCTCCTTGAGGCGATCCAGGAATCGATAGACCTTATCCGGTTCCAGCTTGGTCTCGATCAAAAAATCCTGGAGGCCGTGGGTGTGATAGGCAAGCGTCCAGGGTCCCATCACCTTACCGACGATCGCGACCTGATCACCATAGCGAAGGCGCAGAATCCGGATCGCGTCGAGGATCGCTTTGATCGACGGGCGGTCCAGGAAATTGGCGGGGATGTTCACCTGTTTCGGCTCCCCCCAAGGATGCCTCCTTTCGACCGGCATGTTGATCTGGTCCCTCCAGTCCACTGCGCAATCGAGCGCCCCCGCTTCCGCCTGGACGCTGAAATAAGGCATGATGGCATCAAACCCCAGGATATCGTAAGCCCCCGCGGCGAGCCGTGCCATTTTTTCCCCATCCAGATGCACTTCGGGAAAATAGGCGCCGGTCATTTCCATCTGCTGAACGTTGGCAACAGAAGTGACCGAACCGATCGGTGTACGATCCACCCGTCCGCCGAGGATACCGGCCAGGAAGCGTCGTTTGGGAGTCATACCATAAGCAGCCTGCACTTTATCCTCCTAAGATACCCTTTCTAACTCCACCAGAATTAAGATCCCCGAAGATCGATCATATTAAATGGGCCCAGCGTGGCAGGTCGAGCACTTTCGGGTTGACGACCGAAGCCGGTCGCCTGGCGGAAAGGATTGCGGCGACATTTTCCGCCGCCTGGGTCTCGAGGTCGATCAGTGATTCTTCCGAATAGAATGAAACGTGCGGTATAAGGATGACGTTCGGAAAAGAGAACAGAGGGTGATCGGGGGGTAGCGGTTCGCCTGAAAAGACATCCAGAGCCGCGCCGGCAATCCGATGCTGGTGCAGTGCCTCCACTAGTGCGTCCTGGTCAAGAATCGCCCCGCGGCTGGTGTTTACTAAACACGCGGTCGGTTTCATCTGGCCCAGCCTCTGGGCATTCAGCAGGCCGCGAGTCTGGTCGGTCAAGGGGGCATGGATGGACACAAAATCGGCCTGCTGCAGGAGATCATCCAGATCTACTTTCATCGCATCGAACCGCTGGATGATTTCCGCCTCAACAAATGGGTCGAAGGCGAGGATGCATAGGCCCAGCGCCCTGGCTACCGGTGCGAGTGTGCGGGCGATTTTTCCAAAACCAACCAAACCCAGAACCTTCCCATGCATGCGGTAGATCGGTGCCTGACCTGAGACTTTCCAATCCCCTACCCGAATGCTGCGGTTGTACTGGCACACCTTGTGTGCACTCGCCAGGATCATGGCCAGCGCATGTTCGGAGACCTCATGGAGGCAATATTCGGGAACGTTGGTCACCGGAATGCCCAGATGCGTCGCTTCGCCGACCGCGATGTTATCCACCCCGATCCCATAGCGGCTGATCACTTGCAGGCGTCGGCCGGCCTGGATGACGCTGGCAGGGACCTGTGCCCAGTTAGTGAGGATCGCGTCGGTGTCAGGGACGAGGTTGAGCAGTTCCGCCTCGCTCCCGCTACGGGCAAGCACCAGCCTGGCTCCTACCTGTGCCAGGACATCTTCCTCCGGCTTTGTGGACTGCCAGGCGACGTCGGTCGCGAGGACGAGTTTTTCCGTTGCCATTCTTTCCATCCGGTTGCCAGGTTCAGCCTGCGTTTAGGAACGCGAGAAGAGGGACCCAGCCGACCCAATACCTCCTTTAAAGCGCCGTGCCGCTCAAATGTACACCCCTTGCTGTTTCAAGGTCTGTCGGAGCGTATCGGCCTTGAGGGCCCGGGGGCTCGTTTCTTCCTTGATCGACAAAGCCGCAGCTGTTCCAGCGGCCTGTCCCAATGCCATACAGGTGGGCGAGGTGCGGGTCGATCCCAGAGCCTCATGGGTGGCAGAAATGCAGCGGCCTGCAACCAACAGCTGTTCCACTCTCAAAGGGATCAGGCAGCGATAAGGAATCTCATAGAAATCCCCTCCCTTGAGAAAGCCATCCTGGTTGGGTTCGTCCGGAGTGGGAGCATGGATATCGATGGGATAGGCATTGCGGAGGACAGCATCCGGGAAGCGCCGTCCGCTGACGACATCCTCGGCGGTCAGGACATACTCGCCGATGATCCGGCGGGATTCCCGCACCCCTACCCTGGCCCCGGCGTTGAGGATATGCGCTTTCTCGAACCCTGGAATGTACTTATAAAAGAAATCCATCAGGGCGAACATTTGCTCGCGGCCCTGGATCTCGGCCCGGGTCAGGTCCCAAGCGTCCAGCGGATTGATATGGGTGATCCGGCTCATATTGATCAGCACCTCGTCGGGCTGATTGGTGCTGAAGAATAGAACGCTTTCCCGATGCAGGGGAAGCTCTCCACTCTGGATGCTCTTTTGCAGCTGACCGATAAATCCGTTGATCGAGATGAACTCCTGCTCCTTCAGCGCATCGATTCCTTCCCGGGACATATCGAAATCCTCGGGGTGGTCAAGGACATGCAGTTTCAATGCTTGAACATCAATGGGTCCCACCTTGAACATCAGGGAGACAGGCTGAACAAGCTGATCGGATTTCCTCCCGAATTCCCAAGGCGCACCGGCCTTACAAGCGACATCCGCATCGCCACTGCTGTCGACGATTACCCGGCTAAAGAGTTCTTCAACCCCACCCTTATGCCGCACGACCACTCCGCGGATCGCATTCCCTTCCACGATGGCATCCTGCACCCAGGTATCCAGAAGGATCTCCGCCCCACTTTCCAGCACCATCCTCTGCGCAACCAATTTGAGCGCCTCGTTGTCGAAAGGCGTGACGGACTTTACGTATCCGGTGGTGTCAAAAACATGTCCGGGCGAGGCGTGCATGGCCACCAAGCGATCGACCACCTCCTGGGGTAGACCTTTAATGACCTGCTCCTTCAACGAATGGAAAGACATCATCGGACTGACCAGCGCATTGGCCATCGTGCCGCCCAGAGCTCCATCGCGTTCGATAAGAAGGGTTTTCGCCCCGTTGCGGCCGGCCGCGGTTGCTGCCACGAATCCGGTGACCCCTCCTCCGATCACGATCACATCCCAGGTCTTTTTTCTGTCCATAGTATCCTCCTTGCAAGGACCAACCGGGCCCCAGATCAGGTTCGATCCTGATTAGGATGTCCAGATCGATTTCATTTTCCAGATATCCAACGATTTGATGGTCACCGCACCCTGGCGTGCAAAAGCACCGATGCCGAGGCTGTCCGGCCGCGTTGGATAAAGACGAGTAGTGATTGCGATGGCATTATCGACAAAAACCTCCATTACAGAACGATCTAAGAAGAGATGCAAGCGAAGAGGTTCGTGCTCCTTCTGTCTGTAAGCCGTTTTCACAATCCCACGGTTCACCTCGGGTGAGAGGCTGGATTGTTGCCGATCGACAAAAACCTGCTGGGTTAGGAAATCATAACCAACGAAAGTTTCTTCCCGTTCATCCGGGGAACAGCAGAGCTTCAGGCCGTGGCATGAGGGACTGAACTCGAATTCGGCTTGGATTTCAAGGCTGGAGCCTTCCACCGGAAGGGCAATTTCCGAGGCCGGCGGAATCGTCACATTTTGGATATGGAAATCATCCCCGCGTAACTGTTTCATCTCCTCGATCGGCCCTGAGACGAGGGAGTCATCGCTCGACAAACGGACCAAGCGTGGGAGGGACAGTACCCCGCTCCAGCCCGCGGAGGCCTGTGCCTGTGGGCTGCGGTCTTCCATCAGCCATGCGAGTGACAAAAGACGTCCGCGCTGGTCCCGGAACACCTGAGACGCGTAATACCCTTTTCCATAATCCACCTTGCCGAATTTTAGGGGCAGGAAGCGCTCCCCATCGTAATCGCCTATGAAATAATAGACAGCTCGGTCCCCGACACTGATGGTCAGAACGTAGCCACTATCCAATTTGAAAAGATTCGGGCATTCCCACATCGGCCCCAGGGCATGTTCCCGATCGGTCAGAAGCGGGCCATGGTAATCCCAGCTCCGCAAATCAGCAGACTTGTAGCTGATCACAGCACCCCGCCCATCCACGATGCCCCCAAGCACCATGATCCAGCTGCCCTTTTCATCCTGGAAAACGTAAGGATCTCTGAAATCCGTGATATTCATGCCTGCGGGCGGGGCTGGGATCACTGGGCTCCGCGGATCCCTCGCCCAGTTCATCAAATCACCTTCGCTGGTGGATAGGGAAACCATCTGGTGGGAATCCCGGTATTCGGTGTAAAGGATCGACGGCACGCCATGGTCATTTACCGCGCAACCAGACCAATAGCCCTCCTTCGGTTTCGCCTTGGGGTCTGATGGCATCGCCAGAGGCAGATCCCTCCAGTGCAGCAGATCCTCACTCACCGCATGGCCCCATTCCGGGTTGCGGGCCAAGGTCGGGCTGGTCGGGTTGCACTGGTAGAATAAATGGTAAAGCCCTTCCCATTGAATCAACCCATTGGGATCGTTCATCCAATTCTCGGGTGGAAGGAAATGATACTGGGGTCGGTGCAGGTCCCCAGCAAGTTTTGAACGCGGCGCGACCGCGAGCCTCTTATTCATGGGCTTTAGGGTCATCCTCGCTATGCAGAACAGAAGACTCGGGATCCATCCCTTCCGAATAGATTCCCTCCTTGAATCGGAGCCTCGATTTCGACACCAACGGGGCATGCCGGTCCGAATTATTTCTCCACATGTTGCCCTTCTCGATCAGGGTCGTAGAATTGGATGTAGCCATGGAGGGCTAGGTACCGATAAAAATCGTAAATCCGATTGGGGTCCAAACCGGGCAACTCTGCTTGCGCCGCCCGAATCACCTCTGCCAGCGTGCGCCGGCCGTCCGTCCAGTATAAAGGGCAGTTCAGGGGATAATCATAATAGGGCTCGAAGGGCACACTCTGGGAGTCGGATTTAAGAGGAAAAAATGTCACGGGTCCGACCATTTGGCGTTTTGGAATGAGACGTCCAAGCCGAGCCTGGGACGCGGCTTGAGAAATATCCAAGGGGACATTTTTTCCTGGCGAAACCACATGCTCCTGCAGCTGATGCTTGACGAACCTGCCCATACTGCTATCCCCCATCAATCCCGGCAGCTTTTTGCGAGCCAAGCCAATCTGGTCCGACAGGAGGCTGAAAACAAACGCGTCCCCGTGGTACTGGGAGAGGACCGTGGTCGTAAAGTATTCGAATTCGTATTCCAGCCAGGTTTGTACCGGAGGGTCTGGATTCGAAAGGAGGTCAATATAGGCCCCTGAAAGGATGCCAAAACGCTTAAGGACTTGAGGGTCTACCCGTTCCGGGGTATCGAGGGAGGAGTGATAGCTTTCTGCCGGGTGCATCATCAGTAAGATAGACGGTACGCCCAGGGAGGGATCCGCGACCAGATTGTCATTGATTTCATAGCCTTCCTGCTCCCAGGCGAACTCCTCGCCGGAGTAGATCTTGTATTCTCGTATCAGAGCAGGCATGAGGGCATCGACCGCCGACCAGCTGGACCAGGGATTGTGGATCAGGCATACCCTGGCCCGGTCCATGACCGCGGATCCCACCATATCCAGGTTCAGCGCCGCGACGGAGCGGTTTAGGATTTCCGGATGATGGGTCGCAAACACCATCATCCCCTGGCATTCATAGCCCATCACAAATCGGATGGTTCGCCTTGGTGGAGGGATTTTCCGTGAGCGGACGGCTGACTGGATCGCCTGCGCCAGTTCCAGGATAACGGCACATCCGGTCGCATTATCGTTGGCGCCCTGTTCATACAGATGTCCGCACACAAGGATTTCGCCAAGCCCCGGTTCGCTTCCCAAAATGGCGCCGGAGAGCGTTTGAACAACTCCGTCATACAGACGGGTTTCGACCTGGGCTAACAACTTAACTTCCCCGGAGGTATGTTGGGCCTCGTCGATCAACTTTTGCAAGAAACGGCCCTTTCGAGGGGAGATGGAAAATCCAAATAGATTGGAAGTGTTGACCGGCGCAAACAGGTTGTTCTCCCACCGGTTAGCATCTTCCATCGCTGATGTGTCGCGAATGTCGGGGAAGGCAGGGAACCAATCCGAAATAACCCCCAAGGCCTTTGCTGCCTTCGCAAATTCGACCAGTGCTCCCCGGCCCCTCTGGTGGGTAAAAATGATTTTTCCTCGCGCCTGTTCCTGGGAAACCGAGGCGGGGTCGTCTAGCCGAATGACCGGTGCAATGACTCCGGAAGCCTGCGTCGGCGCGCTGAACATCATCAGGCTGCACGGGCAGGCCAAATAATCGGCCAAAAGAGGATCTTCCACGACCGGGGAGACAACGCTCAACTGCGCGTTCCTTGCGTCCCAGGCCTGTGGGATCACGTAATCCCCGTAGCGGGTATGCCCATCCGCCGAACCGGGGGTCAGCTCCACCTCCGCCAAGCCCGCCGTTTGCATTTGTTCGTATACATAAGCCGCCGTACGTTCGAAGCTTGGGAAGGTGAACCAGCGGTCGGATGTATAGATCGAGCGGAGTTGGTCAAAGGCGCGCTTTTCGTTAAAACAGATATTCCATGTTTCGAATCGGAATTTGGAGGCCACGATTAACCTTTCGTACCCGATAAACTAAAGCTCTCAACGACCTTTCTTTGAGCAGCGAAGTACAGGATCAATATAGGCAGCACAGCCATGGTCGTCGCCGCGAACTGGACGTTCCAGATGGGGTTCCCGTATTCATCGGTGATACCGGTTAACGCCAAGGGAAGGGTCCATAAATTCCTTTTCGTCAGGTAGATCAAGGGTTGTAAGTACAAGTTCCAGCTTGTCAGGAAGGTCAGGATCGCTACTGCAGCCAGAGCAGGGGTCGCCATCGGAATCGCAATCCGCCAGTAAATCCCGAACCTTCCCAGTCCGTCCAGCATGGCCGCGTCCTCAATCTCTTTCGGTAGGTTAAGGTAAGTCTGCCGCATAATGAACGTCGCCAGGACACCGCTGCTCCCGAGAATCGGAATGATGATCAAGGGTATATGACTATCCAGAAAATGCAAGGCGCTCATGAAAAGGAAGTTGGGCACAATAGTGACTTCGTCCGGCATCATCATGGCTGTCAGAAGAACCATGAAAATAAGGGCGCTGAACTTAAACGGGATGCGGGCAAAGGCGTAGCCAGCTAATGAAGAGATAAAAAGGGTCCCCAACGTGACAAGGACTGCAATGTAAAGGCTGTTAAGGTAATTGATCCCAAAAGGTACATACTGCCATACGGCAGTGAAATTTTGCAAATTCAATGTAGTCGGGATCAGCGTGGGCGGAAACTTGAATACTTCGCTCATATTTTTAAATGCGCTACTGAACATCCACAGAAACGGGTAGATGAAGGGAATAGTAAATACGATCAAGACCAGATACAGCAAGCCGCGTGAGAGCCATTTTCGAACCAGCAGGATACGCCCAGCAGATCGATTAGACTTCATTTTCGCTCAGCCTCCGCCTTAGACTCCACTGGATCACCGTAAGGATTACCCCAATCAGGAACTGGACCACGGCGATTGCACACGCGTAGCCAAACTCATATTCTTTAAAAGCACTATAGAAAACGTAATATGCAAGCACCATCGTAGAATTTCCCGGGCCGCCTTGCGTCATCAATAAAATGTAATCGAATAGATTCAGTGCACCGATGACCGTAATGATCGTGACGAGCAGAAGGGTAGAGGCAAGGTAAGGGATGATGATGTAGCGGACGGCCTGAAGGGTGGTCGCTCCATCGACCATGGAAGCCTCCACATGCTCCCTGGGTAGCCCCTGAAGGGCTGCGAGAAAGATAATCATATTCAAGCCAACGTTTTTAAAGGAGCGGGTAGCGATCAGTGCGGCCATCGCCCAGTTCGGGTCATAAAGCCAGTTCGGCCCGTGAATCCCGAACAAAGCCAGGAATTGATTGATCGTTCCGGACTTGTCCTGCAGGAAAAAAGTCATGACGATGGCCCAGGCGACCGTTGAAGTGACCACCGGGGTGAAGTAGATGGTGCGAAAGAAAACCATACCGACCGCCTGTCGGTAAAGAAGCAGAGATAATGTCAGAGCGATGATGATATTGAGGGGAACGATCCCGCCAGTGAATACAAGGGTGTTGCGAACCGACTTCCAAAACAACGGGTCCTGGGTGAAAATGACCCGGTAGTTTTCTAGACCGATGAAGCTGTACTTGCCGACCAAAAGGTTGTATTTGAAAAGACTCAAGACAAAAATGGCAATCACTGGCCCGATGATAAAAGTCAAGAAACCGATTACCTGAGGGGAAATAAACAGATAACCTATCAACGAGTCAATCCTCCGCAATCGGGACTGACTTTGCATCGTCTTTCGCCTGGGTTTTGACGTTGGTTTCGCCTTGAGATTTTCTTGCTTCAGGTAAGGGATCGATTTCATATCACAACCACATTCTCAACAGTAATACCATGTAGTGCTGGGCAAAACCGGCACTACATGGTATGGACAACCGACGAGGATCAACTACTTGACCAGTAGAGGATCGATATCATTGGTGCAGATATCGTTGGTCACAGCTTGGATGTTAGCATTTGGCACCCATAGTTTGTTCCAATCGCCAAAAATAGCCAACTGCAGCTTGGCAATATTGGGGTGATCACTAGTAATGGCTCCGTTCATGATGCCATCCTGGATGACGCTCTTAATCACCGAGGGATCAAGGTTTGGATATTTCTTAGCGATAGGGGCAAAGCTGGCCGAAGCGCGTGCCGGGGGGAACCATTGGGCCATCGTGTTGACATTATCAGGGCTCATCAAGAATTCCGCAAAATCAGTAGCCACGTCGATATGAGGACTCTTTGCGAACACTGATACTACGGCCTGGCCAAAAACACTCACCGCCCCTGCAGGCCCCCCGGGTAATGGAGCGATGCTCCAACCAAACTTTACATTCTGGTAATTTGCCAGGCGGCTGAGCATGGCCATTTCCATGGCAACATTCCCATTTTCAAATCCTGCCTGCTCGCCCGGGGGAACCATGCTCTTGTCCTTGAAGGCCATGTCATTCAGCAGTTGGATAGCCTGAACCGCACCAGCGGTGTTCAGGAGGCACTGAGTTCCGTCTTTCGACCAGAATTCAGCGCCGTAAGCCCGCAGGGGAGGCTCGATGGCATTCCCCATTTCGCTTGCCTCGTAGAGGGAATTATCGAAAGGAACGTACCCCCATGAGCCAGCAGGGCTTTTATCCTCTATGGCTTTTGCGGCTGCCGCCATATTTTGATAGGTCCACTCGTTCTTCGACAACATCACATCAGGCGTATCGACCCCTGCGGCCTTGAACATATCGATGTTGTAAGCGATGAACTCGGGGGAAGTGGAGAGCGGAATCCCATAGATTTTATCCCCTCTCTGCCAAGAAGCGTAGGTGGAGGGAATGAAATCCGCAAAGTTGAAGGCGGTGTTGGCTTTCAGGGCCGGGCCGATATCAACCGGCACACCGGCGGCAATCCAGCTGGCAGCATCGCTATCGAACAGCAATCCAGCATCCGGGGGGTTCGATCCGGCGAGCAGGAGGGCCAGCTTCTGTTCATATGTATCGCCAGGTAGTTGGTCGAAGACCACCGTCACATTCGGGTGGAGCTTCGTGTATGCCACCCCAACTGAGTTGAGGAATGCAATACGGTCAGATTGAGAAAAGCTGTGCGCAAAAGTGATGGTAATCGGTACTTTGCTTTCATCAACTGTGGCCATCGGCGGCTGGGTGGCTGGAGCAGGTTGGGTGACAATGACGGTCTGGACAACCGTCGCGGGCGCTGCTGGTGTGCAGGCAGTTAGCACGAAAACTGCAACGAGCACCGTGGATAGGACGAACAAAGCTTTTCTGTACATAGATTCTCCTCTCTTGCTGAGTGAGTGGAATAGGAACGAGGTATTTAATTTAAGAAAATATCTTAGGATTTACCTCCTTCCGGTTTTATCATCATTCTGGCGTTTCGTTCGGAGCTATCGGGCATTGACATTCGATTGCCCGGCCGCGCGTGGACCATGTGGCATATTGGTTGGTTTATCCTCGGGTATACTAGGATCTATACAAACCCAAAAACCCTGCGATGTAAGGGTATCGATAAAGGCCAATGTTCACACGAACACCGAACTGCATCGCCAAACCTGCATACACCTGTGGTTTGGCCGGTTTTAGGATGATCTTAATCTAAGCATAAGGATTTCCTCTCAATATTCAAGGACATCGAAAGGACCATGAACGGACTAGAAGCGGACAACCCCGAATTCAACGAATTCGAAAATCAGCTTCAGAATTCACTGAACCACCTCTACGACTCGGAAATCGAACCCGCAGAGATCGTCTTCCGTGCACTGGGGCTACCGACGGCTTCAGGCAGTGAAGCGGTGCAAAAAGCAATCAAAGATCAAATCGAGAGGATGAAACCCGAGGAGGATACACCTGTTTACGCTAACAGTCGTAAATATTACGAATTGCTGAACTACCGGTATGTCCAGATGCTCTCGCAAGAGGAAACATCCTACAAGCTAGGCATCACGGCCCGCCACCTGCGCAGGTTCCAACATCAAGCAGTTCACGCGATGGCCCTGCAGATCTGGTCGAAAAGGATCATCCCTCCAAAAGTTCCTGAGGATCTCCATAATTCACAACTGCAGTCTCTGGAAAAAGATCTCCTCTACCAGGAATTGCAAAATCTGGATAAGAACTCCCCTGGGGTGATGTCCAATCTTTCCGAAAGCCTGGATCGGGTAAAGGTTCTCGCTCAGGCAATGCTGCCCCCTTCGGTCGGTCTCAAGGTTGAAAATACCGATCCGGCGGTCATGGCCTCTATTCACCCCTCAATCCTCAACCAGCTTTTGCTGACCTGCCTTCAGCAGATTGGCAAGCAATTTTCCTCTGGGGACTTACGCCTCCAAGCACATCATGAGAGTGGTTTCGTCAATATTCAACTTTCTGCAAAACAGGTCTGCAAAGAGAAAGCGCCAACCTTTTATCCAGTACCTGAGTTGCTGAACCTTCTGGGCGGTGTATTCGCATTTAAATCCAGCGAGAATTCCACAGAAGTCGAGTTGACAATCCCGTCGGCAGAAATGGTAAAGGTGCTGGTGATTGACGACAATCCAGACATCGTCCACTTTTACAAACGCTTCCTCAGCCGCACGCGGTATCTTATGCGCGACGTCAATCAAGGTGCACTTGTGGCCGAAAGCATCGCCAAAGAGCGCCCGGATATTATCGTTCTGGATGTTATGCTGCCGGACATGGACGGTTGGGAACTCCTCGCGCAACTTAAGTCACTCCCCGTCAGCAAGGATATCCCTGTCATCATCTGCTCCGTGTTAGGGCAGGAGGAGCTCGCGATTTCACTTGGCGCCAAGGCATATCTTTCGAAACCGGTGGGCAGGGTGGAATTCATCGAAGCCTTGGATCACGCTGCGAAATTTATTTGAACAATTCCGTGGAGAGATCCTCGGCGATTCGCAGGAATTGTTGCGCCGAGAAGCCTTCGCTGTATGATGCCACAGCAACATCCGTATGCATGTTAAATTCTTTAAGATCCTGACCGGTGATGAGGATCACCGGGATTTTGCCCATCACCTCCTGCATATTTTTCCTTCGCAGTACCTCCCAGCCGTCTATTCCCCCCATGACGATATCCAACAGGAGCAGATCCGGTTTCTCGTCCAACAGAACCTTTAAGGCCTCTTCGCCCGATTCTGCTAATAGAACGTCAATATCAGGGTCATATGTCAACAACATGCGTTTGAGAAGTTGGCGGATATCCAGATCGTCATCCGCAATGAGGACCCGCTTGATCGGAGTTTGAACCTTTTTAGCAACCGCCTGGAACTCCTTGTACTTGAAAGGTTTGATCAGAAAATCAATCACCCCCGATTGGGCCAGGTCAATGATTTTAGATGAAAAAGAGGAGGCTAGGATCGGCGTGAAATCCAAGTGCTTCCTGACCTTCTGGATATTGTCGATCAATTGGGAGGGTTCGGTGAGATTCAGAATGACGGTATGCGCAGGAGTTTTTTCAATATCTTCAATTCTATCCAGGGAGGAGAATTCCAATTCATCGCTGTAATGGGAAAAGATGGGTACCAGTTTGTTTGTTTCATCGTAAACGGCGATTCGCTTTTTTCCGGAAAATTTGGAAACGCTCAGACGCGGTTTACGATCTCTCAATTGAACATTAACCCATCGCCCGGGCGAGGCAGCATTGACCTGATACGACGCCTCCGGATTTTCTTCTGGCAGGGTAAAGGTGAATTTGCTTCCCACACCCGGTGTGCTGTCCACCCATATCTTTCCTCCGTGTAGTTCAATAAATTGGCGGCAGATGCTCAAGCCCAACCCGCTTCCGCCCGTCTCGTTTTTCGGGCGAGTGATGCCCCGATAAAAGGGTTCAAACAGATGTTTCAAGTCCTCCACGGGCAATCCAGGTCCCGTATCAGCGACCTGGACGATTACCTGACCGTTTTCGGAGAGAATGCGGATCGAGATACCCCCCTTTTCGGTATAACGCACTGCGTTTCCGAGCAGGTTGAGAACCACTTGCCGGATGCGCGTCGGGTCACAATACACTTTTTGATCCGGAAGGTCGGTATTCAAGTGGCAGAAAAGGTCCTTCTTTTTTAATAAGGGTTTGACGATATCCACAGCCTCATTCGCCAGGGCGGAGATATCGGTCCATTCGCGATGCAAGGTCAACTGACCGGCCTCGGTCCGGCTGAGATCCAGGATATCGTCCACCAGATAGGCCAAGTGATCGCAATTCCGGTTGACGATCTTGATATCCTCCAGAAGATCCGGCGGGATTTCGGCACCGTAAAGGTCGGGGGTGTCCATCAGGAGGTCGGTCAGGCTGATGATGATATGCAGAGGAGTTCGGAATTCATGGCTGACCCTGGCAAGAAAGCTTGCTTTGGATTGTTGCGCCTGCTCTGCTAGCTGGCGGAGCATTTGATTCTTGTTGTTCAATAAGGCCATCTGGCGGTTCGCATAATCCAGGTCCTCGATTAAGAGGGACTGTTCCATCCTTTGGGAACGCATTTCCTCCTCTTCGCGCCGGGATTCCATGAATCGTCGGTTGTACCAATCGAGGCAGTCATAAATCGGCCGATAAATTACCGTGATGACACCCAGTGTCGCCCAGACCGCGACCGCTGGAAAAATAAACAAAGTGAGCCCGATGCTCCTCCCTTGCACAACGGCAAAGAGAACCAACAGAAAGGTTTCGACCCCTGCCGTCTTTACACCTGATAAAAGAGAAGAACTGATGGTCGCTATCACGATCGGCAATGCCAGAAAATATAAAGACAAAGGTGCATGGAGCCAGATTTCACAAAGGAAGATAAACCCCGACAGGCTAAGCGATAAGATCAGGGTTCCCAAATTGGGATGATGGCGATGGACATACCAGGCAAGGATAGGAAAGGGAAAGAAGATGCTCAGCAGATATTTCCAGGTCAGCAGGGACCCTTCCACCGCAGATCCGGTCACCAGTAAACCAGTCGCGGTGAATACAATGGCCGCAGCGACCAGCCACTCGAAGGAAACCCTCAATTCGACCGACTCGGCGATTTCTTTCTCTTGGGACAATAGGGGAATGTCTCTCATGGCGTCTGATCCCATCCTTTGATGTCTACTTGGAATTCACTGAGGTCAATCCCAGATCAGCATGGTCGATAATCGGCGGAACGAAATAAACGGGGTACTCCGGAGGGAGTTAAATCTAGGGAGGCGAGGTCCAGTCATCCATCGATGTTCTAGGCGTCACGACCAATCTGCGTCATTGCGATCAGGGCGTTCAACGAAAGATTTCCTCGAAGATCATAAGCCGCATGAGTCAGAATGTTTCCCGAAAAAGGACGAAGGGCAGTTGAGTGGCAGGAAATAGCCAATGCCCCTTTGTTCCTGCTTCCAATACTGACAGGAAATCGAATACTCATTTCGGCTTATTCTTCGATGTCAGCGTTTGGGCCATACCAGCAGGAATACCTTCACGGCGAAGGGTATGCTATCGTCTGGTGAAGCATCATTGGAATTGCACCCAAGAGCACCGCTCGGTTGCCGAGAGACAATGCCACCAATTTCGGCTTGAATGGCACTACTCCATTGATCCTATCCATGATCGGACCGACGAGCAGGTCGGAGGCCTGCGACACGCCCCCCGAGAGGATAATTACATCCGGATCGAGCAGGCAGGCGTACGCGGCAACTCCTAATGCCAGATAATCGACCGTTTCATCCACAACCTTCAACGCCCAAGGTTCCCCTTTGCGGGCTGCTGCGAACACCTCTTCCGCTTCAGGCGCACAAAAGGAACGGGCGCGGCCGCTTTCCATCAAAACCAAACGGGCGCGCTCCGCGATCCCCTTTCCCGATGCCAGGCTCTCCAAAGCACCAAACTGATCGTAACGGCGGTTCAGATAAGCGACTCCCGGGGGCAGGTCATTTTTAGGGTTCTGTCTAATCGTTTTTCTTTGTCTAATTTTCCCATATCAAATATTAATGCCAAAAGAAAAAGAAGGATTCAATTTGCGCGGGGATAAGGAAATTATAATCCTTTAATCATCATGCCATAATATTTGTCGTATTTCCTTTATAGTGCTGGGGAACCTAGGATTATGGCAGGTTATGTGCTTGATATGAATGATAAAGCGAGTTCGTCAAACCACAGCAATTCTTTCCATCCTCCCCGGGCGGCGTGAGCTTTTAATGAGTGGAGTGGAAAAGTAATAGTTTGACGAACATACTTATATTTGCTAGTATCCATTTTGTATGTATGGGGGAAATAACCTTACAACGAGTGCTGGATACGCAAGTTTTTGAGCCACACTTTGGCTATTTTCTCCTACGTTCAAGAAGATATTGCGATGTTAAGTTTCTCAAAACTGATTACGATCTAAAACTTGCACACAAGGTTAATTGCTTTCGCTGAATTGAATATTCCTCAGATAGGTTGCATTTGGTATATATTCGCTCCTCTCTGGAATCAACAAGATATAAAGATTTCTATAGATTGACAAAGGCTTCAAGCAGAGGAATGTTCGGTTCCTATACACATCAATTTATCGTAGATCCGCCATAGATGGTTCGCCCCTCAGATTCATAATTAATTCCATTCTAAAGTGATAAATTTACTACCTTGTACACGTGCCCCCAAGAAGAGTCGAACCGCTGTTAGTGCTTCTGCTATTAGAATCTCCAACAATTCTTGGCAAAAGTTGCGAAGTTCATGCAACTCTTTCGCGCCGCGGTAGTACAGGCTGCGTGAGTGCTTGTATGGGAGCACTCCCCTCCCCCATCCGTATGGTCATTGGCAGGTGTCCGTCTAAGTTTTTTTATCGTGGAAACTATTGTAAATGGATCTTATCAATAGTTGATTTACGTTGCAAATAGGGGTAATCCAGTATTAGTAGTCATAGTCTCTTGTTGATTGGGTATAATTTAATAATGCCAGCGGAAATGCTCTCAGTCGAAGATGTAAAACATATCCACGAATCTCTCGTCGAGGAATTCTCCGACTCCTCAAACCCGATTTTTCCACCTGGCGTGAAAAGTGAGAATCTCCTGGCTTCGGCTGTCTTCAGGCAACAGACATGCCTGAATAACGTTATGAAGTATCCTGATCCGTATTCCAACGCTGCCACGCTTACATTTGGAATCTGCTGCGATCATCCATTTCATAACGGTAATAAGAGAACAGCTCTCGTTTCTCTTCTTGCACATCTCTACAAAAATAGGCTTAGTTTTGATGGAGTAGGGGAATCTCAACTCTACGATATTGTTATCAAGGTGTCTACGCATAATGTTATAAATATTAATAATAAATCCAAACGCTCTCCTGATCGCTCTATATCAGACGATGAAGTTAATGCAGTAGCAGTTTGGATCAGAACCAATATTCGTTCTATTCAAAAAGGTGAACGACAAATAACATATCGTCAATTACGTCATATTCTTGAGCATTTTGGGTTTTTATTAAGTAACCCAAAGGGGAACACTATTGAGATATCAAGATTAGTAGAGAGAACTGATTTTTTTCTCCGTACTATAAAAGAACCTAGTCGTATAGGAGCCCTTCCCTATCCAGGTGACAAGGTTATAGTTTCTGTTGCTGATATGAAGTACATTCGTCGTTTATGCAAGCTCACTGCAGAAGCGGGTGTGGACAGCGAAACCTTTTACGAAGAGGGAGATCTTGTTGATACTTTTATTATTCAACATCGTGGAATTTTACAACGGCTTGCAAATAAGTAACGGTTCCTAACCCCAGCTGGAAACGAAGGGAAAGACAGAGTCGAACTGCCTCACTAACATAACACACTGATTACCTGATGAGGACAGTGTCATAAAGCTAGATTATCAATAGATATTCTAGAGCGCAGATGGGAGCTGGCAAGCATTGTTTCACAATTTGCCAAGTTCTGAACTATGTAAGTATTCTGACTGATCGAGGAATTTTATGTTCGCGGAGCAAATCTAGTTTTTCAAACTTCCAAGAATACCGACGCACAGTTCATCGGGGCCAATAGATCCAAACTAACACCCAGCCAACAAAAACCACAAATGTAAGTACATATCGCATTGCCTGAGCCGCGCCCCGCTTGGTAACAAGCCCATTTAACCAATTTACTGGTATTTTCGACCACCTGTGTTTTGGAGACCAAGGGTTTCTTCTATCGCAACTATCCAAGCACGACTTTTTTCTTGGAAAGCCCTATGATTTTCGGCAATAACGAGCCAGGACATCATAACCAATATGGATGGTATCCCCAAGGTAATAAGCTGCAGTGTGGTCGGTTCTTTAATTGATGGAAGCGCCACAAAAATTGCGAGTGCTAAGGGAATCATTATTGCCCCTGTTGCCCATATCCTTTCATTATCAGAAATAAATCTCTGAGAATAGCTCTGGTATATTATTTGTAACCATTCATCAACTTGTCTGCCATTATTAGCATTCCCTTTTATAAGTTTTTCATTGATCTCGGTTTTTATTTGATCTACATATTTACGAAATTCAACATCATTTCCCATGAGTTTCACAGTGACCTCCGTCTTTATGGCCAGCGCGCTTAAATTCACCCTCACCGCCTGCGTCATACCTTTGCAGTGGAGTACCTACGCAATGATGGAGATATCTTTACCTTACAGATGATCCTAGGACATAGTACATTGGACATGGTTTGCCAGTATCTCCAGCTAGCGAAGGCAGACGCAAAAAAACTCATCGACGGGCATCTCCGGCCGATAGGTGGAAACTATAATTATAGATATAGATCGGGAAAGTAAATTTGAATTATTAATTGTCTTCTACAACTTCTATTACATGAGTGTTTACGAATATTTGGATCAAGTGTTCCAACCAATCATTCGAAATGAAATTATCATGAAAAATGATATCCATTCGAATATAGTACTTACCTTCATAACCGCTAGCAGAAAACTGGTTTATCCTAAAATAAATACCTTGGAACATGAACTCTTCACCCTCTTTCATTTGAACGTCAGTATCTTTCAACAAAGCTGACTGCCTCAAATAACCTATTGCCAATGAAAAACCTGTAGCAAAGATGACTTGTGCATCTTCAGGCTCCAAGACCTTCTTTACAAGTAGTTCTTGAAATACAGGCAGATAAATTCCTGCTACTAGTTTATCCACCCTGATTGAGACGCGTCGATTTGGTAGTGTATACGACAGTTCGAGGCCATTCGAATGTATGGGATTTGTACCACCGCTATAGATAAAATTGATCCCGCTGATTTTTAGCTGTTCTTCAATCGTCTTTATCAGTAAATTATCCTCTTCTGGAGGTTGAATTATCTTCAAATTTATTTTCAAAAAGGAAATTGCAAGAATACTTGATATAACTCTTGCGTTATTAAAGATCTTATTAAATTCCTCCTCTGTAAAATCGGCCTTAAATGTCGTTTTACAATATTGGTTTATGATTGCGATAATATTATCTAATGAGTTGGCTTTATCGCAGTTAAATCCTTGCAATAATGAAAGGGGAGGATTTATATGATTTAGATCTAATCCTAATATGCCAACTGGTACAACCTGGATCCCTCTCGAATAAACATGACCAGCCTCAAAGTTTAACCAATTGGAGGTATAGGAATTGGGCGAGATAAAAACGAACATTATCGATGCCTTTAACAACGCATCCTCAACACTTTTTACCCAATTCCTACCAAGCGGAATACTCTGTCCGTCGCTGGACAGAAAAATATCTATTGCCCTCCCGGTTCTTTCATCGATGAGTTCCTTAAGTTTTATCAGGACCTCTTTGTCTTTTGAGGAATGACTAAAAAAAATAATGGGTTTATCCATAATACTCCCTCCCAGAAGAACCAATGTAAATGTGATGTTTACACTATACATTTCCTTATACCAAAAATCAAGAGTGATGGCTTTATGAGAAAGTATATTAAACTACAGAAAATGGGCTCTTCGCATTTATCTGGTAGAAATGCGGCTATAATCTTTATTAAGCAATATGGATGAGAAGCCGTTACACTTAGTCGTGAGATTTTCAGACACAATATTCGGCGTGGGAGATGTGGTTGCCAAACACAATACTATTACCTTGAAATATGGAACAGTCTGGTCCGGCAAAATGGGGAGCACTCTTGTTCAACGCCGAATTGAGAGCCATCAACTCAATATTTCCAATTGCGGAACGTTGGTGCTCAGTTCTTCTGGATATTTTTTAGTTTGTGAAAACAAGTCCATCTTCTAATCTATAAGGGTTAACTATGCCTACAAATAATACTGAAATCGAAAAACGTCTCTGGGACGCAGCAGACGAGCTGCGAGCCAACTCAAAGCTGAAATCATCCGAATATTCTGTACCAGTCTTGGGCTTAATCTTCCTGCGCTTCGCTGACCACAAATTCGCAAAGGTGGAGGAGGAGCTGAAACCACAGCAAAGCTCTGGGCGGAGGAAGGTCTCAAAGGTGGACTATCAAGCGCGCGGCGTGCTGTATCTGCCAGAAGAAGGGCGCTGGAATGTATTGATGCGATTACCCGAAGGGACGAATATTGGCAAGGCAATCAACGATGCCATGCGCGCGATTGAGGATGAGAACGGTGATCTCAAGGATATCCTGCCCAAAACGTACAACCGCCTGGAGAACAGCGTCCTGGTCACACTGCTGAAGGTTTTCAATTCCATCCCGATGGACATCGAAGGGGACGCCTTTGGAAAGATCTACGAGTATTTCCTAGGCAAGTTCGCCATGAGCGAAGGACAGAAGGGCGGCGAATTTTTCACACCGACCTCTCTCGTCAAATTGATTGCTGAAGTAATCGAACCATATCACGGTTTGATCTATGACCCGGCTTGTGGGTCTGGTGGGATGTTCGTGCAGAGCGCAGCGTTCGTCGAGCGACACAAACAAGACCCAAGCCGAGAGATTAGCATTTACGGACACGAGCGCGTGGCGGAGACGGTACTCTTGTGCAAGATGAACTTGGCTGTACATGGACTAGCAGGCGACATTCGCCAGGGCAACTCTTATTACGAGGATCCACACAACGCGACAGGCAAATTCGACTTTGTGATGGCCAACCCGCCTTTCAATGTGGACCGGGTGGATAAGGAGCGCATAAAAGACGATACTGCCCGCTTCCCCTTCATAATGCCGCGGGCGGACAATGCCAACTACCTTTGGATCCAGTTGTTCTACAGCGCTCTTAACCCTAAAGGCCGGGCCGGCTTCGTGATGGCCAACTCTGCGGCGGATGCGCGCCAATCAGAAGGCGAGATCCGTAAGGCATTGATTGAGGGCAGTGTGGTAGATGTGATGATTGCCATTGGCAGCAACTTCTTTTACACAGTGACCCTGCCCTGCACACTGTGGTTCTTAGACAAAGGAAAGGCCGGCACGGAACGACAAGATAAGGTACTCTTCATCGATGCTCGTAATATCTTCACCCAAATTGACCGGGCGCATCGAGAATTTACGAACGAGCAAATCGGCTTGATAGCAACCCTGGTGCGCCTTTATCGGGGTGAAGGCCTGAACGAGTTTATCCTCAATGCGGCGGCTTTTCCCCAGCTAGCTCCAGCACAAGTAGTCACTCTGCAATCTCTAATCAAAAATCGCCAATACAAGGATATACCTGGGCTCTGCAAAGTTGCCACGCGAAGGGAGATCGAAGCACAAGGTTGGAGCCTGAACCCGGGTCGTTACGTAGGCGTTAGCGCCCGCGGCAAAGATGATTTCGACTTTTCTGAGCGGTTAGAAGGATTAAATGAGGAACTAGAGGTGCTCAAAACCGAAGCGCACGAGTTGGAAGAGCGTATTGCCGAGAATGTAGCAAAGTTGTTGGAATAATCATGGCTGAACTTGAAGTTACAACCCTCAAATCAATCTGCACTTTGGTAACAGATGGTACGCACGATACCCCTAAGACTTTGCTCGATGGTTTTCCATTTATAAAAGCAAAACAAATCGCCAATGGCTATATTGATTTCGATGACTGTGAATTTATCAGCTATGAAGATCACTTGAAAGTAATATCAAGATCAAAACCTGAAAAAGGAGATACGCTTTTTGCTCATATTGGGGCTACACTCGGCGCTACTGCTTATATCAACACAGATGAAGAATTTAGTATAAAAAACGTTGCGTTATTTAAACCGGATCCCGAGAAAATTGATCCGCGATATTTATATTACCTTGTTCTAAGTGACGAATTCCAAGCTCGCATAAAAAATTATCGAACCGGGGCTGCCCAACCTTTTGTTAGTTTGGAAATTCTTCGAAACCAATCTATTAAGTATTTCGCCGATATAACCATCCAGCGTAAAATTACCGTTGCCCTCTCGAATTACGACGACCTGATTGAGATTAACAAGCACCGTATTCGCATCTTGGAGCAGATGGCACAATCTGTCTACAGCGAGTGGTTTGGGTCGGTGGATGCAAAATCACTTCCTGAGGGATGGGATGTTGCGAAGTTGTCAGATCTCGTCGAAACGCAGTATGGCTATACTGAAAGTGCGAATGAAATTGAAGTTGGACCAAAATTTGTTAGAGGAATGGATATCAATAAAAATTCCTATATAAAATGGAATGAAGTGCCATATTGCCCAATCAGCAAAGACGAATTACCAAAATATAAATTGAGCGTTTGGGATATTCTGGTTATCCGTATGGCTGACCCAGGAAAAGCGGGGATTGTAGAAAAAGAAATTGATGCAGTTTTTGCTTCATACCTTATTCGCTTGAAGATAAAGTCACCAAAACTGTCTCCTTATTTTCTGTTCTATTTTTTGCTATCAAATCGTTACAAAGATTATATAACTGGTGCTAGCACAGGAACAACCCGCAAAAGTGCAAGCGCTGGCGTTATTACTGATATCGACATTTTTATTCCACCAGACCATCTTCGCCAAAAATTTGAAGATCACATTTCATTTTTGCGCCAACTGTTGAACAATTTGCTTGACAAAAATGTAAACCTTCGGCAGACG
>Ga0187877_1001074_pt1 | contig 30215 bp, 28 predicted proteins | sample June2016WEW_17_1_3_FD_132430 | JGI IMG/M metagenome (GOLD analysis project Ga0187877, IMG submission 132430) | Peatland microbial communities from SPRUCE experiment site at the Marcell Experimental Forest, Minnesota, USA - June2016WEW_17_100 | ecosystem: Environmental > Terrestrial > Soil >...
GGGCCGCCTGGGCGTTCGTCACGGCCTGCTCGTCCGTGGCGACCGTCTCCTGGGCGGTGGCGATGGCGGAGGCCGAGGTCAGCTCGAGCAGGGCCTGCTTGGCCTGGGCGAGCGCGATCTGCTGGTTGGTATCGTCCAGCTGGGCCAGCACGTCGCCGGTCTTGACCTGGTCCCCGACGCTGACGTTCAGCTTGGTCAGGACCCCGCTGGTTTGGAAGCCGAAGCTGATCTCATTGGCCGCCACCAGCGTCCCCGTCCCGCTGGCGATCAGGGATATGCTCCCTGTGCGCGCCACCGCGGTCTGCAGGGTGGGCTGCGCGGCTGCGGCAGTCTGCGCCTGGCGGTTCTGGTAATAGGCATACCCGCCGTATGCGATGGCGATGACGATCACGGCCAGAACGAGGACACGCACCCATTTCGGCCAGCGAGTGAAGAAGGAGAAGAGAGATTTCATGGATTCACCTTTCATAGACGGTATTGCACCAGGGCTAAGTCTAGCCGGTGGAAATAAGTATAAGCTTAAAAACTGATGTAGACATTGTGTAGGTTTGTTTGGGAAGCCGGGCAGGCTTCAAACGAATCGCTGCGTAACCATTCTCAGGACAGATTACAGAACCCCAATATCTGGCAGTTTGGAAGCAAAACAGCTCAAAGCTGCCAGAAAAGTGCCCGGTCGATCCATAGATTCGGTTCTTCCTAGTACTCGTTAGCCGGTACGTCCCTGAAATTGAACAACCCCTCGGCTTTTGTACCAGAGGTTGTTCCAGCACACGTTTTTTATTTGGGCAACAAGGGGTATGGAAGCTGCGGCGGGGGCGCCCTTTGGCTGGGTCGATCCAGCTCCTATTTGATTATTGAGGAACGCATCCCTGCCTGGCCTTTTTTGCGCACCACCGTGGCCGGCGACGGCCGTGGTGCGGTCCGCTTCCGCAGGGCTACCATGATCAGCCAGAAGACGGTCAAGAAGAGGACCGTCAGGCCTGTGCCTTTGTAGACCAGCTGCATGGCTGGCAGGACGGCGTCGGTCCCGGCATAAAGCCCGTGCAGCGTCGCGCCCAGGTATCCAAGAAGGCTTAAAACGTGGATTGCCCGGAAGGCGCGCATGCCGATCCGTCGCTTAAGGTAAAACGTGATTGTGACTAGAAGTGTGAGGTAGAAAGCGATGACCCCGATTCCCACCCAAATGGGCCGGTAAGGGGAAAGGAAGGGGATCAGGATTTGCGCAACTGAATACGGCAGGTAGCGGTCGAGGCTCAAGACGACAATATGGAGAACAATAAAGCCGATTGAAAGCAAAGAAATGAATTGGTGGAAATCGTAGGTGAACATGCGATCCAGCAGCTGGTCAAGGTACTTGCTCGTCACTGCCAGCCCTAGTACCATCGAGAACCAGAGCAGCAGGTAGGCGATGATCCCGGCGGCGCGCGTAACATACCACCAAAGCTGGATGCTGTTCGCGGCGAAGAGCCAGTTTAAGTTCTGGGCTAGCGTTTGGCCGGCCGGCGACATGATAACGATCACCCCCAGGAATAATACTCCGATCACCAGCAGTGTACACACCACACTGAAGATCGACACTAACAGGGATGGCTTCAGTTTAGACTGAGAGGAGTTTGCTTCTGACATTGATATTATCCATTCTTTCCTGGTTGCCCCAGATTTTCCGTTCGCGGTCCACTGCCAGGTAGGAGAACTGAGTCCCGCCATCGCGCCTGACCTGCTCCGCTTCCTGTGGGCCGGCGATGAGCAGGGCTTTAGCGAACACCTCGGCGGTCGCAGCGTGGGGGGCAAGGACCGTGACACATAACCAGTCGGTGATGGCCGGTTCGCCTTTGCGGGGATCAATGAGGTGGTGGCGCAGCTTCTCGCCCTGTTTCCAGGTGCGCTTGGTCACCGAAGAAGTGACGACTGCGCCGGGATTGACCTGGAGGGTGGTCAGGATCGCCCCACTCTGGAGCGGGTCCTCGAGTGCGACCGGCCAGGCTTCCGCACCGGCCGGAAGCCCGATCAGGAACATATCCCCACCGGCATCCACTGCACAGGCCGGAGAATAGTTGGATAAAAGCAGGGCCGCCTGTTCGGCGATCCAGCCTTTTGCAATCCCTCCCAGGTCAAGTGCCATAGCGGTCGGAAGCAGGATTCTTTGTCCTCTTTCGTCGAGTTCCATTTTACTAAAAGAAGGTCGGTGGACCGCCAGCAGGGATTCAAGCAATGGGGCCGGCAGGCCCTCCCGCAGCAAATCCATGCTCCGGTCATATCCGACCCGGCGCAGGTCCGGCAGGATGGACGGGTCGAACAGGCCGCGCGTCTGGTGGTAGAACTGCTGTGACAGGCTGACCACGGTGAATAGTTCAGGAGAGGCCGGGAACCAGCTGCCGGCCCCCCGGTTGAGCGCCGAGAGCTCACTCGTGTCCAAAAAACGGCTGAAGCGGGCTTCGCTGGCCTCTATGAACTGCCGGGCTTTTTCAAACCCCTCTGCCAGCTGGTTCGGATGTCCCTCTGCGGCCAGCAGGACATCCGTGTTCATGGCGCGAAAATGGACAGTTTCCATTATCTATGACCCGCGTGTCGTCAGTAAAGGGATCCCTGAACTGGGCTGAGGATTGGGTTGAATGTTGGGCTGAGGATTGGGTACGATCGAGTTCTGGATCGAGCCATTCGCGAAACCGTCGTTGAAGAACTGGATCGGTGGTAAGGTCGGGAGGGGCGTGATGGTGACGACCGAGGCTTGTTGTACCGGCTGGATCGGTTTGGGGGAGTGCGCCAGCATTACCCACCCGCCCAGGAAACTGAGCGTGCTGGCAAGAGCGATCCAGATGTGCAGTGTGGTCTTGAGTGGTTTCATGAGGATCTCCTTTCAATTGCCCGCGCCGGTAACGGTGATCTGGCCCGTGCTGTCGATCTGGATCAGGCCGCGGTTCTGCAAGTAGGTGAGCAGTTGCTGGACCATCTGCAACTCCTGGGCAGCTTGGTTCAACTGGGTATTGTAATTTTGGAGGGCAGTCTGGTACTGCTGCTCGCGAGCCTGGTACTGGCTGATCTGGCTTTGCAGTTGAGCGATCTGCGCCTGATAGGAGGCGGAAGGGTCGCTGGCTGCGGCCGTCGTATTGATTGCCGCGGCCTGAGAGGGTGAGTTCGCGGCGGCTGTTCCATTGGAATTGGTCAGGGCGTTCGCGCCGACTACGACCATGGTCAGGGCGACGATCCCGGTGATCAGAAAAGCGGCCATTAGAGCGATGATTTGTTTGCGCATGGTTTTTACTCCTGCATAGATTGGCGGTAGTATACAAAAAGAAGATGAAAGCAAGATGAATGAATCGGACTTATTTTTTTATGGCTTTCATCCCACGGTCATCTTTGCGTGCTAGAATCAGTCATCGAACATTTAGAACGGAGCTTGCATGTGCGGATTCTCTTGATCGAGGACAATCGCCGTTTGAGCGATTCCCTGCGGATGATCCTGCAGGATGACGGCTATATCGTGGATACGGCATTCGACGGTCTGGAAGGAGAGGAGTTGGCCACCCTGGCGTCCTATGACGTGATCCTCCTGGATGTCATGCTGCCTGAAAAGGACGGGCTGGCGGTTTGCCGATCACTGCGACTCAAACACGTCACCACGCCGGTGCTGATGTTGACCGCCCGCGACGCCCTGCCGGACCGGGTGACCGGTCTGGACAGCGGCGCAGATGACTATTTGGTCAAGCCCTTTGAGGTGGATGAGTTGCGCGCCCGGATCCGGGCGCTCCTGCGACGTGAGTCTGCTGACAAATCCGCCCTGCTGCGCGTGGGAGATCTAAGCCTCGATCCGGCGACCCACCAGGTTCGGCGCGGCGAACGGTCGATCGATTTGACTGCCAAGGAATACGCCTTGTTGGAGTATCTGATTCGCCGTCCAAGCCGGATCGTCACGCGCCAGATGGCCGAAGAGCATCTGTGGAGCTCGGACCGCAGCATCGCTTCGAATATCGTGGATGTGTACATCCGCCGCCTGCGCCGCAAGATTGACGATCCGAGCCCGGTGAAACTGATCGAAACCGTGCGTGGATCCGGTTACCGACTGCACCCCCCGGAGGAGGCATGAAGCTGTCCGTGCCGGTCAACCTGAGGGAGCGGCTCAGTGGGCTGGTGCACAGCATCCGCTTCCGCTTGGTATTGTGGTTTGTCGCCATCCTTGCCCTGGTGCTGGCAGCTTTCAGCACTTTCATCTATCTCAGCGAAGGACGCGACTGGCGCGCAGACACCCTCGGTCGCCTCGAGCGACAGATCACCCTTTTTGAAGGATTGCAAGTGTTGGAACCGGCTCAGATCCCGCAAAACTTTGTCCAGGAGAATGATCTGCTCCTGCTCCTGGACCCGAAAGGCAATGTGCTCGCGAGCCAGGGAACGGTATCCGCGCAGGACTCCCTGCACCTGGCGGAACTGGGATTGCAGGAATATCCTCAACCCGACCATCCGCCGGTGGCGTTCACCGCCTCGATCGGGGGGGACCCCGCTACCTCCTCGCAGGACCAGTTCCTGATCACGGCTATCTCCGGTGGAAATGGTCCGGCGGGTTACATCCTGCTCGGCAGTCCGCTCGACTCGGGGGGCCAGCTTCATCGGCTGCTGTTGACCCTGCTGGTCGGCAGCCTGCTCACGCTGGCGGTAGCCCTTGCAGGAGGCCTTTGGTTAGCCGACCGGGCCATGCGACCGGTCCAGATGATCACGCATACCGCTCGAGCGATCAGTGATACGGATTTGAGCCGTCGCCTGAATATGAAGGGCAGGGATGAACTTGGCGAACTGGCAGACACCTTTGATGCCATGCTGGCCCGCCTGCAGGCCGCTTTTGAACGGCAGCGTCAGTTCGTGGCGGATGCCAGTCACGAGCTGCGCACCCCGCTGACCATTGTGAACCTGGAGGCGAGCCGGGCGCTGGAAGGTGCGCGGCCCGCAAGGGAATATGCCCGGGCCCTCAGCGTCATCCGGTCTGAAAATGATTATATGAGCCGCCTGGTGAACGACCTGCTGACCCTGGCCCGCATGGATGCCGGACAGACGGTCCTGCAAAAAAAGCCGGTGGATCTGAGCGAGGTTGCCCGGGAAGCGGTCGATCGGCTCACCGGCCTGGCTTCCCGCAACGGTGTGACGATCGAAGCCGGGTCCCTGGCGGAGGCGCGTTTGACCGGTGACCGCCAGTACCTGCAGCAGATGGTCAGCAACCTGATCGAAAACGCGATCAAATACTGCTCCACGACGGACGCTCGTGTCCGGGTGGAGACGGGTAGCCAGGCGGGCAGGAGCTGGCTGCGCGTCTCCGACAATGGCCCCGGCATCCCCGCCGAGCACCTGGCCCACCTCTTTGACCGGTTTTACCGCATCGACCAGGCCCGCACCCGCAATGAGGAGCGGTCGGGCAGCCGGCCGCCTGCCTCGGGAAGTGGTCTGGGTTTGTCGATCGTGCAGGGGATCGCCCAGGCCCACGGAGGTGACGTCCACGTCACGAGCGTGGTCGATCGCGGGACGACCTTCGAAGCAGAATTTCCCTCCCTGGGGCCGGAAGAAGAGCACCAAGATTGAAGCCGCCTCAGGAGGGCAGCCCGGTGGGTCATTTGGGAGGGGGGATGAGTACGGCGACCGGACCTCTGGAAGCCATATTGAAGAAAGCGATCAATGCTCGTGAGCGATTGTTCGATGCTCAACACGAAACCGCTTTCCGATTGTTTAATGGTTTTCTGGAGGGATGTCCTGAACTCGTGATCGATCTTTACGCTGCAACAGTTCTTCTGCACAACTACGCCGACCCGCCTGAGCAAGGCGCGTCGTTCATTGAAACAGCCCATGTCCTTCTCCGGGATCTTTTCCCCTGGGCCCGAAGCTTCGTCCTGAAGACCCGCCATGGTGCTTCATTGGAAGACTGGAAGGGGAAAATCCTCTCTGGCGGGGAACCGGACCGCAAGGTGTGCGAGAACGGAATCTGGTATGCCATTGATCTGTGTATGAACCGGGATGCCAGCCTGTACCTGGACACGCGTCTCCTGCGGCGGTGGGCACTTCAGAACCTGAAGGGCAGGACGGTCCTGAACGCCTTCGCTTACACTGGAAGCCTGGGGGTGGCCGCCTTGGGGGGCGGGGCCACGCGGGTTCTCCAGCTGGACTCAAGCCGTCGTTTCCTGAACCTGGCTGACACTTCCTGCCGCCTCAACGGCTTCACGGTTGCAAACCAGGATTTTCAAGTGGGCGATTTTTGGCCGCAGATCGAACACCTTAAACGGGCGGGGAAGCGCTTCGAATGTGTGTTCCTCGACCCGCCCTTTTTTTCCACGACCCGCAGAGGGGTCGTCGACCTTGCCAAAAACAGCGCCAGGCTGATCAACAAGGTCCGCCCGCTGATCGATGATGGGGGCCAGCTCGTGGCGATTAACAATGCCTTGTTCGTGAGCGGGAAAGCCTACCTGGAGGTGCTGGAGGATCTTTGTGCCGATGGTTACCTGCAGATCGAGGAGCTGATCCCGGTACCGGAGGATTTCACCGGATATCCTGAAACCCGTCAGGGGAGTCCGGTCACCAACCCGGCGCCCTTCAACCATGCCACAAAAATCGCCGTGCTGCGAGTACGCCGCAAGGCGCGCTAGTTGGACTTTCGGGGAGAGGCTCGTTGGCCGGCCCGTCAATCGAACGAGAGACCGGGCACGGAAAGGGGACTCGGCAGGTGGTCCTATCGTAAGGTGGGGTCGAACCCTTGCCTCTCGAAAACAAGCTGGAGGTCAGACGACCTACCGTGGATTCACTTGGTGAGTTCACGCAAGCGTTGGACCATCAGGGAGGCGGCCATGACTGCCAGGCCGGCAATGAGCACCCATTTCCAAAAATGGATCAACAGGATCAACGCGGCGACCATGGCGAGGATCAGGGTTACCCGCCCGATCGTCTGGATGATGGCACCGCGCAGGGTCGAATCGGCCACGACGAACAGGATCAAGATGATCGCCAGACCGGCCCAGAAATAGTGCGGCGCGAAGAAGATCAGGGCCGCGACGGCGAAGAGCAGCAAGCTCAGGCTGACAGCCGCCCAGGTCTCGGCGGCGCGGTCAAAGCGGAACACCGGGCCGGGCTGGTCCGGTGTGACCAGATGGTGGATATGGGCGCGCGGGTCACCTTTCTCGCCCGCTTTCAGCCGCTCGAACTGTTCGGTCAGCCCTTGCAGCAGGGCGATGTTCTCCACACGTTCCCGGCGCAGTTCTTTAACTTCCTCGGCCTGGGCAGCCAGGTTTTTTTCCAGGGCAGCATACAGCTTGGCCAGATGCGGATTGCCTTCCATGCCTTTCAACTTGATGCCCAGGGACTGCAGCTCGTCGGCCTTCTCCGGGATGAGCCTCTCCAGCTCCTCCTGCCGGCGGATGATTTCCTTGCAGTCCTTGTCAAGCCTCTGCAACGCCTGAGGCGGCGGAGGGACTTTGTCAAGGCCAGCGAAACCGAGTGGGTCGTACCAGGTGCCGCGCGGCGAACCATCCCGGTTGTACATTGGACCGGCCGGGGCGTTCTCGCCGGAGATCGGGTCGCGTGCGAAAAGCCCCCACAGCCCTCGGAAGCGGCTCACCCAGTGTGTGGATTCGTCGATCAGGACCGGGGACCAGGCGTGGGATTTTCCTGGCCCGACGGCCAGACCGTCGCCGCGTGCGTAATCGATGAACGGGATGCGGAAGAGATTCCCGGCCTGCTGGCCGAGGCTCTCTGTCCAAAACTTGTTCCAGGCGTGCAAGGCCTCTGATACCCAACTGGGCATCGGCAGGCTGACCTCGGCCTGGAATTCCCCGCGCCGGTAATAGGAAGAGTGCGATCCGGCCCCGGCGTAAACGACCGGGTGACCGTCCTCGAGGTCGACCTGGCCGCGGTCGTCCCAGCGCCGGCGCAGGTCGTCCCCCTTGAAGTCATGGGAAGCATAACCGAGCCATTCCGGGACCAGCCGTCCGGAGTCCTCGTAAAGGTAGATGTTGATCATCTCCCAGTCGGCTTCGTGATCGTTGACCCCGTGGAAGCCGGAGCGCCAGCTATCGAAGCTGGAAAAGAACCAGTACTGGAGCACTGTCCAGCCGTTCTGGTTGGCGACCCGGCCGTAATAAACAAATTTCGGATCTTCCTTGAAGGTTTCGTTGTAGTCGATCTCGGCTGCGGCTGCGGTGGCGGCCGGGACCTTGCCGCGCAGTAGGAAAGAGAGCGAGAACAGGCCGTCCATGAGGCGGGGCAGGAAGCCGCCGCGTGCCAATCGGCCGATACCAGCGTGGAAATGGTAACCCAGCCTGCGGCGCAGGCGCGCCTGTTTCCCCAGCATCTGAGCGGCTTCTGTCAGGCTGAGCGGCTCGATGTAGCGGAGATAGCGTACGGCCCCAAAGGGCGCCGGGCGGTTTTCGACCAGCTTCTCCGTCGTAAGTTCCCCGTGCTTAACCAGCAGCTCGTCGCGGCCGTCGGGATTGTGCTCCCACAGGCTGCAGTCGCGCACGTAAGATTCGATATCCGTCGGGAAGAACTGCTCACCTTTGGTGAAGTAAACCACCGGCTCGAACTGGCGCAGCAGGTCCAGGCTGGAGGCATCAACCGGGGCGGTTGGGCGATCAGAAACCGGGCTGGCCATCGTCCCTCCTTATCTTGAAAATCAGCTGGACGCTGGTCAGGTTGAGGGCAAAGGCAATGACCACGTCGGAAGCCATCACGAGGTAGTTGGGATGGCTGTAAAAATAATTGACCAGTGAGATCATCAGGGAAATGCCTGTCCAGGCCATCAGGAGCACCCAGGACCAGCGACGTAGGCGCAGGAAGCCGATCAGGACGACGATGCCGGCGGCGGAGAGCAACAAATAGCTCAGACTGGACAGGAGGGCGCTGCCCAGGGCTGTTACTTTCCAGCCAGTCAGGAGCGGACCTGCGATCCCCTCCTTAAAAACCTGCTGGTGGAGCAGCGGATTAACGACCTGGTACAGCCGGATCAGAAAGAGCACGCCGATGGCGACCGCGATCACGCTTACGGCAGCCGGTCTCTTCTTGAGGTAGCTTTTTTTCCTTTTCGCCACGCCGCACCTCTCGCTCGATTTTTCTCATTATATAGCCAAACGGAATTGATTATAGAAGGGAGGATCGCCGAGGCGATCCTCCCGCTCGATTCATTTCTGCACTTCCAGGGTCCTGAGCCGGCGCATTTCCGGCCAGATTCTCGCGACCGCCAGGACTACTAGGATCGTGCCGATCCCGCCGCCCACCACGGAAATGACCGGTCCGAACAGCCCGGCGGTGACACCGGATTCAAAGCCACCCAGCTCATTGGAGGCGCCGATGAAGATGCTGTTCACGGCAGAAATACGCCCGCGCATTTCATCCGGGGTGCGGGTCAGGAGAAGGGTACGGCGGATCACTACGCTGATGTTGTCCAGGCCACCCAGCAATATCAGCATGGTGATCGAAAGCCAGAAGGAGGTGGACAGGCCAAAAACGATGGTTGCGAGGCCGAAGCCGGTCACGGCAACGAGCAGTGTCCGACCCGCACGTTTGAAAGGGGGCAGATGGGCCTGGAGCAGGGCCATGACCAGCGCCCCTATCGATGGGGCGGCACGCATCAGGCCGAGGCCTTGCGGCCCGACCCGCAGGATGTCCGTTGCATAGATGGGCAGCAAGGTCACCGCACCGCCCAGCAGCACGGCGAACATATCCAGGGTGATGGCGGCCAGGATCACCTTCTCGCCGCGCACGAACCGGACGCCTTCCTTCAATGATTCCAGGGTGGCGGATTTGGCCGATAGGGCCAGCGGGCGCCCCCTGAGCAAACCGATCAAGATCAGGAATATCAGAGCTCCTAGGGCATCCAGGACGTAAATCAACGTGACCCGGTTCAGCAGCGCGGCCAAGCCTCCGGCGAGGGCCGGCCCGAGGATGGCAGCAATCTGGGACGTGCTGCTGTCCCAGGTTGCCGCGCTGGCGAACAGGTTCGGCGGCACCGTAGAGGGCAGCAGGGTTGAGGTGGCCGGATCATTAAAGGCCCGGGCGACGCCGATGCCAAGCAGGCAGAGGTAAATCAATACGAGCGATCCCTGCAGGTATGAGAGCAGCGCCAGGCTCAGCGAGCACACCGCCAGCAGGGACTGCGTGATGGCGACCGTCCGCTTGCGGTCATATTGGTCCGCCACGTGCCCTCCCGGGAGGGAGAGCAGGATCACGGGGATCACCTGCACAAGTCCAACCAGGCCCAGGGCAAAAGCATTGTGCGTGCGCAGCCATAATTCCCAGGCGATGGCGAAGGACACCATCTGGCCGGTAAAATTGGTGATGAAGTGACCCGCCAGCAGCAGGCGAAGGTCCTGGTAGCGCAGGGCTGCGTACGGATCATGGTTGTTTCTCGAATATGTGCTCAAAATCCACCTGGTCAGAGGAGGTTGGAATAAGGCCCCTGAGGAATTCTAAGCGGGGCAGTCTCTCCCGGTGTGGCAGCCGGATCAGCGAGGGTTCCACTTGGAAAGGCGGGATCGGATCCAGATTAAAACCGGCGCTTGAGCAGGCCGGCCGCGGACTCTAAATTTCCTGTCCCTTGAACTGGCTGACGTACAGATGATGGTAGAAGCCGCGGGCCTCCAGAAGTTGTTGGTGTGTCCCCTGCTCGACGATCTCGCCATGATCGACCACGATCACATGATCCGCATCGCGAATGGTGCTCAAGCGGTGGGCGATTACGAAGCTGGTCCTGCCTGCCATCAACCGGAGTAAGGCTTTCTGGATCCGGGCTTCCGTGCGGGTATCCACGGAGCTCGTGGCCTCGTCCAGGATTAGGATGCGCGGGGCGGCCAGGATGGCGCGCGTGATCGAGAGCAGCTGCCGCTGGCCCTGGCTGAGATTGCTGGCCCGCTCGGAAAGCAAGGTCTGATAGCCATGGGGCAGCTGGCGGATAAAGTGATCAGCATCCGCCATTTCGGCTGCACGGATGCATTCCTCGTCCGTGGCGTCCAATCGGCCGAAGCGGATGTTATCCATCACCGAACCCGAAAACAAGAAGGTGTCCTGCAAAACCAGTCCCAACTGGCGGCGCAAATCCGCCTTTTTAAACTCGCGCAGATCCCTGCCATCGATCGTGATCGCCCCTTGATCGACCTCATAAAAACGGGTCAGCAGGTTGATGATCGTCGTCTTCCCGGCTCCCGTCGGCCCTACTAGGGCGATGATTTTACCGGCGCCGGCTTCCAGGGACATGTTCTTGATAACGGGCTTATCAGGCAGGTAGCCGAAATGGACCTGAGAGAAACGCACATCGCCTCGAACAAGGGCAGGCTCTGCAGTGTCCGGAGCATCGTCCACCTCGGAGGGGGTATCGATGATCTCAAAGACTCGCTCCGCGCCGGCCAGCGCGGCCTGGATCGAGTTGTACAGGTTCGCAATTTGCCGCAAGGGATTGACGAAATTTTGCCCATAGGTGATAAAGGTGGCAATCACTCCGACGCTCACCAGCCCATGCAGGGCCAGAAAGCCGCCTAGCCCGGCTAGCACGATGATGAAAAAATTCCCGAGGACCGTAGTCAGTGGCATCAGTAGCAGGGCATAGCTGTTGGCATACACGCCAGCCTGGTAGACCTCCTGGTTATGCTGCTGGAAGTCGGTGATCACCGTCGCGTTGCGGCGGAAGGCCTCGATCACCTTTTGACCGCTGATGGATTCCTCCATGACCGCGTTGAGCCTTCCCAGGTGTTTCTGCAGCTCACGGAAGCCTTTGCGCGTGTAGCGGGCGATGAACTGCGTAAACCAGAACATAATGGGGACGACGAACAGTGAAGCCAGCGCCAGCCAGTGGTTAAGCACAAACATGGCGATCAGGATCCCCGCCATGGAGAGCACACTGGCAATCAAGGAGGTCACGTTCTGCGAGACGGCTTGGTTGATGGCATCGATGTCATTGGTCAGGCGGCTCATCAATTCGCCGGGGGGATTGTGGTCGAAGAAGGCGATTGACAGGGTTTGCAGGTGCTCGAACAGGTCTTTGCGCATCTGCTTCAGGGCGCGCTGGGCAATGCGCGCCATGACCCAGTTGGCGGCGGCCTGGAACAGGTTGTAAAAGAGATAGACGACCAGCATCCAGAGGGCGATCCTGGCCAATCCAGCCACTTGTCGGGTCGTAATGAACCGATCGATCGCCTGGCCCATCAGATACGGACCGATGAGACCCAGGACGGTATAAACCAGAACGAAGGCGATCACCAGGACCAGGCCTGCTCTGAAGGGATTCAGATAGCGCAGCAGGCCCTTCAATGCCCGGCGGGGATTGCGGGCTTTTTCAATGATCCCAATCGCGGACCCCCGCCGAGGCTGCATGATCATGCGGACACTGCTCGTGCCCTGACTCGCAGGTTGGTTGCTCATGCGGGGGCGCTCCGGGCGATATTCGCTTCGGCTTTATCAAGGGCGATCCCATTCCCCAGCTGAGATTCAAAGATCTCCCGGTAAATTGGGCTGGTCTGCAGAAGCTCCTGATGAGTCCCTTGTGCAACAATCCTGCCTTTATCGATGACGACAATCTTGTCCGCCTTCAGGACCGTGCTGATGCGTTGTGCGACCACGAACTTGGTATGGGCATACCCCTGCACTTCCAAAGCATCCTGGATTTTGGTTTCGGTCTCCACATCGACCGAACTTGTGCTGTCGTCGAGGATCAGGATGCGAGGATGGATCAGCAGCGCCCGGGCGATGGCAATGCGTTGTTTCTGCCCACCTGAAAAATTCGTACCGCGCGCCTCGACATGGCTATCGTATCCGCCAGGCAGGCTTATGATAAAGTCATGCGCCTGAGCGACTTTGGCCGCGGCGATCACTTCCGCCTCATCGGCCTCCGGGCGGCCGTAACGGATGTTGTCCCGGATCGTCCCGGAAAACAGGATGGTCTCCTGCGGGACGATGCCGACCTGTGCGAGCAGCGAGTCATGCTGGATCTGCCGGACATCGCTTCCATCGATCAAAACCCGGCCTGAAGAGACGTCATAAAAGCGCGGGATCAGATTGATCAAGGTCGATTTTCCGGCTCCGGTCGCCCCCAGGATGGCGATTGTTTGTCCTGGTTCGGCGTTCAGGCTAACGCCCTCCAGCACCGGCTCCTCCCCGTTCCCGCTATAGTGAAAGTCAACGTTTTCGAAGTGCACCCTTCCGAGAGTCTGGGCGGGCAGGACGGAGGCCTGCGCGGCATCCTGGACTTCCGGGACAGTTTCGAAGATCTGGTTGACGCGGCCGGCCGAGGCCAGGCCGGTCGCCCAGGTGTTGGAGAGCATCGTCATCATGGTGAGCGGGGTCATGGTGGTGAGCAGGTAGTTGGTGAAGGCCACGATCTGTCCGACCGATAAACTGCCCCGGATGGATTGCAATCCGCCGGCCCAGATGACAATGACCATGCCGATGTTGATACACATCGTAAGGGCTGGTGACATGCTGGCCATGAACTGCATCACCCGGACCGAATGGTCGGTGAGGTTCTCGTTGGCTGTTTCAAAGCGCTGGCCCTCAAAATCAGCCCGCACAAAAGCCTTGACGAGGCGTACCCCGGCGACATTCTCCTGGAGGACGTTGTTGAGCCGGTCAAGCTTTTGCTGCACGGTGAGAAAGAGTGGCTCCATCTTCACGATGAAGAAAATGATGATGCCGGATGTGACCAGGAGCAGCGGCAACATCGTCAATGCCAGACTGGAGTCGATGCTGATCATCAGGATTAGGCTGCCGATCATGAGCAGCGGGGCGCGCGTCCCGATGCGCAGGGTAGTCTGGACCAGGGACTTGAGCGCATTCACGTCGCTGGTCAGGCGCACCATCAATTGGCCGGTCTGTTGCCGGTCGAGGTCTCCGAACGAATATTTCTGGATCTTAAGGAAGAGTGCCTGGCGCAGATCACGCGCCATGCCCTCGCCGACTTGTACGGAAAGGATACTGTTGCCGACAGCGATCACGGTGCTCAACAGGGAGATACCCAGCATCACCAGAGAGGTCTGCAGGACTACAGCCTGGTTATGCTTGGTAATCCCCTGGTCGATGATCCTCTGGATCAACCTGGGAATGGCGAGGTCCATGGTGACGAGCGAGGATAGCAGGATCAACGCGAGCAGAGCGCGTTTCCAATAAGGCTTCACAAAATGGAGAATTTTGAGGAAGGGGCTCGTGGTCAGCGGGAGGTCGGATCTCATGGCGGCGGTTTTGCCTGACCTGTTCTTTGAGAGTGCATCGGAGGCCAATGATACCTCTTAATGGTAGGGTTGGGGATTAATCCGACCTGAGATGGCCGGCAGGCTCGCGACCAGGGCCCTGGCCCAGGTTGGCAGATCATGCCGACCGGATGGATCGGTCCACTGGGTGGCCGCTCCCATGAGAAAATATTCAGGGATGTCAGGATGTTATAATCACCTGCATGGACCAGTTTAGCGTGAGGGCACCATCGGCGCGGATGGGAAATTCGGCGGATTAGGTTGGACCTCGATGGATTGCGTTTCACTGCATCCAATAGCCGGCTGAGGTGTGGCAGGGGCAAGGAAGTGTTCAATGAATCTGAGGCTGAAAGCTCTTTTTACGATCATGGCCCTCCTATCTTTCATGAATGGCGTCTTTTATTTGTTGATGCCTGTTTTCAGTTTGTCGATCCTACAGCGGCCGACGAATCCCATCGGCATCATGGATACACGCCTTTTTGGTGCGTGCGCCATTGGCCTGGCGGCGATCGCCTGGTCAGCCAGGGATTTCAAAGACCCTGGAGCTCAACGCGCCATGGTCTTAGGTAACTTGATCACCTTGGGGTTGATGGTCTGCGTCGATCTGGACGGCCTGCTCACAGGAGCGATCAGTGTGCTCGGGTGGCTTTTATTCTGTTTAGACCTGTCCCTGTCCTTGGGCTTTGGGTATTTCATGCTCAAGAAGAGCCTGGCCTGAGTGACCCCTGAGCCGGCTGCAGAAACAGCCCCGATCTCAAACCTGACAAATCTGTAAAGTGCCCGTTTTCTGATCCCCCTGTTTTTGGGGGATACAGGTCCGTCTGCCCCCATATCTGGTGGGGCAAAGAATTCCCCGAACCAGACCTAATAAATCTGTAAATTGCTGTTTCCCGAACCCTCACTATACTGTATCTAGTATTCATTCATAGACGGAGGAATCCATGCAGGAATCATATGAACCCATATACGCGCTAGTGGATGAAATCAAAGGCACGACCAAATTCCTGACCAAGCTCATCTTCCCCAGGCCCAGAATCCTCCTGACGATTGCCATTTTATGCGCCATCGTCATTGCAGGGGCGTTGATCCGCTGATCACCCCATCATTTCAGTAGTTGATCGTTTTTGATTAGGAATAGCTTAGCCTTCCGGTCATTTTAATATTTAATTCCTTCCTTCACCCCCCCTTACAATCATTCCGCTAGAACCGGGAATTACTTCAGATCGGCCCGAACGACGCTGGGCCGATCTGATTCATTTCCATCCTATACGTCCACCTTGATGCGGTCGCGGTAGGGATGGATCTTCCCGCCGAACCATACTTGGCGCCCTCTTATCCTTCTCCTGGCCCGGAAGCTGAAGAGCTTCCCGGTTTTGGGTTGATTTTCTAACCTCAGTTTAACCAATAGAGACGATTTGTTCAGGTTATTTTCATCTTTTTCCTTTAGAATGGGGTACATCGGGTGGAAATGCCTCGGGTTTCGGTGTCTCGAAGAGGACAGACCTGAAACATTTCCCGGATGTTGAACAAGGCGGCGCTCTGGATCACCGCTGAACTTGACCCGATGAGGAGTTTGAGATGATGAAAAATCGATGGCTTTTCTTGTTTATTGTGTTGGTGGTGATCGGGGCCTCGGCGCTGACCGGTGGAGTGGTCGGCGGGGCCGTCGTCTACCGGGTAGTAAGCCAGGTTCAGCCGACCCGATCCACCGCCGCGATTCAAACGATCCCGGCCAGTGCAAGCAGTCCGGTCCAGTCGCTTTCGGTCAGCACCACGCAGATCGAAACCACGATCACCCAGGCAGTGCAAAAAGCCGGTCCGGCGGTGGTGACCGTTGTGGGGACCATCCCGGGGCAGATGTCATTCTTCGGGCCAACCGGCAGCCAGACCGTGAGCGGGAGCGGTGTCTTCATTTCGGATCAGGGGTACGTCCTGACCAACAACCATGTCATCGAAGGGGCGAATAATATAACGATCACCCTTTCCGATGGGAAACAGCAACAGGCAACCTTGGTAGGGACGGACCCGTATTCCGACATTGCTGTGCTCAAGACAGCTGGTCCGGTGCCAGCGGTGGCAGTCCTGGGAGATTCGGACATGTTGAAACCGGGCGAGACGGCAATCGCTATCGGATCCCCGCTGGGCGATTTCAAAAATACGGTGACGGTAGGCGTGGTCAGCGCAACTGGACGGTCGATCGACACCGGTCAAGGCTACCAGATCGAAGGGCTGATCCAGACGGACGCAGCCATTAACCAGGGAAACTCGGGCGGCCCTCTGGTGGATCTGGCGGGAGAAGTGATCGGCATCAACACCCTGATCGTGCGTAGCACAGGAACCGGTGCCGTTGCGGAAGGTTTGGGCTTTGCCATTCCGATCAATACAGCACGGGCGGTGGCCGAGCAGATCATTCAGAAAGGCTACTTCTCGCACCCCTATCTGGGGATCAGTTACCAGCCTATTACCCCGGATATCGCCAACGCTTATAACCTGCCGGTGCAGTACGGCGCCTATGTGACTGGGGTTACCGCCAACAGCCCCGCCAGCCAGGCAAATTTGCAGCAAGGTGACATCATCACAGGCATCAACAACGTTGTGATCGATGCGAACCATTCGTACATCAACACATTATTCCTATACAAGCCTGGGGATCAGGTGACCCTGGAAGTGGAGCGAAGTGGCCGGAACCTCCAAGTTCAGGTGACCTTGGGTGAATCGAAAACCGGTTCGTGATGGGGATCAAGAATCGCCTCCGTCCTAGCGAGGGATGATCGAAACAGAATCATGTGGCTGCCCGTACTTTTGGGGCAGCCGCTTTAATTTTATGGGATGGATCTCGATGAAGATAAAGTCCAATAAGAATTCTCCTGCGTTCAATTTGAAGACGGCCGCAAGGGTGTCTATCTCAATGCTGGTATGAATTGATTCTTCGGAAATCGATGAAGCCTCGCTGAACGTCCAAGGCTGTCAACTGTACGCTGAGCCGGTGGCCGACATCCAGACCTTCGAATCCACCGACCAGCTTCCCTTCGACTGGCATAGTAAGGAGCCGGATCCAGGTACCCTTTTCGGATGCGCCAGTGACAATCGCATCAAACTTCTCTCCGATTCTCGATTCAAGCAGAAGCGCAGCCGCGGATTTGCCGACCTGACGTTCAACCTTGTTGGCTGCATCTTCGGCTGCGGTGCAGTGAGCCGCCAGAAGATCCAATTCGTCCTTTCGATAAGGCACGGACCGCTGGTCTATGGCCGCTTTTAATAAGCGATGGGTAAGCAGGTCGGGATAGCGGCGATTGGGAGCAGTCGAGTGGGCATAGTCCTTGACCGCCAGACCAAAGTGTCCAGGGACATTCCCATCAGGAAGCTCGGCAACATATTCACCAGCCCCCAAGAGCTTGATCACCGACAGAGAAAGGTCAGGGAATCGCAGCGGATCTTCGGTTTTCTCCTTGACGAGAAACTCCTCCAGTGCCCTTGAATCCGGATAACTGGGCAGTCCGAATTTGTGTTCCCCGGCAATTTCCACGATCCGGTCCCAGCGTTTTGGCGTACGGACCACGCGGCGGATCGAAGGGAATTTTCTGGCCGAGAGATAACGGGCGGTCACACCGTTCGCAGCGACCATAAAATCCTCAATGATCTCTTTGGCACGGTTCTTTTCTTCTATTTCGAGGTCACGGATTTGATCGCCGTCGAATATGGGTTTGGCTTCAAGGGTCTCCAGGCTTAGCGCCCCGTGGATGTGACGGAGATTCTTCATCTTTTGGGCGGTCCTATCCTGAAGGCGCAGATTCTCATCCAATCCATGTACAGCCGCGACGCCCTCCGGCGGGCTGCCGTTGCCATCCAACCATGCAGCCACATTGTTGTACGCGAGCTTGGCATGATTCGTAACCCGCGCCCGGTAGATATCAGAACCCTGAAGCGTTCCATCCGCATCAATCACCATTTCAACGACAAGTGACAGACGTTCCTCGCCGAAATTCAGCGAGGTGAGGTCGGTGGATAGCCTTTCAGGAAGCATGGGAAAGGTCTCGGCCGCGGTGTAAACCGAGGTGGTATTGTGGCGGGCGTGTTCGTCGATGGCCGAGCCTTTTTTAATGAGTGAGTCCACATCGGCCACGGCAACCAGGATTTTCACTTTATTTCCAGGCATCGCCTCGGCCACGCTAAGCTGATCCAGGTCACGCGAGTCATCGTTGTCAATGGAAGCCCACACAAGATCACGCAAATCCCGAACGGACTCGCCATCGGCTGTCCCTGGGTGCTGAAGCCGTCCAAGTTCGGCGAGCGCTTCGACAGAAAAATCAGGTAGCAGCCCGCGCTCAAGCATTACTCGATGGGCTATGCTCTGCAATATGACACGGTGAGATTGATTGTTTGAATTCATCATGAATTCATTCTACTACGTTAGACCACCATGTTATAGCGAACTTCCAACTGGATATCTTTCTGCAGGTTGAAAGAAACAACCGCATCCATCATGACCTTGAGTCCGTGGTCCCGGCCGTCATCCGACAAGGATAGCGGGCTATCGGGTAAGGGCGTTCTGTCCAGCTAAACCTGCGGAATGCCTTGATGAATGCCATCCGGGTTCTCCCAGCTGCTCATGGTCTGGGTTGCGCCAGAGCGGTTGTCCAGTTTAAACCCTGGCTAAGGCTGGGATCCAGGATTTATCTGGGTTACCCCCAAGGGGATTTGAACTCTTACATTTGAAATGTCCGTAATGGTCGCGTTGCAAAGCACATCAGACTGAATCGGGATGTCCTTTCCAGACCGGGGAGCGTACAAGCCCGTGTACTCCTTGGGAATGCTGGCGGTCAGCGCCTTCTTCCCCTTCACATCCTTAAAATTGCGCTGTCCAAATTACGATATTTGCGCTATGATAGGAATGATTTCTCCGATTATAGATCCTTTGGGGGAGTAGATCGTCTTTGGATGAATGCGCAGAGATTATTTCTACGCATAAAAAGGGGCATCCCTGCCTTATATTCTTGAGGAGGAAGAGATGAAATATCGACGTATTTTTATCCCGGCCGTATTGATTGTGACCATGCTGGTCCTATTCGTACCAGGGACAGTTTTTGCCCCCCAACCAGCCGCGGCAGGTTCGGGGCCGTCCCCTTGGCCTGTGCAGTACTATGGGTCGTGTGACATGGCTCAGTTTGTCGCGGATATCACCGTTCCAGACGGCACTTATTTCTCGCCCGGCGCAGCCTTCACCAAGACGTGGCGGATTGAAAACCTTTCCAGCTGCACTTGGACGACTTCTTACAGCATGATCTTTGTCAGCGGAAACCTGATGGGCGCCCCGTCGGTAGTCTATTTCCCGACCAGTGTAGCTCCGGGCGCTACCGTGGACCTGTCGGCCAACATGATCGCTCCATGGACCGTGGGTCATTATTTCGGCTATTGGAAGCTGCGCGACGACGCGGGTCTCATCTTCGGTGTCGGGCCCTTATACCGCACGACGTTTTATGTGGATATCCACGTCGGCTCGCCAGTGAACTACACTCCCTATTGGCGTTACGGTCCGCCACCCGGGTACAGCTACCTGCCAAGGCCGCCGCAGAGTTTCCCTGACGGTGTGTGTAAGCCGGGCTACTGGGTAGGATATTACCCCTATCCACCTTATACCTGGCTGGGATATTGTGCATATCCATATTGGCAACCTTAAGCTCCTCCCTAGATTCTTCTCTCAGCAGTGAGGATCCAGTAACCCGCTCCTGATTTACGGGGGTTGGTTGGATCGCTGGATATAGTGGAATCTGACGCACCCGTCAACTTTGACGGGTGCGTTGATGAATGCCGTACGCTGTTGTGAGGATCCTGGCCGAACAGAACGGCCCGGCTTCCGATTTGCGCTTCCATCTCTCTAATAATTTATGACGGATTACTTCTCTCTCCCTAATGGCCGTTGATCTTCACCGCTTCAATCACGTACATCTGGCGGTCGATACCGCTGGCACCATACGGTTGATAAACGGGATTTCCTGTGTATTTTTCTGACAGCTTGTTGATGTGGTCGCGCGCACCATGTGCCTCGTCGTTAAGCTTGCCAACATAGCCCTGAATCTCAATCCAATGGCCTGTATTTTGAGGATCGATCACGAGCAACGACAGCTTGGGATTAACTTGCAGATTCCGGGCTTTCTTCGTCGCCGCAGGCGCATTGACCCGGACATGCTCTCCGTCGAAATCGCACCAAACCGGTACGGTGTGCGGTTGTCCATCCGGGTTGACTGTGGTTAGAGCACACAGAAGTGGCCGGCTAAAGAGATCATGGAATTTTTCTGGAATGGGTAGCGACATTTGAAATAGTCCTTTACGATACGATTGGTGGCGAAACGACTGAGCCTGCTATCATTCTATCATTACGTGCCTCAAGCGGCACGTCTTGGTCGAACAAGCAGAAGTGATAGAAAGTAAGACAAAACGGTCATCACTTGGAGACCATGTAGGGGATCCCGGTGCCGCGCCGTTCGGGTGTAGCGACCCCCCGGGGGTCGCGAGAGCCGGCCGCCAGCTGACCGGCTTCTCTTTGAAGGTAATTCTCAGGGTATGGCAGAATGCCTAATCGTTCTTATTAAACCATGAAAACTCATAATTTCCCTAATAAATGTGAGTTAAGACGATGGACATCATAAAAGCTGGAGACCTTCTTTTCTGGATGAGACACAATTCAGCCCGAAAAGCTACATGTGCATGGTTACCGGAGGATGATGAGCTAAAACAGGCGATTCGGATGGGGGGAATTAAAGTGTAGAGAGCGCTACTGCATACCATTGGAACCAGAAAGTATGAAGCGTTTGAGTTCAGGAAGTCTGATTCTTTCAGATTTGATGAACAAACAGAGAAATACATTTATTAGAGGGGTCTGTATCAGTGTTCGGATGAATTACGATTCATTACTTAATTTTCAAGAGCATGAGGGATTCTTTTCGCTCGGTCAATGTAAGGAAGATTACGGTATCGACTATCTTTTTTCAATTTGCGATCTAAGCTGCGGAAGGTAAGGGTTTACTTAGTAAGATGCCTTCTAGAGAAGAAATTGTAGAAAAGTGCCTTATCAATAGGCACTTTTCCCTTTTATCAATCAACTTCACACAAAACACTTATTTGGCGCCTTGACTCTGGCAAACCACCGTGATGAATTTACCCCCTTTTGTATACATGCCCCCCAATGGGCCTTGACCCCTTGCGAGGGGCGGCTTCTATTTCTGCCTTGTAGCTCAACTCGTTTCGTTCTACAATTACCTCAGTAGGATTTGAACATCGAACCATTAGATAAAGTTAATTACGCTATAACAAAAAAGTGCGCGCGGAGCATCGTTGGGCGCTTCACCACTTGAGTCTACCCCAATCGCGAAAGGATTTCTTTGTTTCATTGATACGCTGGAACGAAACAAAGGATCCACGCCGGTGACAATCCGGGAATTGCCGGAAATACCTCCTCTGAATCTGCCCGGGCAGACAAACTTGATCTATAAACGGTAGAGTTTCTTGAACACCCTTATACTGAACTGGGAAGGCGGATGTTGCAGGTGATGAGCTCTTCAATTCTCGGTGTTCCCATCCATACTACCAGCTATGCCCAGGCGACCGAAAAAATCCTCGCCTGGGCCCGGGCGGGGGAAGGTCGCTGTGTTTATGCTGCCAATGTCCATGTCGTGATAGAAGCGCAAGATCATGCCGACTTCCTGGAACTGCTCCGTCGAGCGGATTTGTGCACGCCGGACGGCATGCCGTTGGTATGGATGCTGCGCCTGAAAGGATACCGATCGCAGCAGCGGGTCTACGGTCCTACCCTGACCCTGCACCTGCTGGCCGCGGCTGCCGAGGAGGGAATCCCTGTAGGCTTTTTGGGAAGCACTCCCGAGGTCCTGGAGGCGCTGATCGCCCGGATGCAGGAGCGTTTCCCGGCCCTAAACATCGCCTATGCTTTCAGTCCACCGTTCCGCCCATTGACCACTCGAGAGGATGCTGAGATCATTGAAGGCATCCGTACTGCCGAAGTACGAATCTTGTTCGTCGGGCTGGGCTGCCCCAAACAGGAGCACTGGGTCGATGATCACCGGGAGAGGGTCGTGGCCGTGATGGTTGCCGTCGGCGCGGCCTTCGATTACCTGGCTGGGACCAAGCACCAAGCGTCGGCTTGGATGCAGCGTATCGGATTGGAATGGTTGTTCCGCCTGTTTCAAGAACCGGGCCGTCTCTGGAAACGTTACCTGCGCAGCAATCCCCGTTTCATCATTCTGGCGCTGCGCGAATTGCTCCGGGGAGAATCCTAAGAGGATTTATGCTGAGGCGGTTTTCGATCAACTATGCACTCTTCTCCATGCTCATTGACATGTTGCTGGTCAGCGCATGTCTCCTCCTGGCGGTGCTGGTCCGACCCGGGCTGAGCCGCTGGTCCCTTTTTGAGCCGCTACCCAGCCCTGTTTACCTGCCATGGGCCCTGTATGTGATCTTCCCAATCATTTCCGTCGCCATCCTGGCATCTTTCGCGATTTATGATGGCCGCAAATTCCTGCGTATCGTGGATGAATTCGCGGCCCTTTCGATTGCCTTCTTGATCGCCTCCGTCTCCATGGCCGGAATCCTGTACTTTTCGTTCCGGGATGTCTCCCGCGCCATGTTCGTCCTTTTCCTGGTGATGACGTACTTCAGCCTGCTTGGCTGGCGCGGCCTGGCCCGGCTGTACTTTCGTCTCCGGCGGGACTGGCCGGATACCAATCGGCGGGTGGTCGTCGTCGGGGCGGGGCCGCTCGGCCAGAAAGTGCGCGAGCAGATCCTGGCCAGTTAAATAGTCAACTTGCAGTTATTGGGATTTATCGACGATGGCAAGAACCTGGAAAGCCCCGTCCCGAACCTCTTGGCCAGTTACGAACAAATCCGGGATGTGGTGGCAGACTCGAGCGTGACCGACGTTGTTATTGCCCTGCCTGACTCCGCCTACCACAGCATGGTCGAAATCGTCACCCGGTTGGAAGATACCCCGGTGCGCGTGTGGGTGGCCCTGGGCTTTTTCGACCTGACCCTCTACCAGACGGCACTGGAGGATTTCGCCGGCATCCCCATGCTCGACCTGCGCGCCCCTGCGCTGAACGAAATCCAGCGGTTATTGAAGCGGGCATTTGACCTGGTGTTTGCATCGATCGCTGTCATTGTCTTTCTGCCAATCATGTTGCTTGCGGCACTCGCTGTCCTGTTGGATGATGGCCGGCCGGTTCTGTTCATCCAGAAGCGAGTTGGTGAGAACGGTCGTCTGTTCAAGGTCTTTAAATTCCGGACGATGGTTAGGAACGCTGAGGAGCTGCGCCATTTGGCGAAATGGAAGGACGAAAACGGCAACATCGTGCATAAATCGAAAGACGATCCTCGCATCACCCGCGTCGGCCGTTTCCTGCGGCGTACCAGCATCGACGAACTTCCCCAGTTCTTCAAGGGACGATGAGCCTGGTCGGACCGCGTCCCGAGTTGCCGTATCTGGTGGAATGGTATCAACCCTGGCAGCGCAAACGCTTCGCTGTCCAGCCAGGGATCACTGGCTGGTGGCAAGTGAACGGTCGCGGCGAAAGCACGATGCACCTGCACACGGAAGATGATCTTTATTACATTGCGCATTATTCCATTTGGCTGGACATCCTCATCCTGATCCGCACTGCATGGGTGGTGCTGATCGGGAAGGGATCCTATTAAATCGTTTTGTAGAGACAGGGATGAAATCGAAGTTATTGAACAAAGTTATGGATTTTATAGCGATTACCCTGACTCTCTTCTTGGCTATTTCCCGGACCTTGAGTTTTAGCTCACTTTACCCGGCCACCGATACCTTGGGGGGATGGCCTGGTGGGAGATCTTTTTTTGGTTGTTGACGGCCGGTTTGGTATTCTGGTTATTGATCCGTCGCGGTTTGCTCAAAAATTATGTTAACGCCTGGAAGAAAAACTGGCCGCTGACCCTGTTCATCGGGATCGCATTTCTCTCTTTAATTTGGTCCGTCTCACCTGGCGCGACCTTATACCGGACGCTGGTGCTCTTATTCTCTACCTTGCTGGGTGCTTATATTGGCATCCGCTACGATACTCGCGATTTATTGAATATCCTTTTCTGGTTCGGAGCGGTAGTGGTGATTCTTTGTTTTGCCTTTGCTCTTTACTTCCCAGGGTTCGGAACCATGCAGGGCTCCCCCTATTTTGGAGCCTGGAATGGGATCTTCTGGCATAAAAACTATATGGGAAGTATTCTCGCATTGCTCAACTGTATATTCTTGATTCGCTTTACAGTGGGAGTTCGCAACCGGGACAAGACGGCGATTTTGGATGGCATATTTTACTTGCTCTCCCTGGCTCTCGTGTACTTGAGCCGCTCGGCTGCCGGATATATCGTGGCGATCCTATTAAACTTCTTGGTTTTTTTGGCATGGGCATGGCTGAAAAGGATGGATCGCCTTCGACCCGTGCATTACTATCTCATCCTTGGGTCCTTTGCGGTGGCTGGCGTTTTGCTTTTCCTGAACCTTAATTTTGTTTTGGGTCTGTTCAACCGCGACAGTTCCATCACGGGGCGAGTGCCAATGTGGAGGTATTTATTGGCACATGTGATCAACCAGCGTCCCTGGTTCGGGTATGGTTTTGGCGCCATGTGGACGATCGAGGCTTTCCGCATCCAGATTCAGCAAGCGATTGGATGGCCTTTCCCCATCCAGATCAGGGACAATGGATTCATCGATATCTTGCTTCATGTCGGCATCATCGGCCTGGGTGTATTTTTAGTAAATTTCTTACTCATGTATGTCAAAACGATAAAATTCGCTTTTCGTCGCCCCGCGTTGGAGTTTTTCTTTCCTCTGATCGTCATGATCTATGCGTTGGTGGCCAATATCAGTTTCAGCCTATTCCTCGAGGTAGATGCTTTTGTTTGGCTGTTAATGGTGGCTTGTCTCTTCTTGGCTGAGCGACGAGATTGATGGGGACTGTATCTAAAATAATAAGTGGGGATGAGCTTGATAGCTGCAAAATCGTTGAAGGGTCGTCCCAGGTGAAAAAAGCAGCTGTTTGACATTATCATCACTATCCATCCTTTGTGACGGCTTTGCGAACACCCGGAAAGCGTAGTGCCCTTGTGCACAGCGCACCCTGCGGGCAAGCGAATTTGAAGAGCCTCCCGTAGAGGAATCGCTGTTTGGGCCTCATGCCCCGGTCGGGGATGAGAAGAGAAGGCCCGGGAATCAAAACCCGCCTCAAATCAGGCGGGTAATTTTGTGCCCCAAGGGGGTGTTGTATAGAAGGATGATGCAAGGATGAGAGGGGACCAGCCAGTCTTTTTTGGCTTTAGAGATCCCGTTTCTGGAAAACGTACACGGTCAAACCTAATGCCACCAGCAGGTAAACCACGGCATATGCGACCATTAACAGGCTTGGTACCGAGGTTGCCCCAAATGGGGAGATCCCTAACAGCCCTGAAAGGGGCGACTGCATTTCATAGGCCGCCCTGCGCCACAAAGATTCGCTCGGGATGATCAGGCTGGTCAGGATACCGACCTGAACAGCCGTCTGGCTGTTGAGTACTGCGCCAATCTGTTCGATCCAGCCGCCGATGAAGGCCAGCCCGTACAGTCCGAAAACCACCCCACCGGTGGCCAGTGCAGAGAACCGGCTTGAGCACAACATCGAGATGGTCATGACCAACAGGCTTTCCAGGTAGATCAATGCCAATCCGACGAACAGATGCGGAGCCACGTATCCAGATTGCAACAGGATGCTCAGGGTCGTCCCGCCCGCCAAGAGCAGCAGGTACGGGCCCAGCAGCCCGGCAAATCCAAGCCATTTTCCGAACACCACTTCCGAGCGGCGGATGGGTTTGGTCACGATGACCTGGATGGTGCCCGAGTTGATCTCACCCGCCAGGGTGTCCGCACCCAGCAAGGCTGCCATGGCGATGCCCAGGAAGGCGACCGCATACAACCCAGCCAGGAACAGTCCATTGGATTTTTCGGTATTGATGATGTGTTGAATCCCGATGTCTTCTCCGGCAACCAGCGATGTGATTGAGCCTGTGTTAATCATGTGGAAGCCGATCGAGAAAATGACCAGGAAGCAGATGCCGAGCAGCAGGCCGGTCAACACGATGCGCCTGCGGATTGCCTGGACGAAGGTCATGCGGGCCAGGATGAAAATGGCGCTCATAGCCCGCCCTCCTTCCCGACCGTTTCGACGAACAGTTCTTCCAGCGAAATGTGTTTCGGGGAAATTTCATATACGGAGGCACCGTGTGTGACCAGGTAGCGGTTGATTTCCGGCAAGGCGGACTCATTTTGGACTGTCAAGATCAGGTGGTTACCTTCCCAGCGAATATCCTCACCCCACGTCGAAAGGCCGGAGACGGTTTCTGGTGAAAGTCCTTCAACACGAACCGCAGCGGTGATCCGACCATTATTCAGGGAAGCTAGTTCCAGCACCCGGATCAACTCCCCGTGGCTGATGAAAGCCACGCGGTCACAAGTGACCTCGATCTCACTGAGCAGGTGCGAGTTCAGGAAGACGCAGGTGCCCTGTTCGCGCAGCTCGCGGATGATGTCCCGGACCAGGATACGGCCGACGGGGTCCAGGCCAGAGGTCGGTTCGTCCAAGAAGACCAGCGCGGGCTGGTTGAGCAGTGCCTGGGCCAGGCCAATGCGTTGCAGCATCCCTTTCGAAAAGATGGAGAGTGGCCGGTCCCGAAAGCCGTTTAACCCGACCCGCTCGAGCAGTTCGTCGATCCGGACGGTCAAATGGCGACGCTCCATCCCAAAGAGTTGACCATGCAGGGTCAGGAACTCGCGGGCGGTCAGCCAATCCTGGAAGCGGAAGTGCTCCGGCAGGAAACCGATGCGGGCGCGGGTAATGCGATCGCCGAGCGGCGCTCCCAGCAGCGAGGCTCTTCCGGAAGTCGGCGTGATTAGGCCTACGAGCATCTTGATCGAGGTGGTCTTGCCGGCCCCGTTGGGGCCGAGGAATCCAAACGCCTCACCCTGCTGGATCTGCAGGGTGAGGCTCTTTACCGCGGCGTTGTCGCCGAACACTTTTCTTAATTGGGATGTTTCAATGGCAGGGACAGATGGCATACGGGTCCATTAGGGAAGGGAATTTGCGATGTCGAGAGCCTGTTGGGAATTTGTGCCCAGGCTGCTGATGGCGTAGATGATACCATTCTTGACCCACAGCAGGGCATACTGGGGGGCATCATCGGCGGGCCGTTGGATGAGTGTCCCTGTCACGCCGTCGACCGTCACCTGCTTATAGGTGGCCGCATTCTTGGGGAGCGGGATCACCAGCGTGGAGGTCCAATCGACGGTCTTGGTGAAAGCCGCGGCCTGATCGCTGGTCATGCCCGTGAACTCCAGGCCGATCTGGGCCAGTTGTGCGATATTCAAGTCTGCGGGAGCGGACACGGTCGGAGTGGGAAGTTCCGCCAGGATGACGCAGTTGGGGTACTGGCGGCCGGCGGAGCCGGAGCCGAGATTGACGCCGGTATCTTTAGCGGCCGGATCGGGACAGGTCCCGAAGGCGACGCTCACACTGGCCGGAATTTTAACGGATACATCCGCTCCGTCGATCGATGCGGGCAGCACTAGGTCAGACCGCCCGGATTCGTTCAGGAGCGCCTGAGCCTTGGCTACATCGACTTTGAATGTGAAGGCGGACGCATTCTCGACGCTGATGCGGGAGGGTGTCATGCCCTGGGGGACACGTACAGTAAAGCCGGCCAGCTTGCTGGCCTGGGTGGCATCCGTGGCAGTGACCGGGGTCCCAGGTTTCTGCTGCATGGTGATCGAACTCGAGATCAGGTCGCTGACCTGCTTTCCGAGCGTCCCGTTACCGGTCAGCTGCTGCATACCGGTAAAGTCGACCGGCACCACCTCCACCTGCTGGATCCGGAAGAGGTTCAAAACCTGATCTGCAAAGGCACGTGCCTGGGGGAAGGACAACGCTACGGCCAGGATGAGCACGATGGCCAGCCCGACGCGCAAGAGGGGCGAGGCAAACAGCTTTCTAAACATGGAACTCTCCTTTCGGTTTTTGTTACGTTGATTGAAATGGTTCAAGGCTGTTTCAGCGGCTGGACCCGTTTGTCGGGCCGGTGAGGCCAGGAAAGACAGCCCGCGGGCGGCCTGCTGTGACTCTGCCTTGATCAGGTCCTGGCGCGCCAGACAGGTGGGACAGATTGCCAGGTGTTGCATGCCTGCTTCATCCAACTCTCCGTCGAGAGCGACTCGCAGTTGACCAGCGTTTAAATGTTTATTCATGCCTCCTCCTGATTAAGGGCACGATATAGTTTCTCAAACTCGCGTTCGGCACGCAGCAGCAGCGGACCGATGGATGTGGGGGAAAGATTCAGAACCTTGGCGATCTCCTTGTATGGCATCCCAGAGTAACGCAGCACCAGCATCTCCGCCCGGCGGGGATTCATCTGCTCCAGGGCCAGGCGGGTAAGGCGATGAACCTCCTGGCTTTCGAAGATCTCCGCTGGACGGTGCTCCGGAGCACCGTCCAGGGCGCCTTTCCCTGCCGCCAATTCGTACTGTTCCCTGCGCTTGAAACTGCGGATGGAGCGCAGAGCCAGGTTGGTCGCCACCCGGTACAACCAGCCACCGGGGTTATAACCTTCCCCCTTCTTTGGCGGATGCTGATAGAGCCTGAAAAAGGTTTCCAGAGCCAGGTCTTCCGCTTCAGCAGGGTCACCGATCATGAGCACGAGTAGCCGATAGATCGAACTCCAGTGTTCAAGGAACAGGTCCTCGAATGACCGGGAGGCTGAGGAAGTTTCGGTGGACCCAGTCTGGGAATCGACCGGATTCGCCTTGCGATCCTTCATCGTTGGGTAGTTTCTTTCGTGGGGAAAGATTTCATCCATCGGACCTTAGGGTCATTCGTAATATAAACCCCTCCCGATAGGAAAATGAGACAGGTTCATTTTTACGAGCTTACCATGAAATAGAATCTCTTGGAAACATTTCTTGTAAAATACACAATCTGAATTCGTTTCTACCAAAATCGTTCTCAGATTACAGGGTTTTGGTTTAGATTTTTACGCGATACTCGGTAATCATGGCATAGCTGAAACGAAAGAGCCGAGAATTTTCTCGGAATCCACTATCTTGTCACCGTCAGGGTAAGGCTTTTTTCAAGATTGTTTTTTTCGCCTACTTTGCTGATGGACTATCCCTTACACGTCCACAGATTCCCCAAACGTGTTTCGTTGATATTCCATAAATTACAATTTATTCTCGGGCCGTTTTATTTCGTAGTATGAAGTTGATCGATTTCCAGATCTCTTGAATCGACCGGCGGCGGAGGCCAGGGTGGTGTGGTTAAAACAAATACGTCCTGATTTGCACCGCACTCTAAACTAGGCACAAAACCAGAAAGGCCCCCTGTAGCTCAAGGGGGATCGAACCCCTACGAGCGATCCGTCTTTCTCGCCTGACCTGTCGCCTTTTTACGGTTTTGCAGTTGAGAGGGTGACAAGCGGAGCAATCGCATCTGGAATGAGGGGATTAAGGCTCTTGAAGAAATTCAGCCGTATGATGTGAACAGAATCGGGTTGAGGTAATAAAGCGTAGACGCACCCATCCGGGCCAACCGCCAAATTTCGCATCACGTAATAATAATATTCGGCGATCGGCACACGAGCTATTCCTTGTTGCATACCACCTACACTGATGGAATGAACGGTTTGGTCAACCTGGACGACTGATTCAGAGACAACGTCTTCTCGGATTGCATAAAAACTACCATCCTGAAGCACGCCAAGCAGCCCAAGGCCGCCAAAGCGAAAGCAATGATGGGCAATGTGAATAAGACCGATAAACTGGATGCTCGCGGTCTGGCTGCCCTGCTACGGAATGAGACACTCCCCACCGTCTGGATTGCGCCCGGGGAAGTCAGGGATGAACGCGAATTGCCGCGGACCCGGATGGCGCTGTGCAAGATCCGGGTAGCTCTTAAGAATCGCATCCACGCCACACTGGCCAAGTAC
>Ga0187877_1001078_pt1 | contig 30140 bp, 26 predicted proteins | sample June2016WEW_17_1_3_FD_132430 | JGI IMG/M metagenome (GOLD analysis project Ga0187877, IMG submission 132430) | Peatland microbial communities from SPRUCE experiment site at the Marcell Experimental Forest, Minnesota, USA - June2016WEW_17_100 | ecosystem: Environmental > Terrestrial > Soil >...
CCCGGAACATCTTACAGCTTGCCTTTCAACAACCGCCTGGACGAGGCGGTCAGGACGGAACGTGGGCGGTTGCGCCGTGCGTGTCCTGAGAAGCTGTCGTCTTCAGGCGACAGAGAGCGTCACAGATCAAGTAGATCGTCATGGCCGAAAAGATGTATCCGGTGGCGTACTGGGCGAAGACCAGCAGGGCGCCGAGGATTACCAGCAACACCTGACCCGTCAGGTTGCCGGTGCCTACCAGGAATCCGACCCCGGCCATGGGCAGCAGGAAGACGATCGAAATAAAAAAACCAACGAAAAGAGAGTAAATGGTCGGCTTGATCAGGTCGTTATCCTTAAAGGCCATTGTCCAGGCCTCTTTGAGGAACGACCAGCCGCGGCTGAAACTTTGCATAAAATACCTCCGGTACCTTTGGCGAAGCGAGACCGGGCGGCCTCGCTGAAGTTGGATCGGGCTAGATTATAGCAAAAAGGACGTGGCTAAGGCTATTTCTTAAAGGCAACAAACAATCCGTCCCGCAGGGGGATCAGACTCACGATCCAGCCTGGGTCTCCGGTCAACAGGCGGGTCAGCGTGCGTACGGCCTCCGTCGCCGGGGTCTTATCCTTGGCATCGAAGATGTTCCCGTGCCAGAACATGTTATCGACGATCAGCACCCCTCCGGGGCGCAATTTCTCGGCAATGACCGGCAAGGATTCAGAATAGGCTTCCTTGTTGATATCGTTGAAGATCAGGTCGAAGGGCCCGGCCGTGTGGGCCAGCGCCTCGACGGCTTCGCCGACCTGGTAGCGGACGATACCCTCATATCCCAGCGCTGCCAGATGATTGCGCGCCTCCCGCGACAGGTTCTCATCCCAGACGACGTGGTAGACCTCCCCGCCGCCGTTCTCGCTGACCGCCTTTGCGAACCAGGCGGTCGAGTAGCCATACCCGGAGCCGAGCTCAAAAATGCGCTTGGCCCCGACCATCCGCGCAACCTGATAGCATAAATAGCCGCAGGACGGGCCGACGATGGGGAAGTCGGTCTTAGCTGCATATGCCTCCATGGACTGCATCTCTGCAGGGCGGGGAGGCACCAGGCCCTCTAGGTACTCCATCAGATAATCAGGGATCAATGGTTTATCCATATAAGACTCCTCTCGTCGATCTATCGATAAAATGTATATCCGCGGTCAATAGGATAGAACCCTATGCTGATCCATCCGATCCAAAATGGATCTTGTTATAGCAGCGATACCGGGTCGACCTCCACCCGCCACCCGCTGAGATCCTTGCCCTGCAACAAGGAGGCTGGGTCGGGACCGGCGAGGAGCAGCTGCCAGCGGTAGCAGCCGTCCAGGCGGGTGAAATAACAGGGCACGGGACCGATGAGGGTCGTCGCACGGCGGCCCTGTTCCTCGATCCATCTTGCCACTTTCGATGCCATGGTCTTCGCCGCAGCCTCTGCTCTTCCGGCCTGACGGTCCCGGACCTCCAACCGCACCAGCCGCGAAAAAGGAGGGTATCCCAGCTGGCGGCGGTATTCCAGTTCCCGGGTATAGAAAGCAGCATAGTCTTGGTCAGCAGCGGCCTGGATCACATAGTGCTCCGGCTGAAAGGTCTGCAGCACGACCTGTCCGCCCAGGGCGGACCGCCCGGCGCGCCCGGCCACCTGGGTAAGCACGTCAAAAGTCCGTTCCGTGGCAAAAGGGTCCGGCAAATTCAAACCCACTTCGGCCAGAACGATCCCGACGAGCGTAACCAGGGGTAGGTCCAGACCCTTGGCAAGCATCTGGGTCCCCACCAGGACATCCGCCCGGTGGGCGACGAAATGGCCGAGGATGATCTCATGGGCATCCTTCTGGCGGGTGGTCTCCCAGTCCCAGCGCAGCACCCTGGCCTTCGGGAAGAGTGCCTGGACCTCAGCTTCCACCTTTTCGCTGCCCAGTCCGTACTGGCGGATCTGGCCGCTGCCGCAGACCGCGCACTGGGTTGGCATCTGGCGCTCATAGCCACAGTGATGGCAGAGCAGCCTGACGGGAGAACTGTGGTAGGTGAGAGCGGTCTCGCAGCGCGGGCAGCGTAGAACCGCACCGCAATCCCGGCAGAAGATATAGGTCGCAGTGCCACGCCGGTTCAGGAACAGGATGGCCTGCTGGCCATTCGCCAGGACCGCCGCGAGGGCAGTGGTCAGGGTGCGGCTGAAGATGCCCCGGTTGCCGGACCTGAGCTCGGTGCGCATGTCTACCACGCGGACCGGGGCCAGGGTGCGGCTCGGAGCCGGGGAGCGTTCGGAGGCGCTCAGGATCGGCTCCGGCAGCTCGAGCAGGCGCAGCCGGCCGCCGGTCCCGGCCTGCTGGCGCAATTCGACCGGAGGGGTAGCTGACCCCAGCAGGCAGACGGCTCCGCACAACCCGGCGTAGAGACGGGCGGCGTTTACAGCCTGGTAAAAAGGCGGCTCGGACTGGTAGTAGGAGCCATCATGGCACTCATCCACGACGATGAGGCCGATATTCGGGAGCGGGGCGAAGAGCGCCGAGCGCGGTCCAATGATCACCTGGATCCGTCCCAGACGGGCCCGCCGCCAGGTGTCGTAGCGTTCGCCTTCTGAGAGGCGTGAATGAACCAGCCCCACCTGACCGGGGAAGCGTTTCAGGAATCGCTGTACCGTCTGCGGGGTCAGGGCGATCTCCGGGACCAGGATCAGGACGCCTCGGCCGCGCCGGAGCGCCTCCTGGGCAGCCTGCAGGTAGAGCTCGGTCTTGCCTGAACCGGTCACGCCGTGCAGCAGGAAGGTCTCAGGAGGCGATCCGAAGGCCTGACGGCGCATGGCGGATTCGATCTCTGACCACGCACTTTGCTGGGGAGCGGTCAAAACAGGTGCATGTTCCTCGACCGCCTCGAACCCTTTCAACGGGTCGCGCCAGATTTCGGTCTCCAGCAGCAGGATCAACTCGCGCTCCGCCAGATCCTGAAGATCAGCCAGCGTGCAGTTTGTTTCGGCGTAGATCCAGGAGACCTCCACGGCCTGCCTTTCCCGCATCAGCAGGCGCAGGGCCGCCTGGCGGCGTGCCCGGGTCGCATCGGTCTTCCCCAGGGACTGCATGGCCGCTTCGGCCACTTCGGGAGGTACCGCAAGCTGCGCCGTGCGGACGAACTTCGGACGGACGGAGGCAGGCGGCAGCACCGACCGGCTGGAAAGGAGGCCGCGCCGGATCAAGGCCTGGGCAGCCCCGCGCCACTCCAGATGATGAAAACGGCGGTCGATCTGGCGTCCGCGCAGGGGTCCGTGTTCCTGGAGCAGGTTGAAGAGGCGGGATTGGACCTGCGGGGATCCCAGGGGGAGGCTGGCTGGAGAGGAGTTCGGGATTTCGTAGAGCGTGTCGGCCTGCTGGCTCAGCCCGGGGGGGAGCATCAAGCCGATCATGGCAGCCAGCGGGTTGAGCGTGGCTCGTGCCAGCTGGCGCGCCAGCTCGATCTGCGCCGGGGTGAGCACCGGCTGCGGATCGAGCAGGTCGAGGACCGCCTTGGTCACCGGTACCGAGGGCTGATCGACGATGTCCACGACCACTCCCTGCACGGTCTGACGTCCGAATGGGACGGTCACCCAATGGCCAGGACCGACCCGCCCCTCCAAATGGGGGGGCAGGTGGTAGTCAAAAAGGCCTGCTATGGAGCGGACATTTACCGCGATCTGGACGCAGAAGGGATTGGCCACAGAGGAATTGGACCGAAACGCATCAGCAATGATGTGTCCTTGGAAGAGCTCGCGACACTCGCGTGCAGGAGTGTTTGAAACGTGTACCTTCCGTCGATGATCCTTTCATTCCTTAGCTGGTTTTCAAAACCACTGCTGCCCCATAGCCAACGACCGAGGAATAATCTCCGGTCACGTCGCCCGACGTGGCATGCCGCAGTACCCTGACCTGATCTCCGCCCAGTTCTTTGGCTGCCCACAGGACGGCCGCTAGCGCACCCAGTCCGCAGGCAAAGCCTTTCTCTTCCTTTTCTACCCGGAAAACGCCTTCCGGGGAAAAAGCTTCCACCTGCCGGAGCATTTCGCCGTCGTAGATATTGGCATCCTTCTGGGCATAATAATGAGAAAGGTCGGTGGAGGCGACCAGCAGGGCGTTCTTCCCCTGCAGGGTGCTGGCCAGGGCCGTGCCGAGTTCCTGGCAGACCTTCGGCTCTTGAGAGCGCACCATGATCGGCAGCAATTTGAACTCGCTCCCCAGGGCCTGTTGGAGAAAAGGAAGTTCGATTTCGAGGGAATGCTCCTGATCGTAAGCGACCGGGGTAAGACCGTAGCCGAGGCGTTCCTTCAGGTGGGCATCCAGATCGGCGATGGCTTCGGAGTCCACAGGCACCGGGCCGAGAGGCGTCTCATAGGCGCGGTGTGCGCTGGTCAGAAGCGGTTCGTAAGCCGGCTGGTGCATCGGGGATAGGATCGCGACCAGCTCCGGGGTCAAGGCACGCACGGCCGCAAACGCGTAGCCGGCCACCGGGCCTGAATAAATATGCCCGGCATGCGGGGCGATCACCGCGATCACCTTACCGGGCAGTTCGGGGAGTTCGGCTTGATTCAGGTACTGGTCTACAGCGAGGGCCAGGGCTTTCGGATTGTCCTGGTACCACCTGCCTGCCAGCGGCGATGGACGGATCGGTGCAATCATCGCCATAGGGCCTCCTTCTGTCTTATTGTAGCACGGAGGAGGTCGTTAATCGAAAGGCACCTGCAGAAATCCACACGCTCGATGGCAACCTGTCTGCTAAACAAGGCCAGGAAGCTTCTTCAGGAATTCCCGGGTTGCCTTGAAAGCGAGGGGAGGCAGGTCACTGGGATCGAAGAAACCGGCCGCATCCGCGTCGTCGCCCGCTTGAAGGTCACCGGCGATGATCTCGGCGCGGTAGTAGATCACGAAATCCGCGCCGCGGGCATGCTCCCGCCCCGCTACGATATCCATCAGGTTGGTCACCTGTACCTGAAGGTGGGTCTCCTCCAGACACTCCCGCTCGGCTGCCCGGGCCGGATCTTCCCCTGCATCGACGAATCCCGCCGGGAGGCTCCAGTCGCCACGATAGGGTTCGTTGACCCGCCGGACGAGCAGGATCCGGCCTTCCCGTTCCACCAGGACCGCCGCGGCGACCTTGGGGTCTGGAAAATAGATCCACTCACAGACCGGACAGACTGGGCGCAGGGCGCTGAGCCGTTCCTGGCGTGTGAGACGAGATCCGCAGCGCGGGCAGTAATTGATCTCTTCGGACAGACTCATGGGAAAATGGCCACCGCCGCCCGGACCCAACCTGTCGTTAGGATCGAGGACCGGCGTATCCTGTCATTGCTTTTTGTGTTCCTGGTCGATGTTCTGGAAGAACACCCGCCGGGTTGTCAGGCGGATGAGAAAAGCCAGCAGGCCGAAGAGGACGGCCAGCGCCACCAGGCCGATTTGCAGGCCGCTCAGGTGGAAGGCCGGAGGACGGGCTGCCGGCATCGGAGCAATTGCCTCTACCGGTGGAGTAGCCTGGAGGTTGGTGCGCGCCTGAAGCTCCGGAGTGGAGGACTCGGCTTCCGACGTGGCTGGCGGAACAGCCTGGAGCAAAAGGGCCGGAGGAGGGGTGGTGGTCAGGTCTTGAGCAGAGGGTGCGGCGCCTGCGGTGTTTGCGTTGCTGGCACTGCTGCCCAGGACGGGTGCAACGGCCTTCGGCGCGGCGGCCATCATAGGGGCAAGGGTTACAGGCGCGACCAGGTTGGTCAGGAAGGTGAGGGCGAAGAGCACCACCGCGACCGCGGATGCCCAGCCGAAGGCCGGGACGCTGCGCGGCATGGGCGGCCTGACCCCCGCCATTTTCGGCGTCAGGGTGAAGTTGCGCGGCGCCCGGCGTTTGGGTGTGCGCCTCAGCAGGGCGCGGGTTTGGCGCAGTTCCTCCAGACTCGTGCGCAGTTCCGCATCGGACTCGAGGCGAGTGGTCAGACGCGTCTCCGCCTCCCGGGATAATTTCCCATCCAGGAAGGCTGAAAGCTGTTCAAGGTCGTGGAAGGAAGGGGATGTCATGCACCACTCTCTTCTTCCAGACGAAACGCGGCGGGCATTAGTTCCCGGAATCCCTGCAGGCAGTCGCGCATCCGCAGCCGGGCGCGTGCCAGGCGGGATTTAATCGTCCCGAGCGGCTTGCGCAGGGCGAGCGCTACTTCCGCATAGTCCAGGCTCTGGATATCCGCCAGGACAACCACGCTGCGGAAATCAGCCGGCAATCCCTCCAAACAGTGCTGGATGGCGTGTTCAAGTTCGGCCTGTTCCAGCCTCTCTTCGGGCGAGGCCTGTGGATCCCCCAGCCAGTCCGGCGATTCGATCTCCTCCTCGTTTTCGCCGGCCGGTTCGAGCGGGGTGGTCGGGCGGCGCTGCCGGCGGCGCAGTTCATCGTAACAGGCGTTCGTGACCGTGCGCAGCAGCCAGGCGCGGAAAGAACCCCCGCGGTATCCGTTCAGTCCGCGGAAGGCGGACAGGAATGCCTCCTGGGTCGCGTCCGCGGCGAGGTCCTCATCTCCCAGGATGCGCAGGGCGGTATTGTACAGTCTGTCCTGGTAAGCCAGGACGAGGCTATTGAAAGCCTCCAGGTCGCCGTGCTGGGCGGAACGGATCAGGGCCGGCTCATCCATGAAATCTATTTTACCCCAGCCTGGGGCGATTGTTCGGGCGTTTATAATGGGGTATAGTATGAAGAGTTACTGCGTTGTTGGGAAAGGGGATCTTGCTATGCGCGTAGCTGAAAGCCATGGATCGATCCTGATCGTCGACGATACCCCCGAAAACCTGACCCGGCTGTCGCGGATCCTGACCCAACGCGGCTACCAGGTGCAGGCTGTCGATAATGGTACCCAGGCGATCCAGTCCGCTCAAACTACACCGCCTGACCTGATCCTGCTCGATATTGCCATGCCGGTCATGGATGGTTTTGAAACCTGTGAGCGACTGAAGCTGGACGAGCGCACCCGCCAGATCCCGATTATTTTTATCAGTGCCTCGGACAGCAGTGAGGAGAAGGTCAAAGCCTTTCACGCCGGCGGCGTCGATTATGTCCTGAAACCGTTGGAAATGGAGGAAGTCGAGGCGCGGGTGGAGACGCACCTGGCGATCCTGCAGATGCGCCTTGAGCTCCAGGCGCTGAACCGGGAATTGACCACCCGTGTCGAGGAGCTGACCCGATCACAGGAACTCCTGCGGGAGCGTGAAGCCGAATTGAGCGCGTTCGTCAATGCACTTCCGAATCTCTCTTTTGTCTACGATGAAGAAGGCCGCTACCTCGAGATCCTGGCCACTGAGACCCACCTGCTCAGTGCCCGAGCGGAGGAGTTGAAAGGGCGTTTGATTACGGATGTTCTGCCCGCCGAGGCGGCCGGATTGATGATGGACGCGATCCGTCACACCATCGATACCGGCAAACCGCAGGTGATCGAATACAAAATCCCGGTCCTGAGCGGGGAGGAGCGTTGGTTCGAAGGCCGCATCGCCTTGATGGAAAGGGGCCGGTCAGGGCACAGCAAGGTTGTTTTCATCGCCAATGAGATCTCGGAGCGTGTCCAGCTGTATGAGAAAGTCCAACAGCTGGCGATGCAGGACCCGCTGACCGGCTGTTTCAACCGAAGACATTTCTTTGAACGGGCTGAACAGGAGATGCAGCGCACACTGCGCTATCAGCGACCGCTTGCCATCATGATGTTGGACATCGATCAGTTCAAGCAGGTCAACGATCGGTTCGGGCACCCGACCGGCGACGAAGTCCTGTGTCACCTGGTCCATCTCTGCCAAAACCAAATGCGCGCGAACGACCTGCTGGGGCGCTACGGCGGTGATGAATTTGCAATCCTGATGCCCGAGACCCAGGTGGAAGGGGCGCGTCAGGCAGCCGAGCGGCTGCAGACCGAGATCCGAAAAATCTCGATCGACAGGCCCGAGGGGAAATGTTCCGTGACGGTCAGCATCGGGGTCGCCGGTGTAGAGGCCGGCTGCAAGGAAGCGCGCACGGTCGCGGCGGTGATCAAGTGCGCGGATCAGGCCTTCTACACCGCAAAAGCCGCAGGGCAGAATTGCGTCCGGACGGGCTGACCTTTTCATGAAAAGCATGCCCTCGCGGCCCATGATTAACTCGCCCCAGCAGTGGCCTGCCGGGGCGAGATTTATGAGGTTCGGTGTAAAAGGGCACGCAACTGAAAGATAAAATCTACCCAAACCTGGATATTCCTCAGCAAATCTCTTCATAGAAAATCCGACCATATGTAGTACAATTGTTCTATGATCGTGTTGAGAGCCTTCAAGACCGAGCTGGATCTGAACCACATCCAGAAGACCGCCTGTGCCCGTCATGCAGGCGCCGCGCGCTTCGCTTATAACTGGGGCCTGGCCCGCAAGATCGAAGCCTATCAAAAGGGGGAAAAGGTTCCCACGGCGATCGACCTGCATCGTGAATTGAATGTGCTCAAGAAGGACGAGCTGGCCTGGATGTACACAGTCTCCAAGTGTGCTCCCCAGGAAGCCCTGCGTAACCTGGATCAAGCCTATGCCCATTTCTTTCGGCGGGTGAAGCAGAAGAAAGCCGGCAAGGAGATCAAGGCAGGATTCCCGAAGTTCAAGTCGAAGAAGCATGGTCTCGGCAGCTTCCGGCTGACTGGAGCGATGCATGTCTTCGAGAATGCCATCCAGTTGCCTCGCCTGGGGCGGTTGCGCCTGAAAGAGCGCGGTTACCTACCGGTGGAGGGGGTCCACATTCTGAGTGCGACCGTGAGTGAAAGTGCCGGGCGCTGGTTCGTGTCGATCCAGGTCGAGATGGAGAACCCGGACCCCCTTCCCCTTGAGAAACCGGTTGTCGGAGTGGACCTGGGGATCCTGCGCCTGGCGACGGTCAGTGATGGAACGGGAATGGACAACCCGCATGCCCTCAAGAGTGACCTGCGCAAGATCAAGCGCTTGCAGCGGTTGGTATCCCGGCGGCAGAAGGGGAGTGCCAACCGGAAGAAAGCGGTCCGGCAGCTGGCCAGGGCGCACCTGCGTGTCGCTAATGTTCGCAAGAATGCTCTGCACCAGATCACCAGCCGGCTGGCGAGAACCAAGTCAGTCGTAGTGCTGGAGGACCTGAACGTGAGCGGGATGCTGAAGAACCATCATTTGGCGCAGGCGATCGCAGATGTTGGTTTTTACGAGTTCAGGCGGCAGATGGAGTATAAGGGGCGGTGGTACGGCAGCCAGATCATCCTGTCCCCGCGGTTCTACCCCTCCACGAAGTGCTGTTCACGCTGTGGGAACATCAAAGAAGAGCTGGAACTATGCGAGCGAGTGTACACCTGCAATGTCTGCGGTCTGACGATCGATCGCGACTTGAATGCCGCCCTCAATCTGGAACAATGGACTACCGGGAGTTCCCCGGAAAGGTACGCCTGTGGAGAGAATGTAAGACCTGGTTACCAAGCAGCTCTCGTTGAAACAGGAACCGAACATCGATCTGCCTCAGTGTAGATCTGTGTATGTTTCGGAGAACGGATTAATCTTCCGCTTCGCGAAGGTGCGGGAACAAAAGCACCTCCCGGATGGAATGCTGATCGGTCAGCAGCATGGTCAATCGGTCCACGCCCATACCGAAGCCTCCGCAGGGAGGCATGCCATAGCGCATGGCGCGCAGGTAATCCTCATCCACCGGGTGGCGCTCCTCGTCGTCTGCGCCATACACGCGACCCATTTCCAAGAACCGCTGTTCCTGGTCGAGCGGATCATTGAGTTCGGTGAACGCGTTGCACAGTTCGAAGCCGGCCACATACCCCTCGAAGCGTTCCACCGATAAGGGATCGCCCGGTTTCGATTTCGCCAGCGGGGAAATATCGCGCGGATAGTCGTACAGCAAGGTGGGTTGGATCATGATTGGTTCGAGGAATTCGGAGATCATGAAGTCGATCAATTTGCCGCGGCTCGAGAGCGGATCTGGCGTCTTGCCGGTTTTTTCCAGAGCCGCCAGGAGGGTTTTTGCCGCCGGGTGGTCCGCGATGTCGATCCCGACCGCCTCTTTTAATCCCTGACGCAGCTCCAGGCGTTTCCAGGGGGGGGTGAAGTCGATGGATTGTCCCTGGTAGGTGACTCGGGTTTTGCCGAGGGCTTTTTGGGCAGCGAAGGCGACCATCTGCTCGGTCAACTCCATCACTTGAAGGTAGTCCGCGTAGGCCCAGTAGAATTCCAACTGGGTGAACTCCGGATTGTTCTTGAATGAGATGCCCTCGTTGCGGAAATCCCGGCCGATCTCGTACACCTTCTCCAGGTTGCCGACCAGCAGCCGTTTTAAATACAGCTCGAAGGAAATGCGCAGGTACAGGTCCTGTTTGAGCTGGTTGTGGTGGGTTACGAACGGCTTGGCGGCAGCTCCTCCGTATAGCGGCTGCAGGATGGGCGTCTCGACCTCTAGGAAGCCCTGCCCATCGAGGAATTCCCGCAGGGCGTGTACGATGTCGGCGCGGGTGCGGAAGACCTGCCGGACCTCCGGGTTGACCGCCAGGTCTGCATAGCGCTGCCGGGCGCGCAGCTCGGGATCCTCGAGCGCCGCGTGACGGACGATGGCACCGCTTTCAATAACCTCGTCTTTAGCGGCTGGCAGGGGGCTGACCGCTTTGGCGAGCATCTTGATATCCTGGACGTGAAGGGTCACCTCACCGGTGCGGGTGCGAAACATGAAGCCCGAGGCCTGGACGAAATCTCCCAGATCGAACCATTTATTGAAATGGTCGAGCTTGGTTTCCCCCAGGTCGTCTGCCCGCAGGAGGAGCTGGATGCGCCCCTCACCATCCTCGATATGGGCGAAAGTGAGTTTGCCCATCGGGCGCACGGCGCGGATGCGCCCGACCAGGGTAGCCTTGACTTCCTGGCCCGCCTTCTCCGCGGCTTCAAAGGCAGCTATCGCCTGCCGGCTGGTATGAGTTCGCTCGGCGCGGGTCGGGAAGGGCTCGAGGCCCGCGGCGCGCAGCTCCTTAATTTTCTCGAGGCGGATTTTTTCGAGGGAGGTATATTCCGGCATTCTGGACCTTTTTGGATAAAAAGGTCCCGCGCTCCAGACAAGGCTGCGCGGGACCTGTCAGGGCGTGCCCCCGGCCTATTCAACCTTCACGATGCGGACTTTGAAGGTCCCGCCGGGCGCCTCGACAGAAACTTCCTCCCCGGCCCGGTGGTTTAGGATCGCCTTGCCGATGGGGGATTCGTTCGAGATCTTCCCATCCCGCGGGTTGGCCTCTGCAGCACCGACAATGAAATAGGTCTCGGGACCAGTGCCGCCTTCCCGGATGGTCACCTTGGACCCGACCTGGACCAGACCCGCTTTTTCCTTCTTTTCCTTTCCATCGATGACGCGCGCGGAGGCCAGGATCATTTCGAGTTCCTGGATGCGCCCCTCGACGAAGGCCTGCTCGTTCTTGGCGGCTTCATATTCCGCGTTCTCGATCAACTCGCCGCCCTCCATGGCTTCATGGAGACGCTCGGCGACTTCCTTGCGCTTGGTGGTCCGAAGGAACTCGAGTTCATCGGCGAGTTTTTGATAGCCTTCCTTGGTCAGGAACGTTGTTGGCATCTGTCTAAATCCTGTGTATAAATATAAGCATCTCTGAAACAGAGATGCATCAGTGGGAATTTCCCTACCCGGCGCTATTATACATGATTTTAGACGAAAATCAAGACCGTCCCCACCGTTTTAGACCGCCTGCCACAGCTGAATCCCCGCCAGGCCTTCCCAGTAATGCCGGACTGCCACCTGCATTTCCGCCTCGCTCGAAAATAACATGCCCATCTGCGAGGCGTGGGCGGCAATGCCCGTCAGCCAGGCTTGCAAACCGTCCGAAGAAATGGGGCACAAGGTAGCCCGCAGGTCATGGGTGGCGGGCGCCAGGGCCTCCGGATGTCTGAACAAGTACGGGATGTCGGCATAATACCAGATCGGACGGCCGAGCCGCCGAGTTGCTGTTCGGGTCAGCAGATGATCGACATGGCCGCCGATCGCCAGCGGACAGGCGAGCTGGTCCTCCGGCTTGAGCCCTTCACGGATTTCCGTGGCGATCTTCTGATCCAGATCGGATTCGAGCACATGCGGGGGAACGCTTACCTCCTCCGGGTAAAGCGGGTCCCCCTGGGGGGAGCGGCGGTAGATACAATCGGGGAGGGAGAGATGTTTCCAGGCAGCCCGGATCGCCCGGTTGGCGGCTTCATCTTCCCGCCGCCGCAGGGCGACCGTCTGCTCAGCCGTTCCAGTGCCCCAAACACGATGACAGTGAAGCGCTTCCGGCGATAGGGGTCCTGGCGGTGGATCGCCAGCGCAGACGGTCCAGACCTCGACCGGGATGCCCTGCCGGGTCTGTTCCCAAATCCCGCCCCCGCATGAAAGGACCGCATCGTCAAAATGGGGCGAGAGATAGATCCAGCGCATGGAACCTTAGAGGAGGCAGCCTTTCTACAACCTCTCCGAATCCTTCCCTGCGATGATTTCGCTCGCCAGCTTTTGCAAGGAATCCAGCTCGCTGGGCTCCAGGTGGCTGGCGTGCCAGTACTGGTCGAGCAGCTCAAGCGGGCTGAGACTGCTGATGGTCTGGTCGGCCGGTAAGCGGATGCGGGATTCGATCCTGGGGCGTTTAATCAGGTGGAACTCGAAGCTGCCCGCGGTGTGGTTTCGCAGGGCGGCCTCGTCAATCAAGGAATCCCACTCGCGCACATACTCCACCGTCAGGCGGACGATCGCGCCCTCCATCGCATCCGGCGTGGGCAGGGCGGCTTTAAGCGCTTCGGTCACATCCTCCGTGGAGGTCAGGACAACCCTCCGGTCAAAGAACGGGCGGATGTTATCCAGCTTCCGCCACTCGACCCTGGTCCTGCCGCGCTCGACCTCCGCCACAATAAAGTATTTATCGTCCTCGGCTTCTCCAAAGTCGACGCGTTCGATGGAGCCCGGATAGATCACTGGTGGGTGGGCGTTCGGGTTGAGGTCCTGGGGTTTGTGGATATGGCCCAGGGCAACGTAATCTAGGCGCGGGTCCTTGACGAGTGATCCCGGCAGGATCAGGTCGGCGCCGAGCATGACGGAGCGTTCCGAACCGTATGTTGCCCCCTGGACCGAGGCGTGGGCGGTCAGGATGATCGGCAGATCAGGGTCGGCCTGGTCCAGCCAGGAGCTGACCAGGGCGGACAGGTTCTGTTCGATCACCTCCAGCACATCTGCAGGATCGGCGGTTCCCATGTCCATGGAAGCCGCCAGTCCAGAACGGGAGACCCACGGCAGGGCGATGACCTGCAGGGGCAAGCCAAGGTCATCGGCGGTTAAGAACTGCGGTTGGGCAAGAACCCGCACATGGGGGATCTCCAGGGTCTCAAACTCTTGGATGGCGTTGGCCCGGCCCAGGGCGGGGGAAAGGTCATGGTTGCCAACCAGCAGCAGGGTCGGGATGCCTGCCTTGGAAAGGCGGATGATGCGCCTGCCCCACTCGCGCTGGAAGGTGGGGGCCGGCGTGCGGTCCCGGTAGGCGTCCCCAGCAAAGAGCACCAGGTCAACCTTCTCTGCGATCGCAGTCTCGACGATCGCATCCAGGGATTTGAGGAAATCCAGCACGCGCAGCGGCAGGCCGGTCTGCGGGTCGTGGCGCCCGTAGTTGGCCATGTCGATGTGCGCGTCGGCGAAATGCAGGATCTTCATGGGTGGCTAAGGGGTGACACCCCACTGCTGCATGATCTGGAGGGTCGCTGGCAGGTAGCGGTTGTAATAATAGGCTTGCTTGATGTCGGTGACGGCCGGGCCGGTCTGGCCAATGGCATACTCCGCCAGGGCACGCCAGTACAAGCTTTCCTCCAGGCTGCGAGGTTTATCGATGGTTGCCAGGGTAGTATTGGCGAGATCAATGACATCCTGGAAGCGGCTGGTGTAGTAATAGGCGAAATACGGGCCGGTTTCGTACCACATGATTCGGTAGGGACGGTCCGTTTCGGCCATATTGTTGTAAAGGCTGAAGGCCTGGTCGTAGGCTGTGGCCGCGCTGCCATAATCGGCCAGCTGGTTGTAGCTGGTCCCTTCGTTGAAGGTCGCGAAGAACTGGTCCAGCCCGGTCAGGCTCTGGCTTTCCTGCTGGGCGATGGCTAGGGCGTGCTGGTCAGCCCAGGTCGCATCGGCCCACGGGCCGAGCACTTGGTACAGGTCGTCCTGTTTGTCGGCCGGATAGACGATGATAAAGAGGTAGTTGAAGGCACGCCAGTTGCTGAGGTAGTCCGCATAGCTGATCTTGACGTTGTAACCCTGGTCTTTCGGGGGGATCTTATCGTTGGGGGTATAGGAATCCTGCCAGGTAAAAACCTGCTGGCTGTCATCGTAGCCGGTGGTGAAGGCATAATGCCCTGCCCACTGCAGGGTATTCTCCGGAGGGAGGGCTTGGTAGATGCCTTTCTCGGCGATGATCGGGAAGCCGGCCGCGATCAGGTGTTTGACCAAGTCCAAATCGCCACCGTAGCGGTACAAGGCCTTTAATGTGGTGTGATCGTTGACGTAATCGACCAGCTCATACGGCATGACATTGACATCCGTGTTGCCATTATCGATAAAACTGGCATCCGGGTTATCCGCGCCTGGTTTGACCACGAAGGCGATCTGGTCGCGCAAATCGGAGGTGTCGCCGGGAACACCCTTCCATCCCCAATACTCCAGCGCCATGGACATGTTGGCTGGACCGCAGTAGTTCCAGCGGTGCATCTGGTCGATGAAAGTGATGTTTTGCAGGACTACCGAGGTGGGGAGCGGGGTTGAGGTGACGGTCGGCGTGGCCAGGTCGGTGGGCAGAGGGGTGGGAAGAGAGGTCGGCTGCGCGGTCGGCGGTCCGGCTGTCGCGGTCCGGGACTGCTGGCCGGGGACGAAGACGACCTTTTGAGGCGGATGGATGAGGTAATACACGATGGTCTGCAGGTTGTCCAAGCGCCAGGCGAGATGTTGACGGTAAAATGATGGGAAGTAGAGCACGGCTACAGCGAGGACGACGAGCGCCACGACGCCGAGCAGGATTCTCGAAGCTCGTTGGTTCACGCAGGCGATTATAACAAATTTGGCGCGAACCAACAAAAATAGGGCGAAACGGATCGCCCTATTTTATGGCTAGGGATTGGACTGCTCAAGCGTCGCGGACTTCGCCGTCAATGACGTCGCCGTCATTTCCCGGCGGAGGGGTCTGCGGGCCACCCGCTGCAGGCCCACCGCCCGCTGGGGGCGTCTGGCCCTGAGCGTACAACTGCTGGCTGAGGGCGTAGAAGACGTTCTGCAGGTCCTCGGTGGCCTTCTTGATGCGGCTCAGGTCTTCACCCTGGGAGGCCTGCTTGAGATCGCTGATCTTGCCTTCAATCTTGCCGCGCTCGTCGGAGGGGACCTTGTCCCCGAGGTCGCGCAGCGCTTTCTCGGTCTGATAGATCAGGTTGTCGGCCGCGTTGCGGGCTTCGATGATCTCGCGACGCTGGCGATCCTCGGCCTCATGTTTTTTCGACTCCGCGACCATCTTTTCGATATCCGCTTTGTTCAGGTTGGTGGAGGCGGTCACGGTGACCTTTTGCTCTTTACCCGTGGCCTTGTCCCTGGCCGTGACATTCAGGATGCCGTTGGCATCGATGTCGAAGGTCACTTCAACCTGCGGGATGCCGCGCGGGGCAGGCGGGATGCCATCCAGCCGGAAGCGGCCGAGCGACATGTTATCGTTCGCCAGAGGACGCTCTCCCTGCAGGATGTGGATATCTACCGCAGTCTGGAGATCGGCGGCGGTGGAGTAGGTCTCGGTCTTGCGCACCGGGATCGTGGTATTGCGTTCGATCATGGTGGTCATCACGCCGCCCATCGTCTCGACCCCCAGCGAAAGCGGGGTGACGTCGAGCAGGAGGATATCCTTGACTTCGCCGCCAAGGACCCCGGCCTGGATGGCTGCTCCGACCGCCACGACCTCGTCCGGATTGACACCTTTGTTCGGTTCTTTCCCATTGGTGAGCGCCCGCACCAGTTCTTGAACCATGGGCATGCGGGTGGCCCCGCCGACCAGGACGACCTCGTTCAAATTGGAGGCGGTCAGGCCGGCATCCTTCAAGGCGCTTTCAAACGGTTTCCGGCAGCGGTTAAGCAGTTCTTCGGTCATCTGCTCCAGCTTGGAGCGGGTCAATTTAAGCTGTAAGTGCTTGGGCCCACTTGCGTCCGCGCTGATATAGGGCAGGTTGATCTCGGTCTCCTGCATGCTGGAGAGCTCGATCTTGGCTTTCTCGGCAGCTTCGCGCAGGCGCTGGAGTGCCTGGCGGTCCTTGCGCAGGTCAATGCCCTGCTCTTTCCGGAACTCATCGGCGGCCCAGTTAACGATGCACTGGTCCCAGTCATCGCCGCCCAGGTGGGTGTCGCCGTTGGTCGATTTGACCTCGATAACGCCTTCCCCGACATCCAGGATCGACACATCAAAAGTACCGCCCCCCAGGTCGAAGACCAGGATGGTCTCATTTTTCTTTTTATCCAGCCCGTAGGCCAGGGCCGAGGCGGTCGGTTCATTGATGATCCGTTTCACATCTAGACCGGCGATCTTCCCGGCATCCTTTGTAGCCTGGCGCTGGCTGTCGTTGAAATAGGCCGGGACGGTGATGACCGCTTCGTTCACCGGCTGGCCGAGATAGGCCTCGGCGTCCGCCTTGAGCTTTCCCAGGATCATGGCAGAAATCTCCTGCGGGCTGTACTCCCGGTTGGTGACCGGGATCTTGACGCGCGCCTCATCCGAGGGACCGGCGACGACGGTATACGGAACCATCTTACGCTCTGTCTCAACCTCCTGGTAGCGGCGGCCCATGAAGCGTTTGATGGAATAGACCGTGTTCTCAGAGTTGATGACTGACTGACGTTTGGCGGTTTGGCCTACCAGGCGTTCGTTGTTCTTATTGAAGGCGACCACCGACGGGCACAGCCTCCCGCCCTCTGCTGTGCTGATGACGGTCGGCTGACCGCCTTCCATGACGGCTACGACGCTGTTCGTGGTCCCTAGGTCGATTCCTATAATCTTTCCCATGGCAATGCTCCTCAAAAAAGGATTTCTGCGCGCCCCCCGGCGCGCGAATAAGTCTATATGCTGATAGCATACCAGATGGATGCAAGAAAAACGTTAACGTCTTGTAGAAAAAAAGGATGAGAGCGCAGAATCGCCTTCGGGCCGGAAGTCCGTCCCGGTACGGTCGGCGAGGCGTAGCAGGGGAAAAAGAACGCGCCGCGATCCGCGGCGCGTTTCAGGAGGTGGAGATGGCGGGAATCGAACCCGCGTCCGAAAGATTCGACCCTCGGAAATCTACGAGCGTAGCCGGTTTGAGCGTGTCACCGCAGGTCACCCCGCCGGCAAAATCAACCTGCAGCCAGCCGTTCGGGCCCGAAAGCCCTCTTTCGCGCAGTCAACGGCGTCGTGCGCGGCACTCCGCCTTTGTGACGCCCGATCCCACCACCGGGCGGAGCTCGGGATGGGCGGACGCGGCCTCACAAGGAGACCGGCTGCTTACCCGATCGCCTTAAGCGGCGAGGGGCATAGCAGCGTAGGAAGTGCGGTTGGCACTTGATTTTTTGCACTGATTTAACGAGTTCGGCGCCTCTCGGCTCGCATTCCGGGACCAGCCTCCTCCGTCGAAGCCTGTCATCCCCGGGGCTTTTATTATAGCATATTCTTCCGGGACGGCATCGCGGAACGCGTCCCCCGGAGCGGGGTCTGCCTGGCGTGGGCAGCGCTGCTTCCCAACCATGTTATACTCGGTTGAGCAACCCCTGCGGACCGGTGGGGTTTTAAGTTCAGACCTCTCCGGTCGATCTCTTATTGTTATTGACCAAAGGTGAGGCAGTGCCGGAGTTAATCGAAGAGCAAATCCTGGCGCAGGCGTCCAAGGGCGATCGGGAGGCATTCGGCCTCCTGTATGAGCGGTATGTGGCGCGCATTTTCAATTACGTCTACTATCGCACCGGCAATGTGCACGATGCTGAGGACCTGACCGCACGCGTTTTCTATCGCGCCCTGCATCACATGCCCACTTATACGGACAGGGGGTTGCCGTTCTCAGCCTGGTTGTACCGCATCGCACACAACCTGATCGCCAATTGGCACCGTGACCGCAGCCGCCATCAAGAGATCCCTCTCGACGATACGCCGCCCATTTACTTTAAAGGTGAACCCCCCGAGGCAGCCTTGATTCAGACCCAGAGCCGGGAAGCGCTTCTCCGGCTGATCCGTCACCTGCCGGCCGAACGACAGCACCTGCTCATTTTGAAGTTCGTCGAGCACATGTCCAATGCGGAGGTCGGCCAGATCATGGGCCGCAGTGAGGGCGCTGTGAAAAGCCTCTACCATCGCACGCTCCTGGCGCTGCGCGACGAGATGGAAGGTTTGGATCTTGAAGGAGAGTAGGGCGATGCTCCGAATCGTCACGGATAGTACGGCCGACATGCCTCCCGGCTGGGAGCAAGAATACGAGCTCCAGGTCGTGCCGCTCAATATCCATTTGGATGAGAAGACCTACCTGCAGGGAGTGGAGCTTTCCAATGAAGACTTCTACCGGCTGGTGGAACAAAGCGGAAAAATTCCGACGACCTCCCAGCCGACTCCTTATCAGTTTAAGGAATTTTACCGGCGGATTGCCCACCGAGGGGATACGATCTTGTCCCTCCATGTGACCAGTAAACTATCCGGGACTTACGATTCGGCCGTCAGCGCGGCGCGCGAACTGCAGGCGGAATACCGGATCCTCCCGTTCGATTCCGGGTGCGGTTCCGCCGGCCTGGGGATGATGTGCCGGGAAGCCCGCGTGATGGAGCGGGCCGGCGCGACGGTAGAACGGATCCTGGAGCGCTGGGAGCAGATCCGGCAGCAAGTGCAGATCGTTTTGACGCTGGACAAGCTCGATTACGCCCGCAAAAGCGGAAGGGTGGGAACCCTCCAGGCAGCCTTGGCCTCGGCCTTGAACGTCAAGCCGATTGTGGAACTGCAACAGGGCATCCTTGAGATGACGGAGCGGGCGCGGACCCGGACCAAGGCTTTCGGCCGTGTGCTTGACCTCGTCCACAACCGGTTTTTACACCAGCCGCTCGACCTGGCGGTTGTGCACGCCCGCGATCCGGAAGCTGCCCAGATCTTGGAACAAAAAGCCAGGCCGTTGCTCAATATCCATGATCTGATCATGACCGAGCTTTCCATCTCTGTCGCGGCCAATTTGGGCCCCGGGACGGTCGGCGTGGTCGCTTACCCTGCAGGAGCGTGACGCATGAAAGCAGGAAGTTACCCCGGCGGTGACACCACACCCAAGATCGCCAGCCTGGAAAACCGGCTGTCCGGTATCCTCCAGCCCGTTCCACCGCGCACGGAGTTCGTGCGCGCCCTCAGTTCCCACATCCAGGGGGAGGACCCGGAGACCTTCATCGACCGGATGAAGGGCTGGCCGGTACTGGCGGTGCTGGTGGCAGGCCTCGTGTTCCTCACCATCCTGCTGGCCGTGAGCGTCCGGGCAATCATCTTGCTGAGCCGGAGAAGCCACCCGCTGGGAGGCTAGTCGCAGCTGCCCGTGCAGTTAAACCCAATCGCCCGGACGGGTCCCGTCCGGGCGATATTTGCAGGTGGTGGGGGTCAGAGGCTGATCTTCAATTTTTCGGTCAGCTGTTCATTGGTGGGTTCCACCAGCATGGACCCGTCCGCCCAAACGAGGGTGGGCACTCTGCGATTGCCGTGATTGAGGAGCGCTACAGTCCGGGCGCCCTCCTCATCCAGTTCGATGTCGATCCACCGATAGGGGATCGAATGGCTGTCCAGGAGGAGGCGGGCTCGACGGGAAGCTCCACACCAGGTGGCACCGTACAAGGTGATTTCCGGCGAATCGGTCATGGTTGTCTCTTTCTAATCAGGCTCGCTGGGTCGATGCGATCCGATGCTGATCGGAACGGCCTCGGGTTCGTCCTTGGGATCGAAGAGCTTTGGTCGTCTCATGGAGTTTTTTGGGTTATTGGATTATACCGCCTTGCGGCGCCGGTGGATGGTTTTTGTGGGGCGCACGGGAAAATGAACGGCCCTCGGGATGGCGATCAAGAAAGTGCGAGGATGGTCTCGAGGACGCCTCCAGGTCCGTTCCGCCTTCAAGGACCTCGGATCCGCGCGTGGCAGCGTTTTTAGTGCCCCGGCTTCATTTCAAGGAATAGATATAGTCCTGGGGTCAGGCCCCTTTGAGGCGAATTTCAAGGTCAATTCCGCCCGAACCTCGGCTCGAGGGGAAGGACTACCGTGCAGACAGCCGGATGCAGAGCTTGCGTGCCTCGGCAATCAGATCCATTCCGGCGGGGAGCTGGAAGTCCTGATCGACGCGCCGGGTCAGGTCCAGCGCGGCGCGGCGCAATTCGGGGTCAAGGTCAGGGAACTCGGCCAGCGCATTCAGCATGGAGTAGGCGCTCGCCGTTTTCGCCTGGATCCCGAGGCGATTGAGGTACTCGCGCGCCGCCATCCCGGCTGCCCGCCGGGCGCAGACGCGCGCCTTGCCCTCGTTCCCTGCGGCACGCGCCGCCTCGGCCTGGTCCAGTTCACTGCGGATCTTCTGGTTCATGCCCATTGCGTTTGTATTATAGGTGATCAAAGGTATAATCGGTCTTATTTTAATCGCTCCTGAGAGAGGTGCTTCCATGAAAAACCGAATGGGATATCTGGCAGGGGTTCTGGTGGTGTCTTTTGCCCTGATCGCCTGCGGAGCCTTTACCCTTCCTTTCCAAACAACAAGTCCGGGCGTGGCAAACGCGCCGACCGTGTCGACCGCCAACGAGCCTTATCAGATCACCGGCTCCTTCGATTACACCAATGACATCATCAATACCTACTACGTTGAAAATGCGGTCGCCCTGGTGGACATGTACGGCTTCGTGACCCGCAACCAGAATTGGGAGATCCCGGTCAGCTCCCAAACGCTGGGTTTCCTCTCCCTGGACAAGAATGCCAAACATGGCACCTACACCCTGCAGCTGCCGGCCAGGCCGACCGGTACGGTCGTGGATGTGGCCCATGACGGCAAGCAGGGCACCGGCGTGCAGGTCTTCGCGGTGACGTACTGGCCGAACCTGGCAGGCGGGCCATACGAGCAAGGGGATGACCAGGCCTACGGCTGGCCGGACTACCTGGCTTCGGTCAAGATCGATTCGACCAATAATGACGAAGTCACCGGTGGAAAATTGGTGGTCTGGTCCCCGGACAGTAACCAGTTTTTCCCGAGCGGCTTCGGAGCGGACAAGAAGCTGTTCACCAAGGACGATCCGGTGGCCCCGATCCCGGCGGGCTATACGATCGTCGATCTGGATCAAACCCCGTTCACCTTTACGAAACAGCCGCAGCCGAACCTGACCCTTTACGAGCCGACGGATTACGCCGTGAAGGACTTCTCGTCCCTTTCTTACACGGCAGCCTTTGACCAGATGTTCCAGTTCGTCAAGAAGAACTACGCTTTTAACGGAATAACCGGCAAGCAGCCGGACTGGGATACCCTCTACAGCCAGATCCGGCCGCGCGTCCAGCAGGCCGAGCAGAACCAGGATGCCAATGCCTTCTACCTGGCACTGCGCGATTTTACCTGGGCCTTCAAGGATGGCCACACCGGGCTGAACGGAGGCAGTGCGGAGCAGCAGCTCTTTACGACTGCGACCGCAGGTGGGTACGGCTTTGCGATCCGTGAACTGGATGATGGGAGCGTCATGGTCGTTTTTGTGCTGGATAACAGCCCGGCGGCGCAGGCCGGGATCAAAGTGGGGGCGGTGGTGACCGCTTTCAACGGCCAGCCGATCAAGGATGCCATTGCGGCGGTCAAGCCCTGGACCCTGCCGGAGTCGACCGATTGGGCCATCCGCTACCAGCAGGCTCGCTACCTGCTGCGAACGACAGCTGGCACCCAGGCGAGCGTCACCTTTGCCAACCCGGGCGGTCCGTCCCAGACGGTTTCGCTGAAAGCGATCGCTGAAACGGACAGCTTCGACCGCACCTCCCTGTACTACGGCGTGGATACCAATCCAGTGCTGCCGGTGGATTTCCAGGTCCTCGCCTCGGGCGTCGGCTATGTCCAGGTCAACTCGAATTATGACGATCTGAACCTGGTTATCCGGCTCTTCCAGCGCGCCCTTGACACCTTCCAGGCCGACAAGGTCCCCGGGATCATCATCGACATGCGTTACAACGACGGCGGCGATCCACTGGGCCTAGCAGGCTTCCTGACCAATCAGACCATCACGATGGGTCAGGCCGAACAGTACAACGACACGACCGGCCAGTTCGAACCGCAGGGAGTGCCGGATAAATTCCTGCCCAACGTCGAGCAATACCACTTCGATAAGATGGCCCTGTTGGTCGGCCCGGCCTGCTACAGCGCCTGTGAAATGGAGTCATACGGCTTCAGTCAGGTGCCGGGCATGATCGTGGTCGGACAGTATCCGACCTCCGGAACTTTTGCCGATGTGGGCGCCGGCCAGATCCAGCTGCCGGCGGGTTTCTCCATGCAGGTGCCGACCATCCGCTTCAAGCTGCCGGACGGCAGCCTCTTCCTGGAGGGGAAGGGGGTCCAGCCGACCCTGCGCGTCCCGGTGGATGCAACCACGGTGTTGAGCACCCAGGATGTCGTCTTACAGACCGCGGAGAATGCCATCCTGAAGCCGGCCGGGGCCGGGGTGACCCCTTCGGCTCCGCCGAGGATGATGAGCAGCGATGAAACTCAGGGAGCGCTCTCCAGCGCCCAACCTTTGGAGAACCTGGCCCGCGAGCAGTACACGACCCAGGACACGCTCAAGGTCCCGGCGACCTTCACGTATACGATCACGCTTGCACAATCGCAGCCTGTGCTCTGGGATTGGGGCTGGTGTGCCAAGGATCAGGCCACCCTGACAGACAACCTGAACAAGATCCAGCTCGCCTTCACGTTAAACGGACAGGCGGTCGAACTCAGCAAGTTTGTGAAGCTCGTTGGCCCCTTGAACGGCCAGCAGTGCGAGACCTATGTGCTTGGATTGACTGACTGGAGCGGCGGCCAGAACGAGGCGATCACCACCGCCACCTTCACCGCCCCCGTCAACGATGGCACTTATGATTACCCGGCCGGTAAGCAGGTCTCCGACTACACGATTTACGTCAATCCCTGACCTCGGTCGAGAAAAGCAAGCCTGACAGGTGATTCATCACCTGTCAGGCTTTTTTAATCGATTGCCTCAGGCCGGCCGATAAGCCGCATTCTGTCCGGTGAGGAATCGTCGGTTTACGCTCCGAGGAGTTTCATCCCGGCACCTCACCTGGGCGGTCATCTCTCTGGGCGGCCTACCCGGGGCTCAAACGACGCGAGCCGCGTCTCGCCCCTGCTTGGCCTTGCTCCCGGCGGGGGTTGCCTGGCCGTCCGCATCGCTGCGGGCGCCGGTGGTCTCTTACACCGCCTTTTCACCATCACCTCCGCTCCGAAGGGCGGAGGCTGTCTGTTTCTGTGGCCCTGTTCCGGCAGGTTGCCCCGTCCCGGGCTTTCCCCGGCGCCGTGCCCTGTGGAGTGCGGACTTTCCTCGATCTCGCGCCAAAGCGCGGGACCGCGACCGCCTGGCCAACCTGAGGCAATTTCATCATACCCGTTCTGAGGGAGGACGTCAACGGTGAACCTCATGCCGGACATGCAGAACACTTCCAGGATTCGGTCAAAATAGAGGAAATTGGTCACCCGAGAATGGTGACTGGCCAGGGATGGTCAAACCCGTGATTTATGCTTTAATCGATAGGGTTCTGCTAGAATAAACCAGCCATCAAAAAACCTTTTCAGGAGAAAACCGCATGTCTAAATCCATCGATCATTTAAAAACCGCCTTTGCAGGCGAATCGCAGGCCAACCGGAAGTATCTGGCCTTCGCCAAGAAGGCCGATGAAGAGGGCCATCCCGGCATCGCCCGCTTGTTTCGGGCAGTGGCAGCTGCGGAGACCGTCCACGCCCAGAATCATTTCAGGGCCATGGATGGGGTCCAGTCCACCGCCGAGAACCTGCAGGTTGCGATCGGCGGGGAAAATTATGAAGTGACCACTATGTACCCTCCCATGCTGGCGGACGCCGAGGCCGAAGGGGACAAACGCGCTGCCCGCTCATTTCGCTACGCGCTGGAAGTTGAAAAGGTCCACGAGAGCCTCTACCGACAGGCGGCCGACTCTCTGAGTCAAGGCGAGGATGTCCCTGCGCAGGAGTACTATATCTGTCCGATCTGCGGGTACACGCACGTAGGGCCGATGCAGGGCAGGTGCCCGGTATGCAACACACCTGCCGAGCGGTTCGAGAAGATCTCCTGAGATGCCCTTTTGGGTAGCAAGACGCCTGCAAATCTGTTCCGCTTGGTCTGGACAGATTCCCTGCCCTGCTGTACAATAACCCGCCGTGCATCCGGATTCATTTTGGAGGAAGTAAGTGGCTAATATCAAGTCTCAAATCAAGCGTAATCGGCAGAATGACAAACGTCGTCTGCGCAACCGCGTCTATCGCGGGGCGGCTCGAACGGCGGTCAAGAATGCCCGCGCCGCGGTTGTCTCTGGCGACCCAGAGAACTCGAAAAAAGCCCTACTGGAAGCGATCTCCCAGCTGGATCGCGCCGCTCAGAAGGGTGTCCTTCATAAGAACAATGCAGCCCGGCGCAAGAGCCGACTGATGAAGCAGTTTGCAAAGCTGGGGACCTTCCCGGTTAAAACCGAAGTGGCTGCACCGGTAATGGCGGAGCCTGAGGCTGCCGCCAAGCCGAAGAAAGAACCCAGCCGCAGGCGGACGACCAAAAAAGAGCCTGAGGTGGAGACCACGCCCGAGGTGGAGGCCAAGCCCAAAGCCGAACCCAAGACAAAAGGCGAGACCAAGAAAACGGCGTCACGCGCCCGGACGGCCAAGAAAACGGATTAAGTTTTTACCTGAGAGGAATCAAGCGGAAGCAGGAATGCTTCCGCTTTTTATATGCAGCGGTCGGCCACTGACAAGATCCCATCCGAAGGAGCACGCGCCGGACAGACCCGGCTGCGGATGCCACCGCGCAGCTCGGAGAGACTGCGAGGAGGACGCCTCCTATGGGGATGATATAATCACAGACGCAAAGGTGAGCCATGTTCTTGGCTGAACAGCAATCCATCGAAGACAAAATCAGGGCCTTTTGCGCCGGGCAGGGCATCCAACTGGCCGCGTTGAAGTGGACTCCGATCCCGTTTAACGGTGAGTGGGGCATTTCCACCTCCTTCTTTCAGACCGCGGCCGATGAGACCCGTTCTGGGAAAAAGGTTGCGGTACCACTGCGCGCCCAGGAAATCGCCGAGCAGGTGAAAGCGGCCGTGATCCCCACACCCGGAATCAGCCATGCCGAGGCGGTGAAGGGCTATCTCAACCTGTATTATTCAACAGCGGAGTATGCCCGCCGGGTGGTAGACGCCGCCCTTGAACAGGGCAGCCGCTTCGGGGCAGGCCTCGCCAAGGGCGAGCGCGTTATGGTCGAGTACGCCCAACCGAACACGCATCATTCTTTCCATATCGGTCATGCCCGCAACGCGATTCTGGGGGAGGCGCTGGCGCGCATCGTCCAGTTTTCCGGCTTTGACACCCTGCGCGCTACCTACCCGGGCGACATCGGCCTGGGCGTGATCACCATTCTGTGGGCGTACCGGAAATTCTACAAGGGTCAGGAGCCGCAGGGCGTGCACGAACGCGGCCAATGGCTGCTGAAGATCTACATCGAAGCCACCAAGCTCCTGGAGCCCCAGGAGAACGAGACGCCCGAAGAGAAGAGCCAGCGCGAAGGCTACGACGCCGAGCGGCGCGAGCTGTACCGCAGGTGGGACGCCGGCGATCCTGAGGTCCGCAAGCTGTGGCTCGAAACGCGCGAATGGAGCCTGGAAGAAATCCGAGCTGTTTTTGAGATGCTCGATATTAAAATGGATGTCTGGTTTTTCGAGAGCGATGTCGATGAGCCGGCCAAGGAGATCGTGAAAGAGCTGATCCAGCGCGGCATTGCCGATGACGAGCGCCCCGAGGGTGGCCCGGTGATCGTCAGGATTGACGAGAAGCTGGGCCTGAAAAAAGAAAAATACCGCACCAATGTCGTGCTGCGCAACGACGGCACGACCCTCTACCTGACCAAGGACCTGGCGCTGGCCAAGGTCAAGTTCGAGCAATATCACGTTGACCGCTCGATTTACGTCGTGGACGTCCGCCAGAGCATGCATCTGCAGCAGGCTTTTAAAATTTTGGAGTTGATGGGCTTCAAACAGGCCGAGAAATGCTTCCACCTGGGCTACGGCTTCGTCAGCCTGCCGGAAGGGGCGATGTCCGCCCGGAGAGGATCGTGGTGCTTTTCAAGGATGTGGCGGATGAAGCCGAGGGACGGGCCCTGGCTGCCATGGGGCAGCGGACACCCGACATGCCAGCCTCGGAACGCCGCAAGGTTGCCCAGCAGATCGGCCTGGGGGCGCTGAAGTATGCCATGCTCTCGGTCGACAATAATAAGGACATGGTTTTTGATATCGACGACGCGCTGAGTTTTGAGGGCCATACCGGCCCCTACCTCCAGAACGCCTATGTTCGAGCGAACAGCATCCTGCGGAAGGCCGGAAAAATCCCAGCCGAAGCCCCGTTCGATCACCCCCTGACCAGCCATGAAATCCAGATCATCGACCTGATCTCGCGGTTTCCAACCACCGTTGAACAGGCGGCCGAGGAATATCGTCCGTTGGTCGTTGCCAATTATGTCTATGAACTAGCGAATGCCTTTCATAGTTTCTATCACGCCGTGCCCGTGCTTCAGGCCGGGTCCGAAGCAGAAAAGGCCGCCCGCCTGCGGCTGGTCGCAGCTGCCCGGCAGACCCTGGCCAATGCCTTGGCGCTTTTGGGCATCACAGCCCCAGAAGTGATGTGACGTAGCCGGGAGACCGGCTGCGAAGATCAGCAGCCTCCTTTTTTCCCGCCGCTCGCCCGGAATCCTCCGGGGAACTCCGACGAAGCGCAGGAGTTTCCTTGTCCGGGCGGGGTGCTACCCTCCTGCGGCGGAAGGATGTTTTTGCTGAAATTCATCTTTTCTGAAGGAGTATTTGCATGTCTCCCATCCGTACCCTTATCATGGGCGCCGCAGGGCGCGACTTTCACAACTTCAATGTCTACTTTCGAGATAACCCGGACTATGAGGTGGTCGCCTTCACGGCCACCCAAATCCCGGATATCGAAGGCCGCACCTACCCGCCGCAGCTGGCCGGCAAGCGCTACCCGAAAGGGATCCCGATCCATGCCGAAGAAGACCTGATCAAGCTGGTGAAAAAGTTGAAGGTGGACCAGGTCATCTTTGCCTACTCAGACGTGCCGCACGAAGTGGTCATGCATAAGGCATCCATGGTGCTCGCGGCGGGAGCGGATTTCCGCCTGATGGGTGAGAGGTCCACCCAGATCAAATCGACCAAGCCGGTCGTTTCGGTGTGTGCGGTCCGCACCGGTTCGGGCAAGAGCCAGACCACCCGGCGGATCTCGCTGATCCTGCGCGGCATGGGCTACCGGGTCGCTGCGATTCGCCACCCGATGCCCTACGGTGACCTGGTAAAACAGGAGGTCCAGCGCTTCGCCACCTATGCGGACCTGGACAAGCAGGAATGCACGATCGAGGAGCGCGAAGAATACGAGCCCCACCTCGACAACGGCGTGATCGTCTATGCCGGTGTGGACTATGAGAAGATCCTGCGCCGCGCTGAGCAGGAGGTCGACATCGTTCTGTGGGACGGCGGCAACAACGACTTCTCGTTCTACGTCTCGGACCTGAAGATCGTGGTCGCCGATCCGCTTCGGCCCGGGCACGAGAGCCGCTACCATCCCGGTGAGGTCAATGCCCGCGACGCCGATGTGCTCGTCATCAACAAGGTCGACGCGGCGGATCCGAATGCGGTCCTGAGAGTCCGCGAGAACTTGCGCCAGATGAACCCCACTGCGACGGTCATCGAGGCCGCCTCGCCGCTCTTCGTCGATGATCCGGACGCCATTCGCGGCAAGCGGGTGCTCGTCATCGAGGACGGCCCGACCCTGACCCACGGCGAGATGGCGTATGGAGCCGGCTATGTGGCTGCGCAGCGCTATGGGGCGGCCGAGATCGTCGACCCGCGCCCGTTCGCGGTCAGGTCCATTGCCGCCACCTACCGGAAGTATCCGAAGACCGGTCCCATCCTGCCGGCCATGGGCTACGGAGCGGCCCAGATGAAGGATCTGGAGGCCACCATCCGCAAGGCGGATGTGGATTTGGTTGTGATCGGAACGCCGATCGATCTGACGCGTGTCATCAAGCTGGATAAGCCCTCCCAGCGCGTGCGCTACGAGCTTCAGGAGATCGGCCGGCCGACGCTGGAAGATATCCTCATGAAGAAGTTTGGGAAGAAGAAGTAAATCGATCCATCCATCGTGGACCGCCAGGAGCCGGGCAGGTAATCCACCCGGCTCTTTTTAAACTGGAGGAAGCGAGAACGATTCTGGGCAAAACCATTTGCACACTGGAAAGGGTGCAGACGGTATAATTCTCCCACGGCGAACCAACCATGTTTATCGATGAAGCTGAAATCCTGGTCAGGTCTGGAAAAGGCGGCGACGGGATGGTGCACTTCCGGCGCGAGAAGTACGTGCCGCGCGGCGGCCCGGACGGGGGGGACGGCGGCCGCGGCGGAGATGTGGTTCTGGAGGTGCGTCCCACCCTGAATACCCTGTCGGCCTTCCGCCACACGATTCAGTATGTGGCAGAGGACGGGCGGGGCGGAGGTTCGAACAACAAGTCCGGTAAATCTGCAGTGGAGCTGACCATCCTGGTTCCGCCTGGGACGGTCGTGTCCCTTTTGCCCGGCGGCGAACTGCTGGGGGACCTGACAGATCCCGGTCAGCGGCTGGTGGTCTCCACGGGTGGTCGCGGCGGACGCGGCAACACCCACTTCAAAAGCTCGGTCAACCAGACGCCGCGTACTGCCGAGCGCGGCGAGCCGTGTCAGGAAAAGCGCCTGCGCCTGGTGCTCAAGCTGATCGCCGATATCGGTATCGTGGGGGTGCCCAATGCCGGCAAGTCCACACTGCTCTCCGTCCTGACCCATGCTACGCCCAAGATCGCGCCCTATCCTTTCACCACCCTGGAACCCAATCTGGGCGTAGCCGACCTGGACGAGGAAACAAGCCTGGTCCTGGCGGACATCCCCGGGTTGATCGAGGGCGCCTCGCAGGGCGTGGGCCTGGGCTTCGAGTTCCTGCGCCATATCCAGCGGACCCGGGTTCTGATCCACCTCCTGGACGGTCTTTCGGAGGACCCGCTGGCGGATTTCTCCCAGATCAACGCCGAGCTGGCGCTCTTTGACCCGACCCTGGCCAAGAAGCCCCAGATCGTGGCGTTGAACAAAATAGACCAGCCGGAGGTGCAGATCCGCTGGACGAAGCTGAAGAAGGATCTCATGAAACGCGGCTACGAGTCGATGGCGATTTCAGCCCTGGCGCGCACCGGGGTGCATGAGCTGCTGCTGAAAGCCGCCGCAATGCTGGCTGAGATCCCGCCGCTGGAAGAGTCCACGCCGGCCATGCCGGTCTACCGGCCCGTTGAGGATCCGCGTGCCTTCACCATCACGCGCGAGGACGATGGAAATTGGCGCCTGCACGGGGCCGCCATCGAACGCGCCGCGGCCATGACGCCCTGGGACCAGAATGGCTCCGTACGCCGCTTCCAAAGGATCATGGAACGGCTCGGAGTGGAAGAGGCCCTGCGCAAGGCCGGTGTGCGCGAAGGCGACCTGGTCTATATCGGCGAGTACGAACTGGAGTGGCAGGAGTGAACTACTCCACCGCTAAAACGGGGAGCTTCCTGGTTCGTAGACCCGCCCTGCTTGCACGGGTCTCCCCAGGCGTTGGCCGTAAGGACTGGCCCTTACGGTCCGTTCGGGCTGTTCCTGCCCTACGTTTCACTTCGGATCTAGCGTGCCCTTCGTGCAGAATGTTCAGGGCCGCATTCACATCCCGGTCATGATGCGCATGACACACGGGACAATCCCATTCCCGTTCCGCCAACCTTAGATCCACCTTGCGGTAGTCGCCATTGTGACACCACTGGCTGGATGGGTAGAAGCGCCCGATCGTTTCCA
>Ga0187877_1001079_pt1 | contig 30123 bp, 31 predicted proteins | sample June2016WEW_17_1_3_FD_132430 | JGI IMG/M metagenome (GOLD analysis project Ga0187877, IMG submission 132430) | Peatland microbial communities from SPRUCE experiment site at the Marcell Experimental Forest, Minnesota, USA - June2016WEW_17_100 | ecosystem: Environmental > Terrestrial > Soil >...
GCCCGTTCCCCCTGCGCCTTGAGGGCGATGATGCGACCGACGCGCTCGAGCATTCCCTCCTGGGTGAACGGTTTGACCAGGTAATCTTTGACGCCCAATCTCAATATCCGCGCCACGCTGTCCCGTCGGGAGTTGGCCGTGAGCATCAACACCGGGATGTTCCGCGTTTTGGGATTGGCCTTGAGCCGCGTCAGCATCTCGGTCCCGTCCATGACCGGCATATCGTTGTCCAGCAGGATCAGGTCTGGCCGCTCCCGGTCAACCAGCGCCAGACCCTCCATTCCGTCCGCCGCTTCGAGGATCTTGCACGCGAACGGCCGAAAGGCGGTGCTGACGACCAGGCGAATTACCTTGTCGTCATCCACCGTCAGGATCTTTTGTTCCGTCATATATCCTGGCTGGATATATCGGCCATTTCAGCCGGCCCTTGAAGCCAAAGACCGGAAAAAGATCGCCCGGGGATTTAACTTCCTGGCGGACGCGCCGATAACCAATACGGACATATTATGGTGGCCCACAATGACCGCGTTGTCTGCGGCGTGGCCGTTTTCAAAATGAACAACTCAGGCAGCCACCGCAACGGGGCGGATTCGCCCGATGAAGCCGCGCAGGCAGAACTTGCCGCCATTTACGAACACGCCCCTGTCACCCTCGTGCTGGTGGACGAGCAGCGCCGCATTGTCCGTGCCAACCGCGCCGCCGCCGCCTTGGCCGGCTGCCAGGGCGAGGCCCTGAGCGGCAAACCGGTCGAGGTCCTCCTGCGCTGGACGCAAGGCCGCCACGACTGGCGCAGATGCGCTGTGGGCCAGGATTGCAGCCCCTGCGCTCTGCACCGGGCCATCGAACGCACGCTGCAGCAGCCCGCTCCCCACCCCCGCTTCTCGCTGTCCCCTCTCCGGGCGTCCAACGGAGAGTCCCGTGCCGCCACCCTCCTGGCTTCGGTTGCCAGGGTCGTCGTGGCCGGCCGGACGATGGTCCTGTTGTGCCTGGAAGACGTGACCGAACGCCAGCTCGCCGAAGAGCGCGTCCGCGAACAAGCGGACTTGCTGGATATTGCCCACGACGCCATCACCGTCCTGGACCTGGACGGCCGCGTCCTCTATTGGAACCACGCCGCCGAAAAGCTTTACGGCTGGCCGGTCGAGGAAGCCCTGGGACACGACGCCAGCCGCCTCTTCTTCGAGGAGGTCCCGGCGGAGTTCATCCAGGCACTGGAGGCCACCCTCAAATACGGCGCGTGGAACGGGGAATTGCGCCAGGTCCATCGCGACGGCCGGCCAGTCATCGTCCACAGCCGCGCCACGCTCGTGCGCGCCGCCGCCGGCAGGCCCAAGTCCATCCTGTTCGTCAGCACCGACGTCACGGAGAAAAAATCGCTTGAGGCGCGGTTCCTGCGCGTGCAGCGCCTGGAAACCATCGGCACCATGGCCAGCGGCATCGCCCACGATCTCAACAACGTGCTGGCCCCCGTCTCGATGGCGGTCGATGTGTTGCGCCTCCGTCCTCGAGACGAGCAGGAGCGAATGCTCCTCCAGATCCTCGCCACCAGCACCCAGCGGGGCGCCGCCATCGTCCGCCAGTTGCTCACCTTCAGCCGCGGCGTCGAAGGCGCCCGCGTCCGCCTTCGGCCCAAGGCGCTCATCAGGGAAATCAGCAAGATCATCCAGGAGACCTTCCCCAAGTCCATCCAACTGCGCGTGGACATCCATGACGAAATCCGGGAGGTCTTGGGCGACCCGACTCAAATCCATCAGATCCTGCTCAATCTCTGCGTCAATGCTCGCGACGCGATGCCCCAGGGCGGCACCCTCACCCTGAGTGCCCGCGAGGTCTGCCTGGACCAGCCCGCCCAGGGTGACAAGACCGAGCGCCAATCCGGTCCCCACGTCGCGCTGGAGGTCGCCGATACCGGCACCGGCATGGCCCCGGAGGTCCTGGCCAAGATCTTCACCCCGTTTTTTACGACCAAACCGGTCGGGCAGGGGACCGGTCTGGGCCTGTCCACCGTCCGCGATATCGCCCGCAACCACGGCGGCTTCGTCGAGGTCCGCAGCCAGTCCGGCCAAGGCAGCCGTTTCACCGTCTATTTCCCGGCCCCCGAAGGCCCGAGCGCCGAGATTGCCGCCGCTGACTGCCCGCCGGTTTGCCTCGGACACGGTGAACTGGTCTTGGTCGCCGATGACGAGCAGTCGATCCTCAAGCTGGCCAAGCACATCCTGGAGACCCACGGCTATCGCGTCCTGGCCGCTGGGGATGGCCGCGAGGCCCTGGCCATATTCTCCCGCCACCGAGCCGCCATCCGCGCCGTCATCATCGACCTTATGATGCCCAATCTGGATGGTCCCACCGCCATCAAGGCCCTCCGTTCCCATGACCCGGGCCTTCCCATCCTGGCCGTGAGCGGCACCTCCCCCCATGACAATCCCATCACGGCCAACCAGTGCCGCGACGTGTCATTCCTCCTAAAGCCCTTCACCGTCCAGAGCCTCCTGGAGGCAATCAACGCCGCCCTCCGCCACCCCGCGCCCGTAGCCGCTGCGGCCCCGGCGCCCGAACCGCGCCGAGGAGGCACTGAACTGCAATAGTTCAAAATCGTGCGTTCTTTAGAAGATTCTTCAACCACGAATGGCACGGATAAGAGAAATCCGTGTCATCCGTCATCCGTAATTAATTCTTTTCCTCGGTTGCGGCTTTGCCCATTCGCGTCAGGCTAAGGGGCCGTGAAGATAAGCAGTGTGTGGCTTCAACCGCAACGCGGTTGTGTACCAAAGCCCAGGGCTGGACCGAAGGGACAACCCTGGGTAGCGGCGATGGAGGGGCCATCAACCCCAACGGGGTTGTGGCCGGCGGGGGACGCAGGCGACTGGTTTTCCGCCCCCCGGGCCGCAACCCCGTTGGGGTTGATGGGCATTCCCGCGCGATTACCCAGGGTTGGCGCCGCGCCAACCCTGGGCTTTGCTGCACAACCCCGTTGGGGTTGGAGCGGGGAGGCCTTAGCTTAGCCTGACGCGAATGGGCTTTGCCGCGCTGTGAAACATCCCGGTTAAGTTTTTTCGGCGCGGGCCGATAGAAAGGCGATGACGGCGGGAAAAACCGAAAAAACGGCGGCGGCGGGAGAACGGGCCCGCATCCAAACCGGGGTGCCTTCACCATGACTGCATGAACTCCAATGTGAACCAGCAGACCGGGGACAAAGAGGTCAAGATACTCACGGTGGACGACGACCGCACGGTTGGGGTGATACTCAAGGCCACCCTGCTTCCCTACGCCTGCAAGCTTTTCGAGGCCACCGACGGGGTGGATGGATTGGAGCTGTCCAAGCGCGAGCGGCCGGACCTGATTCTGCTGGACTCGATGATGCCGAACATGTCGGGGCTGCAACTGCTGACCCAACTGCGGGCCGATCCGGAATTGCGCTCCATCCCGGTCATCATGCTTACCGGCGCCTCGGACCGGGAAAACGTCTTGCGTTGCGCGAGGCTGGGCGTCCGCGGCTACCTGGTCAAGCCTTTCACCGCCAAAGACGTGCTCAAGCGCATCACCGAGGTTGTCGAGGTCAAAACCCGGAAAGAAATCGCCCGCACCAGGAGTTTTGAGGATCCGATCAAGGTGCTCCTCGTGGACGACAAGCCCGCCATCCTCGGACGGGTCAAGGCCGCCTTGGCCGATACGCATTGGGTACTGCAAGGCGCGTCGGACTCGATTCAAGCCGCTGACTTCTGCAGGCAAAACAAACCGGACATCATCCTCCTCAGCCTTTCGCTGGCAGGAGACTCGGCCTTCGCGCTGGTGAAGACGCTCCGCGCCGACCCGGACACGAAGAACATCCCGGTGCTGGCACTGAGCGTCCGGACAGCCGTCGGAGAGCAAAGTCGCGCGCAGATGCTGGGCGTGAGCGGCATTGTTGCCAAGCCGATCGATTCCGCCGACCTCCAGTTCAAAATCGGGCGAGCCCTCAACCTCGACACCTCCCACCGCTACTTCCAGTCCCGGGAGAACATCCTGGTGTTGTCCCTGCCGGAGCCCCTCAACCAGGCCGTGGCAGGGGATATTGCTCCGCGCCTCAGCCAAAAGCTTAGCGAGGCCGTTGACGGCGGGCTGAACCGGCTCATCATCGATATGGCCCGGCTCACTAAGGCAGACATGACATTGCTCAAGCTCTTGCTCGAGATAAGCTACCTCACTGCGGACCTCGGCATGCGCTACTGCCTGGTGTGCTCGGAGGAACTCGGCCATCAGTGCCAGGGCTTCCAGGAAACCGGGGACTGGGACTTTACCACCTCGGTGGAGGAGGCGATGGTCATCCTGAGCCGTCCCCGTCCAGTCGGCTCGAGCATGACCTAACCTGGATACTTCTCAGCGCGGCAGAGCCGCAACCGAAGCGTGGGGAGCGTGGGGGAAGGGACGCGGGCGACTGGATGCGGGCCGCAGGCGGGTTCGGAGAGGCAATGAAAACGCAGAGACTCAAAGAGCGCGGAGAAGAGGCTATTCGCAGCTCGCGAGCAAATTGGGCTATTGCATTAAAACTCCCGCCATCGGCGAAAGCTCCGTTAGGAGCGCCATGTTTGTAGAAGCACCGGCCCACCGAGCCTTTCTCAAGCTCCGTCAGGAGCGGCATATTGAGCTTTCCGGGACCCGCTCGCGGTCACTCGCAGGCCAACTCGATGACATGGCCGCAGCAGCACTGAACCTTGATGCGCGTGATGCGCGGGCCGTCGCGTTCGAGGGTCACTATGGGTTCTCCGCCCCCTGCTGGCGCGGGGGGCGTCGAAGCCGCGGCGGAAGCCAGGGGCCGGAAGGGCCGTGAGGCCTGTGGTTCGGTGGCCGCCTTGGCCTGGCCGGCAGCAGCAGGGGCAGGGGCGCGGGCTGAAAGACTCAGTGGAACAAAGCCTTGGTTCATTGGGGGCCGGTTGTGGCGCTGACCTGGTTGGTCGTGCTGTCGTTAAGGCGGTTGGCTTCCTGGACCTTGAGCAGCACGGAGACGCGCCGGTTGATTTCGTCGGTCGGGACGCTGTTTTTCATCGGGTGAATGTCGCCGCAGCCGCAAACCTGGTAAATCTGCATCGGGGAGACTCCGTGCTGCTGGAGTTTGCGACGGGCGGCGTTGGCGCGGTCGGCCGAGAGTTCCCATGGGCCATAATCCTCGCGGATGCCGCCGCGCCCGGACTCGGTGTGGCCGGACAATTGGAGGTTGAAAGTGGGGTAGCGGCTCACTTCCCAGGCGAGCGTGGAAAACACCCAGGCCCCGTAGGGGGTGAAACGGGCGCTCTCGGGCTCGAAGATCGGCTTCTGCGAACGGTCGAACACGTTGATGAGGAGCCCTTCGGAGGTCATCTCGAAGCGGACCGACTCCTGGCTGTGGGGGTCCTGCTGCAGGAGTTTGGCCAGGTCCTCGGTGAGGCGGCGCAGCAGTTCGAGATTCAGGGCCGAAGCCGAATCATAGCTGCCCTTGGACTGCTCAAGCGGCTGCTTCTCCTTTTCAGTCGGGATGATGCCGACCGACTCCTTGGTGACGGAGGAAAAGGGATTGCGAAAGGCGCGTTCGATGGCCTCCTTTATCCTGCTGTCCTGCGCCGTGAGCCAAAGGACCAGGAACAGCGCCATCATTGCGGTCACGAAGTCCGCGTAGGCCACTTTCCAGGAGCCGCCATGGTGTTTCTGCCGGGACATGATTGAATGGGGAGGCTGCTGCCGGCCCTACTTCTTGGCCACGTTTGTGTTTAGGGGCTTGAGCATGGTCTCCAGTTCTTCGGCGCCGGGCCGCAATTCTTCGCCCAGTCTCCGGCGGGCGATCTCGACGGCCATTCCGGGGGCCATGCCCGAGGCGAAGCTCACCACCGAGGCCGAAATGCACCGAAAGTAGGCCAACCGCTCGACCATGTTGAATTCCATGTTTACGGCCAATGGGCTCAGAAAACCGTAGCCCAGAAAGATGCCCAGGAAGGTCCCTACCAGCGCCGCGGCCACTTTGACGCCGATCTGCTCGATCGGCCCGTTGATCGAGGCCATGGTGACGACGATGCCCAGCACGGCCGCCACAATCCCAAAGCCGGGCATCGCATCCGCGGCGCGGGTCAAGACATTGATCGGACCATGGTTCTCTTCTTCCATGCGCTCGAGGTCGGCCTCGAGCAACTGGCGCAACTGCTCCGGCTTGACGCGGCCATCAATGACCGGCCGCAAAGCCCCGCAGAGGAACTCGACCGCCGCCCGGTTCTGCAGGACCGTGGGGTAGCGCCGGAAAATCGCGCTGACCGGAGGGCTGCTCAGATGCTCTTCCAAGGCAATGAGGCCGTTGCGCCGCCCCAGCAGGAACAGTTCGTAGAGCATCATGAACAGGTCTTCGTAGGACTTGCGCCGGTAGGGCGTCCCCTTGAGCACGTGGAATATCTGGCTCACCATGCCGAACAACACCTTCTTGGGGGCCATCATGATCGTCGCCCCCATCGCCGCGCCCCCGATGATCACCAATTCGGAAAGGTGCATCAGCGTGTGCATGTGCCCGCCTGCCATCAGGAACCCCCCGGCGACCGAGGCGATGACGACCAGGGCTCCAAGGATTACAATCATGGCGACGCCTCGACTCGTCCGCCCAGGGCCAAGGCTTCCTGACGCTGGATAAAGGAGCGGATCCCCAGGATGGCTTGGGAATGAATTTGCGAGATGCGGGATTCCGTCAGCCCGAAGGCCTGGGCAATCTCCCGCAGCCGCAGGTCTTCGAAGTAATAGAGGGCCAGCACCTTTTGCTGGATTGGCGGCAACTGGCGGATGCGCGCAGCGATGAGGTCCTTGAGCTCAGTCCGCGAGGCCTCTTCCGAGGGATCGGTCTGGGATTCATCGGCAATGCTGTCATGGGGCGGGGCCCCGTCGTGGGCGCCCTGGCGTGGCACGGCATCCAGGCAGACAAAAGCCACCGGCCGAACCTCCTCCAGCCAGCCGCGATACTCGTCCAGCGGCAGACCCAAGGTCCTGGCCATTTCCGTCTCACTCGGCGGCCGGCCCAGGCGCTGCTCGAGCTCCGCCAGCGTGTTCTGAATTTTGCGCGCCTTGTCGTGAACCAGCCGCGGCACCCAGTCCATCCTCCGGAGCTCATCCAGCACGGCCCCCCGAATCCGAAACCGGGCGAAGGTCTCGAAGGAGGCCCCGCCTTGGAGATTGAAAGCGCGAATGGACTGCAGCAACCCCACCAGGCCCGCGCTGTAGAGGTCCTCCGCGCTCACGTGCGCGGGCAAGGTCATTGCCAGCCGCCCCACGACCGTCCGCACCAGGGCCAGGTATTGCTCGACCAGGGCGTTCTCAGCGCCGGTATCTCCGCCGCTTTGGTGATAGCGCTGCCACAGTTCCTGTGGCGTCGGGCCGGGCAACTCGCCCGCCGCAGCAACAGCCGAATCCATAGAAGCGTCAGCGATCATTTTCTCGAGGGTGATGTGGCCGGTGCCTGCTGCCGCGCGGCCATTTCCGCGGCGCGACGTTCAAGGAGCGATGCCTGGAAGCTCCGCAACCAGACCCCGGCCCACCAACGCATGAGCACCCCAAGCACGGCTGCCGCCGCACAAGCCCGCCAAAGCATCGACGGCCACTCGGCCCGCCCGGCATACCCGAGGGCCAAACCGAGACAGAACCCAATCATCGCTCCGCAAAGCATCAGCGTTTTCATTTCACCGGACGTTTGTCACAGGTTCTCAGCAAGGCCTTTGCCAAGCGGCTTCGATTTCTGAAGGCGCCGGATTATTGGGGAATCAGCAGGTCGGGCGTGGCGACCGAGAAATCCCCAGGAACATTTTGCCCACCCGAGAGGAAACGGAGGGTGAATTTTGTGCCGAGAAGAAAGTTCCATAACTTGCCGAGCCGTTTTTCCTCGTCCAGATGCGTAAGAATGAGGTCACTCAGTGGCCAATCATCAAACGCGCGGGCTTGGGCCAGGAGCACGGGCACCTCGTAGGCCGCGTTGAGCACCAAGTGCATCTGCGCCCCCTCCAGACCGGCCAATTGCGCCTGTAACTGCTCCACCGCAGTCGTATCCTGAAGATTGACCCCCGGCAGATCCACAAAGGCCCGCTGGCAACCCGCCAGCCCCGCAGCCCCCTTCCATTCCCGCTCCACCCGCACTCCCAGGATCTCGGCGTAGAAATCGAGAGGACCCGCGAAATTGGGGCCGCGGCTATCCAGCCGCCAGACCCGCGCCGCGCGCCGCTCGGTCAAAACCGATTTTGCCAGCCATTTGCAGAGCACGGTCGTCTTGCCGGAGCCGGGCGGTCCGATGAATGCGTGAATCGCCGGCGAGCGACCCTCGGCGTCCGGCGCCGCGCGCCAAAAGCTGGCCAGCGCCGTTCGCGCCAAGGCCAGCTCATCCCCAAGAACGGCGGGCGGCTCCTCGCCGTGCTTCAAGCGGGCGCGTTCCAGCACCTTCTCGACCAGGACCGGCTGCAAACCCATCTGGTGGAGCACCGCTCCGCTCCGCCACCGGCCCCCCAAGCCGGGCGGACCGGAATCCGGCGCCGCGTCTGTCACCGGGGCCGTTGACAAAGTCTGTCGAGCCGCCTCGGGCACGTCACTTTGGAGTGTGGTGGCAAGCGGAGCCGGACACCGCTTTGGCTCGGGCAGCGGCTGGCGTTCTTGGACGTCCCGGGCGGCCGAAAGCGCCGTCGCCGCTTCGCTCTGCCGGCGCACTCCAAACCCGGCTTGTCGGGATGTCACTGGCCCTGGCGTTGCGGCCGGTTCGCCGCCAGAATGCCGGCGCTCGCGGTGTGAAACCCGCGCGATAGGCTTTTTCGAGCCGGCGCGCCCGGCCTTGGTCGTTGGGCGTCCATAGCGGCGAACGGCTGTCCGCCGCTGACCGCCGCCACTTTGCAAGGCCCTGACACCGGAGGGTTTGGCCCTCGGTCGCGCGCCGTGCTTTCTGCTTTCTGCCTTCTGCTTTCCGCATTTTCTGCCACCGGCGGGTTTGGCCCTCGGTTGCGGGCCGGGGGGAGTGTCGGGCAGACCGGCGCGCACTTCCACAAAGGGCCTGCGCCAGAGCCGGCTTAGGCCGCCGGCATGGACCCGCCTCAGGCCCACGACGACCGCCTCCGGGCCGAGGCGGGAACGGACTTGCGCAATCGCATCGGCAGCGTCGCGAGCCAGAAATCGAACCAGGTTCATGCAGCAGCGGGGATGGTGGCGGCATTTTGGATTTCAACCCGCGGCGGGAGTTCCGAGTAGGAAATCACCGCCAGGTCCGCAAATGCGGATTCGAAGAAGCGCCGGAAACCAAGCCGGATCTGCGGAGAACAAAGCAGGACCGGCGGGTGCCCGGCGGCCAGCATCTGCTGCACGAATTTGCCGAGCGCATCCGTAATATGCCGGGCGAGACCGGGTTCCAGAACCAGGGACAATTCGGTCTGGGTCTGCCGGACGCCTTGGGCAATGGCTTGCTCGAGCCGCGGGTCGAGCGTAATCGCGCGCAGGGCCCCATTTTGCATCTGATACGGCCGGGTGATCTGCAGGCCCAGGGCCCGCCGGGCGCATTCGGACAGCTCATCCGGGTTCTTGCTGATGGGGGAGTAATCGCTGACCTTTTCAAGAATGCCGGCCAGGTTGCGAATCGAGATGCCTTCGGCCAGCAGGTTCTGCAAAATGCGCTGCACCTGGCCCACGGTGAGTTGCGCGGGGACCAGCTCGTTGACCAGCGTGGGGTGCGTCTGCTTGAGATTATCCAGCAGCACCTGAACATCCTGCCGGCTCAGTATCTCGTGGCTCCGCCGCCGAATCGTCTCGCTCAAGTGCGTGACCAGCACCGAAGGCGCGTCCACCACGGTATAGCCGCTCACCTCGGCGGTCTTGCGCTCGGCATCGGCTATCCACGTCGCCGGCAGTTGAAACACCGGCTCGACCGTGGGCACGCCTTTGAGGGCCGTCTTGCTCTTGGCAGCGTTCATGGCCATCCAGAAGCCCGGCCTCAATTCTCCCTTGCCCACGGGGTTGCCTTTGAGCAGAAACCGGTACTCGTTTGCCCCAAGCTGCAAGTTGTCCCGCAAACGAATCGGCGGGACGATCACCCCAATCTCTTGGGCAAAGGTGCGTCGCACACTGGTAATCCGCTCCAGCAGATCCCCGCCCCGCCGCTTGTCGGCCAGCGCAACCAGGCCGTATCCCAACTCGACCTGGAAGGGGTCCAGGCGGAGCAGTTCTTCCAGCTTATCGATGGACCTGGCCTCTCCTGGCGCGGCGGGACCCCCCGCCGCAGCGCCTTTGCCGGCCGCCGGGGCCCGACCCGCGCCCGGCCCCGCCTCGGCCACCGCCGGCTCCAGCGGGCCATGCCGGTGAAGCGAATAGGCCAGCAAACCCGTAACGGCTGCCAACATGCCGAACGGCAACGCCGGCAAACCCGGCACCAACGCAAAGACGGTCATCATCCCCGCCAGGACCGTCATGGCGCGCGGGTAAACCAACAGTTGCTTGGTCAACTCATGGCCCAGGTCGTTCTTCGAGGCCGCCCGCGTCACCAGGATGCCCGCCGCCGTCGAGGTGATCAGCGCGGGAATCTGCGACACCAACCCGTCCCCAATCGAGAGAATCGTGAACCGTTGCAACGCCTCGGCCACCGTCATGCCCCGCTGCGCGATGCCGATGGCGAACCCCCCAATCACGTTAATCAGCGTGATCAGAATCGCCGCCACCGCATCGCCCCGCACAAACTTGCTCGCCCCATCCATCGCCCCATAGAAATCGGCCTCCTCCTCCACTGCCCGCCGGCGCGTCCGAGCTTCGCCCTCGTTGATGATGCCCGCGTTCAGCTCGGCATCCACGGCCATTTGTTTGCCCGGCATCGCATCCAGCGTGAACCGCGCCGCCACCTCGGCAATGCGCCCGGCGCCCTTGGTAATGACGATGAAGTTGATCAGCACCAGGATCAGAAAGACCACCAAACCGACAACGTAATTGCCCCGGACCACGAAATTGCCGAAGGCCTCGATAATGTGGCCCGCATACCCATCCAGCAGGATGAGCCGCGTGGAGGACACGTTCAGCGAAAGCCGGAACAGCGTCAGAAAAAGGAGCAACGTCGGAAATCCACTGAAATCCGAAGGCTGCCTCACATAGAGGATGACCAGCAGAGTCAGCAGCGACAGCGCAATGCTCATCGCCAGCAGGCCGTCGAGCAACGCCGGCGGAATCGGCAGGATCAATAGCAGGACCGTGCCAAACAGCCCCGCAATGAGCCACAGATCCCCGTGCTTCAAGAGCAATCGCAAATTCTGGCTGAGCCTGGCCATGGTCGTCGCGTCGAAACTTCATCCGGCGTGAAGCATGAAAAGGGCCATGCTCGGCAGAAAGCCGGCAATGCGCAAACCCGCAGTCCGGGTTGCGGTGCAGGGAAGATTTGGACAAATCAGGCGGGAAATATCTGCCTAACGGTTCAGCCTCCGGGCGGACCGAAGCCGAGAGACGGAGAGGTGAGCAGGGGGGGGTGCTGAGAATCCGGACGTTGGGCTGGTTCTGAATGTTCCAGCATCGGCCCTTGACTTTTCAGGGACAACATTTAAGCTTGCACTCATGAGTGCGTGGGGTTGTTGCCGGGTTCCTGGCCGTTTTGGAACCGGGGCAGAAGAGCCACTGGACCGTAAGGAGGTGGTTCAATGTACTAACCGCCGATAGTAGGTTCACGGTTCGGGAGAAACACCATGAGAAATATCCTCCGCATCTGCCTCGCTCTCGGCGCTTCCCTGACAGCTCTTGCTGCACAAGAGCCGGACGATGCCAAAGCACTGCAAGGCATTTGGATACCCGTCAGGGCTGAGCTCGGTGGCAAGCCAATGCCAGATGCCGTGCTCCAGACCATTACCCTCAAGCTCCACAAGAATGAATACGAGGTTTCCGTCGCGGGCGAACCCGAACCTGACCTGGGGACCTGGACGCTCGATTCCGCCGCCAAGCCAAAAGGCATGAAGATTACGGGCATCAAAGGACCCAACGCTGGAAAGGTTTTTCCCGCCATTTACGAATTGAAGCCCGATGTGCTTCGAGTCTGCTACGACCTCTCTGGCACAAAACGCCCGACGGAGTTCAAGACCAGTGCCGGCACCCAACTCTATCTCGTGACCTACAACCGGAGGAAGAAGTAGTCCGAGGCAGCCCGGAGTGCCCCAAAACGAGTTCCTGAGCGACCCAACCCACGTGCGCGCCTTCACGCCCGAGAGCTTCGCGCTCTATTCGAAGGACCTGAACCTTCTCTGGCAGCAGAAGGGCTGCGCCAACTCGCCCCTGGGGCTGTATCTTGATGTCGATTTCGTCGTTGCCTCCTTGCAGCTCGACCTGGACCCGCCCTGGCTGGCGCGGCTCCGCTCGGGGAAAATGACCGAGCAACAGATCAGCCAGGCCGCCGCACAATACAATAACGTCATCCGGCAGTTTCGCATTCGGCTGGTAGCCAGAAAACCATCCGCGCCCGGTCGTTGACAAAGATTTTTTTTGACACGTCTTTTGCCGTGTGATTAATTCATGCATACAGAGACCTAACAGTCGCCATTAGCGGGCTGACTTTTTGGTTTGCTGGTCTCGAATGCCCGCCATTCCAAATTTGTGAGCGGCACAATGGGCCGCCAGAAAGGCAAAATGTATTTTAAACGGCGCATCGTCTGTTCTTCAATCATCCTTTTGAGCCTGATGTTATTCGCTCGACCGATCTCTCTTTGGGGCGCCACCTCTTCGACCGTCACCTGGACGACGTTTCAGGATCCCGCCGAGGGTGCTTTCACGCTCGATGTGCCCCAAGGCTGGACTGTCAAAGGGGGCCTCTTCCGCCTCGGCTTCTCGGACGCGCGCCCGATGGTGGACCTCGCATCTCCGGATGGCCAAACCGACATCCGCCTGGGCGACGCCGCGATCCCGTCTTATTTTGTTCCGAACCAGTTGCACTCGGCCGAGGGCGAGATTTACGATCTCGGCGCGCAGGCCCAAATGATCGTGGCAAAATACCGCCCGGGCACGGATTATGCCAAATTGTACGCCCTGGCCCATTTTACGCGCGTCTGTAAGACCCTGGCTCCGCAGTCCGCCCATTGGGCCCCGCCGGTCCAGGATTACGTCCCGCAGCAGGTCGTTCCGGCGCGCTCTTCCGCCGGGCAAATCGCTTACCGCTGCGATTCAGGCCAGGGCGGGCGCATCGCCTACGCTTACGCGAAAACGGCGCTTTTCGATGGTTTCTGGCAAGTCACCGCCCTGGGCAGTTTTCTGGCGCCGACCAATCAGGCCGAGGTCGCGCGGAGCATTCTCCTTCGCTGCTCGCAATCGTTTCACCTGGCTCCGGCTTGGATAGAACATCAACAGAAAATGGAGGCGCAGGGCGTGCAGTACCAGCGCGCCCGCCAGCAGCAGCGGACGATGGTTTTGTCGCAGCAGGTTCAGCAATTCGAGGCCCAGATGAGCAGCAGGCGCGATCAGGTCAACGCCTTCGGGCGCCGCCAAGGCGCGCAAGCCGCCCAGGTGACCTCCTGGGGCAACACGCTGACAGGAATCACGCCCACAACCGATCCCCTTAACGGGACGACGCGCGATGTCTGGACCGGCCCGAAGAGCGGCTACTGGATGAACGGTCTGGGCGAGGTGATGAACTCCAACGTTTCACCCGGCGCCGGCTGGCATCCTCTCCAGGCGCAGTAGAGCCGCCCCAGGCTGCAGTTGATCTTCAGGTCCTGGAATTCAAGGCCTCGGCATAGTACCGGTAGGGGTTGATGCGATAGACGTAGGCCAGGACTTCGGCGACGGCGACGTAGAGTTGAGTGGGGATTTCGCGGCCTACCCTGCCATGTTTCCACATCAGGCGGGCCAGCGGTTTGTTATCCACAATGGGCACTCCGTGCTGGCGGGCAAGTTCGCGGATCTGCTCGGCGTTTTTGCGAATGCCCTTGGCCAGGAGGCGCGGGGCCTGCATGGTCTTGCGATCGTAGAGCAAAGCAATGGCGATGTGGGTCGGGTTGGTGATGACGACGTCGGCTTTGGGCACGTCGGCCAGCATCCGGCGCTTGGAGAAGAGGCGGCGCCGGCGGCGGCCGGCCTTGACCTGCTGGTTGGCCTCGGTGTTTTTCTTTTCCTCCTTGATTTCGTCGCGCGTCATCATGAGGTCGCGGCGCGTGCGCCAGAACTGATAGGCGTAATCGGCGGCGGCGATGACGCCCATGGCCAGGAGCAGCCGCAAGGCAATCCGGAGAGAGGACTCGGCCAGGAACTCCAGGAACCGCTGCAAGCTGACGGAGGTCGAGAAGACCGGGTCGTGGAGCACCCCCCTGACGGTGGAAAAGGTGAGAGAGAAGATGACGGTGAATTTGGCTAGGGCGACCAGGGCCGGAACGGCCGAGCGGGGGGAGAAGACCCGTTTGAGGCCCTCGACGGGGTTGATGCGATCCCAATGGAAGCCCAGGGCCTCCGAGGCGGTGCTAAAGCGATTCTGAATGCCGCCGGCCAGGAGGCCGCCCATCATGGCCGCCAGCACGATGGGGCCGGTGCATTGGAGGAAGAGCAAGGCGGCGGACCACGCATGGCCCTGCAAGGCGCTGGGCGTTACCGCGGTGTCGTGGAGGTGGCCGAGCACGGCGGCCACAGCCCGGGCCAGGTTGCGCCACATCTCGGCGCCGGTAAAGGATATGGCGCAGACTACGGCCAGCAGGACCACGGTGGTCTGGACCTCGGAGCTGCGGGCGATCTGGCCGTGCTTTTGCGCCTCGTCCAGCTTGCGCTGTGTCGGGTACTCTGTTTTTTCGCCGGTTTGCTCGTTCATCGCCTAAGCGCCGTGCAGGAACCTGGCCACGCGGAGCATGTCTTCGGGCAACCGGTGCAGGGCATTGACAATGTGTTGGGCTGAAATCTCGAGCGTGAGGGCAAAGACGGCCATGCCGCAGAGAATCCGCAAGGAGAAACTCTCGGCGAAGATGTTCATCTGCGGCACCAGCCGCCCGAGAAACCCCAGCAGGAGCATGGCCAACATGGAGGAGGCCATGATGGGGCTGGCGATCTGGACCCCGACCAGGAAGACGCGGGTGGTATGGGCGAGGATTTCGGTGAAGAGCGGATCGCTGAGGCGCGCTCCGCCAATCGGGGCCAGGGTGTAGGTGTATTGAAAGCCCGTCAGCAGCCAGTGGTGCATGTCCAGGGACATCATCAGGCTGCAAGTCAACACGAACATGATCAGGCCGGGCACCTGGGTGGGCCGGCCGTTGATCGGGTCGAACACCGTCGCCATGCTGAGGCCCATTTCGTTGCCGATCAGTTGGCCGGCAAAATCGGTGATGAAGAAGACCATCCGCGTGACGAACCCGATGAGCAATCCGCACAGGGCCTCCTGGGTGAATAATCCGATCCAATCCATAAGCCCCAGCCGGGCGAAAGGAAAGGCAGGCAGGGTGGGGGCCGTCAGGACGGCCAGCAGGGCGGCGAAGATCACGCGGACCTGGACGGGAACGTTGAGCATCGTAAAGAGGGGCAGGACGCTCAAGAACGCCCCTGCCCTCACGAAGACGAGCAGCCAAGTATTGAAGTCCCAATCCATGTCTTCACATGGCCATCTGCGGGATTTTTTCGATGATGGCCGTGGTGAACTCGATCAGTTGACGAAGCATCCAGGGCAGCAGCAGCAGGAGCAACCCGAGCACGCAGAGGGCTTTGGGGACAAAACTCAGGGTGTGCTCGCTAATCGAGGTGACCGCCTGAAAAAGGCTGACCACCAGGCCCACAATCAGCGCCATGCCCAGAAAGGGCGCCGCCAACAGGACCGCCTGGAGGATGATCGTTTTGAGCAGTTCGACGGCAAACTCTGGATTCATGGGGCTTCTTCTGTTTCAGGAACCGAAACTTGAGATGAGGGAGCGCACGATCAGGGCCCAGCCGTCCACCAGGACGAAGAGCAGCAGCTTGAGGGGCATCGAGAGGGTCGCCGGGGGCAACATCATCATGCCCATGCTCATCAGGACCGTGCTCACGACCAGGTCGATGAGGATGAAGGGCACGAGGATCAAGAAGCCCATTTGAAAGGCGGTGCGCAATTCGCTGATGACGAATCCGGGCACGACCACGCGCAAGGGCAGTTGGCCGGGCGCGGTCGGGGGCAGCTTGGCCAAGGCAACGAACAACTCGACGTCCTTGGCCCGGGCCTGTTTGAGCATGAACGCGCGAATATGGCCCGAGGCCCGCTCGAGCGCCTCCTCACTGGTGATTTGGGAGGTCCGATACGGGGCGATGGCATCCCGGCTGATGTTCTGCCAGACGGGGGACATGATGAAAAAAGTCATGAACAGCGAGAGCCCGATAACGATTTGGTTGGCCGGGGCCGATTGGAGCTGAAGGGCGGTGCGAACAAATGAAAGCACGATCACGATGCGGGTAAAACAGGTCATCAACAGCAGGATGGAAGGCGCCAGAGACAGCAGGGTGATGGCAAAGAGAATCCGAATTCCCATGTCCACGTCCTGGGGCTGGCCGCCGCCCGGGAAGGTAATCCGGAAGGGAAGCGAGGCGGCCGGGGTGTTGGTTTGGGCGGTGGCGGTCGCGCCCAGGCTCAGCAGCAGGAGGATGAGCAGAAAGCAGCGCCGGCAACTCATGAGCCCGTCCCTTCGGGCCGGCTGCCGAGCCGGCCTTTCAACAACTGCTGCAAACAGTGTGCGAAGGCGGCAGGCTCAGGGGGCGTGGCAACCGCCTCTTGAGGGGCCGCGGTGGCTGCCGGCAATTGGCTGAGCAGGCTCAGGCCGGCTGGAGAACTGCCGATCAAAAGGCGCTGCTGTTCATAACCCACGACGTAGAGGGCATAACGGTTGCCCAGCGGGCGCGATTCGAGGATGGCGAGCTTGGGCAGACCGCCCTTGCGCCAGGCCAGCCGCTGGCTGTTGCGGTAGAACCAGACGCCGCCGAAAAAGAGGCCCAGCACAATGACCAGGGCCGCCAGCGTGCGCAGGGCCGAGAGGCCCGCATCGGGCAACTCCGTGCGGAGGGTCAACGTGTTGGCCGAATCGGCCAGGGCCGCCGGCGCCAGGGCCAGAATCAACGGCACGAGGCCGCCTTTCCGCCGCCTGGACAGTAACTGGCAATGGGGAATCATGGTTTGGGCGGACTGTTGATCAGCTCGGTAATCTTGATGCCGAAGCGGCCTTCGACGATGACGACCTCCCCCCGGGCGACGACCTTGCGGTTGACGGAGAGTTGGACCGGGTCGTCGGCGGCCTTGTCGAGTTGCACGACGGAGCCGACGCCCAATTGGAGGACTTCGCGCATGGGCAGCAGACAACTGCCCAGTTCGACGGTCAGTTTTACCGGCACGTCGAGGACGAGGTCGAGGTTGGAGGATGCGGTTGCAGGTGCGCTCATAGCAGGATTCAACTCTTGGCAGGTTCGCTCAGTTGGACGGCCCGATGCTCGCCGGAGGTGCCGAGGCGGCCATAGAACTTGGCCAGTTGTTCGAAGCGGATTTCGACTCGGTCAAAACAATTGGTGTCCAGCAGGAGGACATCGCCACATTGCAAGCGGGTGAGTTCGCGGGCGCTCAATTCCAGGCCCTGCCATTGCGCCTGGAGTTGGACGAGCACCTCGTCGAAGCCGGGATTCCATTTAAGCTGGCCCCGGAGGCTGGCGGCGTCCATCTGCAGATCGGCCGCCTGGGCCGAGTTGCGGACCAGCGGCTCGATGGTCATGAAGGGGAAGGCCAGTTGCATCTGCTCGACGCAGTCACCCAACCGGACCTCCATGGAGAGGATCAACATGACTGTGTCGTGGGCCGAGCTGGTGAGAAAGCGGCCGTTGGTTTCGTGGCCCAGAAGCACCGGGCGGGTGTTTTGGATTTTCTGCCACAGGGCGCACCATTCGTTCAAGATGAGGCCGGCGACCTGATCCAGGAGGGCGGCTTCGATCTCGCTCAATTCGCCGTTGAGACTGACCGAATGGGCCGGGCCGCCCAGGAGGCGGTCCACGAACGTCATGCTCAGGCGAGGCGACATGTCCAGCAGGCACACGCCTTTGAGGGGTTCGACCTTGAATTGGGTCAGGTGAGTGGGATTGGGGAGGCCGTCGATATACTTCTGGAAGCTCAGGGTCTGGAGCTTGGACATGTGGATGACCACCTCCAGCCGCAGGTAGATGGAAAGGCGGGCGGCCAGAGAACGGATGAACTCCTCGTGACGGAGCCGGATCTTGCGCAATTCGCCGCTGGTCAGGAAGGCAGGTTGGCGAAAGTCGCAAGGCTGAATGTCCTCGTTTCTGAGGCGCGTCTTGCGGCCTCCGGGTCTAAGCACCGTGGCATTGGTGTCTTCGGCCTGCACTTGGGAAAGCAGCCGCTCCACCTCGCCTTGCGAGAGCACCTCGCTGAGGGTCTCTTGGGAAGCGGGCGCAGCCTGGCCGCGCCCGGCCTCCAATTCCGAAACCAGGCCGCCCGGGTTGGCTGCCGGCTTCGGGAGGACCTCTGCCGGCCCGGCGTCGGACCGAGGGAACAAATCGCCACGGGTTTCTGGCGGAGGTTCCGTGACTTGGGTGGGTGGCACGTCGACAGCCGCTGCCGGCTGAAGCCGGCGTTCCGGCATTGGTCCGGGTTCCGGGACTTGGGGGGGCGGCACCTGGGCGGCCGCGCGTTCTGCCTGCCCAGGCGGCTCGGAGGACGTCGAGAGCGGCTCGGGGCTGGCGGAGCGTGGCGAAGAGACATCCCCCTCAGCGGGTTGGGCCGGGGTGCCGGCCGCTTGGGCAGGCGTGCCGGCAGGCTCACTGGAGGGGCGTTCTGAGTTCGCTTTGGCCATAGGGTCCAATGCCGATTACTGTATGGCAAATTCAGTGAAATAAATTTCCTGGACGCCCGGGTCGCCCAGGATGTTGTTGAAGCCGGCGAGTAATTCGCCGCGAATGAGGTTGCGGGCGCCGGGTTTCTCGAGGTCGGCGATGGTCTTAGCCATCAGAATGCTGCTGGCCACGTCGCGCAATTGAGGTTCCTTGTCGGCAATGCGGTCTTTAAAACTGGAGCCGCTGCCCATGACGGCGATGCTGGCCAGCAGGTAGCGGGACCCCATGGTGCCGGCGACGTTCACGAGCAACTTGTTAAGCGGCACGCTTTCCCGGTGGGCGGAGGCGGGGGCGGGGGCGCCCTCCTTGGAGGAGGCGGCTTCGGTTTGGGCAGGGGCCGCCCCTGCCCCGCGCAGGGCCTTCTGAAGGTGCGGCACCAGCACGAAGGTCGTGACCGCGTAGGCCAGCAACGGCATGGCGGCAATCGCAACCGCCAGCGGCAACCAGGCCCGCCAGGGATGGATGCCCTCACCTTTGGGCTCGGGCGCGGCGGAGGCCCTGGCATCGGCGGCTTCGGGCCGGGGCTCGCGGGGGTGCTTTTCCTCGGCGCCGTAGCCAGGTTCGGGGCGTTGGCCAGGCATAGGGCTTTATCGTTTGAGGTTGACCAAGTCCTGAAGGACTTCGTCGCTGGTGGTGATGATCTTCGAGTTGGCCTCGAAGGCGCGTTGGGCGGTGATGAGGTTGGCCATCTCGTTGGTGAGATCGACGTTGGAGGCCTCGAGGGAGTCGGACTGGATGCCGCCGACGCCGGCGGTCCCGGGCGTTACCGATTGGGAGAGCAACCCGGCGCCAGGGGTCTCGGCGTAGAGATTGTTCCCGGCCTCGACAAGTGCGTTGGGAGCCTCGCAGTTCTGGAGCATTACCTGGCCTCGGGTAAAGGTGGTGCCGTCGCTCAGGGTCACGCTGATGACGCCGGCGGGAGAGACGCTGAAGGAGGAAACCGCCGCTCCGGCCGCCGCCGTGGAGGGGGCCCCGGTCGCGTCGATTTTTATATCTCCCGTCGTGGACAGTTTGCCGTCGGCGAAACCCTGCACCCGCATGCCATTGCCGGTCACCAGATACCCGTTAGCGTCGAGCTGAAAGTCCCCGGCGCGCGTAAGATACTGCACGCCGGTGGCGGGATCACGGACGACAAAGAAGCCGTTTCCGGTGATGGCCATGTCCGTGGCCCTGCCGGTGCTGGTCACGGCGCCGGGCGCGAAATTGCTTTCTACCGGGGTGGTCGTCACCCCAGTGCCGACCAGGACCGACGGATCGGCGCCGAGCGCCTGGCTCAAGGTGTCTTGAAAATCGATCCGCCCGGTCTTGTAAGCGGTGGTATCGACATTGGCAATATTGTTGCCGATGACGTTGATGTCCTGTTGGAACTGTTGGAGGCCGGAGATGGCGGCATCCATCGCGGGGAACATTGACATAGTAATGAAGTATTGGCGTTGATTCTAGGTATGAGGTTGAGTTTGGGAAATGGAGAGTATCTGATCCAGGTTGTAGGGCTGGCCGTTGACAATGACCTCCGGCGAGCCCGACTGGAACAGAACCGAGCTGACGGCGCCGGTATCGCTTTGGCCTTGGGCGTTCTGGACCTGGATGGTCTGTCCCAGCAGGCTGCTGGCCTGAAGACCGGCCACGGTCTCTTGCATGGTCTGGGTCGCCTCGAGAGTGCTGAACTGGGCCATCTGCCCGATAAACTGCGCGTCGCTGACCGGATTCATCGGGTCCTGGGAGGACAGTTGGGTCACCAGCAGTTGGAGGAAATCGCTCTGGCTGAGCGTCTGCTCAGGCAGTTGGGCCGGCGCCGATTGGGATGAATCCAGCGGTGAGGGCGAGGTTCTCGGGGTTAAGGATGTTTCTAAAGCGACTGCCATAGGATTGGATTGAGTTTAAGGATGTCAGAATAAGTCAGGCCCACCATTCGCGTTGACCGGAGAACGAGTTGTTCCGGGCGGGGGACTTGGAGGTCCCGCTCCGGGTGGCCGCCGGCTTGTTAAGGTCTTTCATTGCCGGCGTGGAGTGCTCCGGCTGAGGCTCCTGCCCAGGGCAGTGAGACTCTCCTCCAAGGAACGACCTCGAGTGATCGGAGCCGGGGACCAACGGCGCCAGACGCACACCCTGCTCCGCCAGGCGGTTCTGCAGTTGCGTCCACTCTGCCCCGAGCTTTGCAAAATCGCCATGCTCCAGAACGGCCAGCGCTTCGAGGTGGCCTTGCTGCAACTTGACGTGGAGGGCCAGTTGGATGTTTGGGTCAGGCCTCAGAACCAAAGAGACGGAGGCCCCGTCAGCCCGCTGGAGCCCGGCGGCCGCGTCATCTATAGCCCGGCGCACGGCCTCGACGGGGCCCATGCGAGGGGATAATGGCTCAGGGTGAGCGCCCAATTCTTGTCCGGCGGGAGGCTGCGGCGCCGCGAAACCTGGCTGCGCCGCGCCCGAAGGCATGACCGGATCTGGTTCGGAAGCCGCCCCGCCGGCGCGCCGCTCGCGTTGGTCGGCAGGAGGCCCAACGACTCCAGCGGCTGCGCCGGGCAGTTTCTGCTCGCCCGGGCAGGAAATTTCGTTCACTTCGGTCGGTGCCGGCATTGTGCCAGCATGAGGAGCAACCGACATACCATTTTCGGGCGGCTGCGAACTTATAGTTGCCTGGGGCGCAGCCGGGCCGGTTCCGTCGGCCGGTTTCGGGGAAATCGACCGGACGGACAATTCAGCCGGAGGGCGCTGGTCCTCAGGTGAACCGAAGCCCACTGGTGGGGCGTCCTTGGGGTTTTCCTGCGAGACCAGGCCCTCGCCCAGCTTTGCGGGGGGGATCCTTGCCGGCGCGGCACAGGCAGGTTGCTCCGCTTTGGGGTCCTTGATTGCAGCAGGGTCGGAGGGCTCCCGAAGCGTCCCCGGGGGACCGGCCTTGGCGCCTAGCGAATCCAAGGGCTGGAGCAGTCCGGGAACCGCGGCGGAAGGATCGTCCGGGTGCGGCCGCTCAGGGGGACTGGGCTCTTCCTCTCCCGACGGTTGCTCACCGGCCTCGGGGATGGGGAGGAAAAGCCGGGCGGAAGAAACGGGCGCTCCGGTTCCGGCTAGCGGCTGGCAGGCAGGGGCGGCGAGCCAATTGGGGAGCCAGCAGGGAAGCTGGCTGGAATCTGGATCCTGGTCCTGAGGGCGCGGGCGTTTTGCGGAGGCACGTTGAGTTCGCGCGCCAGGGTCTGGGTCGGAGGGAGTGTCTGCCGGGGCAATTTGGGGCGGTTGGTTGCCGTCGGCTTCGGATTTCGGGCCTTCGGATTTCGGGCCTGTGTCCGCCGGCGCAATTTGGGGCGCTCGGCTGCCGGGCTTCGAGGCGGCCTGGGTCATGAAAGAGGCAAAGACGCTCTCCGGGACGGCCGGGTCGCGTGGACTGAGCCGGCCCTCGGAGAGGGGCGCACCGGACAGGGGCCTGGATGTGGGAGCGGCGGCGGTCATGGGACCGAGGTCTTTCTCGAGCTGCCGGAGGCGACGATCAGGCGGAGGCGATTCGAGAGCAGGGCGGCGCGCTTGGGTTCATCTTTAGTGCCCTGGCCCAAGTTCTCGAGAATCGGGGCCGACTCGGATTCTTTCATAAGGGCGAGGATCTTCACGACCTGTTCATCTTCCATCTCCCGAAGGATGCGGGCGGCGCCTTCAGAACTCATGGCGGCATAGACCTTGGCGAGCTTCTTGAGGTTGACAACCTCTTCCTCGCCGACTCGGGTCACGGTGGCCTCGATGTTGGTCTTGAGATGGAAAACAGCCTGGGTGACAGAATAGATTTCCTGGCGCTCGGCCTTGAGGCGCGCCTCCAGTTCATCCAGTTGCAGAGCGCGGGCGCGGAGGGTCTCACGCTGCTCTTTAAGTTCGGCCAGGAGCTGGGTCATCTCCGGGTTCTCGAAATTCCACGAGGGCCCCAAGCCGGACAGTGAGCGGGCCCGGGGGGCGGCGCGGAGCTCGGCGGCGATGCGGTTGAGCTGCTTGGCGGGTTGAAGCCACAGCCAGGTGGTGAGCACGTAGGCGGCGGTGCCGAGGGCCACGGCCATCCATTGGGTTTTCAGCAGGCGGATCATAGCGTGGGGGAGGGTGCTTGGCGGCCGGAACCGGCCAGGATGGGAGCCCGCGTGGAGAATTCGTCCAGGAGCTTCTGCTCGGCGCGGGCGGCCTGGTAATCGTAAACCCGGCGCTGGCGGTCACGGAGGCGCTCCAGGATTTCACGCTGCCGTGTGGCCAGGAGGAGCTTGTGGCGGGCCTCCTCCATCTGCTGCTGCGCCCGGGCCGCCGCACGAGCCATCTGGGTGCGACGCTCCTCGAGCAGGGCGCTGTAGAGGCGGCTTTGTTCGAGCTCGGCGGCCCGGAGGCCGGCCGCAAGGCGGGTGCGCCGGCGTTGGTCGTCGGCGGCAATGGCAGCCTCGGCGGAACGCAAGCGGTCCGTGGCCTGCTCAAGCCCCAGGAACGCTCGCGCGCAAAGCTGCTGGGCGGTTTGCTCGGCTTCCTGCCGCAAGGTCAATACCACCTGGAGTCTGAAGCGGAAGGCCTTCATCCGGCTTTGAGGACCGCGGCGGCCTTGGGTTTTGGCATTGGGGCAAGGGTCTGGTCGAGCAACGACCAGGTCTGCTCGAGGGTGAACCCTTCGGCGACATCCTGGCGGAGGAACTGGCGCAACGGCTCGTGTCTGGCAATGGCCTGGTCGATGGCCGGGTTGCTGCCGGGGGGATAAGCGCCGATGCTGATGAGGTCCTGGTTTCTTCGGTACACAGCCAGGTGCTCACGGGCGCGGGCGGTCAGGTCGAGTTGGGCCGGGGTGTGCAGCTCGCGGGCCAGGCGGCTGACGCTCTCGAGCACCTCGATGGCCGGGTAATGGTTTTGGGTGGCCAGGTCGCGGGAGAGCACAATGTGGCCGTCCAGGATCGAGCGCACCGCGTCGGCCACCGGGTCGTTCATATCGTCCGCTTCCACCAGGACGGTAAAAAGGCCGGTGATGGTGCCCTCCTCGCCGGTGCCGGCGCGTTCGAGCAACTGTGGCAGGATGGAGAAGACCGAGGGCGTGTAGCCGCGGGTGGTAGCGGGTTCCCCGATGGCCAAGCCGATTTCACGCTGGGCCATGGCCAGGCGGGTGACCGAATCCATCATGAGCAGCACGTTCTGGCCCTGGTCGCGGAAATGTTCAGCTATCGCCATCGCCAGGAAGGCGCCCTTGAGGCGGGCCAACGCGGGTTCATTGGAGGTGGCGACGACCAGGACTGACTTTTGGCGGCCCGCTTCGTCGAGGTCCTTCTCGAGAAAGTCCCGCACTTCGCGCCCGCGTTCGCCGATGAGCGCGATGACGTTGACGTCCGCCTCGGCGTGGCTGGCCATCATGCCCAGCAAGGTGGATTTGCCCACCCCGCTGCCAGCGAAGATACCCAGACGCTGGCCGCGACCGCAGGGCACGAAGGTATCGACGGCCTTGATGCCGGTGCGAAAGGCAGCACGGATGCGCTGGCGTTTGAGGGGGTGCGGGGGCTGCAGATGCAACCCAACGTGGTAGGGACCGCGAATGGGGCCCAGACCATCGATGGGCCGGCCCAGACCATCGATGGCCCGGCCTTTGAGGTTCTCCCCGACCGCAATGGAGAGGGCAGCGCCGGTGGCCAGGACTTCGCTGCCCGGGTGAATGCCATGCACCTGGCCCAGCGGCATAAGCAGGAGGTGGTGGTTGCGAAAGCCAACAACCTCGGCCAGCGTCGTGCTGTCGTGGCGGGCGGACTCGATGCGGCAGACCTCCCCCACGGCGGCCAGGGGACCTTCAGATTCGACGACGAGACCGATCAGTTGGACGACTCGTCCGCGCGTTTCGACCGGGCGGACCTTGCGGACGCAAGCCAAAGCAGAGGCCAGAGACGGCGGCACGGGCCCGGCAGGGGCCGTCACCCTGGGTCCGCCGCCTAAGGGCGGCGCAGGCAGGGGAGGCGGGGGCTCCACACAATGACCGTTCATGGCACAAGGGATTGGCGGATCAATTCGAGCTTTGTCTCGCGGCGGGCATCGATGGCGCCAAAACGGGTCTGGACCAGGCAACCGCCTCGGCTGACCTCCGCAGAGTTATGGAAACGGATGCTGCCGTTGCCGGGCACGGGCAGCAGCGCGGGCGAATTGCACTGCCGGAGCAGGGCCAGGTCGTCGGCATGCAAAAGAACGTCCAATTCGGCCCTCTCCTCCGCCTGAGCGATGGCCGAGCGGATGGCAGCTTCAACCATCTCGACGGAAATCGGCAAGTCGAAGACGAGCTTGCGGGCAACCTCCAGGGCCAGCTCGATCAAGCCCGACTCGCATTGGGCGACCACCTGAGGAACGGCCTGGCGGAGAGAGGCCAGGACGCCGTTTTGGAGTTCGATGAGTTGGGCCCGCTGCCGCAGGAGTTGGTCGGCAAGGCGCTTTTCGCCCTCGGCCATCCCCCGGTCGAAAGCGGCCTGCTCGAGCTGGCTGTCGCGCGCTTGGCTCGCCTCCCGGCTTTGGGAAGGGTTGGCAGCAACCACACGCGCCTCGAGGAGGGGTTGGTCGAGAATGATGAACTTACACCATTTCATAGCGGCCCTCCTTGCGGATTTGGTTGAGGTCGACGGTGCCGTCGGCCTCGAGGCGGCGGACGGCATCGATGACCCGAGTTTGGGCGCTTTCGATGTCGCGCAGGCGCACGGGCCCCATGAAGCTCATCTCTTCCACGACCGACTCGGCAGCCCGCTTGGTGATGCAGCCCAGGAGCGTGGCTTTGAGCTTGTCGCTGGCGCTCTTGAGGGCCAGGGCCAGTTCGCGCAGATCGACTTCCCGGAGGATGCGTTGGAGGGTGACCGTATCCAGCCCCACCAGGTCTTCGAAGGTGAACATCTTGTGGCGGATTGCCTGGCCCAGTTCCGGGTTGCGCTCCTCCAGTGAGCCCAGGACGGTCTTGCCCTGGGTGTTGTCCATGGCGTTGAGGAGATCGGCGGCACTCTTGATGCCGCCGGTTTGGCTGAGCGCCCGGGTCCGGTTGACGCCGCGTTTGGCGACCAGGATTTCGACGACCTTCTCCACCACCTCGACCGGGGTCGGGGCCAGCGTGGCGATGCGCTCCAGGATCTTGTCGCGCTGGTCCGCTTGGAAATAGGACAGGGCCTCGGCCGCTTTATCCGGGCTGGAATAAGAAAGGACCAGCGCCACGGTCTGGGGCTGTTCGTGGCGAAGGAGATTGTAGATTTGCCGCGGCTCCATATCGAGGATTTCATGGATGGTGGTCACCGTCGAGCGGGACGGGGCGACACGCCCCAGGATTTCCGCCGCCTTGAACACGCCGATGGCCTTTTCCAGCGTGGCCCGCGCCACGTCGATTCCGCCGCGAATCGCGGTGCCGGCCTCGACGGCGACTTCGGAGAATTCGGCCAGGATTTCGTTCTGGAGTTCCTGGCTGATCATCGTGAACTTGGCCATCTCGCTCGAAAGGGCTTCAACCTCGGGAGGGTCAAAGCCGCGCAGGACCTCGGCCGCCGCGTCAGTTCCAAGGATGACGAGCAAGGCAGCCAGTTTCTGGACGCGTGAAAGCCGGGGGGCATCGGCTCCCGCGCCGGAAGGTTTGCTGGCGAGGTCTGACATTGCCATAGCAGTTATCTCGAGGGCGGGGTTTCGCCGCGGTCAAGCCAGGCGCGAATGGCTTGGGTCATGTTTTGCGGGTTCTCCTTGATAAGTTGATTGAGCACCTCGACTGTGACGACGCCGCTGGCCGGTTCAGGGCGGGGCTCCAGGCCATGATGACGGCCATTGCCGTGGCCATTGCCATACCCGTTGCCATGGCCGTTGCCCGCGTGCATCGCCAGGCGATTGACAGGCGCCCCCGCGTGAATGTCCTCCGCCGACGTGCGTTTGAAAAGACGCAGGAAGAGGAAGAGGATGCCGGCGGCCAGGCCGGGATAGGCCAGGTCACGGGCCAGTACCCACCAGAAGTCCTGCCGTTCCTGGGTTTCCAGGCGATGCGCCACTTCGGTGGCGAACTGATCGTTGAACGGCAGTTCTTCCAGTTTGATTTCATCGCCGCGGGTCGAAACGATGCCCAGGGCGCTGCTGACGATTCCGCGGAGTTTCTCGATTTCCTCCGGCGGGCGATTGACGACTTTGCGCGCGGGGCCCGTCCCTTCGGTCTTGGCAGCCACGGTCACGGCGACCGAGAGGCGCTTGACGCTGCCGGCTGCTTGGACGGTGCTGCTGGTAGTCTTGCTCAGCTCGAACTGGGTGGTATCGGTGGTTTTCTTGTTGCGCGTGGTGGTCGAGCCCGCGCCAGCCGTGTTGGTAGTTGAATTGCCCGGGGTGTTGGCGGCCATGCCGACGGCTTCTCCGCCGCTGCCGGTGGTCGAATCGTCGGTCGAAATGTCTTTGGTCTGCATGCGGATGACCTGGCCGTCCGGGTCGAATTTCTCTTCGCTGCGCGTGATGGTATCGAAGTTGATGTCCGCGGCGACGCGGACGATGGCCTGGCCGGGACCGAGGACTTTTTCGAGCATGCCCTCGGCCTTTTTGGCGAGGTATTGTTCGAGATTCCGGCGGGCATCGAGCTGGGTCGCCGTGAGGCCCACCAGCGAATCGGGTTCGACGTTTTCCGAAAGGACATTGCCCTGGTTATCCACCAGGCTCACGAAGTTGGGTTTGAGGCCCTCGACGGAATTGGCGACCAGGAAGCGGATGGAACTGATGGCCTGAGCGGAGAGCTGGGTGTTGCCGCGCAGGCGGATGAATACGGAAGCCGTGGCATGTTTGTCTTTGTCCAGGAGCAGGCGATTCTCCGGGAGCACGACCATGACGCGGGCGCTCTCGACCTCGTCAATCTGGGCTATGGTTCGGGCCAACTCCCCCTGGAGGGCGCGAACGTAATTGGCGCGTTGAACGAAGTCCGAGATGCCGAAATTGGGTTTGTCGAAGATCTCGAAGCCGACCCCGTCGCTCCGGGGAATGCCCTTGCCGGCCAGTTGCATGCGGACCAGGTGCACCTTCTCGGCAGGCACGAGGATCGAGCTGCCGCCCGAGCCGATCTTGTAGCGGACCTTGGCGTCATCGAGGGCGGCGATGACCTTCGAGGCCTCGCCATCCGAGAGTTTGCCGTAAAGGAGGCTGTACTCGGGGCGGCCCGACCACCAGGCGACGCCGATGACTCCCAGGAACAACACCCCGCTGGCCAGCACGACGCTGACCCGCTGGTTGGCGCCCAGTTGTTTCCAGATTTCCTGGAACTGGCGTCCGATCTTGGCAACGTTTGGGTTCATGGTTCAGGGGTCGCAGCTCATACTTGCAGGCGCATGAGTTCCTGGTAGGACTCCAGCAGCCGGTTGCGCACCTCGACCATCAACTGAAACGAAATGTTGGCCTCCTCTGCCGCAATCATCGTCTGGTGCAGCGAGACGCTTTGCCCGCTCTGGAGGTCCTGGAGCGCCTGGGTGGCGATGCCTTGTTTGGCATTGACGCCCTGCACCAACTCTCCGAGCAGGCCCGCAAAGGAGGTCTCGGAGGACTGGACGCCGGAAACGGAGGCTCCGGGCAGGGACGCATTGAGTTCGCGCAGTTGGGCGACGGGAATCGAGCCGGCGGCAGAGGCCCCCGCCTCAGCCAGTTCCGGCGCGAGCGGGGGGGGGCCCGACCAGAGTTGGCGGATCGAGGCGATGGCGTTCACGGGTCAAAGGGGCCTGGGTTAGTGTTTGCCGATGGAAAGGGCCTGCAAGGCCATCGCACGACCGTTTTTCAACACGGCCAGATTGGCCTCGTAAGTCCGGGAAGCGACGATCATGTCGGCCATTTCCTCGTAAATATTGACATTCGGGAATTGAACCATGCCGCTGGCGTCGGCATCCGGGTGGCCGGGCTGATAGAGGGCGGGGCCGGGCCGGGGGTCCTTTTGGATGCTGGCGACCTGCGGGGCGATGAGGGCCGCCGCGCTGCCGTCGGCCGCCTTGGCCTGTTGGAGCACGCTCTCGAAGACGACCTGCTGGCGCTGGTAAGGACGCCCGTCGGGTCCCCGCGTCGTGTTGGCGTTGGCGATGTTTTGGGAGATGATTTCCAGGCGCGTGCTCTCGGCGTCCAAGGCAGCCGTCGTGCTGGCGAGGCTGGGGATGAGGTGAAGCATAAGCGGGCTCAGGGGGCCTTGCCGGAGATGGCGAGGCGAAGCCTGGCCAACGCAGCGCTGACCATTTGGGTTTCCACGGTGTGTTGGAGTGTGTTCTGGCCCAGTTCGACCAGTTCTTTCTCGAGGTTGACGGTGTTGCCGTCGCGGTTCAGCGGCAGCACGCTGGCATCCACGGCCAGCCGAGGCCGCAACGCGCTCAAACGGGCCGTGTCGTGGGTGGCCAGGGCGCTTTGAAGCTCGGCGCGGAAAGACGGGGCCAGGTCCATCCGCTTGTAGTGCGGCGTCTCCGCGTTGGCCACGTTGGCCGCCAAGGCCTCGTGTCTGACCGCCAGCATGTCGAGCATCCGCTTGGCGCCCAGATACTCCGGTTGGTTGAATAAGGCTTCGATCATGAAAACAATGCCTGGGTCGGGTGAAGCAACAGCGGTGCCAGCCGCGCGAACCGGGAAATCTTGCCCTTTCCGGCCCCGGAGACCCCCAAAAGGGAAAAAACCTCCCGCCTCCGATTTCCGCTAGGCAAGAGTTGCGCACAAAAAAGGGTCGGTCTCTTTCCGCCTTCGCTACCGGGCAACCGGCTCCGCTGCCGCGCAGCTTCCCGCCGCTGGCCCCCCCTGTGAGCCGCCAGCGTAGGCCAACGCCCGCCCACAGGGCCACAACCGTCAAAAGAGCGGCAAAACTTCCGGCTTGCCCCCCTCCTCCGCTTCTGGCAGGATGGCGCCGGAATGAGCGCAGCCCAAAAACAACCCCATGCCACCCGTCCAGCCCCAATGAAAGGGCGGGGCGGCCAAAAGCGGCTTCGTTTCGGTGGGTGAGACGGGGAAGCGCCGAACCACAAATGAACAACAGCTCTGACGGGCACATTTCTCCGAAATTTGGCGTTTGGAAGCAACCAATTGGCAAACGCTTGCACCCGGAAAAACCGTGGCCGCCGAAATGAGCAACGCGAAGTCCGTAAATGCACATTTCCAAAATCACGATTGAAAACTTTCGTTGCTTCGGTGAAGGGAAAGACAGACTTGAGCTCTCATTGCGACCGGGCCTGACCGCCTTGGTAGGGGAAAACGAGGCGGGCAAAACAGCTGTGATTGACGCACTACGCTTTGCGCTAGCCCGGATATTTCATAAGGCTCCTGACTTTTCGCCTCCGGCATGATTTTTTGGGAAAAATTTGCCCGGATCGCGGCATTTTTTCGACCCGGCTGCTCAACAGGGCGCGATCGCCTCTTTTGTCA
>Ga0187877_1001080_pt1 | contig 30120 bp, 23 predicted proteins | sample June2016WEW_17_1_3_FD_132430 | JGI IMG/M metagenome (GOLD analysis project Ga0187877, IMG submission 132430) | Peatland microbial communities from SPRUCE experiment site at the Marcell Experimental Forest, Minnesota, USA - June2016WEW_17_100 | ecosystem: Environmental > Terrestrial > Soil >...
ACCGCTGTAGTTTCCGGTCAAAATGCTTTCTGGTTCACCATTGCATTTACTGAAATTGGTGCTTCCGTATTCGTTTTGGTTTTGTTTCTGGTTTGGCGCAGGTTTAAACGCGGCTACAAGAAGAAGTTGCTTGGTTTGAAGCCTGAGGTGGTTGAAAATACAGCTTGAAAACATTCGAATTATCTTTATCACGATCGGCTTAATCGGAGTTTTGCTGTTTGCATCGCCAACCATAAGCCTTTTAGTAAAACTGCCTGCAGGCCAAGAGTTCTCTGAGCTCTACATACTTGGACCAAATCACACCTTAGAGAACATTCCGTTTAACATTAAAGCTGATGTGACATATTCGGTTTATTTAGGTGTGGGCAATAATATGGGGTCCTCTTGTTACTACACGTGTTTTGTTAAAATGGGAAACGAGACTGAACTTCTTCCTAATGCAACACTTGGAGCACCCAGTCCACTGCCTGCTCGGTATGAGTACAAATCATTTATTAGCGATGGGGGAACATGGGAGGCACCCTTAACGTTCCGAGTAAACGAACTAACCTTTACTGACGGGACATCTCAGCTTTCCAACATAACTATTAATGGAATAGAATTATCTGTTAACCAAACATCTGCATGGAATTCAGAAAAAGCAGGATATTATTATAATCTTTTTGTCGAGCTCTGGATCTTTAATTCTACATTAGGAATTTCACAGTATCATAACAGGTTTGTGGATTTATTTTTGAATATGACGCAATAAGATTTATTTTAGAAATCGATATGGAACTTTGTTCTATTTCTTCTTATATAAGGTTTCGACATAGAAGTTGAGCTAAATCACCGTGTTGAAAGAAAAGGGTTTAGAATTATAGAAATACCGATACCATACAGGAATAGACTTGGAGAAAAGAAACTGAAAGCAAGACATGGTTTTCGAATTTTTGCGAAGAATAATGCTTGAAACCACCTACTAAACGATTTAATGTGTATCTTGTGGGGAAAGAGCTAAATGAACAGAATTTTGTTGGTTCCTAGTAGTGACTATTTAGGTCACCCTTTTCCGCAAAGGCACAATCAAATATTTGAAAGGTTACATGATGAAAAGAACTTTGAGGTACATGTAGTAAGGTTTAAGCTGTTCGATAAACCGCATCTAAAAACTGAGTTGATCATACATGAATTAGGTGGAATGCGGATCAGTAAAGCAGCGCCCTACTATTTCGCAAATTCGATTGATCAGGCTTATCAGATAAGGCGAATCATCAAAAAAGAGGGTATAGACGTTGTCGTTTTATCAAATCTCGCTTCGCCTTTTGCTTACACTCTGATGAATCAATTAACGAGATCCAGCATTCCAATAATTATTGATTTACCAGATTATTTTCCTACAAGCGCCACGGGCTATTTGTTTGATTCAGGAACAGTCGCTAGTAAACTGCTTACTGGAACATTTAACTCCATGTTACGTTATATGATGAGGCGTGCATCCGCTGTAACTGTAGCATCGCATGCTTTAGGAGAATACGCCAAGGTAGCTGGAGCAAATCGTGTTGTGCATGTTCCCAATGGAGTAGGGGAAGGATTTCTCGAATTGCATGACGGCAATGATTTACGAGAGAAATTAGGTTACAGTAAGGAAGATTTTGTTGTAGGATACATTGGAAGCTTGGAATTTTGGCTTGACATGAAAAGCCTAATTAAAGGAGTGTCTATTGCTAAGAGAAAAGGCGTACCTATAAAGCTCTTAATAGTAGGTGGTAAACTGGTCACTAATTATTCTGAAAACCTTAGTAATTGGGTTAAACAGGAAAAGGTCGAAGAAGAAACACAATTTTTAGATTTTATACCTTACGAGCTTGTCCCGGAATATATTTCTGCATTTGATGTAGGCACAATACCCTTTGATGTGTTAAATCCAACAGCTTACTATTCAGCACCAAACAAGATGTGGGAGTACCTTTCTCAAAGAAAACCTGTATTTTGTTCTCCTATTCCTGAGGCATTATATAATTCCGATTGCATTTTGATAGGGTTGACGGCGGAAGATTACGCCCGACAATTTCTACTAGTTTTCAAGAAAAATGCCGAAGTGCTCCAGAAAGTAGAGATGGGTTATCAGAAAGCTTTGAATAAAACATGGACAAATTCCGCCAGGTTATTTGGTTCTACAGTCTACTCGTTACTTAATCAAGCGCAAAGAGCAGAGAATCGTTAGTATGCATATGCAATCTTAAACACTATTTATATAATGCAATTACGTTGGATGGGACTTCATGCACTTATAAAAGTGCAAAGTCATCTGCTCCTATTTTATTGGACAAGCTCCGACCAGCTTATAAAGATGTTGCCGCTCATACTTGCTTTGGGCAAGAAGGGTCTGTTTAATTGTTCATTAAAGAGGCAACGCTAGAATTGTCGCATACAAAAGTTTATTAAAAAATGCCCTGAATTAGCAACTCAAAAACAGGTTTCAATGAAAAGATTATTGGGCTTGTTCGCAGAGAAAGATATAGCATTGTTTTTGTTGTAATGACTAAGTTTATCAAAATTTTTCCAAAATATGCGATTTCAAATTAACAGGGGTTAAATCATTGTCAAAAAAGACTGTTTCTGTCATAATTCCGACAAAAAATGAAGAACAAGTCATTCATGAGTGTCTGTCTTTTGTGTTTACCCAATCACTAAAGCCATTGGAAGTAATAATCGTTGATGGACGCTCAACTGATGATACCTTGAAAAAAGCTCAACAGTTTCCAGTTAAGATCATTACTGAAAAAGAACCGGCATCTCTTCCAAACGCGAGAAACTTGGGGATCGAGAATGCCAAAGGTGAAGTGATACTATTTATGGACGCGGACGTAATTTTGGACAAAAATTGTATAGAGAATGCAGTTAAATGGTTTGAAGATACAAATATTATAGCTGTAATTCCTTGCGAAAAAAGCTTGGCACATACTCGCCTTGAAAAAATTGAGATATACTGGCTTCGTGGAACTGCAAATCCTATCAGATCGGGGATTGGAATCCCAAGTTTTGTGGAGTTTTTCCGTCAAATAGTCTTTAAAAAAGTGAAATTTGACTCAAATCTTGGCTACGGCGAGGATATGGATTTCCAAAAAAGACTTAAAATGGTTTGTAAAGGGGATGGAAAGATTATATATTCTGATGATAGTACGATTTCCATTCATCATCCTCACACATTTAAGGAATTGCGGTCACAATATACGTGGTATGGCAGAACATTTAAAACATACTTTTCAAGGGATTCTTCAATACAAACAATTCTGAACCTTGGAAGCCTCCTTACTCCCACAATCCTCATTATTCTAGGCATTTTTACTTTATTTTTTGTCCAGGCTCTTCCCTTTTTATTGTTGTTTTTCGCTCTTTTGGCTGCAAGAAATCTGATTGCGTGCTATCGTTCAAAATCCAGATTTTTTGTTGAATTTATTGCTTTTGAATTCATAAGGTCCATCTTTTTTGTCGTCGGGTTAACTCAAGGCCTTTTTTCAAAGGAAAAAGGGAAATAATGGAGTTCAAAGTGTTATCTCCAAGATGATGAAGGGATATGCAGTAGCAAGAACTGCTTCCTATGAAAGATATGCTCCAGTTACTACATCGTTTTCTGTGCACTTCTCGCCTCTATTGAGTCAGAAATACGGGTACTCAAATAAACATCTAAAGTATTGGAGGTTTTTTGTCGTTGCTCAGTTCTGAACACATTAATGAGACGATAGCAAAAGTAGAGTTCTTAAAATCATCAAGTTTGCAAGAATGGGGATTCAACTGAAAATCTCAGTCATGATTATTGCCATAATCCAGCAAACGACCATTAACCTTTTCAAATTTATGCTCGCTTGCACAGAATAACTAAACTTGCACTTAAAAAACTCGGAACAGAAAACATGAATTGTACTGGTTGCAACTTTATAGGGATTAAAATGACAAGGACTGCATGAAATTCTCGACATACGTTTAAAATATGCAGATAGACTGAATTGAATTATATGCCCGACATTTTTAATCCATAAATAAACTAAGTATGAGCTAAATAATAAGTGCTTACGGTAGTTCCGTATGTGCTCAAATCTCCATTCCAATCTGCCAGCAAATAATAAGCAGAATCAGAAGCTGAAGTACACCATCTGAATGCTGTGTAACCGCTATAACCATTACTATCGCATAGTGCCATAAAATTATTAAGCCAAGTGGTATCCCACGAAGAATAAGGATTAGTGTCTTGAGGACCGAACTCTGAAAAGAACACGCAGTAACCGTTTGATTCTAACCAGTAAGTTCCTATGGTGCTAAGGCTACTTGCTATGGCTGAAGGACTATTATTAGGGTAAGTGAAGAAGCCGTAAGGGTCACATGAAAAAATTATGTTGCTACGATTAATAGGGTTTGACTGCTCAAAAGCAAAAGTGCATGGCCAATCACCGCTACTTTCAGCTTGAACGTTAATTATCGCATTGGGGGCATTGGCTCGGATAGTGTCTATAACATTTTGCATGTGAGTTTGATAGTCGGAGTAGGAACAATACAGTCCTTCGCTTAATGGTTCATATATTATATTGTTGTAATTTTTGTATCTACTGGAAATAGTGTTAGCTATGCTTAACCAGTAGCTCCAAGTGTACTCATTTGTTCCACCACTCATGTAGGTATTCAGATGATTAGACGGATTGCCATTAGCATCTGCGCCAGATGTTGCCCAGAAGCGTAAGTTCACGTATAAGCCGTGAGCATAAGTCCATGCTATGATATTATCAAGTTTTGTCCAGAAATTAGGATTATTATAGCAATTTGCACCATGATACTGGTCAAAAGTGTAATCTTGAATACTCAGAGAAACACAATCGCAACCCATATTATGCAAGTAAATAAACTGTTGCTCTGTGCATTGACTGTCATAATCCCCCCACCATTGGCTTGTTGAATAAACAACGCCTCTTAGAATAACTATGTTGCCATTAGCATCTTTAAGATGTGTTCCATCAACATGCAATGGAGAAAGTCCCGTCGTTGGCGTCGGTGTTGGGGTTGGCGATGGGGTCGGTGTTGGGGTTGATGTTGGGGTTGGTGTCGGCGTCGGTGTTGGGGAATAACTAATTGTTCCGTAAGATGATATGCCGATGGATGATATGTTTTTATTAGATTGCGCACCCACAATTGGTAAAGGGGTTAAGCAAGTCATAGAAATAAGAAACGTGCACAATAGGAACATGAGCAGTGAGTATATACGCTTCACGTGTTTTCAGCCCGCTAATACACTATCTTACGATTTAATATATATTGCTTACGAGATGATATACATTACTGCGTACTTGTTCAACTCGTATACAGATAGCGGGTGTGCGCTTGCGAGAGATGAATAACACATTCTACCTGGGAAATCGGCTTCTGGCATGCACAAAACTTGCTGAACGGATAAGAATCTTTTTTGTCTTTGGGATAATTCAGGGCTTCTTTTCAAGAAAAAGAGGGCAGTAATCTTTTGAGAGAGAGATAGTCTTAAATGGCAGAGCGACATGCGATAACTGGGAAAAAACTTTTCTGGATTGCTAGCATCCTCGTTGTTCTACTGCTCGCAATTCAAATATTAGCCTCCACGCAGGTAACTCAATACAATGCTAATGATTTGGGATTACTCTCAAGGTTACCCATAACTTTTTGGGTGGGCCTTTCTTATCTTTGTGTACTTCTATACTTTGGCAGAAAGTCTGGACTCCGAACCATTATTGTTGCTGTGTTGATCTCTTTCTATTTGTTCGGCATACCCACGTTAATGAGCGAGAACAAAGCTGAATTTTTGGGCATCTCGTATTGGTTTTCTTCTCAGGGTATACAGTTGCTGTCAGCGGGTCATCTCTCATTTGGTAACTTGTATCCGTTGAATCTTCTTAACTGGCCCGGGTTTTTTATTCTTGCAGGATTTATTTCGGCGTCAACGGGTTTAAAAGTGACTTTATTCGCTGATTATTTCCCTCTGCTAACAATGGCTTTGTTAGGCGTATTAGCGTACAAAACCCTGAGATTGCAATTAAACACTTTGCTCTCTTCTTTCGGAGCTTTATGGTTTATTGCAAGCTTTTGGACAGGTCAAAATTATTTCTCTCCTCAGGGTATCGCATATGTGATTTACTTTGCCATTTTTCTGCTCTTGGCAAAACTTTTTTTTACTAAGAAACAAAACGTAAAATTTCCATTGACAGTTTTCATTTTCATTCTCATTCTCATTCTTTTCATTGGACTAGTCTCTACACACCTGCTGACATCTTTCGCGCTTGCAATCGGCGTGATCGCGGTTTATGCCTTATGCAAGGTCTTTCCCCAGAAGCGCAAAATAGCTACGTTTTATTCGATCACCACCTGTATATTGCTAGTATCCGTGTTCTTCGCTTATCAGGCGCTTGTTATAACGCAAAGTTTTTCTGGAATCGCAGAATTATTGTATTCACAGTTTTCGCGAGGAGATACACACCTTGCCGTCATATCCCAAGGTCGAGCGGTTCAATCACCAGCACTTCTTCTAAGTATATTTGGCTCTTACAGCATTACAATAATAGCAGTGGTCATAGCAGTAATTGCAATTTTGACAACAGCTCTAGGGATATTGTTATATAAGAAAGAAGAAGCTAAAAATGACTTATTTTGGATCGCTTGGATCATTGTAGCGGGCATAATTGGTGTATGTGTATTTTATGGAGGCGAGGCGATAGAACGCGCTTTTATACTGATGCTCTTACCAATTTGTTATTTTGCAGCCAAATTCTTCAGTAAAAAGCCTCGAATCTTGGTATTCGTTCTTATAATAATAGTTTTCCTTCAAATTCCAGCCCTCTATGGTAGCGAGAATTACAGCTACGTCCCCACGAGTGAATTGAAAGGAGTTGCTTTCTACACTATATATGCGCCGTCTACTGCACCGTTTTTTTATGAGGCCGACCTCGCCTCCTTCGGATCAAGAGTTACAGGTATCCAACTAGGCGTGTTCACAGGTGCAAGTTCATTACCCAGTTCTGAACTCGTTAATGAGAAGATAGGAAAGGCGAATTTCATAATATCTTCAAACGAGCAAAGAAATTTCTATCAGTATTTTTATGGAGCTAATCTACTCGAAAATCTGAGTCTTGATGATTATTATAATCGAGTATATGACAACGGAGGTTTTCAAATATACGCTCGCTTAAGCCAGTAACTAAACTTGCACTCGAAAAGGCTTCATAACAAGAAAACAAAATGGAAAAGTAAATGTTTGCAGGGATTTAAATGACAGAAATTGCGTATTCTTTGCTAGCACAGAAAAACTAAAAAAGGTAGGAAGACAAATGAAATATTTATTCCCTCTTCATTTTTTCACGTAAACGTTTTTAGGACCAATTTCGCGAAAGAGAATTTGGAAGGTTGAGCTAAAGGAATTTGAAAGCGGTACTTTTTCATGACATTTAATTCATTCCATCTGCTAATGCGATCGCCTTTGTTGAAAAATATGTCGTAAGAGAGATGTTGTTGGAGTGCGCCCAATTGAATTTAAAGGTACAATAGATGTCACCATAGGGATCTGCGTAAAAAACGGCGAAAGAACCATTGAAAATGCTATCGTAAGCGTGTTGGATCAGACTTTTGATAAAGAACGCATGGAAATAATAGTGGTTGACGATGGTAGCACAGACAGGACAGTATCAATCGTTGCTGATCTTGCTTCAAAGTCAGAGGTAAAGCTGATGCTGTACTCTACTAGTGGACGCGGGTTAGCTGTGGCAAGGCAAATTGTTGTGGACAATGCGTGTGCCGATTTTGTGATTTTCGTCGATGCTGACATGGTTCTTTCGAAAGATTTTGTTAATAAGCAGGTTGATGTGATAAGCAAAAATCCAGTCATAGGCGTTGTCGCAGGCAAAATGAAGGGCATTCCAAACAGAGGCTTGGTCGCTGAATTGGAGGACATATCATATTCAAGTGATTATGAAATAGGGATCCACAGAAACTGGCGCGCCAATCCCCAGAAATTGGGGACAGGAGGAAGCATATTTCGACTCGCTGCCCTTAGACAGGTGGGAGGTTTCGATACAAGAATCAAAGGAGCAGCTGAAGATGCAGACATCACAGCAAAGATCAAATTAGGTGGCTACACTCTTTTAGTGAGCGAAGCCGAGTACAAACATGAATTTAAACAAACCTTGAAAAGTCTATGGAAACAATATTCCTGGTATGGTAGTGGAATGCATTACTTCTTTCACAAACAAAAAGAGTTGCCTGAAGACATGTTAGTATTTTTTTGGCCGATTACGTTGGCGTGGGGCATCGTTCGTTCAATGCTCTTTTTTAGAGCTACTCGCCGAAAGATTGCGTTCTCGCTTGCTCCCTACAACTTTTTTAGAGCTACAGCTTGGTGGTTTGGCTTCTTAAGTGCTCATCAAGAAGGATATGGACACGAATACCGATGTTCAAAAGGAAAGAGATAATTTATTTTTCATAGGTTTCTTGAATTTACGCCAGCTGTAGACCTGCACGCTAACAAGAGGAGAAGTGACATGCTTGTCTAGAAGAGTTACATTAAAGAATAATCATTCGAAAAAGAAGAAGGTAGTTGTATTTGCCCCGCATCCTGATGATGAAACATTTGGTTGCGGAGGAACAATAGCGAAGAAAATACGCGAGGGTTATGAAATTATAGTAGTTGTTATAACTGATGGCAGGAATGCTTTTCGAATTGTTTTAGGTATCAACTCAGAACCAACACCTTACGAGCTGAGAGAAATTAGAAGGAGCGAGGCAGAAAGGGCAATAGGAATTCTGGGTGTACCAAAAGAGAATATATTTTTTCTAGACTTTGAGGACGGGACCCTTCATGATAATGAACAAAAAGCTGAAGATATTGTTACAGGAATACTTGCTGAGAATTGCCCAGATGAGATTTATTTACCTTACAAGAATGAATGTAATCCGGACCATCAGACAACAAACAAGATAGTAAAGGATTCAATCAGAAAACTATGTGCTTTCAACTCGACATACCAATATACAATTGCGCAAAGGCATTCACAAGTCGCATCGATACTAAATGCCTTGTCTAATCTCTGGAAACATAACATGATTTATGTTGACATTTCAGATTTTTTGGATGCAAAAAAAAGAGCAATTAAAGAATATGAAAGCCAAGTGGCTATAATCAGCGGTAGGCAATCAAGACCTATAATGGAAAATGTCCATATATTCTTGAAAAAGAAAGAAGTATTCTTTGTTGATTGACCAATAGAAAAAGTGATTTAAAATGGATAACCTAAGCTCGTACCCCGTCATCAACGAAGAAAAATATGTGTTTTAAGCAAATGCCATCATTGTTGCAAACTGTGTATTGATTGCGGATCCTTGGCATGTTCGGTTTGTGGCCAAAGATCATTGAATTTACTGGTTTTGGCGATTTTAATTAGCTGGAGACAGTGTGAAATCTAATAACGCTTTAACCCCAACGTAGAAACAAACCATACGAAGTTAGTTAGAACCTGCGGCAAGTCGTTAATAATCATACCAATGATGGAGGCTTTGGACGAATGTTGAGAGTGGAAGAGAAGAATGAACCATGTATCCTAAAAAGCCCTGCGATAATTTTAGGCGGCGATTCTGTAAATGCGTTAGCTGTTGCTAGGAACTTGGGAAAGAATGGCATCAAGGTTTTCTATGTCGCTGAGAAAAGGAACGAAGTTGTTTTTTCTAGATACTGTCATAAGTTTTTCCAAGTTCCCAGCGTCGAAACCAGCGAAAAAGTTTTGATATCTTTTCTGTCAGGCATAGAGGGAAAAATCGAGGGTTCAGTGGTTCTCTTTCCAAGTTCAGACCTTTTTTGCATGAATCTGGCTAAAGCGAAACCTAAACTCGGAGACAGATGTATTTTCCTTACAGCTAGAAGCGCTATAGAGACTCTCGTCCGCAAACGGAGATTTTACGCCTCTCTTGATAAGAGCGGTGTTCCGCACCCTCTCACCCGTTTTCCAGAAAACTGTAAAGATGTGGAAATGATCGGGAAGACGCTCGATTATCCCTTGCTGGTCAAACCTTCAATATCACAGTTGTTTTTGAATTTGGGCAAAGGCTTAATTGTTTGGTCGAAGGAAGACTTGGAGGCTAGGTGTAAGCTATTAATAAAAAACAATATTGAATTCGTAATTCAAGAGCTTATTCCTGGTCCCCCCACGAACTTGTTTGGCCTGACTGGCTACCTCGATAGAAATCATAATCCGAAAGGGCTATTTGCTTACCGTAGAATAAGAGAATGGCCTATTGGACTCGGCTGCAACAGTCTAATAGAGAGTGTTCCTATAAGTTCCGTTCAGATTTTAAAAGAGATCACTTTAGGGTATCTTAAAAGAATAGGATACACGGGAATATTCGAAGCAGAATTCAAAAAAGATCACCGTGACGGGAGTTTCAAGATCCTCGAAATTAATGCGAGAAGTTGGTGGCAGAATCATTTTCCTACCGCTTGTGGCTTAAACCTAGTCATGATGGCATACCTTGATGCCATCGGCGCAAAGATCGAATACACTGAAGTTTACAGAACAGGGGTAAAATGGGTTTTCCTCTATAATGATCTATTTTCCTCTATTCAGATGCTTAGAAGAGGTCAAACAAGTCCTCTTAGTTGGCTATTCTCCTATAGAAACTTGAGGGATTGGGCATATTTCGACGCCACTGACCCGCTCCCGTGGCTTACTTGGCCATTATTGGAGGGGCCTATCCAATTTCGCATGTTATTAAGAAAAATCGAAAAGAAAACATCATATAACAAAATACCGCAAAGCATGCGCACGCGCTAAAAATTATTCACTACGGAAACCTTTATGTAAGGTTGTAAATTTTCTCTAACCTCAATATACTAATGAGACTCGTGAAAGAAATGAAAGTGTTAGCAGTCGGAGCCCACCCAGATGACATAGAGCTTGGGGCTGGAGCTTCTATTTCAAAACACGAGAAAACCGGTGATCTCGTGCATTTCTTAATTTTGTCGTTTGGTGAAAAAAGCGGCAATAAAACAGATAGAAAGATAGAGGCATGGAAAAGTGCCCAAATCCTTAAAGTGAAATCGCTTACCTTCGGTCATCTACCTGATACCATGATCTCCAGCGGTATTGAAACCATTACCGTTATCGAGAATTTAATAAACAAAATCAAACCTGATAGGATATATACTCAGAGTCCTAAGGATCGGCATCAAGATCATCGAAATACTGCTTATGCTACGTTCTCTGCTGCCCGCAGGATGAAAGAAGTTCTGTGCTATGAATCTCCTGATTCGTATCCTGATTTCGTACCCCAATATTTCGTGAAACTAAACGCTAAAGCACTATCGCAAAAGATAGAGGCTCTTCATCAGTATGGCTCCCAGAAAGGAAAAGCTTTCCTTGAGAAGAAAGCTATAAGAGGTCTTGCCAGTTTTAGAGGATACCAAATCGGCGTACTCTACGCAGAAGCTTTTGAGGTAGCCAGAATTATAGACGTTTAGCGAGGAATAGGTTGAAAATCTCTATTCACCAACCTAACTATTTACCTTATCCTGGCTTTTTTGCCAAGGTTCTTGCCTCTGATGTCTTCGTGGTTTATGATACTGCAAAGTTTACTCGGGGAGATTATATCAATCGGAACAAAATACGTAGCTTTTCGGAAGCAAAATTTTTGTGGTTGACACTTCCTGTTGGAAAGAAGGACTTCAGCAAAACTCCAATAAGTAGGGTACTAGTGACTGACGAGAAAGTATTCTCGCGCCACAGTAGGATTATAAGAACTAACTACTTAAAAGCACCCTTTTTCGATGAAGACGTTTGTAGAATGGTTTCTGTCTCTCATGCAAGCATTGCTGACCACAACATTTTTCTCATAAATTCTCTGATTACCAAGCTAAAGATAAATGTCAAAGTCGTGCTCGCATCTCAACTAGGGATTCCTATTCGTGCAGGTACCGAAGGGCTAATTGATATTGTAAAGGCATTACAAGGCAACGAATACGTCTCAGGAATAGGCGCCAAAGATTATCTAAAACCGGAGCTATTTAAGAAGGAATCGATAGCCTTGACTTTTATTAACTACTCGCCTCTTCGCTATAATCAGATTCATCCGGGATTTGTGGAAAACATGAGTATTATTGATGCTGCCTTTAACGTAGGTTGGGAAAATCTCATAGAACGCCTTAATTTCTGTGTTAGTAAAAATCTGAAAAGCGGAGCGTTGGTTCTTTGAGTAACGATAAGTGAACTACTTGTCGTTTCCCTAGTTGAGCATTCATGCTTAGTCTTATTGATTTATAAAAAGCGCGCGGCGCGCTATTTTCAAGTTAAATCACATGGTCATGAAATAGGTGACGAATTTAATAAACTGTGGTCCCTGGTCCTTGAATGAGCAAAACCCGTTTCTATTTGAGAAAGACGAGTCATCAGGCTACGATGTTGCTATCATAACGAAAAAGATAAAATCATCTATTAAATTCCCTAAATTTGAATTGGTAAGCATCCAGCATGAAACCGTATATTTGGGATTAAGGATGACAATAAGTTCAAATTTACGAATTTGAATTAGAGTTGGAGGATTTGTGCTGAGTTGAAAGAAAAGTTATCCGGAAGCCAGCATAGGCTAAGCATAGGCTTGCCAGTGTTTAACGGAGAGAATTACCTAAGGGAGGCTTTAGATTCCATTCTGGCGCAGACATATACAGATTTCGAATTGATCATTTCGGATAACGCCTCAACAGACCGCACAAAAAATATTTGTTATACATATGCAGCGGTGGATAACCGAATAAGATACTATCGCAACGATAGAAATGTCGGGGCTCCTATGAATTATAATCTTACCTTCATTTTGTCCAGAGGCGAGTATTTCAAGTGGGCTTCACATGACGATTTGCTTGCTCCAGAATATCTGCTTAGATGTGTCAGTGTACTTGACGAAGACCCATCTATTGTCTTGTGTCACTCTAGAACAGCTCGAATCAACGAACGAGGAGCAATGGTGGGCAATTACGACCATAAGATGAGAATTGATTCGCAAAAGATGAATGAACGGTTTCGTGACTTAATCAGCATCCAACATAACCCTTGTTGGCCTATTTTTGGAGTAATTAGAAGTGATATACTTAAGAGAACGCCACTACACGGAAATTACCCAGGTGCTGATGGAAATCTGCTGGCAGAAATTGCTTTGTACGGTCGGATTTTTGAAATTCCGGAATATTTGTTTTTTCGAAGAGACCATCCACAAGCATACACACAGAAGTATGTCCACACCAATCACGTAAATTACCGCGAGCAAATGGCTTGGTGGGGAAGTGCTAGCTTGATCGATATTACCACTTTGAGGAATTTAAGCGAGTTTCTCAGGTCCGTGAGGCGTGTTCCACTCAAGTGGTCCGATCGACTGGTGTGCTACGAACAAATATTCGACTGGTTTACTAAAGAGGGGTGGAGGCTGATTGGCGCTGACTTGGAAAATTATTTTCTTTGCCGTTCAAGCTTCGGGCGTAAGTTTGCTTCAACGGTTCAGACGATCCTTAGGCGTACGATAATCCCTATCATCGAAAAAGGAGAAATATTGTGAAGGTAGCGATTCTCGCTGGAGGTTTAGGTACTCGCCTCTCCGAAGAAACCATGATCAGGCCGAAGGCATTAGTGGAAATTGGAGGTCGACCAATCCTCTGGCACATCATGATGCGCTATTCCAGCTTCGGCTTCAACGAATTCGTAATAGCACTTGGTTACAAAGGTGAATCCATAATCACATGGATGCATGAATACTATGATTCAAACAAGAGCGTGGAAGTCAAAAAAAATGCTCATGAAGTAATATTTCATGATAAAAGTAGGCAAAGCCTGACAGGATGGTGCGTGCATCTGGTTGACACTGGACAAGAAACGCTTACCGGAGGCCGAATCAAACGATTGGCTCCTTGGCTAAGAAATGGAACTTTTATGTTAACTTGGTGCGACGCGGTGTCAGATGTCGATTTGCACGCCTTGCTGAGGTTTCATCTTTCACAGCGCCGTCTCGCAACGGTCACGGCGGTTCGACCTCCGCCTCGTTTTGGTCATCTTGTCTTAGATGGCGATAGGGTGACAGAGTTTAAAGAGAAGTCACAGGGTTTGGAAGGTTGGATAAACGGTGCTTTCTTCGTCTTAGAACCTGAAGTATTTGATTACATCGAGGGTGATAGTACACAGTTTGAGAAAGAACCGTTAGAACGATTAGCAAGAGAGAATCAACTTATGGCTTTTCGGCATGAAGGGTTTTGGCAATGTATGGATACGATACATGAAAAACAAGTTTTGGAAAAAATGTGGCAGAGCGGTAAGGCACCATGGAAGACGTGGACTGGTTAACTCTTGCATTCAAAGTTTTTTTATTACTGATAACGGCTTTATGATTGATATATGGTTGGTATAACAACTTATTTTTGACATATAATTGAATTAGGCATATAATTGATATAGTGGGAAAGAGTGAGAATAAAAATATTAGGCGGAGAAAGATAATATGCGTGTTTTAGTAACAGGGCATAAAGGCTACATCGGTTCTATCATGGTACCGATGTTGCAAGCTAAAGGCTACGATGTTATAGGTCTTGATAATGATTTGTTTGATGGATGCGTTTTTGGTGATGAATCTATTTGCGGCTGCATTCCTGATATTCCTTACATTAAAAAGGACATACGTGACATTGAGCTTTCTGACCTTCAAGGAGTAGATCTTGTAGTTCATCTTTGTGCGCTTTCGAACGATCCGCTTGGAAACTTTAATCCAGACATAACATATGAAATTAATTATGAAGGTTCATTAAAGTTAGCGCAGCTAGCTAAGAAAGCAGGTGTTCAACGTTTTGTATTTTCTTCTTCCTGTAGTGTGTACGGCGCTTCGGAAAATGGCATCGTAAACGAAGCGTCTAATCTTAACCCTGTTACACCGTATGGAATATCGAAAATCCGTGCTGAAGAAGCTATTTCTGCTATAGCTGATTCTGAGTTTAGTCCAGTTTTCATGCGCTCCGCAACAGCTTACGGTGTATCTCCTATGTTGCGTTTTGACTTGGTTCTCAATAATTTGGTTGCTTGGGCTTACACAAGTAAAATCGTTTTGCTAAAAAGTGCTGGTACTTCTTGGCGTCCGATCGTTCATATCGAAGATATTTCTCGCGCTTTTATAGCTGCTTTAAATGCTCCCCGTGACGTGGTGCATAATCAGGTTTTTAACGTAGGTAGAACTGAAGAGAATTATATAGTGCGAGAAATTGCTGAAATAGCTAAAGAAACAGTGCCTAACTCAAAAATCGAATATGCTAAAGACGCTGAACCTGATAAGCGATCTTACCGCGTTGATTTTAGCAAGATAGCTTCTGCGTTGCCTGAGTTCAAGCCGCAATGGACGGCTCGCTTGGGTGCAAAGCAACTTTATGACGCATACGTTAAAGCAGGCATAGTTCTTGAAGACTTTGAAGGACCACGATATAGGCGCATTACACATCTTGAAAACAGTGTTTCCAATGGCTATTTAGATAAAACCTTGCGCAGAAAAGGTGCATAAAAATGATAAGCTCTGAGCATTATAGACAAATTACTGGATGCCGATCATGCGGAAGCACTGACCTTAAACCTATAATCGATTTTGGCAAAACGCCCCTTGCAGATGCGCTATTAAAGAAAGAGCAACTTGAGCAGCCAGAGTTACTGGTTCCGCTTAGCCTTGTTTTCTGTCCTAATTGTTCTCTTGTACAAATTGTGGAAACTGTTGATCCCGAAGTTTTATTCTGTAGAGATTATCCTTATTTCTCTTCCACTTCAAAGGAGTATTTAGCGCATTCTAGGGAAAACGCGGAAGAACTCATAAAGTCAAGAAAACTAGATTCAAAAAGCCTGGTAATTGAACCTGCCTGCAACGATGGCTATATGCTTAAGAATTTCCTAGAGCATGGAATATCAGTTCTTGGCGTGGATCCTGCTGAAGCTCCCCTAAAAAATGCTGAAAAAGCGGGGATTCGAACTCTTTGTACCTTTTTTAGCGAAAACCTTGCCACCAAGCTTCGTCAAGATGGATCACAAGCCGACGTTTTGATAGCAAATAATGTTTTAGCACACGTTGCCGACCTCAACGGCTTTGTCGAAGGCGTTCGAATAATACTGAAGAATACCGGAGTGGCGAGCATTGAGGTCCCTTACATTGTTGATTTGATAAGTAACTGCGAATTCGATACAATCTATCATCAACATCTATGCTACTTCTCATTGACAGCTCTTGACCGCCTATTCCGAGCCCATTCGCTATACATTAACGAAGTACGGCATCTTCCCATACACGGAGGGTCACTGCGCATATACGTGGAACCAATAGAGAACGTAGACGAATCAGTTAAAGCAATGCTAGAAAAAGAAACGTCGCAAGGAATTAGCAACTTTTCATACTACCAAGATTTCGCTGAGCATATAAGCGAACTACGTGAATCCCTAATGAAAATACTTGTCGATCTTAAACAACGAGGAAAAACAATCGCTGCTTACGGCGCCGCAGCGAAAGCAAATACTTTTCTAAGCTACTGCGGAATAGACAAAAACTTCGTAGATTACATCGTTGACCTGAATCCTTTCAAGCATGGCCGCTTTATGGGAGGCAACCATTTGCCAATATTTCCACCAACGAAGCTCTTAGATGACATGCCTGATTACGTTTTGTTGCTAACATGGAATTTTAAAGACGAAATCTTAGAACAACAGAAATCCTATAGGCAAAAAGGTGGCAAATTCATAATTCCGATACCAAATTTAGCAATTATCTGAGAAGTGAAGCTAAATATGCATATCAGGTTTGTTTACGCAGACATAGGAACCCCAGGATCCCCAGCGGGAGGGGTTCACTTGGGTGTAGGTTATATATCCGCTGTGCTCAAGCAGGGTGGCCACAAAACATCATTGCAACATATTGTCAAGCCTGTATCCAAGGAAGAATTTTTAACATGTATGGAAAAAGAAAAGCCTGATCTCGTGTGCTTCACTTCCACCAGCAACCAGTTCCATTATGTCAAAACATTTTCAACATGGGCAAAGGAACTCGATCTTCGGATATTGTGTGGAGGGGTGCATGCGACATTAGTACCTGAAGAAGTTATAACACTGCCAACGATTGATTTTGTGTGCGTTGGTGAAGGCGAATATCCCGCGCTTGAGTTGGCGAACGCACTGCAGAATGGTGAATCGATTGAAAACATAAAGAACATCTGGTCTAAGAAAGATGACACTATAATAAAGAATGAAATTCGCCCTCTAATATCTAATCTTGATGAGTTACCATTTCCAGATAGAGAAGTTTTTGATTACGAGACATTATTAAAAACTAATGGTTATCATGCTGATGTCATGGCGGGTCGCGGCTGTCCATTTAGTTGTACTTATTGTTGTAATCATGTGTTACGCAAGATATACGATGGTAAGGGCAAATATGTCCGCATACGTAGCGTTGGCAATGTGCTAGAAGAGATTGAAGAAATTACGAAGAAGTATAAAATAAAGAGAATAGATTTTCACGATGATGTCTTCACACTATTTCCAGATTGGGTAAAGGAGTTTTGCGAACAGTATCCAAAACGTTTCAACATAGGTTTTGGATGCAACGCAAGAGCCGAAACCCTTAACAAAGATGTAGTCACCTCACTAAAATCAGCTGGCTGCGAATTTATTTCAATTGGTATAGAATCCGGTAACGAGTGGTTGAGAAAGAATGTACTTAAGAGGTACATGACAAATGAGCAAATAATCAATGCATTCAAAAATGCCCGTGAAGCGGGTATCGAAACCTACGCGCTCAATATGATAGGTTTGCCATGTGAAACTCCCGAGATGATAGAGGATACCATAAAAATCAACAAAATAGTATCGCCGGGCAGCTTCCAGTTGTCGATATTTTATCCTTATCCACAAACTGAGTTATTCAATTTATGCAAGAAAAACGGTTTTCTCACGGATGAGTATAGAACAAGCTTCCTCGGTGATAGTATCCTTCAGTTACCAACGCTTTCCAAAAAACAAATAAGAATGTACTATGAAAAATTCGAAAATGAAATGTTAGGACAAAGGGTCAGAACACGTTATCCTTCCACTTTAATACTTCTCTATAATATCTTCGAGATCATGTTTGGACCAAGAACCGCGTCTAGGATTCTTGTTAAAAACGGTGTGCCATTGAAATTGTTGCGTTGGCTCAAGCCTTTGAAGAAACAACTAAAGAATAACGCTGTCAATAAGAAGTAACAGGACGTCCTCATAGCACGCTCTCGAGCTGTCTCCTCTCTGATAAAGATTTGAGAAAATCAATAGGCAAAAACCCCCATTGTAATCGCACAGTTGAGTTCTTTTCATATAAAAAAATTGCTAAAAACCGGGTGCCTAAGTACTACAAAATGGGGATAGAATGTCCTCGGAATTACACGAAGGTACGAATCCAATCAAATCGAAAATCTATGAACACACGAAATTCGATTCCTGACAAAAAAAACTTAACTAGAAATACCTTTTATATCAATGAGCTCGTTTTATGAAGAGAACAGCGGACTATTACTCCGAACGTTACGCTAACTATCAGGGAGACTTTGTATGTTGCCGCATACTCTAGAACATACTCCAAATGTATTCGAATTTGTCAACGAAGTCAGACAAACAATAGGTAACGCTCAGAAACAGTTGCCTTTTTTGAAATACCCGATGTCACTCGCGTCCTCAGGGGACAGGCTTTTTGGGATATTTATTATGAACATTGTTCCTATTTTAGCCTAGGCTCACTTGCAGGGCTCTTTCGGCACAGCAGGTTTGAGGTCACTGATCTTCGCAAGGACTTTGATGATCAATATCTTCTAGTCGAAGCTAAACCCGCATCTCAAACATCGAACAAAATTAATTCATTAGAGGAAAATGTTACTCAAGCAGCGAATTGTGTAGAGTATTTTGCTACCCATTGCAATGAAAAGCTAAATGCATGGAGAGATTGCTTGAGTCGATACCATTCTAAAGGGAAAAGAGTCATTGCGTGGGGATCTGGGTCAAAGTGTGTGGCTTTTTTGACGACACTTGGAGTTAAAGACGAAGTAGACTACATAGTTGACATTAATCCTTTTAGACATGGCAAATTCATACCCGACGCTGGCAAAGAGATAATGGCTCCAGAATTCTTAAAGGAATGTAACCTGATCTCACTATTGTTATGAACTCTATATATTGTCGTGAAATTAAGCCAGATGATCTGTGACATGAATGTTAACACTGAACTCATGGCAGTTTAACAATATCCTAACCGACACATTGATAACACACTTTGAAAAAACAAATAAAGACTGACACAAGTTTTATGGTCACTGCCTTCGAAAAATACGAAATCCTTTTGAAAAACGTAAAACTATCAGTTTACATAAGAATGGGAGAATAGAATTCTTGAGTAAAAACAGCCATTCGTTAGATGATGGCCTATTTGATAACAAAGATACATTGCAGAGTAGAATAAAGCTAACCCTCTACAAATGGAAGACCATGCCAATATTAAAACTGAAGGCGCTCGTGTATACTCGAAAATTCTACAGTGTTGGTAAAAACATCCGTTTTTATGTCAAGCCAAACATTCTTGGAAGAGGTAAAGTAATAGTGGGAGATAACTGTGTTTTCCAAAATGCTATCTCCAAAGATCCTATAGATTTATTCGCTCTTGAAAATGCAACATTAATTATAGGCAACAATGTGCTCATAGCTTATGGTACCACAATAGTTGCGAGAGAAATAGTAGAGATCGGCGAAAATACCAAAATTGGGTTTCAAGTGCTGATTATGGACTCTGATCAACATGGGCTCAACGGGAATCCAATAATGACAAAGCCAGTAAAAATAGGAAAGCACGTGTGGATAGGCGCGAGATCAATAATTCTAAAAGGAGTGACGATTGGAGATAACGCTGTTGTCGGCGCAGGTTCTGTTGTTACAAGAAACGTTCCTGCTAACACAATGGTTGCAGGCAACCCAGCTAAAGTAATAGCATCAACAACTGGCTACACAGCCTAACTGAAAATTATCTGTTGGATGACAATCTAGATAAGAATGTTATAAGCATCAATGGTCAAAATCTGAAAAAATAGCTTCTTATTTTGAGAAACAACTCAACATTAAGAGAAAAACTTTTTCTCAACATAAAGACAAGTTAAACTAAGTGGGTGCTCATAGCAGGCGTACAATTTTCTTGGGAGTCTACTTCTTTGCAACTCCAATGATGGGGCGCAGTCAATCAAACAGACATCAAAAATCTCAGAGTTATGTTCTCAGGCCTAGGAATGATTTCAAAACTAATGAATGTACTCTTGTTCGTTATGACCAAAATTACTGAAGGGGAAAAAAAGCAACACCCAGTTTTTATAACGCAGACAAACGAAAAAATTATTCACAGAGACAAATAAATAATGAAAATCGCTTTTGTGCACCAACCAGTTAACACAATATCGCAAACGGATCGAAGCGGTTCAGTAGAGATCATAACTCACGAGATGGCACGTCGTCTAGCTGAAAATTTCAGCGTAATTATGTATGCTAAAAAAGATCAACATCAAAAAGAACCTGAATATAATTAAAGGGTCAATATAACGTATTTCAACGGGTTTCGACGAATGGCATAATTATCTGCGATATGCGCTTGACAAGCTAGAAAGACTTACTGGCGTAAACGCTCTAAGTCGAAATATTAGACGCATATTCTTTTTTCGAAATGTTAAGCGTCCCCTCTTTGCCTCTCGCAGCTATTACCGGAACTACGCGTTGCAAGTGGCAAAGCATTTAAGCGCGAGCGCTTGTGAAAGCAAGTTGCCACTTAGAACTGGTTGATATTCGCGGAGGAGAATAAAGAAGTGAAAATCGCCATAGTAGATCAACCTTTCGGGAGAATAAACTTACCATGGACTGGTGCAGGCGGTTCTATAGATATTTGGATTTACGAGGTGGCGCGCCGCTTGGCGCAGTCTTGTAATGTTATCGTATATACAAAAAGGGACTTAATGCGCGCACAGAAAAAAGTCGAATATGATCAGGGAGTATGTTATCGACGTATATCAACACTTTTTGACGATTGGTATACAGATCTGCAGTCAGTATTCCAGAAGCTACAAAGGTTTCCACGCATTAACACGCTTAGCCGCAAAATTCAAAGCATTCTCCTTTTACACAATCCTAAACGTCCCCTTTTTGCCTCTAAATTGTATTACTTAACGTACGCACTACAAGTGGCAAAAGACTTGAAAAAAGAAAAGTGCGATGTAGTTCAAATCATCAATTTCTCTCAGTTTGCTCCCATTTTCCGAACACTTAATCCCGAAATCAAAATTGTCTTGAACATGCGATGCGAGTGGTTGACGCAACTCGACCCAGCAATGATCAAAAGTCGGCTCAGAGAAGTTGATCTGATCTGCGGTGTTAGTGAGTACATCACTGACAAAATTCGCATTCGCTTCCCCCAGTTTGCAGATCGTTGTCAAACTATACTCAATGGAGTAGATGTTAATTACTTTGTTAACAAAGAAGATAACGGTATACCCAAGAAAAAATACATTAAACAATTATTGTTTGTTGGTCGAATTTCGCCTGAAAAAGGAGTGCACGTGCTACTAGATGCTTTTCAGAAAGTGATTAAACGCTATCCTCAAGCGCATCTTGAAATAATCGGTGATAAAAAAGACGTATTGGATCTCGAATGGTTTGTTACTTTGGGTGATGACGAGAAAGTTTCGCAAATCGCGTCATTTTACAATAATAACCCTGAGGGCAATTACTTCTCTTTTCTGCAGAGGCAGCTTCTTTCGTTACACATCGCGAACAACGTCACCTTTACTGGTTTCATTCCAAACTTACAATTAATCAACCATTACCAAAATGCGGATGTACTTGTCAATCCTTCGTTCAGTGAGGCGTTTGGGAGGAGCCTCATCGAAGCGATGGCCTGCCATGTGCCTGTAGTTGCGACTCGAGTTGGTGGCATGACAGAAATTGTTGACGATGGTAAGACTGGAATATTGGCCGAACCGGGCGATGCTTCAGCCCTAGCAGAAGCTATCCTTCGACTCCTCACAAACGTAAGCCTACAGGAATCGATGGGAAAGGCGGGGCGTAGGCGAGCGATTGAATTCTATTCTTGGGAAAGGATCGTTGAAAGGTTGTTGTTTGAGTACGAGAAAATCTGCGATGGCGATGGGTAAATTCTTTCCGAGAGCCTATCCTTTTTTTTCAGATTTCTGTTAAACAGCATGGTCGCGAGCGTCCCTAAAAAAGAGGCGCGGGACTCAACCTATTACATTTCAGTGAATTTAGGAACACACATGAGTGCATGACGGGACTTACGCCCGACCTACGGTGAAAAACGCTTGTCGACGTGTCAAATGGAAAATTCTTGGAGTATTTCTTCTAAGAACAAGATTTTTCATCGATACAGTCTTTGCGGAAAAAGGTCTCGTAAATTCAAAGCGATCAATCTTTTTTGATTTTTGGAAAAAAGAACGAAAAATTTGCCTCACTTAGTCAGTACAATAAAAACTGATCTGCAAAGATGGATAGCAAGACCGATAAAATTTGTTTGCTACTACCTCTGCCTGCTTTTGCTGATTTGTGATGTGTGTGCGCTTAAACATATTTAAAATTCATTAGCCTATTAACAAGCTTTAATATCCATTATGCTTATGAACAAGCTACTAAAACACGTTAATAGGAGTGCTGGCATATCCAAACCAATAGTCCGCGCAAACCTTTATCCCGAGACAAGAAAATGTCCATCTGCGTTCTTGGTCTGGGGCATATAGGTTTACCAACAGCGACATATATTAGAGATAAGCATCTAAAGGTGTTTGGCTATGATATAAGCCGACAGGCGGTTAGGAGAGCTGAGGAACAAGGAATACCTGCCTTTCTTGAATGGAACGAGGTCCCCGAAGCAGACGTATACATCATATGCGTATCCACTTGGAATGCCAATAGAGAGCCTGATTTAAGCCCCATTTTTGACATCTCAAAGAAGATTTCGAGTAGAACCGGTAAAGACAATTTGCTTTCTATTGAAAGTACAGTTGTTCCGGGAACATCGAGGAAGATTTACAATTCGATTTTTCAAGGTAATGTTAAGGTAGTGCATGTTCCGCATAGATATTGGTCTGGCGACCCTATTAATCACGGAGTCAGCCAGCCAAGAGTTATTGGTGGGGTAAATAGAGAAAGTTTGGACTCAGGTAAAAAGTTTTACCAAAATGTGCTTGATATCCCGCTAAGTGAGACATCCTCAATCGAGACATCGGAAATTTGCAAAATATCTGAGAATGCTTATCGTTACACACAGATCGCTTTCGCTGAAGAGCTTAGAATGATATGTGAAGATTTGGCATTGGACTTTGAAGAAGTTCGAAAGGCGTGCAACACCAAGTGGAACACAGAGATATTGGAAGCAAGAGATGGGATAGGAGGAACGTGCCTTCCAAAAGATATGTGCCATCTAGCCTCTTTGTCAAAACATAACACTTTGTTAATAGCCTCTGAAAGTGTTGACAAACAGTACCGTGAATGGCTGAAAAAGTGAGGCCCAGTTTTTTCTATTGTATCGCGTTAATTCAGTCCCCTGATGTTTTCTCAGAAGGAAACGTATGCCAGAAAGGTTGGAAGTGAAGAAAGTTGTTGCATTGTTTCTTAGGGACTAAGCGTGAATAGGCACTAGCTGAAGACAAAGCTAAACTCAGATGGGCATACTTGTGACGCGAAAGATAATTATGTTTGCTCCGCATCCAAATGACGAAACACTTGGTTGCGGTGGTACGATAATGAAGAAAATGAGCGAAGGGTTAAGTATCAATATTAGCCATGATTGATGGCAGGAACGCCTTCATCAAAGTGGTAGAGACATATTCAGATCCTACGGCTAAAGAAGTAAAAGAATTCAGGAAAAAAGAGGCCAGGATAGTGCCTTATTTGAAAATCCTTCGATTAATTTTGCCTCATTCCCTATTCTTACTTGTTCTGTAACACTCCATTTTCATCGGCAATTTCAAATTCGGTACACTTTTTATGAACATCTAACCCGACGACATGCACATGTTATCGTCTGGTTTACTATTATGCTTCTTCTCTACATTGGATTAGCAACGGGCTGTCGCGTAGGATGTTATTTCAATACCGTAATATGTCAGATATAAGAATCACGTTTTTATTAAATACTAGAAACTGGGGTCCTAGGCGTAAGTCTAGGGAGATCAGCAGTGAACATTGAAAGAGCAGAGTGCCAAGATGACGAGAAAGTCTCGATTCGCGTGATTTCAGAGCCAAGTAGCATATTTCAGATGGAGCGCGTATGGAATAGTCTAGTAAAAAGATCATCCGAAAACCCTTTTTTATTAAGTGGATTTGTTGAGCAATTTATAGAATCTAACGGTTTCAAGGGCTGGGCTCCCCTAATCATAGTTATTTCAGCTGATAATAGAATTATAGGCATAGCTCCTCTAATGGCAAAGAAGAAGTTTGGGGTTCAATGTGTAAGGTTTCTTCATTCACATTGGTTTTCACCTGATTTCATCTTTCAAGATCAATATCGCGAAACATGCATGGCGGGCACTCTTGATTTTTTGTTTAGAATCTTAAAGTGTAAATTTGCCATATTATCATTACCAGAAGATTCTCAAAATTTTCGAGTTTTGCGACAACTAAGCAGACTTAACAAAATTCATTTTTGTACTCAACCAATAATGGGGCATTGTGTACTCCCTAGAAATAGTACTTGGACCGAATTTGAGAGATTCAGAGGAAAAATATCTTATTTCAAGAAAATAGAGCGAAAGCTAGATCGAGCCGGTTCGTGGAAAATTGAATGCGCAGATGGAAATGATGAATCAGATACCGTTAAGAAAATTTTTGATGTTGAGAGAACGAGTTGGAAGGAATCGTGGCGAATTCAAAAAGGTATTAAAATAGACGGAGACCTGCTGACGGTTTTAAAAGCCTCACAGCACACGGCAAAAATCGAACCATCTTTCAAGTGGAACGTTTGGTTCCTAGAACTCAACAACCAAACACTAGCGTACAATATAATTCTTCAATACAAAAAAGTAGCCTTTATGACGAAGATGTCTTACGACAGCCGGTATAAAAGATACTATCCAGGGATGCATCTCGCGAATTCCGTCATTCGTGAGTTGTTTAAAAAAGAACAGGTTGAAAGCATTGACTTTCTTACAGAACTTCCCTTCATGCGAAACTGGACTTCTATATCTTTAAAGAGAACTAGAGCTATGCTATCAAAAGGAATCATACCGAACATCGCACAATCTGTGTTGGAAAAAACCTGTCCAATTAAAAGTCCACATTTACTATTTGATCAACTACCTTTTCATTCAGCAATGTGACACAGATCAGCACATATTTCATCATAAACAATACACACTACAAATTATTAACGTTTAAATACTACTGATTATAGGATTGTTGCGAAAAAAATACGGCTAATATGAAGGAGACGCTGATGTCGTCGGATTACGTTTGTCCCAGCTGCGGAACGCGTGGATTATCAATTTTCTACGAAGCTAAGAACGTTCCTGTAAACAGCTGTCTACTACTAGCGCGCCTTTCCACAAAAACGCAATATTCAGCCTCCATTATTCTCATATACCATAGCGTGGCATGTGCTGCATCAAGGTTAGACTCTTGAGCACCAATTCAAAAGCCAATGACCTAACTGAAACAATACTTAAGGTTATAAATGACAAGAAACCTCAGTCCGTGAAACAACTCACAACAATGCTAAAGGAGAATCTCGAGATAGAAGAAAAAGAAATAATCAAATCTGTTCTGAAACTGCAAGCTGAAGGAATAATAAAACTTGAAAATCAAGCTTCACCACAGAGCCTCGCAACCTACCTGAAAAATAGAGATGCTATCTGGTATTGGATGACTATTGCAGCAGGAGCTTTAACGGCAGTTCTGGTTTTCACAATCTCAGAAAACGTCTATCCATGGTTCTACGTGAGAAATGTTTTAGGCGTAATATTTGTTTTATTCCTACCTGGCTACGCTTTCATAGAAGCACTTTTCCCAGCTAGTATACCCGCTGAAAAGTCCACGGGAAACATTGACACAATAGAGCGAATAGTTCTCAGCATCGCCTTGAGCATCGCGTTAATTGCGATAGTTGGTTTACTTCTAAACTTTTCCCCATGGGGTCTGAATTTAACTGCTATGATCCTGAGCTTACTTGCATTTACTCTGGTTTTCGCTACCGTAGCAGTAGCAAGAAAGTATAATATCAAAAGGGAAACATAAATACAGAATATGCAGTATTCTTGAAATTCTGATAGCATTATTATTTATTGAAAACTTAAGTGGTTGCTTACTCTAAACTCTCAATCGCAGTTATGTAGGTTTGGTAGATTGCTTTAGCAGCTTCACCTATTCCTTTTTGTTCGTTTTCTGAGAGACTATCATACAAGGAAGAACCCAAGGTCAAGCCAAGGTGCACAGGTATTCCTACAAAAATTGGTTCAGGAATTTCCGCGAACTTAATTGGGGTTGCTACGGATAGAATTTCGCCTGTGTTGTTTGCTATGGCTCTTGTGATGTCTCTGAATGAGGCGGCTGGTCCGTATTCGGTGCCTCCGATATTTTCGATTATGAATTTTGACACCTCTTTTACGTAAGACATGATTTCATGTTTGGGAAGAGTATGGTTTTTGGATGTTACATACTCGTCGACTGGTAAACCGAAGATTTTCGTCGTTGACCACAAAGGAATGGCTGCGTCTCCATGCTCTCCTCCGACCCAGCCTCTGACCTCAGACACCGGAACTCCAAGTGTTTGCGCCAGTTTAGACCGGAACCTCAAAGATTCGAGGTTTGTTCCCGTGCTGATAACGAAATTGGCTTTAATGTATTTTTTGCAGACCATTGCCATTGCATCAACTGGATTCGTTATTACTATGTACTTTGCGCCAGGATTTTTAGAGACTGTGACTTCTGATACTTGTTTTACTATCTTAGCGTTTTGGATTGCTAGGTCTCGCCTACTCATCTTAACGCCTGGAGACCGCGGCTCTCCTGCTGAAATCAAAATTATGTCTGCTCCAGCAACATCTTCATCTTTTCCGCAGGAGTTAATTTCTACGTCAAGCCCAATACTTGCTGTGACGTGGTTTAATTCTTCAGCAAAAGCTGCCGCAAGGCCTGGTTTAACATCGCACAATGTTAACTTGTCTGCAATCTCTGAGCACATTATTGTGTAAGCCGTTGGGCGTCCAACACGGCCAGTACCTAATTGGGCAATGTGCAAGCGCATCCATCTCCGTTTCTCCTGTAATTAAAGTTGTTTATTAATTTTTGTTACTTAAGCTGTAGATTTAAGGTCTGTCAAAAATTGGGACCCCTATTGTTGGGCTTCAGTTTTGTTGGGTGCCTTTCAGGAATGTAGGAACCAGCATGCTTTCCGTTATGAAGTTTATGACCTGGCATTCCTGTTTTTATGAAACTTATTCGAACCGCCGACATGAATGTCTGGCAAGCTTCAACCAAATTTTACAACTGGACCATGAACAGGGTTTTTTGCATCTCTGTTGAGCACATGCCCTTTCTCAGAGACTTTTTGGAGAGCTTATCGCTCGATAGAGATGTTGCAGAAAAAGTCTGAAAAACTGCGCAGGCGTGTTCCTAAATGGTTAGAGTAGAGCTCTATATTAACCATTTAGGAATAAGTTTTTTAAGCATCGACGCATTTCTAGACGCATTTTAAGATAAAAAAAGTCGTGATATCAGGAGAGAAATTACAATTGAATAAAGATTTAACCAATAGATTGGCAAACGTAAAAATGTCTCTTAGGTTTTCTAAAAGGAAGCTTTTCGTAGTAAGTCTTTTTCTATGTTTGTTAGCCGCTACTGCTGGGATAACCCACTTAGGCCAGGCACAAACTAATCAAATTTCGCCCGACTGGACCAGCATAACACATGACTTCTTCAACTTAAGCCCAGCTACGACCGAACCTGTTATAACAGCATCAATGGTTACTGACAGGGCAAACGTCACATTTGTTGCAGACCCATTCATGATTCATGTAGGCAGTACTTGGTACATGTTTTTTGAAGTAAATGAAAATGGCAACCAATCTGATAGTCAAATTGGTTTGGCTACCAGTAGTGATGGTTTGCATTGGACTTACCAGCAAATTGTTCTTGATGCAGGTTTTCATACGGCTTATCCTTATGTTTTCGAATGGAATGGTACGTATTACATGATTCCAGAAACGTACTCTGAGAATGCGGTTAAGTTATACCAAGCTACCAACTTCCCCGACAACTGGACTTTCGTCGAAAACATAGTTTCAGGCCGTTCATACGTGGATTCTTCTATATTTCGGTACAACAATACTTGGTGGCTGTTTACATCTGACGAAAGCTATAACATGTGGATCTATTATTCTGATAATCTTACTGGTCCTTGGCAGTCGAATGCGATGAACCCAGTACTAGAGGGTAATACGGCTGCGGCTCGCGGGGGAGGAAGGGTCACCGTTTTTGACGGTAATACAATAATAAGATAGCTCAGAATTATACAATTGCGTACGGCCACGAAGATGACGCCTATCAAGTTACCACTCTAACCACAACTAACTTCGCCGAGACCGAAATAGGTCCGCTAATCCAAGCCAGCGGTAGCGGTTGGAATGCGGATGGCATGCACACTTTGGATCCGTGGTGGATCGGCGACAGATGGCTTGCAGTGGTGGACGGAGTGAATTATTCTCCTTCAGAGGTCTGGTCAATCGGGATATATGAGTCCCCAGTCGTAGAAAATTCGTTGACAACGTCAACTAACTACGGAACGGTCTCACCTCCGAGCGGCATGCAGGACATGGGTTCCAATGTTACAATAACTGCTACACCACCGGCTGCTGGTACGGGTGAACGATATGTCTTTCTCGGATGGACAGGCTCAGGGGTCGGTAGCTACTCGGGTTTGGATAACCCTGCTTCAGTTACAATGAACTACAACATAACCGAAACGGCCTCATGGGAACATGAATATTATGTGACTTTTGCTCAGTCTGGTGTTGGCAGTGACTTCACTGGCAATGTCATGTCGGTTGACGGCGTGAACTACAGCAGTACAGGTCACTCACACTGGTATGACAGCGGAACCAGCATCCCCTTCAGCTATTACTCTCCGCTGGTCGTCACTCCAAACGGTGAGCAATATCTCCTCACTGGAGTGAGCGGCAACAGCACTGCTTCATCCTTTACTGTTACACAGGGTGCAACGATTACTGGAGCTTACAAGACTCAGTACTACTTAACTTCGACTTCAGCCCATGGTTCACCCTCTCCCTCGAGCGGCTGGTTTGATAACGGGTCAAGCATCACTGGATCTGTTGCATCTCCAGTTTCGGGCGGGTCTGGGACTCAGTATGTTTGTACAGGCTGGTCTGGTACTGGCAGTGTTCCAGCCTCTGGTAGTGCATCAGCTGTGACATTTACGATCAGCGCGCCTTCGACTATTACTTGGAACTGGAAGACCCAGTACTACTTGACTGTGTCTTCAGCCCATGGCACTGCTGGCGGTGCAGGCTGGTACGATTCTGGCACTAATGTGTTTGCTACGGTTACCCCGTTAACGGTGGCTGGAGCTACTGGGACTCAGTACGTTTTTACTGGCTGGAGCGGTGACGCCTCAGGCACTACTTCACCTTCAAACGCCATCATTATGAATGGCCCTAAGACAGCTACAGCCAACTGGAAGACTCAGCACTACCTGACTGTCGATGATGGTGGTCATGGTACTGCGGGTGGTCAAGGCTGGTATGACGCGAACACCAACGCTTCGGCTACTATGACTCCTCTTACGGTAGCTGGAACAACTGGCACCCAGTACGTCTTTGCTGGTTGGACTGGTGACACCTCCGGTTCCGGTTCGCCTTCCGATAACATTACTATGAATGGTCCTAAGACGGCTACAGCCAACTGGATCACTCAATACCTGGTGACTTTTGATCAGTCTGGCGTGGCTTCAGACTTCACTGGCACTGTCATGATAGTCAACGGCACTAGCTACGACAGGACTGGCTTCACGACT
>Ga0187877_1001082_pt1 | contig 30074 bp, 23 predicted proteins | sample June2016WEW_17_1_3_FD_132430 | JGI IMG/M metagenome (GOLD analysis project Ga0187877, IMG submission 132430) | Peatland microbial communities from SPRUCE experiment site at the Marcell Experimental Forest, Minnesota, USA - June2016WEW_17_100 | ecosystem: Environmental > Terrestrial > Soil >...
GAGCGGCCAAAAACACGGTCACAAAGCTGCTTGGAGATATAGGCAAAGCCTGCGCCAAATACCACGATATGCACGTTCGGAACCTCAAGGTTCGCCGAATGCAGGCAGATGAAATCTGGTGCTTCGTCGGTTGCAAACGCAAGACCGCTACGCCAGCACAAAGGGCCGAGGGATGGGGAGACATTTGGACCTGGGTAGGAATCGACAGCGATACAAAGCTGGTGATCGGCTACCTTGTTGGGGGCCGCGATGGTGGATGGGCGCGAGACTTTATGGAAGATTGCGCCAGCCGCATCCGCAACCGAGTTCAGCTAACCACGGATGCCCACCGCCCTTATTTGGAAGCGGTTGAAGGGGCTTTTGGCGCTGAGATTGACTACGCCATGCTGCACAAGATTTACGGTGCCCCCACAGACGAAGAGCAGCGCCGCTATTCCCCGGCTAAGTGCATCGGCTCCGATATGAAAACCGTCATTGGCGACCCGGACCCGGCGCACGTCAGTACCTCTTACGTGGAGCGGCAAAACCTCACCATGCGTATGTCGATGCGCCGGTTCACTCGGCTAACCAATGGATTCAGCAAGAAAGTGGAGAACCATGTCCACGCGGTTGCGTTGCACTATATGCACTATAACTATTGCCGAATCCACCAGTCTTTGCGGGTTACGCCAGCGATGGAAGCGCGGATCGCAGATCACGTCTGGACGGTCGAAGAATTGATAGCCCTAATTCCCAAACCCGTTGTGCGACCGACCACAAAGGATCATGAATTGTTCCTACGTGCCCTTGGGAAGATTGCCTGAACCTACTTCTTCTTGGCTCTTGCTCGGCGCATCCGCTCCTTGCTATCTTCTCGAATCTGGCGACACTGCTCCGTGAGTTCCGCAACACGCGCCTCGAAGTCCTTATCGGAAAAAGTCGGATTCGTTACCGACATTAGAAGCGGCTTCAGAAGTAGCGCAAATTCCTGCGCTCTGTACTCTATATCAAGCAATGCACTGGGGTTAATTCTGATTATCGGGCCATCCTTCGGCAAAACCGCAACATCGCTGAATCTACCTCCGCACTCTGGTACGTTCGCTTTCACTTGATCCAAAATTTGAACTGCCAAAAAAGCGGCCTCCGCTGCTGTATCGTTTTGCGGTTTCAGTTTCCTCGAAAGATAGTTGGCGAGCGTTTGGCCTACGCCTATGCAGCTAAAGGAATTAGGCACACGACGGACTGATGTACCTATGCTCTGGAGCAGAACCAAGCCAGATTCGTCTCGAATGCCCACGACTAGATCGAAGTTGGGTTTCTCATCAGCAGGATAGAAGCGTATGTGCTTTCGATGAACCTCCAGCACCGTCTCTTCCACTACTTCCTCGATCTCCAAGGCGGTAGCTACAAACATCCCACGCTTTCTGATCTTATCTACGGTCATTTTCACGTAATCGAGCCATCCAGAACCGGCAAATATCGCGTTCGTATGCGGCCTGGATGCATCCGTATGAAGAGTAAAAATCTTCGACTCTTCCCATTTGTCACTGCCGGTCGAAACTTCCCTGTCGGCACAGATCACAATGCCGTCTTCACACAGAAACCCGGCTGCGATTGTCATGGGAGGTTTTCTCCTCTCAGGCCGAGGAGGATAACTATGGCGATGAGGATGCGGCCTTGGGGAGTCCATACTACACCCCTAGCCGAACTAGACTCCAAAATTTGGAGTGCAAGACACGTAAGAAGCCAAAACAGGGCTTTCCGGGCCTGTGGGAAAGCAGAGTGACCCACCACCAGATGTTTTGCTTCTTCGGATTAGAGCCTTTCTTCTCTATTGACTCCGCGTTGTCATGACTTCCCATCTAATATTGATGAGCTAGAAATGCTCATAGATTACGTATTCCAAGCAAACGTATTCTCTTCGATTTGAGTTGTAACTCTGAATCATCGGATCGCTGCAACCGTCAATGTTCATGCGGGTGCGAACGTGGCGAAGACGGGCGTACCGCTGTCAAGCTTGATCGCTAATGCCGCCTATGGTTGACGGAAAGCGATCTGACGCGGCGCCTATTCGGAGGCATGCTGCGGCAGATAGAGGCTTTGCCGCTGCCAGCCGGGTAGGCTCGGCAGGAAGGCGAAACCAATCTGGACGACGGAGGGGAGTTGAGGGAGGGGTGTCTGAGAGATCGCTTCGAAATGGGGCAAATCATGGCTTTTTGTTCCCAGCAAAGGCCCTGCCGGGCACGCTCGGGTCTTTGGGATGGAAACGGGTGCGAAAACGGGCTCGGCAGGCGCAGCTGGATGTATATTGGTTCGGAGTCGTGAATTCAAAATAGAAATTCCGGTTCAAAGCAATGGCAAACCGCAGCGTTGCTGAAGAGCGAAACTCCGCACAGCATACTACGGTAGCAGTGCCCGTCTCCTCAGCCGTCGATGGAGAAATGACGCGCACGGTGCGCGTTATAGGGCTGGTCATGGCTTGTCTGGTGGCGGGCGCCATACTCGCCGGCATCTGGAAGGCGAGCGCTGGCCTGCATTCGGGCAGAGCGGCGCTGGTGGGCGGCCTGTTTCTGACCGAGGTAACCCTGGCCGGTATCCTGATCCTTCTCGGCAGCATTGTCGAGGGATTTGGTTATGGGCTCTCTCTGGGGACCCGCTGGCCATATACCCAAAATATCCTGGTGTTGATGATCCGGGGGGATCCCGAGGCGGCGCATCGGTTGGTAGCCACTTTGGTGGGCCTCATTGCGCTAGCCCTGGTCGTTCTCGCGCCGAGTTCGGCGACTATTAACGGTTTGGCGCTGGTGATCATCGCCGCCCTGTTCGGTATAGGAACCCTCCATGTTCTCTCCGGTCGGATACCGGCCTTTGTGCATGGCATCCATGGACTCCTCGCCTATGGGGTCTTTCTCAGTTATCTCACCGGCCTTGCTCTCCCTGGCATTCAATTTTGGTCTTATCTCAAATTCATGGCAGCCCTCCATGCGCTTTTGCTGGCGGTGTTCCTGGGGGGCATGACCACCGGGCAACGCGGTTTCGGTCAGCCCATTGGGGCTTTTTATAGACCGCAGCGACTTGCCCATTGGACTGTGGCGGCCCATATCCTCGCCGCCCTGACCATCGTGGCTACCTTGGGCTGGCTCATGCCGGCCTATCCCGTGGCCTTTTATCTGGCCGTGGCACAGGTCGCGGTGGGATTCCTGCTTTTCCATGCCGTAAATCTCAAGCCGAAAAATCCGGGGACCATCGTGGCATTTCACCAATCTATGGTGCTTCTTATTACTGTAGCCATCGTCGTCTCATTACCATGATGATGGGCCAGCGGGAAAACCAGGCTGTCTTCAGTCATTTCCGCTTAAACGCGTTTTGGCCAATAAGAATGGCCCATTCTGACCATTCCGCCGTTTGTCTCCCCAGCAACGCGCTAAGAGGACACTACCCGAAGGCAAAGATCCGCCCCCAACGAAGACGGCAAGGTGTATAATCTTGCACACCCGGGAACGCAACCTGGCAATCCCCGTTTACTGCATCTGCAGGGCCCGTAGCACCGAAGGCGATTAGCGGGACGTCTAGACGATGACCCCGAAGCAAAGTGATATTTCCGTTCTTATCGCAACCCGGAACTTAATGGCGCAAGAGTTGCTTATGCAGGCGCTGAACCGGCAGGCGCACCTTCACGTGGTCGCCAGCGCCACGGGTGCGCAGGAGGCCCTCGAAGCGGCGCAGTCGGCACACGTGGATGTCGCCCTGATCACTGCGACCTTGGCAGACGGTCCGCTGAGCGGCTTTGGGCTGTTGCGGGAGATTCGTGAGTGTGCTCCGCAGGTGAAGTCGGTGATTCTGTTCGAAAGCCCTGAACGCAATCTAGTCGTGGACGCATTTCGGACGGGCGCAAAGGGCGTCTTTTGCCTTTCAAAGTCTAGCTTCAAGCTACTATGCCGGTGCGTGGAGCAGGTCCACGCGGGGCAGATCTGGGGAAATTGCGCCGAACTTTCGGAGGTGATTGAGGCGTTTTCCCAACTTGCGCCGATTCGCGTAGTGAACGCAGGCGGAATGCGGTTGCTGACCAAGCGAGAAGAAGAGGTCGTCCGTCTCGTGGCAGAGGGCATGCAAAACCGGGAGATCGCCAAGGAACTGAACCTAAGCGAGCATACGATCAAGAACTACTTGTTTCATATATTCGATAAGCTTGGCGTCTCGTCGCGCGTCGAACTCGTCCTCTGTGCGGTCAGCAATGCCACGGGCGTTCAGTCCAGTGCCGACCAGAGCGACAGACAGGTGAAGAAACCGGTAGGCCGTGTCAAGATTCCCGGTCAGGTATCGGCAATCATGGATCAGGTTTCCGAGGCCTAAGTTTCCCCAACCGCAAGACAAGAATCGAAAAGACAAATGCGCCGTCTCAGACTCCCGTGTGTTTCGAACTGCAATTCTGGAATCCTTCCGAATCTGCAGTCACTGTTGTAGCCTCTTCGAAGTTGGACCTAAGCTGACCCAGGCCTTCAGTGCTCAAGAAGTTCCCAATAGCCTTCACTATGGAGCGAAAGGCTTGCGGTCTATTGCAGCTAGTACGTTGAGCCCCTAAAACAGGCACTCTGGCTGGAGTGCCATACAGTTTGCACTTCCCTCACTTTAACTCACCCAATTTTTCGGTTTTGCCTTTGATCGCTGCTGCCAGCGCGGAGAGCAGCAGTTTTTTTACGACGTTTTACTGCTGCTCAGCCCCCAGAGATCCCTCACTTTAGCCCTCACAGAGGGGACTACGGAGTGCGTTTTTCAGTATTTTTAAGTACTCCCGAGAATTGCTAAGTCCGTTAAAGTATTGATTCTAAACACTTTAGGAAACTGCTGCTCTATCCATCTGAGCTGCAGGGCCACTTTAGAATGAACAACTTTGATGCGCGCTCAATTTTCTTCCCCACAATACCTCAGCGAAAGCAAAATGGAGCCAATTCCCACTGCAGAATGCATTGAGACATATGGAGCCGAAAGTGAGGGCGAAAAGACCACGATATCAACAGGGTAGCATCAAGCGTGTGGCAAGTGAGCAGGGTCATGCGTGCAGGGCCGTGCTTCAGGCCTGTCGCTGATTCGGGTTTCCGTGAAGCCGGCCTCGGCGCAAGGCTCTGCGCTTGATGAGCAGAAAGAATACCGGAACAAGAATCAGGACGTGAATGGTGGATGTAATCATTCCCCCGACGATGGGAGCAGCAATGGGCTTCATTACGTCTGAACCGATGCCGGTCTCCCAAAGTATTGGCGTAAGGCTCAGAATCACCGCCGTTACGGTCATCAGCTTGGGCCGTAACCGCTGCACCGCGCCATCGGTCACCGCCTGCAGCAAACCGGCTTCCGTCATTGGCGCATCCTGCGCTAGGCGGTTCTGAAATGCTTCATCCAGATAAACCACCATCACCACGCCCGTCTCCACAGCAATACCGAAGAGCGCGATATAGCCTACCCAAACTGCGACGCTGAAGTTATAGCCGAGCGCCCATTGCAGCAGCAGCCCTCCCGACATGGCGTAGAAAGTGGGAAAGATGAGCACGGCCGCCTCGGCGGCAGATTTGAAGACGAGATAGAGCAGGAGGAAGATTACGAAAAAGACAATGGGCAGGATGATCTTGAGGCGCTGCTTGGCACGCATTTCGAATTCATATTCTCCCGCCCAGCGCCACGTGTAACCCGCCGGCAGCGCCAGTTTCTGGTTCATCAAAGTCTGCGCGCGACTCACAAAGCCGCCGTAATTGTGTGTGTTCAGGTTGAGATAAACGTAGCCGGTCAAAGACCCATCTTCGTCACGGATCATGGCTGGGCCGCGCGAGTAGTAGACACGTGCAACTTCGCCGATTGGAATTTGTTCGCCGGTCGGAGTGGGAATGAGCGCCTGCGATAAAGCTTCAGGATGGTCGCGGAAACTGCGCTGATAGCGCACTGCGATCGGGAAACGCTCGCGGCCTTCCACGTTCTGTGCAATGTCTGCTCCGCCGATCTCCGATGTGATGACCTGCTGCACGTCAGCCACCGTGAGGCCGTAGCGCGCGGCTTGGGGCCGGTTCACCTCAACGTTCAAATAGAATCCCTGCGCAACGCGCTCGGCGAAGACCGAGTTGGTTTCCGGCATACCGGCCAGAATTTGTTGCATGCGCGCTCCAATATCCTCGATGTGCGCCAAGTCTGGGCCTTGAATCTTGATCCCCACCGCGGTCTTGATTCCGGTCAATTCCATGTCGAGCCGGTTCTCGACCGGCATGGTCCACGTATTCGTGAGGCCCGGAAATTGCAGCTTCTCGTCCATGTCGTGGATCAGCTTCTCGTAGGTCATGCCGGGGCGCCACTGATCGCGTGGTTTGAGCATGATGGTGGTGTCGTACATATCGAGAGGCGCATTGTCCGTGGCGCTGTCTGAGCGGCCCACTGTACCGAACACCGTTGCAACTTCAGGAAATGAGCGGATGATGCGGTCCTGCTGCTGCATCAGCGAGACTGCCTGCGTGATGGAAATCCCCGGCAGCGCGCTCGGCATATAAAGAGCGGAGCCCTCATACAGCGCTGGCATGAACTGACTTCCAAGGCGGAAGTAAAGAGGGATCGTCGCGCCAAGGAAGGCCAGATTCAGCGCGATGACCAGCTTCCAGTGTTTCAGGCTCCAGCGCAGCACGGGAAGGTAGATGCCTTGCGTTACGCGGGCAGCGGGGTTCTTCGACTCGGGGCGCAGCTTGCCGCGCAGGCAGAGCGGCATGAGAGCCGGAACCAGCGTGATGGAAAGCAACGATGAAAAGATGAGAGAAAGCGTCTTGGTCCAGGCCAGCGGGCGGAACATGCGGCCTTCCTGCGCTTCCAACAGGAACACCGGCAAAAACGAAACCACGATGATAATCAGCGAATAAAAGAGGGCCGGGCCAACCTGCTGCGCCGCGGTGACGAGAATCCGGCGCCTCTCGGGCTCGTCCGGAACGTCCGCGCGCTCGGCCAGACGGCGGTACCCGTTCTCCACCATCACAATTGCAGCGTCGATGAGCACCCCGACAGCCAGCGCCAATCCGCCCAGCGACATGATGTTCGAGCTGACGTGCAGATAGTACATGGGGATGAATGCAGCCAGCACGGCAATCGGGAGGGTGAGAATGGGGACGAGCGCGGAACGGAAGTGGAACAAGAAAGCAATGCTGACGAAGCTGACAATGATGGCCTCGGCGATCAGGTCCCGCTTCAGAGTGTGAATGGACTGCTTGATAAGCCAGGAGCGATCGTAGCCGGTCACGATCTCAACACCGGCCGGCAGCGAGGGCGCAATTTCCTTCAGCTTGGCTTTTACGCCGTCAATCACATTGAGAGCATTCAAGCCGTCGCGCATCACCACGATGCCGCCCACGGTTTCTCCCTGGCCCTGCCAGTCGGCCGCGCCGCGCCGCTCGTCGGGCCCAAACGACACCGTGCCAAGGTCCCGCACCAGCACAGGCGTGCCGTTCTTCGCCGCAACTGGAACGTTTTCCAGATCCGAGAGCGAGCGAAGATAGCCGACGCCGCGAATCATGTACTCGGCGCCGCTCATTTCCAGCACGTCCCCACCCACCTCATTCGTGCTCTGCCTGACCTTGTCGATCACGGTGGCCGCGGATATTCCGTAGGAGAAAAGCTTGTTGGGGTCGAGGTTCACCTGGTACTGGCGCACGAATCCGCCGATGCTGGCTACCTCTGCCACGCCGGGCACGGTTTCGAGCTGATAGCGCAGATACCAGTCCTGCAGCGCGCGCAAATCCGCCAGGCTCCTGGTGTGACTACGGTCCAAAACTGCGTACTCAAACACCCAGCCCGCCCCGGTGGCATCCGGGCCAATGGCAGGATGTACATCCGCGGGCAGCCGCCCGGCAATCTGTTGCAGGTATTCGGTCACGCGCGATCGCGCCCAGTAGAGGTCGGTGCCATCCTGAAAGACGACGAAGACATAGGAGTCGCCGAACATGGTTTGGGCGCGTACGTTCTTTACGTGCGGCGCTGCGAGCAGAGCGGTCACAATCGGGTATGTCACCTGGTCTTCAATAACATTCGGCGGTTCACCGGCCCACTGCGTGTGAATGATCACCTGCACGTCGCTGATGTCGGGCAGTGCGTCCAGCGGTACCCGCTGCAGACACCAGATACCCGCGACCACCAGCAGAATAGCCCCCGTGAAAACCAGGAAGGGATTGCGTGCGCACCAGGCAATGATGCGTGAAATCATCACATGCCTCCCGTCGCAGTCACGCTTAACTGCTTTGTGCCCACTGTCTGGCCGCCGCGCTGCGCGGTCACCGTCACCTGCCAGGTACCACCCGTCGAGAGTTGCAACCAGCCTTCATACAGTCCGTTGCCTTTGTCGGTAAGTGTTGCCGCGTCGCGCTCCGCCGCCATTCCCATGGCGGGCATCGCCGGCAGAAAGAAGATAGCCGTGACTTCTGCGCCTTGAAGCGGCCTTCCGTCAGAGCCGGTCAACGTAACGCGCACCGTGTTTGCCCCTTTACGCGGTGGAGACGGTTCTGAACTGAAGTCGATCTTCACTTGCGCAGCGGGCGCTGCACCCGTGGTTGCAGGCTGCGGCGCCGCAGGCGCAAAGGCTCCCGCGGCCGCCTGAAGCTGCGCTTCGGAGTCCACAAGGAAATTGGCGGAGCTCACCACTTTCTCGCCGACCTTCAACCCGCTCAGAACAACCACGGAGTCGTCGAGCTGCGGCCCGGTTTCAATCGTTCGCGGCTCCAGATTGCCGTTCCCGTGATCGACAAACGCGATGGCCCGCGTTCCCGTCTGCAGAACCGCGGATGCCGGTATCACCATCTGCCGGCCCAGCCGTACCGCAATCGCAACATTCACGTACATCCCCGGCTTCAGAATCACGCCGGGGTTGCTGAAGGCAAGGCGTACGCGCACGGTGCGCGTTGTCATATCCACCTGCGGCAGAATCTGATCGATCCGGCCATTGAAGTGGCGCCCCGGATAGGCATCCACCGTCACCTGCGCCGGGTCGCCCGGTCGCAGTTTGCCAACGTCGTTTTGAAATACATTGGCGTAAACCCACACCGTGGAGAGATCGGCAATCTTATACAGCTTTGTCTCCGGTTGCACATACTCGTTCGGCAAGGCGTCGCGCTCAATGATGTAGCCCGAAGCCGGTGACTCGACAGCGATGTTGCGCTGCACTTTGCCGGTTTGTTCCAGCTCTGCGATTGCCTGTGCCGGGACGCCGAATTGCTGCATCCGCTCCTCGGCGGCCTTCAGCAGCCAGCCGTCGTCCTGCGCCCCCATGCCATGCGCATCGTGCGAGAATGCGCTCTTGTTTTGGCGAGCCAGCAAATACTCCTGCTCGCTGCTTACAATGTCCGGGCTATACATTGTGAAAAGCCGCTGTCCCTTGCGCACATACTGGTAGGTCGCATTCGCTGTGACGTCCTGAATCCAGCCGGGGAAACGGGTTTGCACATACGAGAGCCGCTCTTCATCGATGTCGACATTTCCCGGAACGCTCAAATTGTCGCTCACATCCTTCATGTCCACCGTCGCTGAAACGATTCCAATCTCCTGCATTCGCTGCGGTGACAACTGGAGCGGCGCAAGGCTTGGATCGGCATTGGGCGCCCCACCTTGTGCAGGTGGGGGCTGCGAGTTCATCTCCGGCCCGCGCGCCACGACCGGGTCCTGCGCAGTTGTCTGCGGAGCTGCGTGGTCGCGGCGCAGGAGCACATACCCCAGAGCGATCGCAAGCAAAACGCAAACGCCAATGGCCGCCGCCAACAAAATCTGATAGCCGCGTGTCTTCACGGTTTCACCTCCGTTGCATGAGTGTCTGACTGATCGAGAGAAGTGCCTGTTGCGAGTTCGAGATCCGCCAGGCGCGTATCGAAGTCGGCCACCGCTTGAAGCCAGGCCTGATCGATATTGATGACTGTCATCTGGCTGTCGAGCAGATCGAGAAGGTCCGTCTTGTCGTTCTCATACGCAATCACGCTCGACTGGAGCGTGGCCTCGGCCTGGGGACGGAGTTGGTCGTGATACATGTGCGCCAGCTTCTGCGCAGCTTCTGCCTCAATCAGCGCTTCCTCGATTTGCCCGAACGCGCCATTGCGCATTGCAGCCAGTTCGGCATCCTGCTCGGTTGCTTGCACCGCGGCCTCTCGAATCTCCGCATCGTGCTTGCGATGATTCAGCCACGGAAGATTCATGGAGCCCTCGATCATGTAGGCGTTGCGTGCAAAAGCACCCGGCTGCTGGATCATGTATCCCGCTGAGACGGTGAAGTCAGGCACAAAAGCCTTGCTCGCCAGCTCCTGCTCTTTGTGGCTGCGCTCGGCCGCCTGCTGTGCCGCGAGCAGATCGGGGCGTGAGCGCAGAGCCAGGTCGTCCAAACTCCGTGCCTGTGGCAGTGTGGCCAGAACTGAATATTCTCCGCGGACGTTGAGCGGCGCACCGGGATCGCGCCCAAGCAGCGTGTTGAGACGCGCGCGCGCCAGGTCGGCGTCCTGATCGAACCGAATCATGTGTTCGGCTAACTGCGTCAGCGCAACCTGCGCCTTCAGAATGTCCTGTTGCGGCACCTTTCCATTTGTGTATTTGATTCGCGCCTCTTCAATGGCCTGGCGTGCAATGGCCAGATGTTGATCGTGGATCTGCATCTCATCGTCGGCGAGTAACAGGTCGTCGAAGGCCTTGTGCGCGCGTACTCTCACATGCAGGCGGACTTGCTCCAGATCGGCCTTCGCCTCATCCACGCTGGACTCGGCAACGCTGGTGCGCAGGCCACGCTTTCCCCGGCCAGGAAAGGTCTGGCTGATGCTGAACATGTTCTGGGCCTGGTTGTAGTTCCACGGCTGATTGAGCGGGACTCCCCAACCGCGATACATGGCCATGGGATCGTCGAGCGCGCCAGCGACGGGGACATGCGCTTCGGCGATGGCAACTCGCCGGGCAGCAACTGCAATCTCGGGGTTTGCTGCAAGGGCAAGCCGCTCGACTTCTTCAAGTGTCAGGGCTGGGGCGGATGACTCGGCTGGGTGGTGGTCGTCGAGCAATGCGGCCAGGTTCGTCAGGCCATCGCTGCCCGCAGGCGTCTCAGCGCGGGAAACGCCGCTCGAGCCGATGGCCGTCAGAACGCAAAATGCAGCAACAAGAAATTTCATCATTCCCTCCAAGGAGATTCGGTGCAGAGACCGGCTGTGCGCTCGCGATCCGCATGGGCGTGCAAAGACACACCTGAGCCCGGATTCAGCCTCTAATGGAAGGAGTTTTAGATTCGGAGTGCGAAGGCGCCGGCCGGCGGGAATTTCGGCGGCGGCGTTGCGGCCGTGTTCCTATACCCGGAACCATGAGCCACTGGCGATTGCACACCAGCCTGATGCGGCGCCAGAGCGAGTTTCCGCAGATGCTCAGTGGTGAACTGGGGCGCCGGCGTCACGGCAGGGTTCTTCCCTTGGACTTGGCAGCATGAATTGCCTGCGCCCACGCCGGGCGAGTCACATCCTTGCGCCATGCCGCGGCAGCAATCGGGCTGGCCCCCATGCTGCGCACTTAACAGACATGCCGATACCGGCATCGTGGCCCAAAAGGCCACAACCGCCAGCATCATCAACGCGCCTTTTCTGACCCAAGACATCGTCTATCGATCCCTAGCCTTAAGTGTAAGCATCCGCCGTCGGGCACCTCGTCGCGGTGATTTAGATCACAACCGTGACAATCGCAGATTGCAAGTGCCTGGAGACAACCTATCAGATTCCCTTGAATTCTGTGCTGTAATCGCGAGTCGCCGGTTGGCGAACATGGAGCCCACCGCTTGGGGTCTGCGAGGACAAGATCGAGCGCGGTAATCGTCAAGACAGCTTCAGCGCATTTCCATGATACGGCGAAACCCGAATCGACAAGGGATATGGTGGTTGCGGCAAATAATTCTGCTCATTCCAGAGGAATTCCAGTTAATACTTAAGAGGAACTGTCTGGAGGTCGCTCCGATGATGAAGTCTCGTTGCTCGCGCAGAGAGTTTCTTGGCGTTGCAGGACTGGCAGCTGGGGCCGCCATTGCGCAGCCTGCTCTGGCGTCAATTATCCCAACGCCATCAAGCCGCGTAGCCATTGGGATTTGTTCCGAGTACGACCGGCAGGTTTCTAACGTACTTTCCGCCATGTTCGACCAACTCGGCGGGCTTGACAAGCTTGTTCGGGGCAAGACGGTGGCCATCAAGTTGAACATGACCGGCGGGCCGGGCGCGAAGCTGAACAACATGCCCAACCAGATGACCCATTGGGTTCATCCACAAGTCATCGGGTCATTAATCTCGCTGCTCGGCAGTGCCGGAGCGCAGCGAATCCGCCTGCTTGAAAGCTCCCCGAACAGCGGCAAGCCACTTGAGGAGTTCATGCTTTCCGCGGGCTGGCAGCCCAGAGATTTTTCGAGCGCAGCGACGCATGTCGAGTTTGAAAACACGAACTTCCTCGGCAGCGGAAAGACTTATGCCCGATTCATGGTTCCGGGCGGCGGTTTGATGTATGCGGGCTACGATCTGAATCACTCCTATCACGATGCGGACGTCTTTGTTTCGCTGGCCAAGCTGAAGGAGCACCGCACGGCTGGCGTTACGCTGTCGATGAAGAACTGGTTCGGCATCACGCCGTGCACCATCTACAGCCGAGAGGCACCGGAGGACGAACCGAGCATCATTCCGATGGGATACCGTGAGCCGATGCATTCCGGATCGCGCGTGCCGCCCAAGAGTGCCCCGCAGCCGGTGGCTGAATCAAGTGACCCGGGCTTTCGTGTTCCGCGCGTTACCGCCGACTTAGTGGCGGCCAGACCCATTCACCTGGCGGTGATTGACGGAATCTACACCATGACAGGCGGTGAGTTGCCCAACCAGAAGCGCAACTGGATCCATCGGCCGGTTCACCCCGGGGTGTTGATTGCAGGCATGAATTGCGTCTCGACGGATGCCGTAGTTACGGCAGTCATGGGACTGGACCCCATGGCTGATCGCGGTGCTCCTCCCTTTGAAACCTGCGACAGCACGTTGCGGCTAGCTGAGCACCTGGGCGTAGGCACACGCGACCTGACGCGGATCGAGGTTGTGGGCACCCCGATTGCCAAAGCGCGGTACCGGTTTCCAACGCTCACGCAGTTGACGACGTAGTGCGCGACCCCGGGCCAGTCAGCTGAAGAGCGCGTCGTCCCATGACTGCGGTTCGTCCCACATCGGTGTGGGTTCAAAGTATCCCGTTCCTGGCTTGAGATGACGCTTGAGCTCGTCATCGTTCAGCGCAATTCCGAGGCCGGGTGTGTCAGGCACGCGGATATAACCTTTGTTGACGATCGGCTTTTCCACCCCTGTGACGAGGTCCTGCCAGAAGGGCACGTCGAGCGAATGGTTCTCCAGCGCTAGAAAGTTGCGCGTGGCCGCCGCACAGTGCACGGACGCCATGCAGGCGACCGGCGTTCCTGCAAAATGCATGGCCATGGGTACTCCATACTTGAACGCCATATCGCCGATGTGGTGGGTTTGCAGAATTCCGCCGGAGGTGGCGAGATCGGGATGAATCTTGTCCACAGCGTGCTCTCTGCATAGGGTCTCGAAGTCCTCAACCCTGTAAATGTCCTCGCCTGTGAGCGTCGGCGTTGGGCTCTCCTGCGTAATCTCTTTGAGCAGGTCCGTGTAGTACCACGGAATCACATCCTCCATCCACTCCAGATTGAATTTCTCATATGCCTTTCCGAGCCGGATGACCGATTTGACGCCGATGTGGCCCAGGTGATCCATCGAGAGTGGCATATCGTATCCAATGTTCTCGCGAACCGCAGCCACGTATTCGCAGAGCCGGTCAATGCCCTTGTCGGTCACCTCCGCCCCGATGAACAGGTTCGGTTGTACGCGCTCTTCCCAGTTGCTCAGTCCTGAAGGCCGCATCACCGTGCCGGGTATCCCATCGAGCACGTTGATGCCCAGGTCCATCTTCATCCAGGTCAGGCCCGTTGCCTTGCGCTCTTTGGCCCGGCGGCCATATTCGGCCGGATCCATCGATTCCGTCGTGTCTGCATAAATGCGAATCTCGTCGCGCCATTTGCCGCCGAGCATCTGATACACAGGAATGTTGTAGACTTTGCCTGCAATGTCCCAAAGCGCCATCTCCACGGCGCATACTCCGCCCGCCTGGCGCGCATTGCCGCCAAATTGCGCGATCTTTTGGAACAAATAGTCGATGCGCAGAGGATTCTCGCCAAGCAGTCGGCTCTTGAGCACCATCGCATACTGCGGTCCCGCAATGTCGCGCACCTCGCCTAGGCCGTAGACGCCTTGATTGGTATCAATGCGGATGAGCACGCACGGGCTTGGTCCCGGCTTGACGACGACGGCATAACGCATATCTGCGATCTTCAGGCTCGACGGGCTCGAGGCGAGGTTCACGTTCTTGATCTCTGGCTGGGCGGCCGCCGTGCGCGCAATGGCGCCGCCGGCAAGTAAGCTGACTGACGATTTGAGCATGCTGCGGCGGTCGAAGTGGAATCGGTTGGCGTTAGACATTTCAGGCAATTCCTTCCCTGGTGGCGGTTTTAACGATCCATCTTACTCCTGCATTTCCTGCTCGGCCCCAGGGTTCAACCTCCGGCTGCCACGACACCGCGCATCGGTTTGTGGAAGAATGCAATACCGTACAAGATGTCTGATTAAAACCCGCGAGGATCTTTCATGATGAAATCTATGCTTTCCCGTCGGAATCTGATCAAGGCCCTGGGAGCCGCCGGCTTCGTGCCGCTGCTGCAACCATGGGCAGCAAAAGCGCAGGATGCGTCAAAACCCTGGTGGCTTGGCAACGGAATGCCGCAGGAGAGCGCGGCAACTCCAAAGATTGCCTGCGCGATCGACATGAGCAATGGCGTGACAGACGAGGCCATTCGCAGCGTGGTGCAGATTGGTGTCTGTCACGTCCTGTCGGGGGGGCCGGCGATACCGTGGACCGTGAGCCAGCTGCAGCCGATCGTCGACAAACTCAAGGCCGGCGGCATTGCGCTGGGGAACCTGATGATTGCCGGGTTTCCCAACGTCGTCTATGGCCGGCCCGGGCGCGATGAAGAGATCGACAAAATCCGGCAGTCGATCGAGGCTGCCGGCCAAGTCGGTGTGCCTGTAGTGGAATACAACTTCTACGCACACCGCGCCATGGAGGGCTATTTCGAAGAGGCCGGGCGGGGCGGCGCGGGTTTAACCGGTGTTGATTATGACCGCGCCAGGGATCTTCTGCCGCTCGCCGAGGAAGGTGCGCACACGCTCGGCGAAATGTGGGCCAACATTACGTATTTCCTCAAGGCCGTCATTCCCGTTGCTGAAAAAGCGAATGTGCGTCTCGCACTTCACCCCAACGATCCGCCCTTTCCGCTCAGCCGTGGATCGCAGCAGATCATGGCTACAGTCGAAGGCTGGAAGCACCTCATCGAAATCGTCGACAGCCCGGCGAATGGAATCACCTTCGATTGCGGCGTGACGATGGAGATGGGCGAGGACCCGGTTGAGGTATGCCGCTACTTCGGCAGCCGTGATCGCATCAACCACATGCACTATCGCAATCCGCACGTAACCGTGCCTTACCTGAAATACGATGAAGGCTTCATCGACGAGGGCGACGTAAACATGTTTGCGGTGATGCGGGAACTGATAAAAATGAACTATTCGCGTGAGATTTATCCCGAGCACCCGCGCGCCATCGACTACGACCGGCAGCGCGGCCCCATTCGCGGATATCCCGGCGGCGGAGGCTACGCCGGCGATCTTTACGACATCGCCTATGCGAAGGCGATGCTGCAGGCGGCGCTGATCGTCGAGCGCACCAAGTGAGCGTGCGTTGCGCTCTCTAGGGCTCCGGCGGGCCAGCATTCTGGTGCTCCGGCTTCGGCTGCCTGGCTTTTGCAAGCAGAGCATCGAACTCACTGCGCGGCATCTTCAACTTATCGGGATGCGCGTCGATCCACTTTGCGAATGCATCGTACTTCGCCGGCGTCCATCCCCCTTCGAATTGCGCGCCGTTCTTGCCCTCGCGATTCAACTCGAAGTTATAGTCGTCGGTGAGCGCGGTAAACTCCGCCGCGCTGATGGCATCTTCGGCCACTATCGCCGGAATAAAGAGAACTCCCTCCGGTTTGGCCAGTACCAGGTCGCCGGGCAGCACGATGGCTCTTCCGATGCGAAGCGGTACATTGATCCCGGTCAACTCCATATCGGCCCAGGCAGAAGGGTCGTATCCGCGATAGAACCCGTTGAAATCTGGGATTTCCCGGTTCTCCTCCTGGTCTCGGATGCCTCCATCGAACACGAAACCCGTATGTGTATGTGTGGCCACTGCATTGCCCAGATTTGATCCGATCAGCGTTCCCTCGATGATTTTGCCGAAGCCGTCCGCAACGTAAACATCTCCGGTCTGCAATTCATTGATCGGCCAGCTATTGGTCCCGCTCACTCGCCCTTCGGCTTTGCCTTCGGCCACAATCGCCCTTTGCATGTCAGGCCGGGTAGGCATGTATTGCGCGGTAAGTGCGCGACCGGCGAACGGCTTGTCGATATGCAGCGCCTGCCAGCCGCTCTCAAATTGGTTTCGATAGCCATGGTCGCGCAAGTATTCCCATACGTCTTCAATGGTCATATCCAGTGCTCGCTTCAGCAGAGCATCAGGCAGCTTTGGCCGCCCATCAGGAAAACGATCGCCCTTCCACTCCGAGGTGTAGAAAAGAATCTGATCGTGCGTCATCTTCACCTGGGCGCGCGAAGGCAGCGCTACCAAAAGGGCGCCAATCGCCGCAGCCATTCCAATCACTTTTTTCATGGGAATATCCTTCCTTGGGCGCTGTGTCCCTCAGACGTATCATCAACGCATTAACCCTGGCTTTTATCTCGCGAGCCCGCATGCACAACTGCAATCAAGGAGCACAGCAATTGTAGAACCATGTGACCACCGCCGACAGGCACTACGTGGCAGGCTGCCGGCAGTGAAGCAACGACGACCGACGCACCCGCTGTATTGATGCCATTCGGAGCGCCAGCCATCGGTCGGCACTCCGATAGGCGTGAAATCTGATCATCAAATACTCTTCTAAAAATGCCTGATTGACTGGCTCACAGTTGTGGCTTCGTCAGGATTGTGTGTCCGCTCGCCGGTGTGCTCGACGTGGCTCTCCAGCGAACGGCTGACGAGATCGCGTGAGCCGAGGCCGACCGCCAAAGCGAGGGTAAGTACGATGCCGCCGAACAGAATTCCAAACGCCAGCTCGACGATATTTCCGCCTACCTGCAAATGGTCGAGCACCATGGCCGCCGTCAGAACAAGAACAAGCCACTTCACGCCCAGAGAAAGAACTCTTGCGTATTGCAGCTGGGCGTTGACCGCGCTGATCAGGACCGAGCGGGCAAGAAATCTCGCGACCACAACGCCTGCAATCAGCAGCAGGGCGGCGCCGACGGCGTGAGTCAAATACGGCAACAACGAGATGGGCAACGGAGCGCCCGTCGCATACGACGTATCGAATGCCGAAACACCGATGACAAGACCGAGCAACACGCAGATCCAGAATGAGGCGCGGGCGACAATCTCGGTAGGTGAGCTGGTGGGGGCCCACTCAGTGCCGCTCTTTCGGGCCACGCGAAGATCGAACTTCGCCCACGTGAGGCACCGGCGCAATACCCAGGAAAGCAGCATGCCTGCCAAGGCAAATACCAGCAGCGCGACAAAGAAAGCAAGAATCCCGGGCAGCACGGCGATGAGCAGAGTGAGCACACGGTAAAGTGACTGGTGCAGAGCTTCAGACATGTGATGCCAGATCGACACGTCCTCGCTATACAGCGGTGATGCGGTGATGCTTTGAGTTGCCTGTTGCATCGTGTTATCAGCCAGGTTTTGCATTAGATTCCCTCCTCACCGACACGCCGGATTGACGCTTAGCCTTTGGCGTGAAGGGTGATTACGAGTTGAACCGGTCTGGCCAGCGCCAGCGCGCGACCAGATATGGTTTGTCCGCTTCGAACGCTGCGGCAACTGCTTCAATGTGCCGCTCTGCTGGGGTCCCGGCCCCCATTACGTTGATATGGCCGGCAACCCATGCCAAGTACAGTGGGATCAGTGCTCCCAAAAGATGACCGCGATTGATCGTGCGGAGCCGGTAAGCGATAAGAAAGTCATAAACAATCCGCGCCCAAAGACCGTCGGGCATACGAAAGGCGACGGGATCAAGCATCGAGCAGCGTTTAAGTGAAAGCAGGGAATTGGGCGGCAGGACAAGCGACCAGATCTCCTGCAGATTCGCGTTGGCCAGTTGAAATGCCGCAACCATGCGCGCAACATCCGCGGTGCCGTCGCCCGGTTCAACTTCAACAGTCGGACGGCGTATCGCCGGCGGTCTGCGAGGCCGTTGCCAAAGAGCCGCTTTCGCCTCGATATCTGCAAAGAGCGATCCGGTCACCAGGGCGAGAATTGAGTTAAGGTCGGGATCGGAGGGTTGGGGCATTGCGCGCGAACCCACATCAACCTCATCTGCTGCGAAGCCCGCGACAACTGCTTCGTTCACCGGCCACACAAGAGCCTCGGCCTGGTTGGCCGCAGAAACTCGTTCGGCAGTGCCGGCAAGCCGCTCTGCCATCCTGGGCGACATGCCAAGATCAATCGACAACGGGAATCGGACACGCGAAGCAAAGAGCGCACGCGTCAGCGGGTACAGGATGGCCGAGTTGATCAGACTGGCATGCGAGGGCAGCGAGTAATGCGGAACTGCCAGGTCGATCGATGCTCTTAAGACGGCATCGGCAAGGCTGCGAAGCGCAAGAGGGCTGAGCGAATCGGCTTCGGGGCCGAGAATCAGAATTGCCTGCGCTCCATGCTCGCGACCGTACTGCGCTGCATTCAAGAAGTCGACCGGCTTAATGGACCATGCCGCAGTTGACTGCGGTGTTGCGACGATTCGCAGACTCGACTGAGCACCTGCAGGCAATTCGTTCTGCGTTGCTACGATTAAGCTCTCGTGAGAAAATGCGGACGCCAGGTTGGCCAGAACTCCTCTGAAGTGTTCCGGAGCCATGGCCGTGACAAGCACGAGCAGATCGGCCGCTGTCTTGTCAGCGGCCAGGGTGCTGTCAGGAATTGGATTCACCGTTGCCATCGTTCTCCGGAAAAAGCCGCAAGAAACTGAATTTTCTCCTCAGCAGAAATTCCTCGCTGCAGAACCCTATAAAGCCAGAATGCTATTGAGCGGAATCCGGACCCATGAAGGCCGGTTATCCAACTCGTACAGCAATTCGTACAAAGCCTTTTCAAGCAGGTAAGCGTCGAGCAGAATCTGGGCTTCCGTTGGCGGCGGCAACAGGTCTGGACTCGCCGCGATGCCCTCGCGGTATGACGAAAGGAACTGAGAGGTCGCGGAATCTTGCCAAAGCTGCGCCCAACCTGTGAGCGTGGCGCGATCGATCGAATGTTCCTCGCCTCCCCCACCTGCAGCACAGCGATCGACTGCGGCAAATGCGACGTAAGCGAACGAGCGCATCATGCCAACAACGTCCTTCAATGGCGACTGTTTTCTTCGTCGTTCTTCAATCGGCCGCGCGGGCTCGCCTTCGAAGTCGATGAGGACGAAATCTCCCTTTGGATTCTTCTCCGCGTTAGAGCCGTTGTTTGTGGCCGCAATCCGCAATGTCTGGCCCAAATGATAGTCGCCGTGAATCCGGATACGCTGCCCGGCTGTCGCGACTGTTTGAATCGACCGTGCCCGCTGAATGAGCTCGGGCCGGCGCGATAAGAGCAAGCCCGCCTGATCGCAGGTCGCGTCATCCAGCTTGGGAAGCTTGAATTTAAGAGCTTCGAAGGCCGACTTTATTTGTAACTCGATGCGTTCCGCGTCGTGGGCAAGCTCTGCGCCTGTGAGAGGCTCGGGAATGAACGCTGCGACAGACGAACTGCTCGAAAGCGCCAAATGAAGCTCGGCGGTGCGTGTACCCAGGAGTGCTGCCGCTTCAAGCGTGGATCGAATTGGATCCAGAGATTCCGGAATCGGTTCGCGCTCGCTCAGCCAACCGGGAGCGATTGAACGCTTAGGAGCCACGCGCTGCGCCGCGCCGGGAAGCCAACCGGTAAGTTCGTCAAGATACCACTGCCATCCATCACTTTGGTTGGCAACCAACCCTTGGAGCAGGGCCACGGTTGTTTTCGCTGCACTGCCCGAACTGATGGAGATTTCGCCGAGGAAGGTTGGAATTCTGTTGAAGTGTGCAACTTCCGTCAGAAAACGGCCAACTTCGACATCGGGATTCTCCTCCGGCTGCAGTCGCCGATAGATTTTGAGAAACAGTTGACTGCCGTAAATGATGGACGTGTTCGACTGCTCGGCGGAGCCGACGCGAGAGAGCAGCCGCTGACCGGCCAGCACGGATGGAAATGCACTGGAAGCACGCGCATTCAGCCAGCCACCCGCAGGCCACGATTCACCGGCAGAAGGAGACTCGCGCGGCTGCAATCTTGACGCTCCGGCTGACTGGACGGTCGGGACGTCGGTCCGTGGCGGCGTTGCCGTGTCGCCGGGCTGAGCGCTGAGCGGAGCCGGTGCGACAGCGGCTCCGGCGGCGACAGCTTGCGCTTCGTCATCAATCGACGACGGCTGAATGAACCCACTTTCATCCGCTTCTGTCGACTTTCCGCTTTCGGAAATTGGCAGGGTCGCGTCGCTCGCAATCAAGCTCAAGAGTTCATGGTGAAACTCCTCGCTGACAGTCGCATCATGCAGAATTGCGGACCCCGCACTGGTCGTCAGTTTGGCAATGATGCTCTCGGGCTGCCCCTGCACGATTTCGTCGAGAGCCGCGCCCGTACTTACCGCGAGGGGGATCTGATAGACATCCGGCAAACCGTCGAAATACGTTACGTCAAAGAAGAAAAGTGCGCTTGGAACGGCCACCGGCTCTGATGCGACATTTGTTGAATGACCTGCCGGCTTCGCATCTGACGAAAGTTCCACCCAGTTGCGGACACGCACAGATTCGATCTTGTGCGTCTTGGCGCCAAACCATCGCTTGCGCGGCAACCAGTCAAGGAGCGCCGGCTCCAGAATTGCGGCGCCTCCGCCGGCGATGAACTGCGCCCAGTCATTCGCGAAGACCGGTTGAACAGCCGTGTCTGCCGCCTGGACAGGCTCTTGGCTTTCCACTTCAACATCGGAAGGCATCTCGTCGGCCGCAGTGGCGGCCTGCAGTTCAAGCCAGATAAACGAGTACGGAGCCAGGGTGAGCGAGTACGGTTCGCGCGTGACGGCGGGGAACCTGACGTAGCCCAGCATCTCGACTGGTTCGTAACCCGCATAGTTTGCGAGGTCGAGCGTAACTGGCTGGGCAAATCGGCTGAGATTGGCGACGCAGAGCACCGTTTCACAGAAACCGTCCCTCTGGTCGAGTTCGCGAAGGTAAGCAAGGATTTTGCGGTTCGATGGATTCAGGAACGTGAGTGTTCCGCGACCAAATACCTGAAAGAGTTTTCGCAGCGCAATCATGTTGCGCGTCCAATGCAGAAGGCTCGACTGATCGCTGAGTTGTGCCTCCACATTCACGACCTGGTAGCCGTAAATGGGGTCCATCACCACCGGTAAATACAGCCGCGCGGGATCGCATTTGGAAAAGCCCGCATTTCGATCCGAAGTCCATTGCATTGGCGTGCGAACGCTATTGCGGTCGCCGAGATAAATATTGTCGCCCATCCCAATCTCATCACCGTAATAGAGAATCGGCGTGCCGGGAAAGCTGAGCAGCAGCGAGTTCAACAGTTCGGTACGGCGGCGATTGTTGTCGACGAGCGGAGCCAGCCTGCGCCGGATACCGACGTTGATGCGCATGCGGGGATCGGCCGAATAGGCGAAATACATATAGTCGCGCTCGTCATCGGTGACCATCTCAAGCGTCAGCTCGTCGTGATTGCGCAGGAAGAGTCCCCACTGGCAATTGTCGGGAATTGGCGGTGTCTGCGCCATGATGTCGGTGATCGGGAGCCGGTCTTCCTGGCGAAGCGCCATGTAGATGCGCGGCATCAGCGGAAAATGGAACGCCATGTGGCACTCGTCGCCATCGCCAAAGTATGGGCGTACGTCCGCCGGCCACTGATTGGCTTCCGCAAGAATCAGACGATTCGCGTAGTCGGCATCGATCGCTGCACGCAGAGTCTTTACGACGGCATGGGTTTCAGGCAGATTTTCGCATGAGGTTCCATCCCGCTCGCAAAGGTACGGGATCGCGTCCATGCGTAGCCCGTCGACCCCCATATCAAACCAAAAACGAATCGCCTTCAGCACCTCTTCCAGCACCAGCGGGTTGTCGTAGTTGAGGTCCGGTTGGTGCGAAAAGAAACGATGCCAGTAGTAGGCCTTCGCAGTTTCGTCCCATGTCCAGTTCGATTTCTCCGTGTCAGTAAAGATGATGCGCGCGTCCTTATATCTGTCGTCGCGATCTGACCAGACATACATATTGCGTTCCGCCGAACCTGGAGGGGCATGACGCGCGGCTTTGAACCATGGATGTTGATCGCTGGTGTGATTTACCACCAATTCGATCATCACCTGCAGGCCGCGGTGATGAGCAGCGTCGAGGAACGCCTTGAAATCGTTCAGCGTTCCATACGAGGGGTTCACGTCGGTGTAATTGGCGATGTCGTATCCATCGTCGCGCAATGGAGACGGGAAGAATGGCAAGAGCCAGATGCAGGTGATTCCCAGGTCCTTCAAATAATCGAGACGCGACAGAAGTCCCGGGAAATCACCGATGCCATCGTTATTCGAATCCGCAAACGCGCGAACGTGGAGTTCATAGATAATCGCATCCTTGTACCAAAGGGGATCTGTTGTGCTTGCGATCTTCTTCACGCTTTCGTTCTCCCCAAGCCTCGGTGTTGGTGCGCCGTCATTGCATTCGGCTCACACGAAAGATGTGCGCCGGTTGAGCGCCCGGCCGCAGCGCCACATAATTACAGGCACGCCAGGTGTACTGGACGCCGTTCAGCAGGTCGTCGACCAGAAAGCTTTCACTCGCGGAACAGCCGATCTTGTCGAGATCGAGATTCGTCCAGCCGGTTTGCTCGTTGAAGGAATCGAGATTCACCACGACTAGAATCGTGTTATCGAAGCCGGGTGTCGTCTTCGAATAGCAAATCAACTGCGGGTTGTCGATCGGGTGGAAGTGCAGCGACGTGTTCGATTGGAGCGCGCGATTCGCATGACGGATCCGATTAAGACTGGTAATGAGCGGCACAAGCGAGTGCGGCGCGTTCCGGCTGCGCTGCCGGATTTCGTATTTCTCGCTGTCGAGATACTCCTCTGACTCGGTTTTGCCCGCCTGCGGCCCGGCCGGAGCATTTTCTCCAAGCTCGTACGCAGGGCCATAGATGCCATAGCTCGAACTAAGGGTCGCGGCAAGAATCAGCCGATGCATAAACGCCGCGCGCCCGCCTTCCTGCAGCGTTTTGTGCAGTATGTCCGGCGTATTCGGCCAGAAGTTCGGTTGAAAGAACTCGCTCACCGGGGGCCGTGTGAGCTCTTCCAGGTAGCTTTGCAACTCGAACTTCGAGTTGCGCCACGTAAAGTATGTGTACGATTGCGTGAAGCCCCGCTTGGCCAAGCCGTACATCACGTGCGGCCGCGTGAATGCTTCGGCGAGGAAAATCGTGTCGGGATAGCGCGTTCGCAAGGCGCTCAGGCACCACTCCCAAAAGGGCAGCGGCTTGGTGTGCGGATTGTCGACGCGAAACACGCGCACGCCACGCTGAATCCAGGATTCGAACACTGAATAGAGCTCGTCCCAAAGGGCGCGCCAGTCAGACGATTCAAAATTCAACGGATAGATATCCTGATATTTCTTGGGAGGATTTTCAGCATATTGAATCGATCCGTCAGGGCGCATAACGAACCAATCAGGATGTTCCGTGACCCATGGATGATCGGGCGAACACTGGAATGCAATGTCCAGAGCGATCTCGACGTCCTGCGATCTCGCCGCAGCAATGAGGTTGTCGAAATCAGCGAACGTGCCCAGCTGCGGGTGAATTGATTTGTGGCCACCCAGATCTCCAGCAGCCTGTGCGCCCAATGCCGAGCTCGCGATGGCTGCCCTGTCGCCGATCGCCCACGGACTCCCCGGTGCATTTGGCGGAGCATAGGTCGTGTTATTTGGTCCTTTGCGGAACGAGCGTCCTATGGGATGGATCGGCGGCAGATAAACGATGTCAAACCCCATGGCGGAAATCTCGGGCAATTGCCTTTCGACATCACGGAATGTCCCGTGCTGGCCCGGAATTGGCGATGCTGATCGAGGAAAGAGCTCATACCACGAGGAAAATCGTGCGCGCTCCCGATCCACCCAAACCGGCAATTCGATCTCGTATCGTGTAGCGTTTGTCAGGTCGGGATAATTGCTCATTAACTGCAAAACTTCTTCGTCGCATGGATCGTCGTAGTTCGATCGATTCTCATCCGCCAGACTTGCGAAACTCCGTGCTATCTCGCGCAGCCGTTTCGCATCATTCGCTCGCGCCCGCTGCGCGGCTGCGTCGACCAGCGCAGCTCCGGAGCGAAGCGCAAGCCCAACATCCTGTGCGCTGGAACTGGAGCCAACGTTGAGTCCCGCATCCGGACCTGGAATTGTACCCAGTGTTGTGCCGGCAATTTCAGAATCCTTTTGCGCGGCGATCCGCTTCCTCAGTACGCCGGCCCAGGTAGTGAAGTGATCGACCCAACCGAGAAGGGTGAAGCGCCAGGCGCCGAGTTTGTCGACATAGAACGCTCCACTCCAGAGATCGTTGCCCGTTGCGCGCATGGGCACAAACGACCAACGGCGATCACTCGAATGACGATAAAGCAGCCGGGCGGCCAATTCATCCTTGCCGTCAGCAAAGATTGCCGCGGTGACGACAACTTCATCACCCGCAACCCGGCAGATGGGATGACGACCTGCATCGATCTGAGGGCTAACGTCTTCGATAACAACGCGCCTGTGACCGTTAGGGGGCTTCAATAGCATGCGTGTCCTCAGCCCAGAGCACCACTGCCATTGATTGGCCGATGGAAGGCTTAAGTTGGCCGCACATCGAACGCCAGGGGGTCGCCAATTGAGCAGCAGTATCTGTAAAGATGCGCGAAAACGGGGTCGGGTTTCTTCAGGCCGCGCACCGATGCTGCCTTAAATACAACATCTTCTGAGGTTTCGCGCAAGGCAATCCAGGAACACCACATGAACTTTGGCTCGGCGCCACAAATGCCGTCGCCGTCCAGTTTCTGCATTGTTCCAGCGGCCAGCACCACCGCTGCCCCTCATTTCGTCGTGAGGCGATTCCCAATGAATTCGGGCCCGGCCCAAAAATGCGTGAATCGACCAACCCACCAGGGCAAATCGGCATCTTCTCATTTGCCGCAATTCTGCCGCAGATTCAAAACAACATCTACCTGGAGTCGCGCCGTCGAGGTCAACCAAGATCGGTCCGTTTACAAATGCCATAGGCGAGGAATCGCGCCACCATGTCAGGAACTCTCATTCTCTCAGTAGGTATAGATCCGCTGACTCTGTACGCTCGTGAGGCAGTCTTACGGTCCGCTGGGTACATTGTTGTTTCAGCGATGTCTATCAAAGAAGCGTTTCATCTGTTTCTAGATGGAGATTTCGATCTCATGGTCCTGTGCCATACCCTTCCCGTGAGGGACCGTGAACGCCTGACCTGCTTGATCCGGGCGTCGGGATCCCGAATTCCAGTAGCATGCATTTCTGGAACGCCGGGAGAACAAACCGCCTTTTCGGATGCGACCCTTGAAGAGAATTCAGTCGAATTCCTTGCGGGCGTCAGGCGCCTGCTGGCCAGGCGATTCGAAGTAGTCTCGATCGGGTCATGGAACCCTCCGGTGAGCGGCTCGCGGTTGCCGCGGCAAGCGCTCCTCGCGCACGGAGGTCTGAAAATGAGGTGCTCCAAAGCGATGTGCACGATTACTTCGGAGGCAGGGAAGCCAGCTAAAAGATCGCTAGGACCTAGAGAAGCCCAAGGCGGCGGTACTCCTCGTGCACCGATTGATAGCACTCGCAAGCTGCATGGGTAAGGCCATCGCGGTTCTTGATGGTTACACTTCCGCGCGAATAGGTGATAAGCCCGGATTTGTGTAAGATGCCTGCCGCGATGGAAACCGAGCTGCGACGGGTGCCTGGCATCATCGCCAGAAATTCGTGAGTGATGAAGATGTAATCGGATTGAATCCTGTCAGAGCACATCAGCAACCACCGGGCCGCTTCTCATTGACCATCTTCACACTCAGGAAACAATTGAACTAGATAGGTTGAGCGAGAATGTTCCAGAGGGAAGGGGAAAAGACACTATGTTGCCGATCAAACCGAGAGTGCTGATCGTGGATGACGAAGAAATCATAGCCAACACGCTGGCAATGATTTTGAACCAAGCTGGCTTCGAGACTCGTGCCGCCTGCAGCGGCGAAACGGCGCTGGAGACAGCGCGGACTTTTAAACCCGATATGCTGATCACCGACATCATTATGCCCGGCATCACGGGAATTGAGACAGCAATCAGGGTGCGCGCGATGTTGCCGATGTGCAAGGTTCTTCTTTTCTCTGGCCAGGCGAGTACTGCAAATCTGCTCGAAAAGGCGCGAGCCCAGGGATATGAGTTCGATATCCTGAGCAAGCCTGTTCATCCCTCCGACTTACTCGCCCGTATGCGCGCTGCTGCACCAGATCACCCTCGGGTAGCCCCAGAAGGCGAAGCGACGCTTTTTTTCGACCGATCCTGATAGACGCCCATTTGGCTGGGTCCTCCGTCGCCAAGATTTCCAATACATTCGGGGCTTGCACGGCCCTTCGCCTTTACTGCATACACGGGCAGAAGAGGCTGCATCGGAAATCAAAGTGCCGCCACCCTCCTTGTTACCTTTGGAATCTAAACGTTTCATGCCGCTCCATCTCCAATGGTCCGACATTGCTCTCCGGCTGGTTTTTACCGTGGCAGCGGGCGGGTTGCTTGGTGTGGAACGAAGCAGAACCGGCCATCCTGCTGGCCTGCGATTGGGGCCGTTGCTCGTAGGCGCACTGTCGGTCGTGGAACCGAGCGCTGCGGCAACGGATGAATGCCGACTCCGGCAATCGGGCGACCCGGCTGGCGCGTCGCGCATCTACATCAGGCATGATTCGCAAACTCAAATCCGGGCAATTTCGACTGTATTCGAGAAAGAAGAACGCAGAAACCGGCAAGCGCCGTAACCTGGGGACCTTCTCAACTCTGGAACAAGCCAAGCAGCACGAGCGCGAGGTGCAGTACTTCAAGAAGCACTAAACGAGACAGCGTAGTCGCGCCGCGGCCGCAATTTGCTTGCGGCGCGAAACGATTGCACGCTGAATCCATGTTGGGGAGCAAACCATGCCTCATGCAAAAAAGAAATGGTCAGGCAGCGTAAAAACGGATTCCACGCATCCTCCGGAAGGATTGTTCACAAAGGATCCTGAGACCATCGCACGATCACTGGCGTCAAAGAGGGTTTCGCCGAAAGGGCCCACTTCTGGAATGAGGATGCTGACATTCTTTATTAACCGGGCCGGAAAGGGCCTGAGCGCAACGCGCAAAGCAAAGCTGCAAAAAGCCAAAGAATTGCTTTCGGAACGAGTGAAGGCAGAACGGACGCGGAATAAGAAGAAAGCAGCCTAGTCGACTGCCGCTGCGACCATCGGAAGACTTCGCCCGTTTCTCTCAGGCAAACGGAAAATGTTGCGGGCGAGGTCGATTCCAGCCTCGCGAGCGGGAATCTGCTCATGGGGCAATGGCATCGGAGTGAGAAATGCTGGATACGAGCGGAGGATTTATGCCGGACAAGCAAACTGTTGAGAGAGCAAAGCGCGATCTGAAAAGAGGAAAAGCGCCGAGCACAGCGGCGGGCGAATTCGTGCGGGAAGAGATCGATCACGTTCGGCAGGGCAAGCACGGGGCGCGGTCACCGCAACAGGCGATTGCAATCGGGCTGAGCGAAGCTCGGCGAGCCGGGATTCCGTTAAAGCCGCCGGCTGCCGGGAAAACGAGCAAAGGCACAAAGGAAAAGGCCAAGCGCGATTACGAGCAAGGCCAAACTTCTCCCCGCTTACATAAAGAGGGTTCAACGCCAAGAGGGCGAGCCCGCATGAAGGCGATGAAAAAGGAGCCGAAGAATTCGGCGAGTCATTCAGCGCTTTCGCGCCAAGCGAGAAGCGCGGCGAAAAAACGGCAGGCGTCCGCGGGGCGTTAGCGGTCCCGACATTGCTCGGCGAAGCTGGGCGGGTGCTGGAAGAACTTCCCGGCTGCGCTGGCCATGACCGCGCCAAAGAAAAGAAAGACGAAGGGGTATGCGATGAGATGCTGCAAGGGAAAGGTCCAGATCAACGCCATGACGACGAAGAAGACCGCAATGGCGAGCGGCTTGACGCCATATTCCATTGCCCAGTTGTCGAGGCGGTGCAGGTCGAGTGCTGTCATGTTGGCATGCTAAACGGGGCTTTGGTCGAGCGACCGCTCCCCGATTGATTTGCCGCGCAAAGCCCAGGGGAGTAAGAACCTCGGTAACATACGCCGTTAGCCGTAGATTTTTTTCGAGCCCGATACCTGGGCGCGCGGAATGAGCCCGCATGGAACGATTAAGGCAATCCGAACTGCAATCTTTCTCTGCCTTCTTGCGGGAGTGCTATGCTTTCGGCGATCCCGCGCCGTTTGAGGATTTCCTCTCGCAGCTTGTCTCCGCGCTCTCGCGGCTGATTCCGGCCACGCACATCACTTACAACGAGATGTATCCGGAGAAGGCTGAGTCACTTAATTTCACGCACAGCAAGGAACTCGGCTCTGCCGAGGCAGGCGTTCGTTGGCAAGAGCACATGCATGAACATCCCGTGCTGCTTCATGGAATGCAGACCACTGATCGTCATGCGGCAAAAATCTCCGACTTCTGGAGCGAGCTGAAGATGCGCGACAGCGGCCTGCATAGCGACTTCTACAAGCGCTATGACATAAGCGACGCGCTCTGTATCACTGTCCCTTGTCCTCTTCCGAGAGTGATCGGAATCGGCTGGCACGACAGCCGCCGCTTTACCGAGAGCGAGCGTCTGCTTGCCGACCTGGTTCGTCCGCACATCAGCCAGGCCTGGCACAACGCGAAAGTCATTAGCCGCATTCACCGTCAAATGCAGGTGCTCCGCGAAGGGATCGAAAACTTGGGCGGAGGCGTGATTCAGTGCAGCACGAATGGCCGCGTGCAATTCATCAACGCGGAGGCGAGACGGCAAATGGCGGAGTATTTCGGCCAGACACGCCAGGTGGATCGCAGCCTGCCCGGGAACCTTCTGCTCTGGCTGCGGAAGCAGAACTCGGAGTTGAGCAAAAGCGACGACGCGCCGGAAGTGCGAGAGCCGCTGGTTTGCGAGAAGGACGGCGGGCGGCTGGTGGTGCGATCGCTGTCGCAGCCCGGAGCGAACCTGATCCTGATGGAGGAACAGCGGGCGGCAAAGACAGGCGCCGCGATGGATTCGCATGGACTGACCGCGCGAGAAGACGAAGTGCTGCATTGGATCGCCGAGGGCAAGACCAACAACGACATCGCCGCGATCCTGGGCATGCAGCCCGGAACCGTGAAGAAGCACGTGGAACATATCTTTGAAAAACTCGGGGTTGAGACGCGCACCGCCGCGGCGACGGTGGCGATGGCAGGCAAGTAGCCGGAGGGAGGCTGCCGGCGCAGGAAGCGGCCCCCTGCTGAAAGTAATACGTCGAAAAGCGTATTGCGATTCGAATCGTTCCGCGCAAAGAATAAGATTCACTGAGCCGAAACCAGATGGGAGATGAGCGTCTGGGGGAAGGAAACTGCGCGCCGCTGCAGGGAAGCAACGGAGGGCGTGGATTCGGCCGGAACGGAGGCACGCTTACGAACCAGGCCGCCGCCATCTACGCATTCAAGAGAATTGGCCTGACGCGCCGCGAGGCGGATGTTCTGCTGTGGATTGCGCGCGGGCAATCGAATGCCGAAATCGGGACGAGCCTCCGCATCAGCCCCCGCACAGTGAAAAAACACCTGGAGCACATTTTCA